>Ga0326511_10001676_pt1 | contig 18281 bp, 20 predicted proteins | sample 0_2496_0518_D_FD_203701 | JGI IMG/M metagenome (GOLD analysis project Ga0326511, IMG submission 203701) | Bovine rumen microbial communities from UC Davis, California, United States - 0_2496_0518 | ecosystem: Host-associated > Mammals > Digestive system > Stomach > Rumen | place: USA... | reverse complement strand
CGACTAGGCACGATATCCTCCGCCCTCATGGAGTTGGAGATGTCGAGAGCGATAATCGTCTCTATGCCAGTACGTTTCTCCTGACTTATCTTCGTTCCCATCTGAGGTCTTGCCAGCATCACGATAAGTAAAGCCAGTGCAGCCTGAAGGAGCCAGAACTTCACCATAGGACGGAAGCGAGACACATCGGGCATCAGATCCTTCAACAGCTTGGGATCACCAAACTTACGCAGTTTTTTCTTCTGGTTACGATATGTGATGAACCTGACGAGTGCAAATACAGGTATCAGCACTAACAGCCAGAGATATATGGGGTCTTCAAATCTAAACACGGTTTTATTTGACTATTTGACTATTTACTATTTTACTATTTACTATTCAGGGGATGCGTCGGAAGATGGTGATGCGAAGCAGGATTTCGAGCAGCAGGGCCAGCACAGCGATGATGGCAAAAGGCTGGAACGCCTCGTATTTCTTACTGAACTGCTTAACATCGAGTTTCGACTTCTCCAGCTGGTCAATCTCCTGATATATCTTACGAAGCTCTTTTGTATTCGTGGCACGATAGAAATCGCCCTCTGTGGCTGCAGCAATCTCGCTAAGCGTCTGATTATCAATCTCCACAGGGATATTCACATACTGTACACCACCAGCCACAGGCATAGGGTAAGGAGCAACCTTATTTGTTCCTACTCCGATGGTATAGACTCTGATACCCAGACTCTTTGCTATCTCAGCAGCTGTCATCGGAGAGATATCACCACGGTTGTTACTACCATCGGTAAGGAGTATCACCACCTTACTCTTTGCCTTAGAGTCCTTAAGACGAGAGACAGCATTTGCGAGACCCATGCCTATAGCAGTACCATCCTCGATAAGACCTCTTGCAGCAATGTCGGTCCTTACGTTATGCAGGAGGTTGAGCAACGAGGCATGATCAATGGTCATAGGACACTGTGTGAATGCCTCACCAGCGAAGATGCTCAGTCCGATATTATCGTTAGGACGTCCTGAGACAAACTCCGCAGCCACCTGTTTTGCCGCCTCTATACGGTTGGGCTTCAGGTCTTCTGCCAACATGGATGTAGAGACGTCCATTGCCAGCATGATATCGATACCCTCGATAGTCTTGTTCTTCCATGAATTCTGAGTCTGAGGACGTGCAAGCACAAACACAATCATGGCAAAAGCCAGGATGCGGAGCAGTGGGGAGAGAGGCATGAGCCGCATCTTCCAACTCTTTGGTGCATCACGGAAGGCAAAGGTATCGCTCATCCGCATGGTAGGTTCCGTCTTCTTCCTGTACATCACATACCAGATGACATAAGGTATGATCAGCAACAGCAGAAACAGATATTCTTTATTGGCAAATTCCATATTTCCTATTTAATCAATTCAATAATCGACCATACCACATATACAAGCAATGCTACGCTGATGACGAGCAGAGCAGAGATGAACATCTTCAGCAGACGTCTCGTCTTCACACTATGCTGATCCTCTTCAGAGAGCTGTGGCTTAATAGTCTCCTCGGTAGGAACATTCTCGAGCTTAGTCTGGTTGATGAAGTCGATGGCACTGACAAGGTTCATGTCGTTCTCATTGATGAGAGTGGAGTACTTAGCGAACTTCACCAGATCAGCCGTGGTGAACAGATGTCGCAGTTCATCGAGAGACTTCTGATCCTGTGTGGCCATGAGTTTCTCGATTATCTCACTGCTGGTCATCTCCATGGCATTGAAGCCATAACGTTCCTCAATATACTTTCTCAGAGTGTCTGTAAGCTTGGTATAGTACTCCTTCGGATTCTCCGAGGTAACCATCTTATCCGCCTTTATCTGCTCAATCTCCTTCAATGCCTTCTGATGAGGCAGGAGTTTCTTGACTATACGGATATGAGTGATTATAGGCTTATTGTCTCTTAAGCGAACATACAGGTAATAAGTTATCACAGAGACGATTAGCAACAACACACTCAACCAGAAAATCAAGCTCCATTCACTCCAGAGGAAAGGATTCTCCTGAACACCCTTAGGAGGGAAGAACTGTTCCACATGAGTGGTGTCGACCTCGATGGTGAGCACCTTAAGAGCAAGACTTTTTGTCTGATAAGGCTTACCATCAACCTTAACGGTCATTGGAGGGATATAGTATAAGGTATCGTCAAAAGAAGTGAGGGTGTAAACCATCGACTTCTCCACGAAACCATTATCCGTTTTCTTGTCTTCCTGAGGCTGACAATTAAGAACCTCTATGCCAGGTGTTACATATTGTGATGGCTGGAAGGAAGGGAACTCCACTTTAGAGTTCTCCTTAGCCACAGCCTTCAGAGTGACATGCGCCTGTTGGCCTACAAGCATCTCGATATTGTCGATGCTCGCCTCTACAGACACCTGTGCATGAACAGCACAAGTCACCATTGCCAATATGACAAATAAATACTTCTTCATCAACTTCTTTGTTTAAACAACATCAGCAAGGACTTTACGAAATCTTCGTTTGTGGCGATACTGACATTATCAACATTACTCTTATTAAACGTCTCCTGCAGCTGACTCTGCCTGTCCATCCAATACTTACGATAAGAGTCACGCAGACGCTTGGAACTGGTATCGACATACTGTTCGAAACCAGTCTCAGCATCAACAACCTTCATCAGTCCCACGTCAGGCAGTTCCTTTGCACGTTGGTCGTAGACCTGAATAGCAACTACATCATGTTTGCGGTTAGCTATCTGCAATGACTGCATGAAGTCATTACGTACATAGAAGTCGCTGAGGATGAAAGATGTGGTACGGCGCTTCTGAACACTGGAGAGGAACTCTACAGCCTGTTTCACATCCGTTTTCTTCGACTCCGGATGGAAATCAAGCATCTCACGGATGATATAGAGGATATGCTTACGTCCTTTCTTCGGAGGTATGTACTTCTCGATCTTGTCTGAGAAGAACACCACACCGATCTTATCGTTGTTCTGTATCGCGCTGAAGGCTATGGTGGCAGCTATCTCCGTCACCATATCACGTTTCATCTGTTTCTGGGTACCGAAGTCAAGAGATCCGCTGACATCAATGAGAAGCATCACCGTCAGTTCACGTTCCTCCTCAAAGACCTTCACATAAGGACGATGAAAACGGGCAGTGACATTCCAGTCGATATCTCTGACATCATCACCAAACTGATACTCACGCACCTCGCTGAAGGCCATTCCCCTACCCTTGAAGGCAGAGTGATACTGACCTGCGAAGATGTTTGAGCTCAGACCTCTGGCCTTGATCTCAATCTTACGGACCTTCTTTATGATCTCACTTGTTTCCATAATTATGCTAGGCAATTCTTGGATGTTCTAGATGATTCTAGGCGATCCTAGGATATCCCAGGTCTTCCTGGGATCAGGGGACTTCGACCTTATTGATGATCTTAGAGACAATCTCCTCGCTGGTGATGTTGCTGGCCTCCGCCTCATAGGTAAGACCGATACGATGACGCAGCACATCATGAGCCACAGCACGGATATCCTCAGGAACGACATAACCGCGACGCTTGATAAAGGCGTATGCACGTGCTGCCTTAGCAAGGTTGATACTTGCACGAGGAGAACCACCGAAGCTGATCATATCCTTAAGGTCTTTCAGACCATAACGGTCAGGATAACGGGTAGCGAATACGATATCAGCGATATACTGTTCGATCTTCTCGTCGAGATAAACCTCACGAACAACACTTCTTGCCTTGAGGATCTCATCTGCAGTAGTCACAGGTGTTACCTTTGGCATCTCACCTGCGATATTCTCACGGATAATCTTCTTCTCCTCATCGAGCGTCGGATAGTCGATGACAACCTTCAGCATGAAACGGTCAACCTGAGCCTCAGGAAGAGGGTATGTTCCCTCCTGTTCGATGGGGTTTTGTGTGGCCATAACGAGGAAAGGATTTGGAAGCAGGAAGGTATCGCTACCGATGGTCACCTGTTTCTCCTGCATAGCCTCGAGGAGAGCACTCTGGACCTTCGCCGGAGCACGGTTGATTTCATCTGCCAAGACGAAGTTGGCAAATACAGGACCTTTCTTCACTTGGAACTTCTCGTCCTTCTGAGAGTAGATCATCGTACCTATCACGTCAGCAGGGAGAAGGTCGGGAGTAAACTGAATACGACTGTAATCAGAATCTATAAGCTGTGCCAAGGTCTTGATGGCCAATGTCTTTGCCAGTCCGGGGACACCCTCAAGGAGGATATGTCCATCACTGAGGAGACCTATAAGTAACGAGTCAACGAGGTGTTTCTGACCAACGATGACACGATCCATTCCTGCTACAAGATTTGTAACAAATGCGCTTTGCTGTTCTATCCGAATATTCAACTCACGGATGTCAATTGCTTCTGCCATGATATTATTTTTTATATTTTATTTGTTATTTGTCTTATTCTTCTTTTTAAGTTCAAGCTTTGGAATCTTGATATCCTTTCCTGGCTTCAGGTCTGCATCGCCCTTGATACCATTATAGACCTCAAGATAACACTCCATACCAGGACCGATGGTACGTTTACAGATCCTTGCAAGATTATCTGTTGCCTTGATCTTCTCTACATGGTCTGTACCAACAATTCTATATGCGCCATGAAGAACGCGGGAGTCCATCTTCTCATATTTATCCATAGAGACAACAGGCTCGGGTTTTATTTCCTTCTTTGGCTCAGGTTTTGGTTCCGGCTTCGGTTCTGGCTTAACCTCAGGCAACTCTTCCTTAACCTCTGGCATGACAGCCACAGAATCCTCCACTGTAGTTTTATCTTGTGTCATACTGTCGGTCACAACAGGCTGAGGCTGTGGCTCAGGTAAAGTTTCATCCTCAGTCAGAAATTCTTTTGGGATAGCATACTGCTCGTGTATCGTATCACACACGAGATATCCTGCTGAGAATCCGATGAGAAGGAAGAGAACAGGAATAATCCATTTCTTCCAAGCCGCAGGTGACTCCACTTCATTTGCGTATTCTTCCTCATTGGAACTCTCTGATTCAGCAGGAGTCTCTGATTTGTTAGAGTCTTCCAACTCTCCCAACAGTATCGGAATTTTTACTTCTTTTTCGACAAGAGGCTCTTTCTGTTGAACGACAGGCTCTTTCCTGACGGGCTCTGGTTCTGTCACGGAATCCGCCAGTGGAGCAGAGGTGGCCACATTCTCCTCAGAAGCAGAACTGTCGGGGGCATCTTCAAATTCGACACCATCATTCAGGACTACTGTCTCAAACTGTGAGAAAGGTTTGTTCACCAGTTCCTTCATCACATTATCCGGAGTGAATGTAATCTTGCTATGACCTCCTATCAACACCCGTTCTCCAGTATTGACATTGATACTCTCACGATCATCGACACTGATAATCTTAAAAGTTCCGAAGCCCTTCACTTTCATTATCTTATCCTGCTCCAGTCCTTTCTGAATGATATCAAACATATCATTAACAAAGGATGCTGCCTGTTTCTTTGACAATCCCTTGCGGTCTATCAGTTTTGTTGCGAGTTCATTAACAGATATCTTTCCCATCACTCAGTTCCTCCATTCTTTACACGTTCCTTCCAATTGGAATTGGGTTTGAAGTTAAGCACGAGTTTGGGTGGAACAAGCATACGTTGTCCTGTAGAAGGATTAACCATGATACGTTCCATCTTTCTCTTTATCTCGAAAGAGCCGAAATTAGGAATAAGTACAACATCGCCCTCCTGGAAACGGTCAGCCATCGTCTCTACTACGATGTCAACCATACGTTGAGCCTCTTCTGCTGAATAGCCCGTCTTTTCGGCAAGTTCTGTTATGAAGTCTTTGTTATTCATATATTGCTATTTGATAGTAGTTGTTGCATATAAATCAAACTCTTCCGAGTCAGTTATTCTCACGTCGTAGAATTCACCGATGGTAAGAGGTTTCTCATCAGAGGGAATAAGTACCTCAGGATCGACCTCAGGAGAACAATACTCAGTGCGTCCTATATAATAGTCGCCTTCACGTCGGTCGATGATAACTCTCTGAATGGTACCAATCTTATCTGCCTCCAGCTCCGCACTGATGTTCTGCTGGACTCTCATCAGTCTATCGAGACGTCTCTGCTTAACATCCTCAGGAACATCGTCCTCATAGTTCTTTTCAGAATATGTACCTTCCTCTTCAGAATAAGAGAAGGCTCCCATACGTTCAAAACGAGCCCACTTAGTGAATTCGATGAGTTCGTTGAAGTCATCTTCTGTCTCCCCGGGGAATCCAACCATCAGAGTTGTACGGATATGTATGCCAGGGACCTCCTTACGCAGTCGTTCAACAAGTTCGTAGGTCTCCTGTCTTGTGACGTTACGTCTCATCCTGGTCAGCATATTATCAGAGATATGCTGCAGGGCGATATCGAGGTATTTGCATACGTTTTTCTTCTCACGCATCACTCTCAGGAGGTCCCAGGGGAAATGTGTGGGATAGGCATAATGCAGTCTGATCCACTCGACACCATCGATGTCTGCCATCTTCTCTATGAGTTCTGCGATATGCTGTCTGCCATCGATGTCGACTCCATAATATGTGAGTTCCTGGGCGATGACATTAAACTCTTTTGTACCCTGACTTACAAGATATCTCACCTCATCGAGGATGTCCTCCATAGGCCTACTCTGATGTCTGCCTGTTATCAGAGGGATGGCACAGTAGGCACAATGGCGATCACAGCCTTCGCTTATCTTGATATAGGCGTAATGCTTGGGAGTAGTGATATGACGCTTACCCTCGCAAACGTTGAAATCCTCACCATTCAAGTCCTTAAGCAGCTGTTTATAGTTAAACTTACCATACCAGCCATCCACCTCAGGAATCTCCTCCTCAAGTTCTGCGAGGTATCTCTCTGAGAGACAACCCATGACAAAGAGCTTTTCTATCTTTCCCTCGGTCTTTGCCTGAGCAAACTCCAGGATGGTGTTGATGCTCTCCTCCTTGGCATCATTGATGAATCCACAGGTATTGACAACGACAATCTCACCCTGAGGGTTATCGCTATCGTGAGTACACTGATAGCCGTTAGCCTCCATCAGTCCCATAAGAGTCTCGCTGTCAACGAGGTTCTTCGAACATCCAAGTGAAAAAAAATCTATTGTCTTCTTCATCACGCATAAAAAAGTGAATCGACAAACTGTCTCTTGTTAAACAGCTGCAGGTCTTCCATGCGCTCGCCCAGACCGATATACTTTACAGGCACTTTCAACTGGTCAGAGATACCAATCACCACACCACCCTTTGCGGTTCCATCGAGTTTTGTGATAGCCAGTGATGTTATCTGCGTGACAGCAGAGAACTGTTTTGCCTGTTCGAAAGCGTTCTGCCCAGTTGAGCCATCAAGCACGAGCATCACCTCATCAGGAGCCTCAGGCATGACCTTCTTCATGACATCCTTGATCTTCTTGAGCTCATTCATAAGACCAACCTTATTATGCAGACGTCCCGCGGTATCAATAAGCACCACGTCAGCACCATTAGCCTTTGCACTCTGGAGGGTGTCAAAAGCCACAGATGCAGGGTCTGAGCCCATCTGTTGTTTGATGACAGGCACTCCCACTCTCTCGCCCCAGATACAGAGCTGGTCTACTGCTGCTGCACGGAATGTGTCGGCAGCTCCCAGATAAACCTTCTTTCCCGCCTGCTTAAACTGCCAGGCGAGTTTTCCGATAGTTGTGGTCTTACCCACACCATTTACGCCAACGACCAGTATGACGTATGGCTTATGGTCGCTGGGCAGATCCCAATTGTCATTATCCTCTGTATTATTCTCTGCCAGGAGCTTGGCAATCTCATCCTTAAGTATTCCGTTGAGCTCAGAGGTGGACACATACTTATCGCGAGCTACACGCTCTTCGATTCGCTCGATGATCTTCAGAGTGGTGTCCACACCGACATCACTCGTTATCAACACCTCTTCCAGGTTGTCGAGAACATCGTCATCAACCTTTGATTTCCCGGCTACGGCACGAGCCAATTTATCAAACACGCTACTCTTTGTCTTCTCAAGACCTTTATCGAGTGTTTCCTTCTTATCTTTATTGAAAAATCCAAAAATTCCCATAATATATTTATTATGGGTGCAAAATTAATAAATTCCGATGAAATGGCAAAAAAAAGAGGTTGCAAAACGTGTTGCAACCTCTCTTTTTATCCTTTTTTAAATTAATTCTTGAAAAAGTCCTTAACAGCCTCGTTAGGAACCATCTGCTCGTCGAAGATGTAAGCACCTGTCTTTGGGCTCTTAACCATCTTGATTACCTTTGTGTAAGCGCGACCATCCTTTGAACCTTCATGGAGGGTAGCAACGGTTTTCTTTGCCATACTTCAGTCTTGCTTATTTAATCTCCTTGTGAAGAGTCATCTTCTTCAGGATTGGGTTATACTTCATCAACTCCAGACGCTCAGCCGTGTTCTTACGATTCTTTGTAGTGATATAACGGCTTGTTCCGGGAAGACCACTATTCTTCATCTCGGTGCACTCCAGGATTACCTGAACGCGATTACCTTTTGCTTTCTTGCCTGCCATAGTGCTTAGTCTCCTATAACTTTAATGTCCTTCCAGTCTACATATCCCTTAGCAACAGCCTGCTTCAATGCAGCGTCAAGACCTACCTTGTTAATCATACGAAGGCCAGCAGCGCTGATCTTCAACTGAATCCAGCAACCCTCCTCTACATAGTAGAACTTCTTGCTGAACAGGTTGACATCAAAGCTTCTCTTTGTGTGGTGCTTTGAGTGAGACACATTACAACCTATCTGTGCCTTCTTTCCTGTAATTTGACAAACTTTAGACATTTCTATCTACTTTTTACTTGTTCTTTTTAACTACTTATTCCAAACAGGGTGCAAAGGTACATATTTTAATTGAGAAATAACAGGTGAGAAATAAGAATTGAATAGTAATTTATGATTTTTTAACCTTCAAGTTCCTTTTTCTCAAAATTTTCGCCTTTAAGGTGGTCTAAGAACAGTTGCATAGCCACATTCGTAGCTATGGCAAGATTAATATCACGGCCATGATCTTCCTGTACCTTGATAGTAGAGATTCTTTCATCATTACCACAGGCAAGCCAGATAGTTCCTACTGGAATCTCTTTGGTACCACCTGTAGGACCTGCGATACCTGTTGCAGAAATAGCATAGTCGGTGTTCAGTGCCTTACATGCTCCTATCACCATCTGTTTCGCAACTTCCTCACATACAGCTGTCTGCTCTTCAAGCACCTGATGGTCAACGCCAAGAATTGACTCCTTTATCTCATTGACATAAGAGATAATACCACCCTTGAAATACTTAGATGCACCAGGCACAGCGATAATCGCCTCTGCTATCCTGCCACCAGTACAACTCTCAGCAGTACCGACTGTCTTTTCCATTTCCCATAGCAGTTCACTAACTTCCCTGCTTATAATCTTTGCTTCAAAATCCATTGATAAATTTTACTATTTGACTATTATACTATTTTTCGATTTGCAAACCAATTGCCAATTTGTGAAATTGTCAAATGGTCAAGTAAATGTTACCTTCGAGAATGCAGGGGCATCAATACCACAAAACTCCCCATCGAGATATTTATAATACCCTACGATACCTATCATCGCAGCATTGTCGGTGGTATAGCTGAACTTTGGAATATATATTGTCCAGCCATAACGTTTCTGAGCATCGTAGAAGGCATTGCGGAGTCCATTGTTGGCACTCACACCTCCTGCCACAGCCACATGTTTGATACCAGTCTGTTTTACTGCCTTCTTCAGTTTCTTCATGAGGATATCCACAATAGTCCACTCCAGTGAAGCAGCGATATCCTCCTTGTTTTTCTCGATGAAATCGGGATCTTCTGCCACCCATTTCTGAAGAGAATACAGAAAAGAGGTCTTCAGTCCTGAGAAACTATAGTCGAGGTCGGGTATGTTTGGTTCTGAGAAATGAAATGCCTTAGGGTTACCCTGACGAGCCAGACGGTCGATGATAGGACCACCGGGATATCCCAGTCCCATCACCTTCGAACACTTGTCGATAGCCTCTCCGGCAGCATCGTCGATGGTCTGACCCAACACCTCCATATCGTTATATGCATTCACCTTCACAATCTGCGAGTTTCCTCCACTCACCAGAAGACAGAGGAATGGCAGAGTAGGCAGATGAGCATCATCCTCGCTTTCCTTGATGAAATGTGCCATCACATGTCCCTGAAGATGGTTCACATCTATCATAGGGATACCCAGACTACGGGCAAAACCCTTAGCAAAGCTTACACCCACGAGCAGAGAACCCATAAGTCCTGGTCCTCTGGTAAAAGCAATAGCCGTCAGCTGTTCCTTAGTTATACCGGCCTTCTTAATGGCCTGGTCAACGACAGGAACGACATTCTGCTGATGTGCTCTTGATGCCAGTTCGGGAACCACGCCCCCATAAGCCTCATGAACAGCCTGCGATGCAGTGACATTACTGAGCAGTATACCATTCTTAAGAACTGCAGCTGACGTATCGTCACAGCTTGACTCTATACCTAATATATATATATCCTTATCCACTATTCTCTATTCACTAATATGTAAGTATCTCCACACCATGCTCTGTCATCAGCAATGTATGCTCCCACTGGGCACTTGGAAGCTCATCATCAGTGATCACCTCCCATCCATATGGATCATCTTCATCAACAAACACTCGCCAGGTACCCATGTTGATCATCGGTTCGATGGTGAACACCATACCCGGAACAAGAAGCATTCCTGTACCTCGATGTCCGAAATGGGCTATATCCGGTTCCTCATGGAACTGAAGCCCTACCCCATGACCACAGAGGTCACGAACCACTCCATAGTTGTATTTCTTACAGTGTTTCTCTATCGCATGACCGATGTCACCAACGAAAGAGTAAGGCTTCGCCACTTCCATACCTATCTCAAGACATTCCTTTGCCACGCGTACCAGCTGTTCCTTCTCGGGCGTTGTCTTACCGATGATGAACATTCTGCTGGCATCAGCATAATAGCCGTCAAGGATAGTTGTGAAGTCAACGTTGATGATATCACCTTCCTGGAGCACATCCTCTTCCTTAGGGATACCGTGACACACCACCTCATTGATTGAAGTGCATACGCTCATCGGGAATCCTTCATAGTCGAGACATGCCGGAATGGCATTATGCTCTTCGCAGTACTTACGACAAATCTGGTCTATCTCCAGCGTCGACATTCCTGCATGTATCTTCTTAGCCACCTCATCGAGCACTCCGGTGTTGATGACACCTGCCTTACGGATACCTTCTATCTGTTCCGGGGTCTTTATCAGTTCACGTGTAGGCACTTCCTTGCCTTTGTTCTCCCAGTACATGATGGTCTTGTCCATCTCTGTAGGTTCCTGACCCGGGAGGCAGTGCCAACGTCTTTTCTTATTCCTTGCTGTCATCCTTATACCTTATTATATATTATAAGCGGGTGCAAAATTACTCACTTTTAGTGAAACAACCAAATATTTGGCACGGTATTTGCAAGATGAATGTCAAACGTTTAAAAATGACATATTATGCAAAAAGGTAACATTGGTGTAACGACTGAGAATATTTTCCCAGTCATCAAAAAGTTTCTTTATAGTGATCACGAGATCTTCCTCCGTGAGATGGTTTCAAATGCCGTAGACGCTACGCAGAAGATGAAGACCCTTCAGGAGAAGGGCGATTTCAAGGGAGAGCTAGGTGATCTTACAGTCCGTGTGAACTTCGATGCCGACAAGGGTACCATCACCATCAGCGATCATGGTATCGGAATGACAGAGGAGGAGATCGACAAGTATATCAACCAGATAGCATTCTCTGGAGTAACCGACTTCCTTGAGAAATACAAGGATAATGCCAACAACATCATCGGTCACTTCGGACTGGGATTCTACTCAAGCTTCATGGTCTCTAAGAAGGTGGAGATCATCACAAAATCCTGGAAGGATGGTTCTAAGGCTGTGAAGTGGAGTTGTGACGGTAGTCCTGCCTACGAGATCGACGATGCAGAGCGTGAGGATCGTGGTTCCGACATCATCCTATATATCGACGACGACTGCAAGGAGTTCCTCGATAAGTACAAGCTTGAGGGCCTGCTCAACAAGTATTGTAAGTTTATGGCTGTGCCAGTAGCCTTCGGCAAGAAGACCGAATGGAAGGACGGCAAACAGGTAGATACCGATGAGGATAACATCATCAATAATGTGGAGCCACTGTGGACCAAGACCCCAAGCACACTGAAGGACGAGGACTACAAGAGTTTCTATCGCACCCTCTATCCTATGAGCGATGAGCCTCTGTTCTGGATTCACCTGAACGTTGACTACCCATTCAACCTCACTGGTATCCTCTATTTCCCGAAGATCAAGTCAAACATCGAACTACAGCGTAATAAGATACAGCTCTACTGTAATCAGGTGTTTGTAACAGATCAGGTGGAAGGTATCGTTCCTGAGTTCCTTACCTTGCTGCATGGAGTCATCGACTCTCCAGATATTCCTCTGAACGTAAGCCGCAGCTATCTGCAGAGCGACCGTGAGGTTAAGAAGATCTCTACCTATATCACAAAGAAGGTAGCAGACCGTCTGAAGGCTATCTTCGCTGAGAACCGTAAGGAATATGAGGAGAAATGGGACGACCTGAAGCTCTTCATCAACTACGGAATCCTCTCTGAGGAGAACTTCTACGACCGCGCTAAGGACTTCGCCCTGATGAAAGATACCGAGGGTAAGTATTTCACCTTCGACGAGTATAAGACACTTATCGAGGCTTCTCAGAAGGACAAGGACGACATGCTCGTATATCTCTATGCTACCGATAAGGAAGAGCAGTACAGCTATATCAAGGCTGCTCAAGACAAAGGATATTCAGTACTTCTGCTTGATGGTCAGCTCGATGTTCCTACCATCCAGACTCTTGAACAGAAGTTTGAGAAGAGCCGTTTCACACGTGTTGATTCCGACATCATCGACCGTCTGATTGTCAAGAGCGATGCTCCTAAGTCGGACCTCTCTGAGGACGAGAGTGACAATTTGTCAGCAGTATTCCGTACTCAGTTGCCAAAGATCGACAAAGCAGAGTTTATGGTTCAGGTTGATGCTCTCGGTGCAGAGTCCCGTCCTGTCATCATCACACAGAATGAGTATATGCGTCGTATGAAGGATATGAGTAAGTTCCAGGCAGGTATGGGATTCTATGGTCAGATGCCTGACAGCTTCAACCTCGTACTCAACTCTGACCATCCACTTGTCAAGAAGGTGCTCGATGAGAGTAAGTCTGCCACTGAGGAGGCTCTGAAGCCTATCGTGTCAGAACTTAAGGGTCAGGAGGCTCGTCTGGCAGCTATCCGTCAGGCTCAGGACAAAAAGAAATACGATGAACTGACCCAGGAGGACAAAGACCAGAAGGCAGAGGCAGAGAAGGCTGTCCAGGAACAGAAGGACAAGAAACAGCAGGTTCTTGCAGACTATGCCAAGGGTAACTCTATCGTTCACCAGCTCATCGACCTCGCGCTCCTACAGAACGGTATGCTTAAGGGCGAGGCACTCGATAAGTTCCTCAAACGTTCAGTAGACCTGATAAAATAAGAAAAGCTCCCAGCCGGGAGCTTTTTTATTTCTTTAATTCGTAGAGTCTGGTCTTATAAGCCTTACGAAGCTTACGTACTGCCTTGTCTCGAATCTGACGCACACGTTCTCTCTTGAGATCCATATCCTCAGCTATCTCAGCCATCGTCTCATGCTCCTGGTCGATGCCGAAATAGGCATTCACCACCCTACTCTCACGTTTGTCAAGAGACCCCAAGGCAAACTCTATGGCATCCTCGATAGCCTCAGAGTGGATACGTTCGTCGGCAAAAGGAGCATCCTGATTGATGATAACAGAGAGTAGACTCATATTTGTACGATGTCCCAGGGGAGCATCGACAGAGAGAGGCATACTCTGCTGACGCGCTGCCATCTCATTCTTAACATCCTTGGGAACAGTATATAGACCTGTCTGTTGGTCTATCGCTTTCTCGATAAACTGACGGACATAGACCACTGCGTAGTTCACGAAACGAGTACCTTTTGATGCGTCAAACTTCCCTGCGGCTTTCATCAGTCCGAGATTGCCTTCACTGATAAGGTCATCCATAGAGAGACCTTTACCCTTATACTGACTGGCGATAGACACCACAAAACGGAGGTTGGCCTCCACAAGTTTGTTGAGCGCACGGGTGTTTCCGGCCTTTATCTGCTCAGAGAGCTTGGCTTCTTCCTCAACAGAGAGCAGTGACTCACGACCTATCTCATCCAAATATCTGTTCAATCCTGAATCTTCCATAAGACATAATTTTTCTGCAAAGATACGATTTATTTTTGTATTAACAAAAAAAGAGAGGAAATCTTTCGATTTTCTCTCTTCTTGTGATTCCGGCGGGATTCAAACCCACAACCTTCTGATCCGTAGTCAGATGCTCTATTCAGTTGAGCTACGGAACCAAATTTTTTGTTTGGTCGGCGAAGCCAACCTGCAAAAAAGTTCCTTCATTTCTGATTTGCGGGTGCAAAGGTACGCACTTTTTCTGAACTAACCAAATATTTTCGCAACTTTTTTCGAAAAAAGTGCATTTTTTACACGATAATACGTGTTTTATGGTAATTCTCACGGAATTCCGAAGGACTGCAACCCTTCTTCTTCTTAAAGATACGGTTGAAATTGCTGAGGTTGTTAAACCCGCAACCGTAACCTATTTCCGCTATCGAATGGGTGCTGTCGACCAACATCCTACTGGCATAGCCAAGACGCAGGTCAATGATATAGTCACTGAGATTACGTCCTGTATGCAGTTTGAAGAACCGGCTGAAGGCACTGGGACTCATTCCGGCAAGACTGGCTACATCAGAAAGACGTATCTCATTCTGATAATTCTGGTTGATGTAGTTCTTTACCTTGAGGACTCTTCTGCTGTCACTGGCCACCTCGACCTTGGCATAGCTGCTTGTGGCAAGTGTCCTGGCACCATCACATCGTGAGAGTTCATAAAGAATAGTCAAAAACTGTGTAAATGCATAGAATCCATCCTTTATACTACTTAGGGTATTGAGATGCTGATACACCTTCATGATAGCATCCATCGGGAAACAAAGACCCTTACGCGCCTCAAGCATCATAGCGCGAAGCGAGGTGAATGGGTTCTTTCCCAAAAAACTGGAAGAATCGAAATTAAGGTCAAAATGAATTGTTATCTCATGAATATCCTCACTGGTACAGGTATTCTGCTCCCACACATGTTCGAGGTCAGCAGAAGTAATAAGTACGAGATCATAATCACCGATCACCTCACTTGAGTCACCTACGGTACGTCGCACTCCTGGAGCATGCTCGACGAAGTTCAGTTCGTAGACCTCATGGTTATGAATGGGATATGTAAACTCTTTCTTATGGCGCTCTGCTATATAGAGCAGATCCTTACCCATCAACGGAGTTATCTCATGTATGACCTTCGACTCTTCAACCATAGGATTGAGGTTTATATCTTCAGTTCCTTGAGGATTTCAGACATTCGCTGCATGTTCTTGATACGCATCGGAACAAGTGGCAGACGAAGTACGTTATTGATGAATCCCATCTCAGAGAGCATTGCCTTGACACCGGCAGGATTACCATCAACAAACAACAGAGAAAAGAGATCCGTAAAACGATGATGAATCTTACGTGCAGGATCATACTCACCACGCATCTGCAGTCGGATCATCTTAGAGAACTCCTTCGGGAGTGCATTACCGATAACACTGATCACTCCTACTGCTCCACAGCTAACCATCGGGAACGTAAGAGCATCATCTCCAGAGATAACATCGAAGTCATTGGGTTTGTTCTTTATAATCTCATCTACCTGTTCGAGGTTTCCGCTTGCCTCCTTGATGGCAACGATATTCTGACAGTCGCGAGCCAGTCGAACAGTGGTGGCAGCCTGCATGTTGACTCCCGTACGACCAGGGACATTATAAAGCACTACTGGCAGTTTCGTTGCAGCAGCAATAGCCTTGAAATGCTGGTAGAGACCTTCCTGAGACGGTTTGTTGTAATAAGGACAAACGCTCAATATACCGTCAACACCTCGGAAGTCACCTGTCTTCAGTTCTTCCACCACCGCAGCAGTGTTGTATCCGCCACATCCCATCAGGATAGGCACACGTCCCTGAACATAGTCAACGATTGTATCTTTGATCTTTAGTTTCTCAGCAGGTGTAAGCACTGGTGTCTCACCGGTTGTTGCGAGAATACAAAAAAAGTCGGCACCGTTGCTGAGTTGATAGTCGAGCAGACGTATCAATGCCTCGTAGTCAACGGAGCCGTCTTCCTTGAAAGGGGTAATAAGGGCGATGCCCAGTCCCTTGAAAATATTGTGTACCATACAGTATGAATTTGCGTTGTGAAATGGCAAAGTGCCTAATTCGGCTGCAAATTTACACAATTTTATTCAGAAACACTACATCCTGCCCTTATTTTTTGCAAAAAAGTATTATTCTGCTTTGAAGAGGTCTTTAATTCCACCTATAGAACCCAACAAATTGGTAGCCTCATATGGCAGATAGACAGTCTTGGTCTTGTCACCCTCAGCCAACTCCTGCATCATCTGGATATATTTCTGTGCCAGCAGATAGTTGGCAGGATTGGTGCTCTTGCCGACAGCTTCAGAGATGAGTTCGATGGCCTTTGCCTCTGCCTCTGCCTTGCGGATACGTGCCTGAGCCTCTCCTTCTGCCTCGAGGATAGCCTGTTCCTTGGCGGCCTCTGCCTTATTCACTATAGCAGTACGCTCTCCTTCTGAAGCAAGGATCTCGGCAGCCTTCTGTCCTTCTGAGGTCAGGATCTGGGCTCGTTTGTTACGCTCTGCCTGCATCTGCTTCTCCATCGCTGTAAGTACAGAATCAGGAGGAGTGATATCCTGCAGCTCCACACGATTAACCTTTACTCCCCACTTGTCGGTAGCATCATCTAACACAGCAGAAAGCTTCTTATTGATAGTGTCACGTGAGGTAAGAGTCTCATCGAGCTCCAGCTCTCCGATGATGTTACGGAGTGTGGTCTGAGTCAGTTTCTCGATAGCGTTTGGCAGGTTATTGATCTCGTATGTAGCCTTGAAAGGGTCTACAATCTGGAAATACAGCAGGGCGTTGATCTCTGTCTGAACATTGTCCTTTGTAATCACGTTCTGCTTCGGGAAGTCATATACCTGCTCACGAAGGTCGATGGTGGTTGAATACTGATAACGGCCATGATTGAGCACTACGATACTCTTTGCACGGTCGATAAAAGGAATGATGATGTTGATACCTGGCTGCAGAGTAGCATAGTAGCGTCCTAAACGCTCTATTATCTTTGTCTCTGACTGAGGGATGATAACAAGGGCCATCTTGGCGAAGATAATCACCAATAACACGATAGCCAGGAAAATGAAAAACATTGTATCCATAATGAAAAATACTATTTAAAGATTATTTAATTCTTAATACTCTCTACTGTAATAATCGTGCTCTCACGTCCAACCACAAGGACATTGGTACCTTCTGGAATATCCTGTGGCTCGTTAGTGACAGCCTTCCAGATGTCGCCGTCAATCTGAACCCTTCCAAAACCATCGGCTTTGATGGTCTCCACGACCCTACCCTGACGCCCCATCAGAGCATCGGCATTACTCACACGATTATCCTCACCCTTGTGAAGATAACGTTTGGCAAAGGGACGAACCCAGAAGAGGCTGATAAGCGAGAAGACAGCAAAGACGAGCAACTGCATATAGATTCCCAACCCACATGCTGCGGCTATGGCAGCAAAGAAGGCTCCTATGGAGAAACAGATAATGAAGAAGTCACCAGCCGTAAGCTCCAGAATCAGACATACGACGGCTATCACCGCCCACATCTGCCATAAGTGTTGTGCCAAGTAATCAATCATACCTAATATTATTTAAAGTGATAAAACAAAATCATCCCAATCCTTCGACGAGCCTTTCTGTCCGAAGACCTTCTGATAAAGCCTGCTTCGAGTAGAGGCAACGCTCTCCTTTGAGTGAGCTGTAAGCAGGGCTATATCCTTCGGCTGGATTCGCACTTTGATAAGTAGGCTAACGTGATAGTCTTGTTCGGTCATACGATAGAGACTGTACAGTTTCTCTGTAAAGCCTGTATATACGCCGTCTACCAACCGGGCCAGATCCAGCCAGTCGTGATAGTTCAGGCTCTTACCGGCCTCCA
>Ga0326511_10001674_pt1 | contig 18286 bp, 31 predicted proteins | sample 0_2496_0518_D_FD_203701 | JGI IMG/M metagenome (GOLD analysis project Ga0326511, IMG submission 203701) | Bovine rumen microbial communities from UC Davis, California, United States - 0_2496_0518 | ecosystem: Host-associated > Mammals > Digestive system > Stomach > Rumen | place: USA... | reverse complement strand
GATTTCATCTGGGTAACTATGGCTTTGTTGTAAGTGACTGACAATTGCTAGCTGATTATTTGTCATTGGTTTTAGTGAGTGTTTCGACCAGAGACATACAACTTTTCTTCCAGTGTTTTCTTGGATTTCGCGTGCGAATTGTTCTCCTTGTTCAATAGTTGGCACAAAGATAAGACGCTTGACTTCTGGATTTGCGCGAAGTAAGACGTGAACATCTGAATATTCATATTTCTGAAACACCTCATAGGCAAGTAATTGTTCTTGAACTTGAATTTCGTTAATGTAGGATTTAAGTCTAGCCCATTTTTCTAAGTTATCTGCGGTGGCCGTTAGCCCAAACCACCAAATACCTTTTAGTTCTGCCCAGTGAAGAAGTGTATCTATTGCTACGTAAGAAAGTGACTCTTGCGATAGAATTAGACAGATTACTTCGCGCGTACTTTCTGGATTACGGCGCCAGATGTTTGCTTCATCTATTCTTACATATTTGATAAGATTATGAATTTCGTCGCAGCAAATATAGTCAAACATTTCTGCGGTTAGCTCGCCACGTTTTACCATTGAGCCAAATTTTTGATAGTTTAGTATATAGGGCTTGTCCAGTTTTTCGCCCCACATTTGACATTCGTCAAGTGCTATCTTTTCTTCTTCTCCCATAGTAGTATCAATAAGAATGAGACAGCGTTGCGGCTGAATGCCCAGCTGGCCAGGTATAGTATTTATTGCGGCGGTCGTTTTGCCCTGGCCAGTTTGTGCGACAATTAAATTTAATCTACCTTTTTGATATTGTTGTTGTTCATTTATTAAAGCATCTGATAAATGCTTACCTTCTTTCATTTGGCTTTCAGCTCCTTTTGAATTTTCTCAAAAGAAAAGTATTTTAATTATTTTTAAATTATTTTAAATTATTTTAATAAATAAAAAAATTTTATTTTAAAATAAAAAATAATTATTTATTTGACAAAATAAATAATTTATGTTATACTAGAATGGGATATTTTTTTAAAAAATTTTTCCAGCTTTCCTAGAAGTTCCAGCTTTCCAGCTCGCGTGCCTGGCCAGGAATTTTCCAGCTTGTCCAGCTTCCAGCTTGCGGGCCGGCTTTCCAGCTGGCCCGTTCGTTTCCAGCTTGCCACGCACTATAACCCCTCCTTATCCTTTCTGAAATAATTATAACATAAATTTATAGTATAGTCAAATAGTAGGACTTTAGGGATTTACCATGCTAAAGTGCTACCATGCTACTATGCTAAAGTGAAACTTAACCTAAACTTAACACAACTATGCTTGACTCTTAATATAAAGTGTGCTATACTGAAGAGGGGAAGTCCGAAGTCCGATAGCCTAAACTAACCGGAGTTAGTTGCGACTAACTGGTGCCTCCCCCGATATTATACCATAGTAGTGTTAAGCGGGTATTATCAGAATGTTGACTTTTTGTTAAATTTGCGGGCCGGCCAGACCTTAACATAGAATTTACACTACTGCCCGGGCAGATTCTTAACCTGGACTTTACATGGGGCCGGCCAGAAAATTAACGCGAAGTTTACACTCCGCGTTTTTCTCTTTTCAGTTCGGCGTATCGCCGCATGATTTTGAAGCACTTGACGGTGTGGACGATGGGGCAGAAGTGGATGTAGAGAAACTGACTGAACGGCATCAGCAAAATCTTGCCATCGCGGGCATAGGTGGCGATGAAAGCCGTGCCCCAGAAGTAGAGCATAAACAGGGACGAGGTGAGCCAAACAGACAGAGCGACTTCGAAGATGATTTTCATAAGGTGTGTTCCCCTTTCGTTTCTTGTATATATATAATACCATATTTGACTGTTAAGAATCAACGTATTTTGTGTAAAGTTTGTGTAAAGTTGCGGGCCGGCCCGTTTCTTAACATAAAGTTAACGACCATCAAAGACGGTCGTTGGGGTCGATTTCGTGGATGTTTTGTATACTGGTAAGAGTGTAAACCTCTTCCCATCGCCATATCTTATGACATTCAGAACAAGTACCTTCGACAATATCAAAGTATGAACTGACGTTCCATTCGCTGTCAAGGGTATCAACTGAATAAATCATACCGCCGCAATTAGGGCACTTCATAAATTATTCATCCTCCTTAATGATACCAGTTCCAAATTCATAATCAAGAACATCCCACGCAATTTCTGCTGTGAAGGTCTGTCCGTTTTTGTTCGTGAAGGAATAAACATAGTTATTCTCGTCATTGAAGGCAACAATGTCGTCATCCTTCGCGGCGAAATCTTCGAAGGCAAGGCGCGCCCGCTTCAAAGAAGAGTAGAGTCCGAAAACACCGCTTTCGAAATAGGTGGAGAAAACAACATAAACAGGCACTGTGAAATCCCCTTTCGTTTCTTTCTGTATATAGTATACTCCTAGCAGATAGAAAAGTCAAGTTAAGATTTGGTTAAGCTCTGGCCCGGCCCGAAAATTAACATGAAATTAATCTTCGGGTGGAAGGGGATTACTCCCCTTCCTTTTCCTTTTCCTTTTCCTTTTCCTTCGCGGCTTCGCGCTTCGCCTTGTCCTTCGCGGCCTTTTCGGCACGCTCGGCGGCACGCTTCGCCTTGGCTTCCTGCTTCGCGTTGTAGTCCGCGATTTCGGACGCCATCAGTTCGTCGGCGGTCATGTCCTCGCGCTGTTCGGCAACGATGACACCGACACGCGCATAGCGACGGTCGCCGTTGACATCTTCAACGATGCAACCATACTGGCGGTCGTTAATCTTGTGGAAACCTTCGATGTTGGCGACGTTCAGAGCGGAGAAGATAGCGGTGCGGATGTTGGAATCGACGATAGCCTTGGAAATCTTCATAATGTAGGCCCTTTCTGGTTTTAAGTGTTTTCCTTCACTTCTTGATTAGATTATATCACAGAATTTGGGGTTTGTCAAGTAAAGTCTTTGTTAAAGAATCGGTTGATTGCTTTGCGCGATTTGCGGCGGAGTTCGCGGCGCAACTTGCGGCGATTGGCGTTATTGAAAACAAACTGGCGGCACGATGCGGTCAAATCCCACGCGGTGGTGTTCTTTTCCATACGCTTGTAAAGGCTTTTCCTCATTTCCTTTCCCCTCCTGACATATATAGTATAGCAGAAAATCCAGGAGAAGTCAATAGGTTTACATAGATTTAACAATTCGGGCCGGCCAATGTTAAGCGGACGTTAAGTCCGCTCAACAATCAGCAGGAGTTCGCCAGTCGATGCGTCTATGACATCCGCGGAAGTGAAGTCGTGCTTAACCAGAACTTCACAAACGTGCTCCGCGATTTCATCCATGGAACCACAGGTCTGCTCTTTCAGTGCGTAGTTGTGGGCGCGGTCAAGGAAGGAAATTTCAACATGGGTAGTGTAAGTGTGCTGAATGTTGATAGCCATAATCGGTATCCCCTTTCTTTTTTCTATATATATTATACTCTTATATTTAAGAAAAGTCAAGTTAAAAGTATGTAAAGCCCTGGCCGGCCGGCGCCTTAACATAATCATAACAAAGTATCACGCCTTGTTAGGGGCGTGATACAAAACTTTGTCCATCTTTTTGTGCTGTTTTACCAAATAGGCGAGGATTTCAGTTTCGATTTCCACATCTCGCAAACCCGTGTGGGCTTCTTCAAAGTCGATGTTTTTGGTTATGAACCTGTAAATCACTTCGGCGGTGTAGCGGGGGCGCGGCGTGGCGTGCTTGGTCATAAAGCCATTAGTCTCACAAAATTTGCGATAGGTGGGCATTTTGCCGAGAACCTGCCGCGCCATCTTCAAGGTGTCCCAAACCTCTACGCCGTAGGGGAAGAAATACTTCACTTCGCCGTTCGTGGCTTCGCGGACTGAATTATTCAAAGCGCGGATGTCAAAGCGGGCATTGTGAGCGCAAACAACAGAGATGTTATTTTCTTTGAAGTATTTATGGACGCGCTCCCGAATCTCCATAATATCAAAGACTTCGCGCTTGCCTTCCCAAATCTCATCACGATAGGTGGGAAGTTTGTCGGCATAATATGCGCTTGCCATCATATCCTGCTTCTCATAGAATACATTATAATTAATGTAATCCATCGTGTTAGACAGACCGCCATAGCGCAACGTGGTCATGCCGCCGCCAAAGTCGTAAACCAAAGCCGTCATAATTTCGCCCGCAGTTTCCGTGTCCGTCATGAAAATGTTGATCGCCTTGCTCATATTGATTTCCTTTCTGGTTTTTCGGTGTTTCCCTTCACCTGATGTAATTATTATAGCATTCCAGGAACAGAAAGTCAAGTTAATTTTATGTTAAATGGCTGGCCGGCCCGATTTTTAACAAAAAATTAACAGAGGGCTTTCGCCCTCTGTTTTTACCGCAGGATGTAGGTGTTAGCCTTCCCCTTGGCTTCGGTCTTAACAACCTCGTCCGCTAGTTCATGGAGCAGAATATACTGCACCTTGGCGCTGGTGAAATCTTCGGGGAGCGCATCGGCGCAACGCTCAAAGATTTCCTTGGCGGTGCCGCCTTCGGTCAGAGCATCACGCAGGATGGGGAGAACCTGCGCCATCAGAGCAGAGCGGGCATCCGCACGCTTCGCCTTAGCCTTAGCCTTGGCTTCGTCGCTGACCTTGCGCGGCTTGGCGATACCGTCGCGAATCTTGACGAGAACATCACACACTTCGGTGTCATTTTCGCGGAAGGTCTTGATGGTGTCGATAGCGAAGTTCAGAGCGTCAACGCGGGTGATGGTATTCTTCATAGTGTTTCCCTTTCTGGTTTGTGAGGTTTTCCTTCCTCTGTTGTGTATTTATTATATCAGATTCTCAACCGTTTGTCAAGTTAAGATTCTGTTATAATCTGGTGGGAAGGGAGGGAATTGAACCCTCACAAGTGGAACATAGCCCACTCTGCGGCCTTTCGTCCTTACCCTCTTGATGTATTTATTATACATCAGATTTTGTCGTTTGTCAAGTTAATTCTTTGTGAAGTTGAGAGGGCATGGCGTAAATTGTGTCGCTCTGGGCGCGGTGCATCCAACTTGTTTCCACCGCTCTCCCTCTCAACAATAATAGTATAGCAGAAATCGCAGTGAAAGTCAATACTTTGGCGTGTAAAGATTATGTTAAATCGCGGGCCGGCCATTTATTTAACAAACATTTTACATTGCCCGGCCCGAGTTAGCCTAGACTAACTCGGCGTAAAAAGAAAAGGGCTTGCGCCCTTTTCTTTACTCCGCAAGGCGATAGGTGTTCGCCTTGCCCTTGGTTTCGGTCTTGACGACTTCATCCCGCATTTCGTGGAGCAGGATGTACTGAACCTTCGCCACAGTGAAATCCTGCGGCAGACGCTCCTGCGCGTTGGTGAAGATTTCCTTCGCCGTCATGTCCGTGGTGATGGTATCACGCAGAATCGGCAGAACCTGCGCGCACAGTTCAGCACGCTTTTCGGCGTTCTGCGCCTTGCGCTTCGCGGAAGCCTTCGCCTTGGAATCGTCGCTCCGCTGGGAACGCTTCGCAAGGGTTTCACGCAGAGTGGTCAGACGCTCCGCAACTTCGGGCATGGTGTCCTTCATGGTCTCGATGGCGGTGGACAGAGCAACGGAGTAAGTCATGGTGTTCTTCATATTGATTCCCTTTCTGGTTTGTGGGGTTTTCCTTCCCCTCTCTTGTCTTTATTATATCAGATTGGGAGCAGTTTGTCAAGTTAAGTCTCTGTTAAGTTCTCTCGGAACTTCGTGAACTTTGAACCTCTCGTTTCCCTCTCTGATGTAATCATTATAGCAGAAATCTTGGAGTTTGTCAAGTTAAGAGTTTGTTAAGAGTTTCAGAACCACTCGCGTCCCACCGCCCTGTTGTTTGTGCTTATTGGTATAACGGCTTTCGCCTTCCACATCGTCACGCCCTCATGCGCCAAAGCCTTGTCCGTTCCTGCCCTCTCAACAATAATAGTATAGCAGAATCTCCGCTCAAAGTCAAGCATTTCCAGGAGGATTTAACATATTCTTAACATTACGGGCCGGGTGGGTTCTTAACATAAAATTAAACTTTTGGAAGAAAAAGCACGGAAACGCGACGAATAATATTACTTATTAAATGAAAGGAGGTGGGTATTATGTGGAAAGTATATTGCTATACCACACCAAGTAATAAAAAATATATAGGGATTACTCAATATAGTTTAAAACAAAGAATGAAAAGCGGTTATAATGAATATTTTAGTAATGCTATTAAAAAGTATGGATTAGAAAATATTAGTAGTGAGATTTTAAGAGATGATTTAACTTTTGAAGAAGCGACGGAATTAGAAAGATATTATATTCATTTATATGATACTACAAACAAAGATAAAGGGTATAATATTACTTATGGTGGAGAAGGCTCTCGCAAATATGATTATTTTGAAGTAATTGATTATTATAAAAATAGTGGAGAATGTTTTAAAGACAGTTTAAAATATCTTGGTTGTTCTTCTAAAACCTTACTAAATATTTTAGAAGGTGCGGGATATAATAGAAAAGAATTAATTAGTAAAATAGATAGAGAAGCCTATTACAATCAAGGGAAAAACACTCCTGTATTACAATATGATTTAAAAGGTAATTTTATTAAAGAGTATAAAAGTATAAAAGAGGCTGCCGATGCGGTAGGTTTAAAATCGCCTACATCTATTTTCGCGGTATGTGAAGGTAAAAGAAATAAAACCCAAAATTATTTTTGGCGTTTTAAAGAAGATGATTCTATTCCACTTAAAATAGAAATTGTTTTTTCATCAAAACATTGGAAAGTTAAAATAGGACAGTATGATAAACAGACCGGCCAGTTGTTAAATATTTATAACAGTATTGTTGAGGCCAATTTAAGTTTAGGTAAAGAAAAAAATAATAGTAGTATAACCGCTGTTTGTAAAGGTCGTAGAAAATCCGCATTTGGATATGTATGGAAATATGAAGAGGAAGGTTAATTACCTTCCTCTTCAATAGGCTTTGAGATGAGAGCCTTAAAGCCTTCGGTATTCAGTTTGCGAATCGTGGCTTTCGCGGCACGCTTGCGCTCCTTTTCCTTTTCGGCACGTTCCGCCTTTTCCTTGCGCTTCGCCGCTTTGTCTGCGCGATCGGCAAGCACAAGTTTCCAATCTTCGGCGGCGGCGTAACCGTCGAAGGGAATGTAACCGCCGTTACCGTCGCGCTCACCGCGCGGGATGGTGACCTTGATAACGGCAAACTTTTCGTTGCCCTCGCTGTCTACGACAGGCAGAGCAAGTTCGCTTGCGCTGATGGGGAGAATGTCGCTGATGGGGTTCACGGCATTGATGACGGTCTGGAGAACCTGATTGCGGATTTCGGTTTCAAGAGATGCTTTACTCATGGGCGTTATCCTTTCTGGTTTGTGGTGTTTTCCTTCACCTTCTGGAATTATTATAGCAGATTCGGCGGGAGAAGTCAAGTTAAGAAATTGTTAATTCCAAAAATCCTTACCTAAGTTGATTATTACGCATACAAAGAATGCCACGAGGAGCGCGAGAAAAGTTAACGACATAAATAATTCCATTTCCATTTCCTCACTTTCTATATTTATTATAACACAAAATCCAGGAAAAGTCAAGTAAAAAGTTTGTTAAATCTCGGGCCGGGCGGAGTTAGGGAGAACTAACTGTTCTCCTTCCGCTGGCGTTCGTGTTCAATAGACAAGATTTTTTCAAGAATAATTTGAAGAATGTTACGGTCGTAATAATCTCCACGAGAAAATTCAGGATACCCACAATACTTTTCAATATCATTAAGGTTACGAATATCAGCGGCAATGAGTTCGGCGGCGCGTTCAAGATTTGTTTTCATTATTCCTTTTCTCCTTTCATAGCGTTGCGGCAAATCTGCTTACCCTCTTTGCGTTCGTGCTTCTTGTTCTTTTTCTTCGCGGGAATGACGGAAGGACGATAGCCAACCCAAGTTTCGCGATTCTGATTTTTCTTTTCCATTTCGTTTTCCTCACTTTCTGGAATTATTATAGCAGATTGGGAAATAAAAGTCAAGTTAAGATTTTATTACGAACCAAAGATATAATCCTAATATGATTAATGGACCGATGCCGCATAAAATTACTTCTTTAATCATCTTATAATCCTCGCTTTCTGTATATAGTATATATCTATTTATATTAAAAGTCAAGTTAAGTTTATATTAAACCGCATAGTTTAGCAGAAACAGGCAGAAAAGGAATCATAATTCCAAAAATTAAGAGTTCCCAAATTATCCTTTCTTTTTTACAATTTATCAAACCACAAATTCCTAACAGTCCCCAGACGAAAATAATAATGCTAAACACTAACATAATAATATCCCTCACTTTCTGTATATAGTATACATGATTTGCGCGCGGAAGTCAAGTTAAGATTGTGTTAAATGGCGGGCCGGCCCAATGTTAAGGAATGGTTAATTACCATTCCTCATCAATTGAGCCGCAAATCTCAAACATATCACAACCGCAATATGGGTCATAGTTAGTTTCGTCTACATCATCGGGGATGTAATAATCTTCATCCCCTTCGTCAAAGTACATCATATCATTTGCGAAGCACTGGAAAGCGAAGAAGCAAATGCCGTTGTCATTCTTCGCGCAATGCTGACAATGATAGTTATTCTTAATACATTCCGCCAGATAGTCGTTGATAGCCGTTTCCTGCGTCTTGGTGTAATTCATCATCTTGATGTCCTCCGTTCTTTTTCTATATATAGTATATCAAAATCCAGGAGAAAAGTCAAGTTAAGTATTTGTAAAGTATCGGGGCCGGCCCGAAAATTAACAAAAAATTAACGGAGAGCGAGGGCTCCCCGTTTTACCTTCATCCAACAGTTTCGCTTAATTCCCTTAAAGTTCTTGTCATATTCCAGACACTTTTCCATGATTTCCTTCTCGATCTTAACATCATCATAACCTTTGTGCTCCTCGTGGAAGTCAGGATTATTTGTTAAGAAAGAGTAAACAGTCTCGGCGGTGGCGCGGTAGTTTTTGCCGTGATTGGAATAGTGGCGGTTAGTTTCGGCAAACGTCTTGTATTCGCTGGTTTGGCAGATGGATTCACATGCCATATTCCAAATACATACAAAGTTGGTAGAGTAAGGGAAGAAATAACGATGCTTAGATTTCGTTAAGAAGCGGAGCGTGGTGTTCAGGGCGTTGCGGTCAAAATGGCAGTTATACGCCGCAACCGTATGGCAATCATACTTTTCCATTATGTCAAGGATATGATGCCACGCCGTCAGGAAGTCAATCATTTGACGCTTGCCCTGCTGGATGTCGGCAACGTATTCGGGAATCTTATCGCCGTAATACGCACTTTTCATGAGTTCGCGCTCGTAAACGAAAGTATCACGAATCACGAAAGAACCCTGTTCGCAGACTGCGCTAGTGTAAAGGTCTACCAACATAAAGCCAATGTCATAAACAATGGCGTCGGTCGTGTCGTTTGCGGTTTCAACGTCAAGAATCAAAATGTAGCGGTCAGTAATGTTAAGAATCATTTTAGTTAGTTCCTTTCCTAATTTCTGTATATAGTATACACCTGCGAGGGCTGAAAGTCAAGTTAAGATTGTGTTAACTCGCGGGCCGGGCGAAGTGTTAACTCAAAGTTAACACTGTGCTTCAAACCATTTAATCATTTTTTTTGAAGTTTTCAAACCACGCAATTCTATTTTTCCATTCTTATGGAAAAACGGGGCAGAAATAAAGTTATAGATAAAGCGGCCAAATTCACTTTTATTCATTTGATATTCAGTAACAATTTGGGATTCTTCATCAAATTCTACATAGATAAAAAGAGAAGAAGCCACATGTTTGAAATAATATTTAATTGCGTCAGAGCGATTAGAGGCACCGCCATAATTTTCTGCCAGACCGAAACGAGAAGATTTAACGCTGGCGTGTTCAGATTCAATATCAGAACCCTTATCAAAAGAAGTATTCGGGTTAACTTCTGTAAAAATACCCCGATAATATTTTGCGATGTGCTCACATAGTTCACCGTGATTACGGTATTTATTAATTGCGGGAATGTAATAAGGAGCACGCTTGTGCTCGGGGCGATACTCATAAGGCATTTCATTAATGTAAGTTACTTTCTTCATTGTTGTTTTCTCCTCTCAACTTTCTATATATAGTATACACTATAAAAGCCAAGAGGTCAAGTTAAATGATTGTTAACTTCGCGCCCGGCCCGAAAATTAACGAAACCTTAACAAAATGAAATGTAAAGAAAAACCGCCCCGAAGGGCGGTTAGTCTTACTTCACCATGTAGGTGAAAGCGGACTTGCCGTTGTCAATCTTGACAACCTCGTCGCGCCAGTAGTTCAGCAGAGCATACTGAATCTTGTGCGCGGTGAAATCGTCAGGCAGGTCGTTCTTGCACTTGGCGAAAATCTCCTTAACCGTCATCGGCTCGGTCATCACGCCGAACACGATGGGCTTGGCGACCTCGTAGGCGTTCGCCTTCGCCTGCGACTTGGCGACGGTGCGCTCATACTCGGTGCGGATGTCCTCGACCACGGTGGACAGGTCAACGGTGTCGTCGGAGTTCACGAAGTAGTTATACAGAGCGGTGATGGTGTTCTTCTTCATAGTGTAGTGTCCTTTCTGGTTTGGTGGGTTTTCCTTCCCTTTGATGTATTTATTATAGCACCGATTGGCTATAATGTCAAGTTAAGAGTTTGTTAACCATTCGCGGCGTCGCCGTGGGACTTGCGGTTTAGCCGCTCTCTAACTAAGTAGATTGGTTACCCATCCTTTACTGTCCGTCCCTTGCCCTCTTGACACTTTTATTATAGCAGAAACGCTATCAAATGTCAAGTTAAGAGTTTGTGAAGTTGAGAGGGAACGTGGTGAGGAACTCACGCACTCTTGCTGTTAAGGTCGGATTTTTCATTCCCTCTCAACATCCTTATTATATCACAATTTCTCAACCTTGTCAAGTTAAGATTTCGTGAAATTCGGGGCGATTTTCGTGTGCCTTTATCGCAACGCCGCGGAACTTTTTGCCCTCTCTCGTTCCCTTTCGTATATAGTATAGCAGAATTTGAAATGAAAGTCAAGCACTTAATGGGACATTTAACCTGGATTTAACATTGGCGGGCCGGCCGAGAAATTAAAATGAAATTAACATTAGGCTGGCCCGAGGTTAACATAAACTTAACTTGACATTATGGGCGAATGGGTATATACTATATATAGAAAAACGAAGGGAGAAACGAAAATGAAATCTGATTATCGTGTGCGTGCTTCTCGTTTCATCAAGTCTGTTATGCCTTACATTGAGAACGTGCTGTTTGACTTTTCCGAAGTTGAAGAACGCATAGCAGAATATAACCGCGATCATAGCCGCAAGGTAGAAGTCATGTATGGTGCGGCGCGAATCGCTCTTATCACTTCTGATTATGTCGTGAAGTGGGATTACGATGAAGAATGTGCGCGGGATCTCGGCGGCTGTATGGATGAATATGACGCTTATCTTTACGCGAAGTCCAAGGGTTATGATTACTTGTTGGCTGAGACTTCTCTCGTCGTGGTTCACGGGCAAGTATTTAGCATCATGCCGCGTATTCGCAACATCGGACCGACGCATCACAAGGGTGAAATTAATCAGTATCTTACTACTGATGAATTGAAATGGGTGCATGAATTTGATAGGGACATCCATCATTATAATTGGGGCATCCGCCATGGCAAGGCATGTATTATAGATTATGCCATGACTGAAGAAGTCGTAAACCGCGGCGGCTGGTGAGTTAACTTTATGTTAACTCGCTGGCCGGCCCGAAAATGTTAAGTTTTTGTAAAGTGCTTGACTCCTGGCGGAATTTCTGCTATAATATAATTGTTCCAAGGGCAGGGAGGTAAGGACGGATAAGCGAGAGAGTTCACAGAAACTTAACTTGACAATCCGCTGAATCTCTGCTATAATATCTACAGAAGCCAAGGAAAAGGCTAAAAAACCAGAAAGGGAATAACATGAACGCTAACGAAATCAAGTCCACCGCTCGCCAGATGACCATCTCTGCTATCATGCCCGCTCTGTATGAAAACGATGCTGTCAAGTTCGCTGATGGTTCCTTCGCCATCCTCCAGACCGTTGACGGTCAGGAAGTTTGGACGGAAGTCACCGTCAAGTCCAAGGCGTGGAAGGACACCAAGGTGTCCAAGGCTTTCGACCCCTTCGTGGCTGCGGAAGAGTGGGAAGCCGAGAAGCGCATCAAGGCTGATGCCAAGGCTGTCAAGGATGCCGAAAAGGCTGCCAAGGTAGCCAAGGCTAAAGTTAAGAAGGAAGAGGCGTAAGCCTCTTTTCTTTTTCTTAATAGTTAGTTATGACTAACCTGGCCGGGCACTGTCTAAATTTTGTCATAATATAGATTTAACTTTGTCTTTGCCTTTCTTATAATCTTGTGCTATACTATATATAGAAAACAGGGAGGGCAGAACAATGAATGAGAATTTTGCGAAGGTTTGGGTGCTGGGCGTTTCGGTTATGATGTTTTTTGCTTGTTTCTTTGGGCGTGGTTGGCTGTTTGGTGTCGTGGCTATGTTGATATTAGGATTTGTTAAGATGAGGTAAAGCCGCGGGCCGGCCAGAAATTTAACAAAGAAATAACAAAAGAAGGAAGGGTTAAACCCCTTCCTTCTCCTTGCGCTTGGCTTCCTTCTCGGCGGCCTTGCGCGCCTTTTCCGCTGCCTTTTCCGCGCGCTCTGCCAGTTCGGCGTTGAACGCGGCGACCTTGGCATCCACATCGAAGGCTTCGGTCTTGGCGGTGGCATACCAGTTCGGGCAGGAAATCTCAACCTTGGCGAACAGCGGATGCCCGTTGTCCTCTGCGGTGCCCATCGGGATGGCGTAGGTGAAATCGTCAATCTGGATGGCATTACCGAAAAACTCAGTAAACTGCTCGGCGACGGCGGTCTTAACGTTGGTGCGAATTTCCATCTTAGTCATGTTGTTTCCCTTTCTGGTTTGGAAGAGTTTTCCTTCTCTTATGTACTTATTATAGCAGAAGTTGTGGAAGAAGTCAAGTTAATTCTTTGTTAAATCCTGGACCATTTGGTAAATCTTTTCGTAGTCCTCGTTATAACGATAGATGTCGAAAAGGTTAACGCGCATCCGCTTGATTTTGGGTGAAGCGGGCTGGCGCTTAATCCAATTCCTAATTTCATCAAGATTCCAATTCGTCTCGCATCCCCTCTTTCTGTAATTATTATAGCAGGATTTCAGGAAGAAGTCAAGTAAAGATTATGTTAAAAATCGGGCCGGCCGGAAATGTTAAATGTGTGTTAAAAGTTCTGTCAAGCGGTCAGGCTTGACAGAACCTTCATCATTTCATCGGGGTGGTAGGCGTTGCCGCCCCACGCTTCACGGTTCGGGGCTTCGTCATCGAACAGGATGCCCTCGCCGCACACTTCCCACTTGTTGCGACCGTAGGCGACGATGTTGATTTCGTCCCAGTTAACCGAATTAAGATGCTTTTTCAGCCACCACAGCTTTGCGGCGGTTACAGCCTTGTCATATTCGGGAGTGCTGGATTTGCTCAGCCAGCTGATGATACCGAGCTTGTAACCAGCTCGCTGGAGCTTGTTCAGCGTCCGCGCCAGCTTGTTCATGTTGACCAGCGGAGCCGCCAGCTTGTAGGGCGCGGGGTTGCTGTCAATCAGCATCGGGAGCCAATTCTCAACGCCGTAGAGGTCAACAATAGTTCCGTCAAGATCGAAGTAAATCCAGTTGCTTTTCATTTTCGTTTGCTCCTCTCTCTTTCTTGATTATATTATATACCACTTTCCCCCTATTGTCAAGTTAATTTCTTGTTAAGTTGCTGGCCGGGCAAAAGCTTAACCCGAAGTTAATCTTCGGGTCGTATGCGTTTACCTGTTAATCTCCATTTGGGGTTTTTTACTTTATTTTTAGTATGATTACGAATAGTTTCTTCGTGTAAACCTGAATATTCTGCTGCGGCCTTATATCCAATAAATAATTTACCTGTTGCGATTTCTTCTATCTCACAATAATAACCTGTGTTTTGTTTTACTGTTTCTTTTGTGATTTCATTACTCATATTTTGTTGATGAGTAACCCATCTTAAATTATCTGCGTGGTTATTTAATCCGTTTGCGTCGATGTGGTCTACTTCATCATAATTATTTGGATTTGGAATAAACGCTTTTGCTACTAATCTATGGATATATTCTTTATTGCCACGGCCTAACGATATATATTCACGTTGATGGTTGCCGCGTTTATTTATTGTGGGTGTTAGCCATCTTTGGCTTTGATTACTCCATACTCGGCCAAAAGAAGTGATTAAATAATTAGGATATTGTTCTATAACTTTTATTTCTTCATTAGGTAATAAATTATAATTCATATTACCACCTCCATATAAATTGTGGTTTGATGGATGGAACATTAAAGCATTTTATTCCAAATCGTCTGCTTCATTTTGTTTACTTCCTTTCCTCTTTCTGTATATATTATATACCGAGCGGCGGCAAAAGTCAAGAGGTTAAAGGATGATTTAACATAGACTTAACACGGCGGGCCGGGTGCTTTCTTAAAATGAAATTAACAGTTAGTTAGAGGAAACTAACTCACTGGCCGGCCAATTACTTAACATTAAATTTACAAAATGAAATTCGGGATTCATTCGAAAATGAATCCCGTCATCATTTCATTAAATTCAGAAAATGAAATCTCATTATCGGGATTAGCCGCGTTGTAATCCCACCACATGTAAACCTGCTCCTGGTCGGTCAAATCTTCCCAAGTCTGAAAAGTATTGTGCTTTGTCATTTTAGGATTTCCCCTCTCGTTTGTTTCTGTAATTATTATATCACTAATGAAATAAAATGTCAAGTAATTTTGGGATGTTTAACATAGAATTAACATTCCTGGCCGGCCAGAAAATTAACATTGAAATAACAAACCGCGAGAGTTGATCAGTCTCTCGCGGTGGGCGCAAACATCATTGACTTGCTCAAGGTCAATGGGGAACGGTTTTCGCGTAATGGTGGGGTCAGTTCTCCACCGCCAAGTGGTCTGTTGCCCCTTGCTTTAGCCCAATGGAATCACTCCCTCTTTCCTTTCGACATATATATAATAACATAATTTTAGAAGGAAGTCAAGTTAATTATTTGTTAAGTCGCGGGCCGGCCACGAATTTTACATAAAATTAAAGAAGGCTTAACGCCTTCTTTAATCACAAACCTGTTCAATGATGGCAACGATAATCCCGAAAATTAGCGGCGTTGCCCAACACAGAGCGCCATAAGGAACTTTGCCCATAGACCACAGAATAAAGTCAATCAAACCAGTGAGAACGAGCAGAAAACTTATTTGAATACGCATAGTGTTTCCTTTCTGGTTTTATAGTGTTCCCTTCACTTGTTGTGTATAGTATAGCATGTTGTGGGTGAGTTGTCAAGTTAAGATTTGCTTAAAGCAAACCAAACAGTTTTGCCGCGATAGGTGATAGCACCATCATGCTAAGGAAAACAAGCATGCGCCAATTCACTTTGAAGCAATCATTTTCATCAACATCATCGGCGTGAACAATACCAAAGAAACCAAACAGGCAAGCAACCAACACATACGGAATCATCAAAAACTTCATTTTCTTTCCTCACTTTCTGTATATATTATACACCATACTTATTAAGAAGTCAAGTTAATTCTATGTTAACTTACAGGCCGGCCAGAAGGTTAACGCAGACTTAACGTCTGCGTCCTCTCTGTCGTTTGGCGCTCTGCTGGTCAAAACGCTCGTAAGCGCTGACTTTGCGATATTCGTTATATTCGGCTTCGGTGATTTCCTTGCCATAGATTGCCATGCGCGTGTGTTTTACACTTGGCATCCTGCGCGCCTTGTCGCAAGCATCCAGAAGGTTATTCGCCGCGATTGCGAACTTGATTTCAGTGCTGTGGCCTACGCCGCAATGACCCCGATGACACATTACCATATAGAACTTCATTTGAATTGCTCCCTTCGTTCTTTCTGTATTTATTATAGCAGATTGGTTGATGGTTGTCAAGTTAAGTTTGTGTTAATCAATTGGAATACCCATGAGTTCACAAACAATAAGAATCGCGATGCCGATGAACGTTATTACCCACCACATTTGCCATGCTTTCATTTTGTTTCCCCTCACTTTCTGATACTATTATACACCATCGCGCCAGGAAAGTCAATAGGTTTTGTGTTAAGAGTATGTTAAATAACGGGCCGGCCCGAAAATGAGAGGGGCTTTTCCTTCCCCTCTCGGTGGCTCCATCCTTCTAGCCTAGCGCTTCCAGAGCCTGCGCGTATGTTGCCTGCACATTTATATACCGCAAAGGAGGACTTCGGCTTGCGGTGGTTTCATCGGTTAGGACTTACGGACACTCATGGGTCTCACCCGTTGTGGGCTTTGCCCTCCCTCAACCTCTGTATATATTATAATCCAGGAGTTGTGATTTGTCAAGTTAAGAGTTTGTTAATAGACGGGCCGGCCAGCGGAGAGCGCGTGCTCTCCGTTAGGCCATCGGGCGGACGATCAAGTCCTCCCGATCCGCCCAAGTCAGGCGGAGCGCCTGCGCCTCGCGCAGGGAGAGGCTCGACAGGATGACCCTGCCAGTGCTGATCTTGTAAATCTCGAACATTTTGTTTTCTCCTTTCCTTTGATGTGTCTATTATATCATGTTTCTGTGTAGATGTCAAGTTAAGTTTTAGCTCTCCTGCTCGGGATTGATCCCGAGCAGGCGCTGAACCCGCAGGGACAGCTCGCTAATGCGAGCTTGCTGGTTGAGAACCAGCGCCTCGACGCGGTCGATTTCCGCGTCCAGCAGCGGGGTGTAGCTGGTGCCGATGTGGGCGTACTTGGTGCCGCGGAACTTCTTCATATTGTTTCCCTCACTTTCTGTATTCATTATAGCAGGTTGGAGCTTGTTTGTCAAGTTAAGTTTTCGGGCCGGTGGGCGGATGGGGCTTAGAGCCCCATCGCCGCCATGCACCCTTCGAGATTTTTCTCGGTGAAGTACTCGGCGCCGTCGCCCTTCACCTGATACCCGATGCCGTGGTCCAGCACATCCGGAGCCTTCCAGAAGGGGACGCTGTCGGGCTCCCAGACCTGCCCAGCGCGTTCGGTAATCGCGCACTCGTAAACCCAGCCCAGATTTTTCGGGGCGGCCTTGCCGCGCGCCTTGGTATAGGCTTCGCGGTAGGCGGCTTCCAGCGCGTCCAGCGTGCCCAGCACTTCGCAGGTCGGAAGGTCCAGCAGGGCGGCCTTTTCCCGGGTGTTGGGGCGAATCCGCGCTTTCAGCTTGCCGCCCTTGGACGTGGCCGCGCGCTCGACCTTAACCCAGCTCCGCGGGATGTGCTTCATGGTCACCGCATAGACCAGCTTGCCCGCGGTCCAGCAGAATTTGACCATGTCGGCAGCTTCGCAGCGTTCGCGAATCGCGACGCCCTCAGTTTCGAACCATTCCTTAGTGAACTTCATTTCAAGCACCTCTCTTTCAACTGTGTATAGTATAGCAGATCAATGTTAACTGGTAAGCATTTTTTGATGAAGTTTGTGTAAAGTTGTGAGATTCAACCTATGGTAGAATTTGCTACTTCAGGTTGATTCTACTTCAAGTTGATTCTATTCTAGGTTGATTCTATTCCAGGTTGCGCAATCACCAGTTGATTAGTTAGTGTAAACTAACTCGGCCGGCCGATCAATTAACACGTTCTTAACATTGAAAAAGTCATAAAGTTTTAACATGGCGATAATACGCAGTTAACATTGATGTGGTATAATATACGGGGGACCCCATAGTTAGTTATATCTAACTTTTGTTAGTTAGCTTAAACTAACTGGCCGGCCCGTTATCATCATACTACCACTTTACTATGCTACTATGATGAAAGTCAAAAGTCAAAGATAGTCAAACCCTTGGCCTGTTAAATATTACTAAACTATTCAATTATTACAAAACTATTTCATATTTTATTTTCCCTCAAAATGCTGGCGGCCAACAGAGAAAAAAAGTTGCACAAAAAGTTAAGTCAAAGTGTTATGGCTATGTTAATTCGGCCCACTGAAAACGTTTTCGTAGGGTGTTTCTTAACCTAGAATTAACAATTCGGCTTAACTTTTTGTGCACTTTTTTCCGCATCGCCCCGTAGAGCCGTTTTTAAGCGATATAAGCAACCGGCCGGTTGTTTTAGCTCTTAAAAACGCCTTCACAGAGGAAGGCCGCGCAAAGCTGTAATATTTCTGTAATAGTTAGTTAGTCGAAACTAACCGCTGGCCGGCCGGAAAAGCG
>Ga0326511_10001673_pt1 | contig 18288 bp, 15 predicted proteins | sample 0_2496_0518_D_FD_203701 | JGI IMG/M metagenome (GOLD analysis project Ga0326511, IMG submission 203701) | Bovine rumen microbial communities from UC Davis, California, United States - 0_2496_0518 | ecosystem: Host-associated > Mammals > Digestive system > Stomach > Rumen | place: USA... | reverse complement strand
GGGGTGTAGACGCGGAAGGCGCTGGTGATCTGGTCGCCGTTGACACGCAGCAGCAGCGATATCAGCACGACGCCTAGCAGCCATGCAAACTCGACCAGCAGGTTGGAGGCCATGACGATGAAGTTCTGGTCGGTCAGCGTGATGGTCAGTCCCAGAATGATGGCAAACGTGATGGTCGTGGTGGCCATCGTGATGCAGGTGCGCTTCTTCATGAACTCCTTGGTGCGCAGCCTTTGAGGCACCACGAAGCGGATAATCAGGAAGTTGAGCAGCGAGGCGATGATGGCATACAGGACGGTCGATATGAGCAGTCCGAAAATCCAGCGGCTGTCCCACTGTGAGTTCGCGTTGGGCTGGTATTTCTTGGCTACCGTCTGTTGCATCGTCAGCCAGTGGCGCTTCCAGTTCTTGAGGATGTTGACGTAGTTGTCGCCGCCATTCTTGAAGATGCTGGTCTGAATGTCGAAATAGCGCTTCTGGGCATAGTCGTTCAGATGGCTCAGCTTGACCTCTGTCATGTCGTAATAGCGCATGTAGTCCTGCATGGTGGTGCGGTTCTCGTCCAGCGAGTGGCGGATGTTGGTGGCCAGCGTCAGACAGATGTTACGGTCAATCTTAGCCTGGTCGGTGAGTATGTTGACAGGCATTGCACGCAGACTGGTGATCAGCGAGTCGTAGCGCGCGATGTCGTTGTCGGCCTTCTTAAGATAGGTGTTGAAGGGCAGCTGCTGTTGCTGGAACTTGCGGTACTGCGCCGTAGCCTCGTTGCAGGCGTAGGTCAGGTCGAACACGTAGTCCTGCTTCTGCGAGTAGAGCATCAGCGAGTTCTGGTTCGACCGCAGCAGGGTCTCCATCAGCTGGTTGCGCACCCCTTCGCTCTGCTGTCGGTTCTGCTCTATCTGCTGGGCCAGCTCACGGTGGTAGGTGGTCAGCTCCGTACGCAGGATTTGCAGGGTGTGGGGCAGGTCTTTCTCTTTCAAGACGGCTTGGCTGCTGATGGTGACGAGCAGCGTCAGTATGATGGTCAGGATTCTCTTCATGACGATTTTCTTAAATTTTGTGTGCAAAGATACGAATATTTTCGAAGAATTGTTTATCTTTGCACCAAAATCATAGTAAAAACAGTTAAAACATATGATACTCATAGCAGACAGCGGAAGCACCAAGGCCGATTGGGCGCTACTCCATTCACCTTATCCCACACGATGGGATGTCGTTGCCACGTTCCAGACACAAGGCATCACTCCAATTCATCAGACACCCGACGTCATCCGGCAGATCCTGGCTCAGGAACTGCTGTCACAGCTCTCCTCGTTCTCGAGGGCTGCGCTCATCAATTCGAAGGCACTGGAGACACCCCTGATGTCGCAGATTGAGGTCTATTTCTACGGCAGCGGCTGTACACCCGCCCATGTGCCGATGATGAAGCAGACACTGGCGCAGGTATTTCCTGCCAACAAGATAGAGGTGTATAGCGACCTGATGGCTGCAGCACGTGCGCTCTGTCAGCACGAGGCGGGCATCGCCTGTATCCTCGGCACGGGCTCGAACAGCTGTCTGTACGACGGCAATGAGATAGTGCAGAACACGCCTGCACTGGGCTATATCCTGGGTGACGAGGGCAGCGGCTCCGTGCTGGGGCGTATGTTCATGAACGCCATCTTCAAGAACCCCGCCTATGCCGATATCCGCGACCAATACCTGAAGGAGCAGAAGCTGACGCAGAACGACATCATCCAAAAGGTATACCGCGAGCCGATGGGCAACCGATTCCTGGCTACTACCTCTTTATTTATAGAGCAGCACCTGGGCAGCCCCTTGTTGCGCCAGCTGGTGATTGAAAACTTCCGTAACTTCTTCCGTAACAACGTGAAGCCGTACAACCGTACCGACCTGCCCGTAGGCGTGGTGGGCTCAATGGCGTTCCACTACCGCGGACAGTTGGAGGAGGCTGCCCGTCTGGAGGGCTTTACCCTGGGTAACATCATGAAGAGCCCCATGGAGGGTCTGATTTCTTATTATAGCGTTTAGAGAGATATGAAGAAAATTTTCCTGCTCCTGTCGGTCGTTGCTCTTTGCTGGGCGTGCCAGTCGCAACAGTCGGCTCCCGACTTCGTGCGTGTAGAAAACGGCCATTTCGTGCGCGGCGGTAAACCCTACTATTACGTAGGCACTAACTTCTGGTACGGAGCCATACTCGGCTCCGAGGGGCAGGGCGGCGATCGCCAGCGCCTGTGTCGTGAACTCGATGAGATGAAGCGTATGGGTATCGACAACCTGCGCATCCTGGTGGGGTCCGATGGCCAGCGGGGCGTCAAGACCAAGGTGGAGCCCACACTACAGGTGGAGCCTGGGGTCTACAACGATACCATCCTGGCTGGGCTTGACTATCTGATGCAGGAGCTGGGACGTCGCGAGATGGTGGCCGTGCTCTATCTGAACAACTCGTGGGAGTGGAGCGGGGGATACGGATTCTATCTGGAGCATGCCGGACTGGGGCCGCAGCCGCGTCCTGACGATGCGGGCTATCCGGCTTTCATGGAGGCCATGTCGAAGTATGCCTCGAACGAGAAGGCTCATCAGCTGTTCTACGACTACGTGCGCTTCATCATCAGTCGTACCAACCGCTATACCGGACTGAAATACACCGACGATCCTGCCATCATGTCGTGGCAGATAGGCAACGAGCCGCGCGCTTTCAGCAAAGAGGCGCTGCCGGCCTTCGAGAAATGGCTCGCCGAGGCTTCCGCACTCATCCGTTCGCTGGACTCCAACCACCTCATCTCCGTAGGCAGCGAGGGTTCATGGGGCTGCGAGAATGATATCGAGAGCTACGAGCGCATCTGTGCCGACAGCAACATCGACTACTGTAACGTGCACCTGTGGCCTTACAACTGGGGATGGGCACATCCTGACTCGCTCATCGAGCATCTGCCGCGCGCGTGTCAGAATACCAAGGAGTATATCGACCAGCATCTGGCCGTCTGCGAACGGCTGAACAAGCCCCTGGTGATGGAGGAGTTCGGCTATCCGCGCGATGGCTTTAAGTTCACGCTCGACACACCCACCCAGGGGCGCGACGGCTATTATAAATATGTATTCTCGCTGGTGGCCGACAATGCCGGACAGGGCGGACGCTTTGCAGGGTGTAACTTCTGGGGATGGGGTGGCTTTGCCAAGCCTCGCCATGAGCAGTGGCAGGTGGGTGACCCCTACACCAACGATCCCGCACAGGAAGCGCAAGGACTGAACTCAGTCTTTGCTTCCGACAGCACGACGTTGGGGATTATTTATCAGTTGTCATCACGGCTGCACGCATCTCCTTCAGCAGATCGCTAGCGAAGATGAAGTCCGTCAGCCGCTTGTTCGTCGAGTTCATGATCTGGCTGCTGACACCTTGCCATTCCTTCTGGCCTTCATAGATAAAGATGATATTCTCGCCAATACCCATCACGGAGTTCATGTCGTGGGTATTGATGATGGTTGTCATGTTGAATTCCTGCGTGATGGAGTGCAACAGGTCGTCAATCACCAGACTGGTCTTGGGGTCGAGTCCTGAGTTCGGCTCGTCGCAGAACAGGTATTTGGGGTTCAGCGCAATGGCACGGGCGATGGCGACACGTTTCTGCATACCACCGCTGATCTCGCCAGGATATTTGTCTTCAGCACCCATCAGGTTCACACGGTCCAGACAGTCCATGGCGCGTTGCCGACGCTCGCGGAGGGTCTTGTTGGAGAACATGTCGAGGGGGAACATCACGTTCTCCAGCACCGTCAGCGAGTCGAAGAGGGCTGCCGACTGGAAGATCATGCCCATCTCGCGGCGCATGTGTACCTTCTCTTCTTTCGTCATCTGCACGAAGTCGCGGTCGTCGTACAGAATCTGGCCGCTGGTGGGTTCAAACAGACCTACCAGGTTCTTCATCAGCACCGTCTTTCCGCTACCGCTCTGTCCGATGATGAGGTTCGTCTTGCCGTCCTCGAATACGGTGTTGATGTCAATCAGCACATCACGACCGTCAAAACTCTTGTATAGGTTCTTTACTTCAATCATGACAACAGCTGTGTTAAGAAAACGTCACTACAAAGAATCAGGACGCTGGAGGAGACAACGGCATTGGTAGAGGCCTTACCCACATTGACCGAGCCGCCTTCGACGGTGTAGCCGAAGTACGAAGGAACAGCCGATATGATGAAGGCAAAGAAGAGACTCTTGATGATACTCATCCACACAAACCAAGGCTGGAACGAGTGCTGCAGACCCAGCGTCAGGTCGTCGGGCACGGTGATATGGGCGATGTAGGCCGTCCCGTAGGCCCCCACAATACCCATGGCCGACGAGAAGATCACCAGTAGCGGCATGATGGTCAGCATACCCAGTATCTTAGGCAGTATCAGGTAGCAGGCGGAGTTCACACCCATGATTTCCAGCGCGTCAATCTGCTGCGTCACCCGCATGGTGCCTATCTCAGAAGCGATATTCGAGCCTACCTTACCCGCTAATATCAGACACATGATGCTGGACGAGAACTCCAGCAGCAAGATCTCACGCGTGGTGTAGCCCGTCACCCATCGGGGCATCCAGGGGCTTTGGATGTTCAGCTTCATCTGAATACAGATGACCGCACCGATGAAGAACGAGATGAGCAGCACGATGCCGATGGAGTCGATGCCCAGCTGGGCCATCTCCTTGACGTACTGCTTCCAGAACATGCGGAACCGCTCAGGCACGCTGAACGTGCGCCCCATCAGCATGATGAAACGTCCGAATGTCGTTAGCCAATGATGTAACATGTTTACCATTTCGGGCGCAAAGGTACAAATAAAAAATGAGCCAACCTAATGGTTGACCCTTTTTTTACCCTTTTTACCCTTTTTACCTTTTTACCTTTTTACCTTTATGATGCATCTTCCGCTCCATCAGCTTCTTCTGCATTTTTCCCTCTACGTCGAAGAATTTGTTGACCTGATGTGCGCTGAGTACTGTTGCGAACTCGTCAAGATATTTGAGACGGATGGCTTGAGCCTGCTGTTGACGCTCCATGCGCTTCTTGATGCGGGCCAGCTTCTCCTCGTCGGTCAGCTGCTTACGCTCGCCCTTTTGCTTCTCCTTCATCTCCTTCATTCCTTTCATATCCTTCTTATGCTTCATAGCAGGACACATCAGGCCTCTCATCTCTTCGCAATAGCGCTTGTAGATGGGGGTAAACTTCGCCTTCTGGTCATCGGTCATGTCCAGTCGGTAAACCAGTTCTCTTACTCGGGCGTCGAAAAACTTCTCGTGGATTTCGTCACCCTTCTTGTCTTGTGCCGTTGCCGTCATTGCTACAATGGCCAGCAACATCGTCATCATTAGTTGTTTCATCTTGTTTAATTTTTTAACTTTTAACTCTTAACTCAATAATATTCCGGAATATCTTCTATCTCATAGTAGGCCAGCTGCTGGGCCTCATCGTCCGTCAGATTGTCCAGGAATTGGTCTATCGGACCCGTTGTCGTCTGCTCGGCTACTAACTCCTCCGTGTCGTTCTGATGGAAGTAGGTGATGGCCACTCCTCCTATCAGCACCAGAGCTGCCGCTGCTGCCGCCATCCACATGCGGATCACCCGTGTCTTGCCACTTGCTCCCTGCTCCTTGCCCCTTGCTCCTTGCAAAATGGCCTGCTCAGTAGCCTGGCTGATCAGTCCGTTCAGATAGTCCTCGCGCTCGGCGTAGGGCATCCGCTTGCCTATGTTCTGTACTTCTTTCATGCTGTATGTTCTTTAATATATTTCTTAATCTTGTCCTGTGCGAAGTGGTAGTTCGCCTTCAGGGTATTGACGTTCTTGTCTGTGATGTGGGCTATCTCGTCGTAGCTCATCTCGTCGTAGTAGCGCAGGTTGAAGGCGATGCGCTGCTGGGTGGGCAGGGTCAGCAAGGCCTTTTGGAACAGCACCTCCGTAGCGTTCGTGTCCATCGGTGTCTCGGCCTCCAGACGTTCTGCCAGCGTCGAGCCCAGCGAGTCAATGCTTTGGAATACGTGCGTCTGTCGGCGTAGCAGTGTCAGCGCCTCGCGTGTCGCTATGCTATATATCCATGTCGTCAGCTTGCCGTCGCCCCTGTATGAGTCGATACTGCTGAATATCTTGATGCACGTCTCCTGCAGCACGTCTTCTGCGTCGTCGTGACCCACCACAATGCGGCGGATGTGCCAGTACAGCGTCTCGCCATATTGCTTCATCAGCAGTCGGAAACCTTTTTCGCGCTGGCTGGGGTCTTTCAGCATGTCCTGCAGTTCTACCTGTTGTATTTCTGTCTCCATACAACTATATGACTCGCGAGCGTCTGAAAAGTTTAATATCCTGTGGAATTTTAACAAAAATAAAAAACTTTTCTTTGGCATTTTGTTCACTTATTCGTACCTTTGCAGTCATTATGAGCGAAACGAATAATATGCAAGAGGAACGCATGGTGCTGCGCACGGAAGGACTCGTCAAGCGGTACGGCAAGCGTACGGTGGTGAACGACGTGAGTTTCGACGTGAAGCAGGGCGAGATAGTAGGACTGCTGGGCCCTAACGGAGCGGGCAAGACGACCTCGTTCTATATGACGACGGGACTGATTGTGCCCAACAGCGGACATATCTTTTTGGGCGACGAGGAGGTGACCACCTATCCGGTGTACCGGCGTGCCCGTTCGGGTATCGGCTATCTGGCTCAGGAGGCTAGCGTGTTCCGTAAGATGTCGGTGGAGGATAACATCCTCTCCGTGCTGGAGATGACGGGAAAGCCCCGCGAATACCAGCTGGAGAAGCTGGAGAGTCTGATCAGCGAGTTCCGTCTGCAGAAGGTGCGTAAGAACAAGGGCGACCAGCTGAGCGGTGGTGAGCGCCGTCGTACGGAGATAGCACGCTGTCTGGCCATCGAGCCGAAGTTTATCATGCTGGACGAGCCGTTTGCGGGCGTGGACCCCATCGCGGTGGAGGATATCCAGTATATCGTGTGGAAGCTGAAAGACAAGAATATCGGTATCCTGATTACCGACCATAATGTAGAGGACACGCTCTGTATCACCGACCGTGCCTATCTGTTGTTCGAGGGCCGCATCCTGTTTCATGGCACCCCCGAGGAGCTGGCGGCCAATTCGGTGGTGCGCAAGAACTACCTGACGGAGTCGTTCGTGCTGCGACAGAAAGACTTCTCGGCTATCGAGGAACAACGCAAAGCAGAAGAGACGGGAGAAGGGTGATTTAGTTAATAAATCATAATGCATAATGCATAATTCATAATAAATTGCTACCTTTGCACGCTCAAACGCGATTTTATAATATAAATAAGGTATAAGAGAAGATGAATATTTCATTTGAAGCTCCCGACAAGATCAATGGTCTGATGACCATTACGCTGGAGACGGCTGACTATCAGCCAGAGGTTGATAAGACCCTGAAAGACTATCGTAAACGTGCTAATATCCCTGGTTTCCGTCCTGGTCAGGCTCCCATGGCTATGATCAAGCGTCAGTTCGGCCCATCGGTCAAGGTGGATGCCGTGAACAAACTGCTGGGCGAGAAACTGTATGAGTATGTTCGTGAGAACAAGATCCAGATGCTGGGTGAGCCTCTGCCAAGCGAGCAGCAGGAACAGCTCGACTTTGAGAGCGACCAGCCCCTGACCTTCAAGTTCGACATCGCTGTGGCTCCCGCCTTCGAGGCTAAGCTGAGCGCTAAGGACAAGGTGCCTTTCTATAATATTAAGGTGGATGACAAGCTGATTGACCAGCAGGTAGAGATGTACCAGAGCCGTGGCGGTCAGTATGAGAAGGTGGAGCAGTATGATGCCGAGCAGCGCGACATGCTGAAGGGTGACCTGCGCGAGATCAACGGAACCATTGAGGTGGCTGACGCCGTGCTGATGCCCCAGTATATCAAGGTTGACGACCAGAAGAAGCTGTTTGACGGCTGCAAGCTGGGTGACATCATCACCTGGAACCCCCGCAAGGCTTATCCAGAGAGCGACGTAGAGGTTAGCTCGCTGATGAAGATCCAGAAGGAAGAGGTGAAGGACCACGAGGGTGACTTCACGTTCCAGATCACCGAGATCAGCCGCTTCGTGAAGGCTGAGGTGAACCAGACACTCTTCGACCAGGTGTTCGGCGAGGGTACTGTGAAGGATGAGAAGGAGTTCCGCCAGAAGATTGCCGACCAGATCAGCGAGCAGTTCAAGGCTGACTCAGACTATAAGTTCCTGCTCGACATCCGTGAGCACATGGAGAAGAAGGTAGGCAAGCTGGAGTTCCCAGAGGCTATCCTGAAGCGCGTGATGCTGAACAACAACAAGGACAAGGGTGCTGACTTCGTGGAGAAGAACTTCGACGCTAGCATCAAGGAGCTGGGATGGCACCTCATCAAGGAGCAGCTGGTTGCCGCTCAGGACATCAAGGTAGAGGATGCTGACCTGAAGAACGTTGCCAAGGAGGCCGCTCGTGCTCAGTTTGCCCAGTACGGTATGTCGAACATTCCCGATGAGTATCTGGAGAACTACGCTTCAGAGATGCTGAAGAAGCGCGAGAATGTAGACGGACTCGTTGACCGTGCCGTTGACGTGAAGCTGACAGCCGCCCTGAAGGGTGTGGTGAAGCTCGACGAGAAGGACATCACACTGGAGGATTTCCAGAAAATGTTGCAGGAAAAAAAGGCTTAAAGCAACGAATTAGAATTCTTTAACCAAAAAAATAGTCGGAATGTATGGCGTTCCGACTTTTTTTGTGTAATTTTGTATCTACTTTGAAAATGAATATGAACAACGATTTTAGAAAATATGCTACCAAGCATTTAGGTATTAACGGTCTCGTGCTCGACGAAGTGGTGAGTGCACAGGCTCAGTATTTGAACCCTTACATCCTGGAGGAGCGTCAGCTGAACGTGACGCAGATGGATGTTTTTTCGCGTCTGATGATGGACCGCATCATCTTCCTCGGTACGCAGATTGACGACTATACCGCCAATACGCTGCAGGCCCAGTTGCTGTATCTGGACTCTGTCGATTCCGGCAAAGACATCTCTATCTATCTGAACTCGCCTGGCGGAAGTGTGACGGCGGGTCTGGGTATCTACGACACCATGCAGTTTATCTCCAGCGATGTGGCTACCATCTGTACAGGTATGGCTGCCTCGATGGCTGCTGTACTGCTGGTGGCCGGCACGGAGGGTAAGCGCTCGGCACTGCCTCACAGTCGTGTGATGATTCACCAGCCGCTGGGTGGCGTGCAGGGTCAGGCATCGGACATCGAGATAGAGGCCAAGGAGATTATGAAGTTCAAGAAAGAGCTGTATACCATTATCTCGGAGCATTCGCATACGCCATACGACAAGGTGTGGAACGATTCGGACCGCAACTACTGGATGACGGCTGAGGAGGCTAAGGAGTACGGTATGATAGACCAAGTATTGACAAGGAAGGCATGAAAAAACAATGTAACTTCTGCGGACGTTCGGAGCGCGATGTGAAGCTCTTGATAACAGGTGTGAACGGTTGCATCTGTGAGGATTGTGCTGTGCAGGCCTATCAGGTGGCTTCCGCCCACGGCTACGGCCCTGAAGCTAAGAAGCAAATTAGCGGATGGAGCCTGAAGCGTATTCCCAAGCCCAAGGAGATCAAAGCACATCTGGATCAGTATGTCATCGGGCAGGACGAGGCTAAGCGCTACCTGTCTGTGGCCGTCTATAACCACTACAAACGCTTGCAGCAGCCTGCTGACGAGAATGGGGTGGAGATTGAGAAGTCGAACATCATCATGGTGGGCTCGACGGGTACGGGAAAGACACTGCTGGCGCGTACCATCGCCAAGATGCTGGATGTGCCGTTCACGATAGTTGACGCTACGGTGTTCACCGAAGCCGGCTATGTGGGCGAGGACGTAGAGAGCATCCTGTCGCGTCTGCTGCAGGTGGCCGACTATAATGTGGAGTCAGCCCAGCGCGGCATCGTCTTTATCGACGAGATAGACAAGATAGCCCGCAAGTCGGATAACCCCAGCATCACTCGTGACGTGAGTGGCGAGGGTGTGCAACAGGGTCTGCTGAAGCTGCTGGAGGGCACCATCGTCAACGTGCCGCCACAGGGAGGCCGTAAGCACCCCGACCAGGAGTATATCCACGTAGACACACATAACATATTATTTATATGTGGTGGTGCCTTCGATGGTATAGAACGCAAGATAGCCCAGCGTCTGAACACCCATGTGGTAGGCTACAACTCGGTGCAGAACGTCCGGAAGATAGATAAGAACGACCTGATGCAGTATATCCTGCCACAGGACTTGAAGTCGTTCGGTCTGATACCTGAGATCATCGGTCGTCTGCCGGTGTTGACGTACCTGAACCCGCTGGATCGCGAGGCGTTGACAAGAATACTGGTGGAGCCGAAGAACTCGATCGTCAAGCAGTACGAGAAACTGTTTGAGATGGATGGCATTAAGCTGACCTTTACGCCCGATGCGCTGGCACTTATCGTCGACAAGGCGGTGGAATATAAACTGGGGGCTCGCGGACTGCGCTCTATCGTGGAGAACATCATGATGGATGCTATGTTTGAAATTCCCTCAAAACGAACAAAATCCTTTGAAGTGACTGTCGAGTATGCACAGAAGCAACTGGACAAGTCACACATTCAGTAATTGTCAATTATCAATTGTCAATTATCAATTATTTAAAGTCTATGGCAAAAAAGAAACAGAATCTCACAGAAGCACTGAAGAAGCATTTTGGCTTTGATAAGTTCAAAGGCGATCAGGAGGCTATCATTCAGAACGTGCTCGACGGCAAGGACACTTTTGTGCTGATGCCTACGGGTGGCGGTAAGTCGTTGTGCTACCAGTTGCCCTCGCTGTTGATGGAAGGCACGGCTATTGTCATCTCACCATTGATAGCCCTGATGAAGAACCAGGTGGATGTCATCAGTTCGATGAGTGACGAAGGAACGGCTCACTACCTGAACTCGTCGCTTAACAAGGCGGCTATCGACCAGGTGAAAGCTGATATCCTGGCAGGACGGACAAAGCTGCTGTATGTGGCTCCGGAGTCGCTGACCAAAGAGGATAATGTGGAATTCCTGAAACAGGCTAAGATATCGTTCTATGCCGTGGATGAAGCCCATTGTATCTCAGAGTGGGGACATGACTTCCGTCCGGAGTACCGACGCATACGACCAATCATCAGCGAGATAGGCGAAGCACCAGTTATCGCGCTGACGGCAACGGCTACCGACAAGGTGCGTACGGACATCAAGAAGAACCTGGGCATCATGGATGCTGTCGAGTTCAAGAGCTCGTTCAATCGTCCTAACCTCTATTACGAGGTACGTCCGAAGACCAATGAGGTGGATAAGGACATCATACGTTTCATCAAACAACACCCCGGAAAGAGCGGTATCATCTACTGTCTGTCGAGAAAGAAGGTGGAGGAACTGGCGGAAATCCTGAAAGCCAACGATATCAAGGCGGCTGCCTATCATGCCGGACTGGACTCGACGCTGCGTTCACAGACACAGGATGACTTCCTGATGGAACGCATCGAGGTGATTGTCGCTACGATAGCCTTTGGCATGGGTATCGACAAACCTGATGTACGTTTTGTCATTCACTATGATATCCCCAAGTCGCTGGAAGGTTATTATCAGGAGACTGGACGTGCCGGACGTGACGGCGGTGAGGGCCTCTGTGTGACCTTCTATGCCCAAAAGGACTTACAGAAACTGGATAAGTTCATGGAAGGCAAGCCGGTAGCCGAGCAGGACATCGGACGCCAGCTGCTGGCAGAAACGGCAGCCTACGCAGAGACGTCGGTATGCCGAAGGAAGATGCTGCTGCACTATTTCGGTGAGGAGTATCATGAGGAGAACTGTCATAACTGTGACAACTGCCTGCATCCGAAGACGAAGATAGAGGCAGAACAGCAGCTGGTCATCGTGCTCAATACGATACTGACGCTGAAGGAGAACTTCCGTACGGATTATATCATTGACTTTGTCATAGGGCGTGAGACAGAGGAGATACTGGCTCATAAACATCATAATCACGAGCTGTTCGGTGCTGGTGAGGACTTTGAGGAGAAACATTGGAACCCGGTGATTCGTCAGGCACTGATTGCTGGCTACCTAAAAAAGGATGTGGAGAATTACGGCTTGCTGAAGGTGACTGCTGCAGGAAAGAAGTTCCTGAAGAAGCCTGAGTCATTCATGATTGTCGAGGACAATGAGTTCTCCGAGGACTATGACATCCCTTCTGAGCATGAGGGCGGAACGAGTGCACTCGACCCGACGCTGAGTGCCATGCTGAAAGACCTCCGCAAGAAGGTGAGCAAACGGATGGAGCGTCCGCCTTACGTCATCTTCCAGGATGTGAGCATCGAGCAGATGGCAACAGACTATCCGGTGACGCTGGAGGAACTGAAGAATATCCAAGGAGTAGGCGAGGGTAAGGTGCGTCAGCCTTATGCCAAGGAGTTTGTAGACCTGATTAAACGCTACTGCGAGGAGAACGAGATAGTGCGACAGGCAGACCTACGTGTGCGTACGGTGGCCAAGAAGTCAATCCTAAAGGTGAAAATCATACAGGCGATAGACCGCCAGATAGCTCTCGATGATATTGCCACTGCTCAGGGACTGGAATTCGAAGAGCTGCTGGATGAGGTGGAAGCCATCGTTTATAGCGGTACGAAGTTGAATATCGACTATTTCCTGGAAGAGGTGATGGACGAAGACCATGTAGACGATATCTACGACTATTTTGCCGATAGTGACACCGATTCGCTGGAAGCGGCAATCGATGAGCTGGGTGCGGAATGCTCAGAGGATGAGATTCGTCTGGTTCGCATTAAGTTTATATCGGAAATGGCGAACTAAAAAATTCACATTAAAACGTGTTAATATTGCGTGCAAATGGCTACTATCTCGGAAAAAAGTAGTAAATTTGCACGCAATAAAATTTAAAGGAGTATTTTTATGTCATCATTTATTGCAGACAAGATTGTTATGGATGGACTGACTTTCGACGATGTCCTGTTGATTCCGGCTTATTCTGAGGTGTTGCCTAAGACGGTAGAGTTGCGAACCCGTTTCTCTCGAAACATCGAGCTGAATGTGCCTTTCGTGACGGCTGCTATGGATACCGTTACGGAAAGTCAGATGGCTATTGCCATTGCACGTGAAGGCGGTATCGGTGTGATTCACAAGAATATGTCGATAGAGAACCAGGCTCGTGAGGTGGCTATCGTGAAGCGTGCAGAGAATGGCATGATCTACGACCCCGTAACCATCCGTCGCGGTTCTACGGTGAAGGATGCACTGGACATTATGTCGGAATATCATATCGGAGGTATTCCCGTTGTGGACGAGGAGAACCGTCTGGTGGGCATCGTGACGAATCGTGACCTGCGCTTTGAGCGTCGTCTGGATCGTAAGATCGACGACGTGATGTCGAAAGAAAATCTGGTAACGACTCATCAGCAGACAGACCTGACGGCTGCAGCCCAGATTCTACAGGAGAACAAAATTGAAAAACTGCCTGTTGTCGACAAGGATAACCATTTGGTAGGCTTGATTACTTATAAGGATATCACTAAGGCTAAAGATAAGCCAATGGCTTGCAAGGATGAGAAGGGTCGTCTGCGTGTGGCTGCCGGCGTGGGAGTAACTGTTGATACGCTGGATCGCATGCAGGCTCTGGTGAATGCCGGTGTTGACGCTATCGTCATCGATACGGCTCATGGCCATTCCAAGAGCGTTGTCGAGAAGTTGCGCGAGGCAAAGGCTTCGTTCCCCAATATCGATATCGTAGTGGGTAATATCGCTACGGGTGCTGCCGCTAAGATGCTGGTAGAGAATGGCGCTGATGCCGTCAAGGTGGGTATCGGACCAGGCTCTATCTGTACTACGCGTGTGGTTGCAGGTGTTGGCGTTCCACAGCTCAGTGCGGTATACGATGTGTACAGTGCCTTGAAGGGTACCAATGTGCCTTTGATTGCTGATGGCGGCTTGCGTTATTCAGGTGATATCGTCAAGGCTCTGGCTGCTGGCGGCTCTTGTGTGATGATTGGCTCGTTGGTTGCAGGCACGGAGGAGAGTCCTGGTGACACCATTATCTATAATGGACGTAAGTTCAAGAGCTATCGCGGCATGGGTTCTCTGGAGGCTATGGAGCACGGTTCCAAGGATCGCTATTTCCAGGCCGACACCAAAGACGTCAAGAAACTCGTTCCGGAGGGTATTGCCGGACGTGTGCCTTATAAGGGAACCGTTCAGGAAGTGATCTACCAGATGGTGGGCGGACTGCGCTCGGGCATGGGCTATTGCGGTGCTGCTACTATCGAGAAGCTGCATGATGCCAAGTTCACCCGTATCACTAATGCTGGTGTGAACGAGAGTCATCCGCATGATATCACGATTACCAGTGAGGCTCCTAACTATTCTCGTCCTAACGATTAAGAAATGAAGAAAATCATCATAACCCTTTCCCTTGCTGTCATGCCGTATGCTGCGTTATTATCGCAGCCTAAGGAGGATCCTATCGTCATGACGATAGCTGGAACCCCCGTTCCCCGTTCAGAGTTCGAGTATTCCTATAATAAGAATAATACGGATGGGGTGATAGACAAGAAGACGGTAGAGGAATATGTTGACTTGTTTGTCAACTACAAACTGAAGGTACAGGCAGCATTAGACGCCCGACTGGATACTACGCAGGCTTTCAAAACAGAGTTTGCCCAATATCGAGACCAACAGATTCGTCCAACGTATGTAACAGACGATGACATGCTGGCTGAGGCACATAAAGTCTACGACCAGACGAAACAGAATATTGGACCCGACGGACTGGTGATGGCGGGACATATCCTGATGCTTATTCCCCAGAAGGCTACTGAGGCTCAGCAACAGGAAGCTAAGCGACGCATCGACTCGGTCTATACAGCATTGAAGGCTGGAGCAGACTTTGAGGCGTTGGCCAAACAGGTGTCACAGGATCCGGGGTCTGCACAGCGTGGAGGTATGCTGGGCTGGTTCTCACGCCATCAGATGGTCAAGGAATTTGAGGATGCTGCATTCGCCTTGCAACCAGGAGAAATGAGCAAGCCCTTTATGTCGCCTTTCGGTTGGCATATCATCTTGATGAAGGAACGTAAGCAGTTGGAACCTTTTGACTTCCACAAGGAGAATATCCTAAAGTTCCTAGAGCAACGTGGTGTACGTAACAGTCTGATAGACCGTAAGCTTAACGCCATGGTGGAAGCTTCCAGTGGCGCACAGACGAAGGAAAACCTGCTGAAGGAGCGGGCAGACTCTATGTCAGCGGTGGATGCCGACATGCGTTATCTGATCAAGGAATATCACGATGGACTGCTGCTTTACGAAATCAGTAATCGTACGGTTTGGGATAAAGCCGCTAAGGATGAGGAAGCGCTGGCACAGTATTTCAAAAAGAACAAGAAGAAATATAAGTGGGAGGAGCCTCGCTTTAAGGGTATGGCTTATCACGTGAAGGAGCAGGCCGACGTGAAGGCGGTAGCTAATTGTGTGAAGAAGTTGAAGTTCGAAGACTGGAACAGCGCTTTGAAGACGACCTTCAACAACGACTCCGTCCTGCGCATCCGCGTGGAGAAAGGACTCTTCAAGAAAGGGGACAACCCACTGATTGACCGCGAGGTGTTCAAGGTAAAGGATGCCAAGGTGGACAGTGTCAAGGGCTATCCCATTGATGCTACTTATGGTAAGTTGCTGAAGAAGCCTCAAGACTATACTGATGTGAGAGCTCTGGTGACTGCTGACTTGCAGGATGAGATGGAACGTGTGTGGGTCAGCGAACTCCGCAAGAAGTATGCTGTAGTCATCAATAAGGAAATATTAACGACAATCAATAAGCATGAATAAGAGAAATCTAGTCATACTAGTCTTACTAGTCCTACTAGTTCAACTAGTCTCTGCTCAGACGGACAGCTCAAAGGTGCAGACCCCTACGGGAACTGTAGTTGATGAGGTGATCTGGGTGGTTGGCGACGAGGCTATCCTGAAGTCTGATGTGGAGGCAATGCGTATCCAAGGACAACAGGAGGGTATGCACTGGTCGGGTGACCCTGATTGTGCTATCCCCGAGCAGATAGCCGTTCAGAAACTGTATCTGAATCAGGCTATTATCGATAGTGTACAGGTGACAGACTCGGAAATCGCACAAGGTGTGGAACAGTATCTGGAGAATATGGTGTCGATGATAGGTTCCCGTGAGAAACTGGAGGAGTATCATAAGAAGAATATCAGTCAGATACGTGCCGATCTTCGTGAGTCGTATCGTGAACGCCAGATGGTGCAGGGTATGCAGCAGAAGCTGACTAAGGATATCGCGGTCTCACCAGCTGAGGTGCGTCGGTATTTCAAAGATATGCCACAGGATAGTCTGCCTTTTGTTCCTACCGAGGTTGAGGTGCAGATCATTACGCAACAGCCTAAAATAGAACAAGAGGAGATTAACCGCGTGAAAGAGGAGCTGCGTGACTATACCGACCGTATCAATAAGGGGGAGTCTAGTTTCCAGACACTTGCCCGCCTCTACTCGGAGGATCCAGGTACGGCTCGTCGTGGTGGTGAGCTCGACTATACGGGTCGTGGTATGCTTGACCCCGCTTTCGCTAACGTTGCTTTTGGCTTGACAGACCCTAAGCGTGTGTCGAAGATTGTGGAGTCTGAGTTTGGATTCCATATCATCCAACTTATCGACAAGCGTGGAGAGAAAATTAAGGTGCGCCATATTCTGCGTAAGCCTGTCGTCAGCGATGATGCCATCAACAAGGCACTGCTCCGGCTGGACTCTATCCGTACGGATATTGTGGATGAGAAGTTCCCATTCGAGGCAGGTGCGTCAGTCATCTCAGATGATAAGGACACACGTAACAATCACGGTCTGATGGCAAATGTTACTCAGGATGGTCGTACATCGCGATTCAAGATGTCCGAACTGCCTGCTGAGGTGGCAAAAGCTATTGATACCTTGTCGGTTGGTGCTATCTCGAAACCTTTCACGATGATCAATGAACGCGGCAAAACAATATGTGCTATCGTTAAGCTGAAGAGTCGTATAGAGGGACATAAGGCTACGATAACAGAGGACTTCCAGGTCATGAAGAACCTGGTGCTTAACAAACGTCGCAATCAGGTGTTGCACGACTGGGTGGTTAAGCGCATCAAATCGACATATGTGCGTATCAACGACCGTTATCGCGACTGCCAGTTCGAATATGAGGGCTGGATAAGATAATGCATCATTAATGAGACGTTTCGTACTGTTCATAGTGTCTTTGGTGGTGATAGGCATGGTGTTTGCCATGCAGCCAGCCAAGAAACGTGCTCCTCGCAAAAGGGTAGAGGATAAAAGGGTGTATCTGGTACATTCCGACAATCTGCATTACGACCAGTATCGTAATGGGGATGCTCAGGTACTGCATGGAAACGTACATTTCCGCCATAACGGTGCAGACTTGTATTGCGACAGCGCCCATTTCTATGAGGCCTCCAACTCCTTTGAGGCTTTCGGACACGTGAAGATGATACAGGGCGACACGCTCCGGTTAACGAGTGACTATGCTTATTATGACGGCAACGACCAATTGGCCCAGGCCCGCTATAATGTGATACTGAAACACCGGAAGTCGACATTGTATACTGATTCTCTCGACTATGACAGAATGTATAATTTCGGAAACTTCTTCGAAGGAGGTAAGCTGGTAGACGGCTCGTCGGTGCTCACTTCCGATTGGGGTGAGTATCATACCGATACCAAGATGGCTATCTTCTATTACGATGTACAGCTGAAGGATAAGAAGATGTTTCTGACTACTGACTCGTTGTATTACGACACCCAAACATCCCTGGCTCATATCGTAGGACCTTCTACTATTACCTCTGGAGGAAGCCGTATCTACAGTGAAGATGGCTATTATAATACGAAGACAGAGCGGTCTGAACTGTTCGGACGCTCTGTAATTCGTGATGGTGGCAAGACGCTTATTGGTGACAGTGTCTACCATAATCCTGCTGATGGTACCAACTACGCCTATTGGAATGTGGTCTTTACCGATTCTGTCAACAAGAATATGATGACGGGTGACTACTGTGAGTACAACGATTCCACAGGTTATGCCATGTCTACTAAACGGGCTGTCGTGATGGACTACTCTCAGCGAGATACATTGTATATGCATGCTGATACGTTTAAGATCTTTACGTTTAACATCCGTACGGACTCTGCTTACCGAAAGATACATGCGT
>Ga0326511_10001672_pt1 | contig 18293 bp, 21 predicted proteins | sample 0_2496_0518_D_FD_203701 | JGI IMG/M metagenome (GOLD analysis project Ga0326511, IMG submission 203701) | Bovine rumen microbial communities from UC Davis, California, United States - 0_2496_0518 | ecosystem: Host-associated > Mammals > Digestive system > Stomach > Rumen | place: USA... | reverse complement strand
TGGCGGTCGGTAATAAAAGAAATCCGCATGGATGCCGGAAAGAATCTTGATATTATTTTTTTGTGATTTCATGGTATTAAACAACGCTTTCCATTCGGATATTGCTGTTTAGTAGCACAACAAAAAACACCCCGCGCCGGTAATGACGCGGGGATTTCCTTTTTAAAGTGTCCAAACGGTTTGTATTCCGCTTGCATCTGAACGATATAAAGCGCCCTCATCGGCGTTTGGGGTGGTTTCGAAAAAGTACCAATGATTATTGATGAACTGCCACCCGGTGAGCATATAACCGGCGCGGTCAAAATAATATCTGTGTTTGCCGCTGGCGGATTCCAGGTCTTTCCAGCCAACCGCCCAAGACCGATCCGCGTACTCATACCACCAGCGCACACCGTCCGCAGCCTTTCGCCATCCTTCCGCAACCGCAATATCTTTCCCGTAAGCGGGGCGCCCATATCCGGCGATGCGGCTATAGTTTATCGGGTATTGTTTCCGGCAGACGGCGCCGCCGTTTCGGATGACGGAAGATCCGCCGCTTGTGTTCCCTTCGTCGGTGTACACGGTTTCATTTCTGACATTCGTTACAATTCCGGTGTGGCAAATCCGGCTGTTGTTTTGGAAAAATATCTGATCGCCGATTTCGGGGGTTGCATACCATGCCCCCATCTTTTTATAATTTGCGGCGCTCTGCACGGTATAATCATCAAACCCACCAATAATTTTCTGCGCATTTGAAACGCCGTAAGCCTTATAAAAGCACCAATCTACCCATGCATCACACCAATAATTCCCGCTTGCATCCATCGTAGCCGGATAGATCTTGTGCATTTCATAGCCGTATTTTGTATGATTATTCTTTCCGGCGTTGGCGGTCTTATCATATAGATATTTCAGATCTGCCGTCTTTTTTTCCAAATATCCAATTTCGTTTTCTGCAACAGCTATAACCCGATTTCGGTCAAATGCCATTTTTCGCCCTCCATAAACAAAAAAGGCGGGCAGCTAAAAGCCCCCGCCGGATTTGACATTTCACTTTTTATTTTAGTTTTTAGTTGATTATTTGAATTAACCAATTGTTATTTTGGTTTTTAGTTGATTATTCAACTAAATCAGTCAACTAAGTACTTGCCAAATCTACCGGTCGCTGTCTGCCAGGCCCTCGCCGATGCAGTAGGCCAGGACCGACGCACCTGACAGGATGAGCGCCGCCACCTGGGAGGCATCCGCTTCAGTATGGCCCATGTAAATCATGAGGCCGGTCACAAAGCCAGCCACCGCCACCCAGAGCTTCCGGCTGGTCAGTTTCCGTCTCCAGTCAATTCTCTCCATTGTCTGCCTCCTCCTTTTTCTCCTCTGGCATCTTTAAAACCTTCGTATACAGTTCCGTGGCCACGTCGTTCCCGCCCAGGTTGTGGTATGACTTATATACACGCTTCAGGCTCTCCTTCGCGTATATGGGACAGTAGCCGCGTTCTGAATACCTGTTATAATTCGTCACAATGCTCTCACGGAGGAGGCTCTGGACCCCCTCCGCGATTGCTTCGTTTTTCGCCTGTTCCGCCTGTATCTGATCCCGGAGCAGCTTCACCAGCCAGGACAGGATCGCCAGGATGCCGGTGAATAACCACTCCAACCAGTGGGCCGTGATGAATGTTAGAATTTCGATCATATGTGCGCCTCCATGAGGAGCGGCAGACTTTCCATAAGCACCTCCGAAATGAGAATTATTAACAAGGTTATGCAAACATTGTTTGAGCGTTTGAATTAAACGTAATGTTCGCGTTTCTATTGTTGCCCGCCGCCGCAGAAGACACATTGGCAATACCGATGCACTGCACTTGCCCGCCACTTCCGATAAAATCGCATCCAGTTGCGGCCCAATTTGTTTTTGCGCTTGTGAAATAGAAACCAATATACTGATATTTATCCGGATTAACGAGTTTAAACGAGCAAGCCGAAAGTGTGACATGTCCGCCTGTACTAGACATTACAGTTAATGGCGTATTTTGACTTGATATAGCCCTGTCTACAATGAATTCGCAGTTTGAAGCCTTAAATATTCCATTCCCATCAACACCTTCATAGATTTTTGGATCATCGGATGCAATGCTTGACGGTGCATAAATTCTGCAATTCGAAAGCTGTATTATGCTTTCGTCAGCTTGAGTTTTGAAAATTCGCATCTGACGATACATATCAACAGATACATCGCAGTTATTAAGCATGATTGTGCCGTTATGATGAGATCTGATAAACGACAATGCTCCAAGTCCGGGCGGACTATAAATTTTAGAATTATTTACTGCGATTATTCCTGTTCTGTAAGCACCTATGATCTGTGACGGTGTAATATTAAGATTTACAAGTTCCATATAAGAATCGTTAATAGTGAATATGCCGCCACTTGTGTTCCATGAAGCTAAAGCCTCATCAGATGTGCAATGGGATACATGGCACTTATTTACAGACACATGTGTCATAGGCGAGACGACCCAAACGCATCCGCCCTCTGTCGCTCCCGAATGATTAATTATGTCGCACTCTTCAAACGTTATCGATTTATTAGCAATTGTTGTAAGACCGTTGCTTGATCTGATAAATGCGCAGGTGCAAATATTATGCATCCCGCCATTGTCCTTATCTGAATATAAAGCGCAGTCCTTAAAGCTGATACGACTGCATTCATCAATATTAACGAGTACGTTATTATAACTATTAGATCCAGTTGGCGCGTAATCAAATACTATTCCGTTAATTTCGATATCAGCACAAGCTATAAACGATAGCAGATAATTAAAATTCTCTGCGGCGGGCGTAATGGCTCTTTGGTCAAACCTGATAACAGATTTCCCCCGTACGCCATAAATCTTTTTCCCGGACATTGACCGAAGCACTATATTCGAATTTAATTTATATGTTTTTGGCAATACATAGATAGAATCCGTGTTTGATACTGCGTTAGAAAAAACGGTTGAATCGTCAGTAATACCATCTCCCTTCGCACCAAACATTTCAAGGGTGACCACACCGGGGAAAATCAGTTCAGCATAAAGTCCATTTTCAATGATTTCGCTATAAGTTGTCGGCTGTTCGACGTGCATTTGATAAAGCGCGCCTCCGCCATCATCTGCGGTGTAATATCCAAGAGTTCGGCAGATCTGCCCATCGAGCAGATCGGCATCCGCTTTCATTTCGGCTACGTTCTCGTAGACCTTTTTATAGCTTACTTCATTTGCGTACATGTGAGAGACGGTTGACCAGTATTTAGAGTTATTGGTATCTTCTCCGGCCCTGTCTCCAGTTCCACCGATCGCCCATGATTCGGAAATACTGGACCACCATTTACTGTTATTGTGATATGCGGGGTCTGTTGACGGGACTGCCGTACCATCTACAGAACCGATAGCCCACCGCTGACCGTTGTCATCAGAGACCTCAGACCAGTATTTGGAGTTATTTGTGTTTTCGCCGCTTCTTACGCCAGTATTGCCAACCGCCCACGACTTGGATAAAAGCATATTCTGCTGTGAGCCATTAAGAGCCGCGATAATGGTCGCCATATCGCTGGTCGAAACGTGTGCATTCGTATACGGTGAAGGCTCAACAGAAATAACAAAATTCAGCGTTCCGATGCTGTTCAGCGTTGAATCAAGCAGTCGGAGTTCGCAGATAACTACGCCCTTTTCTGCCGTCATGGTTTCAGTCACGTTTGCGGTGACTGTATTCCCGGACCATGTCGGATCGTTATAGCTGAACACTCCGACAGGAGTTGCACCGTTTAACTGGATGTCGGTCACAGCCGCCGGAATCGTCCACGGCTGATGCCCATTAATCAGTTTAAACTCCAAGGATTCAAGCCCGGAATCGCCCTGCGAAACGTGAAGCACGGGCATGACCGCGCCGGGCCGAAGATTAAGATAAATCGTCTGCTTTGCAATTGTAGCCATTAAGAGCCTCCTTCAAGAGTCGTTAATCTGCTGAGTATATCCGCAAGGATTGCCGCCGTGATACCACTATTCACTGCCGCAAGCTGTGCCGCCGTAAGCGCATCCTGTTTTCCGTTGGCGGCAGCCTGCGCCGTCTGTGCCGCCGCCCGTGCCGTGATGTCCTTCGGGGTGGTCTTTGTCTGTGTGCCGTTCACCGTGAACGTGTACAAACTGCATTCTTTGATTGTATTCGGCATTTATTAACCACCTCCTTGTAAATCGGGGTCACTTGCCGGGCCGCTGGGGCCGCTTCCGCTTCCGCCGGATGAGCTACCGGGGCCGTCGCCGCCATCGAATACATTGTTGTCAAATATAACCTCGATACCTTCATATCCGGGGCCATCGCCGCCGCTTTCACCGTCGCCACCTCCACCGCCGGGGCCTTCATCGTCATCGTCTTTGACTTCGATGCTTCTGATGTAGTCCAATATGTCGGTACCGTTTACAATCAGATGTCCATTAATAACGACGTTGTCATCACCGCCGCCGCCCTGATCTTCGACAGCAAATGCAAAATCGCTATCATCGCGCCATCCGGCCCACAAGAAATAGCCGCCATAATCTTCCGGCTCTCCTGACATGCCGGTCATCTCATCGGACGATTCCCATATCTGCCGCCCATAGTCGGTGTTGACCATGAAATCACCGATCATCAGTTCATCACTTCCACCGGCTTCCCCGGCCTTGAAATAGATACCGGTCTCGCCGTTCCATTTCAGATCAATCTCTCCATTGTAAAGTCCAATGCCTTCTGTTGTCATCCGGGCGTTCAGCCCTTCATGACCTTGTGGCGCACGATATGCGGAACCGCTCCAAATGTAGAACGTGCCGCCTGTTAAGTCGTAATATACGGCCCCTGTCTCCGGTGTGATGAGCTGCGTCAGGGCGGAATCTCTGTACATTCTGCCGTTCGACAGGTAGCCGATTGCTTTTGTTCGCCACAACCGCAGACCGCTTTTGTCCATTTCGACCGTCGGTATGCCGTTCTCATCAAGTACCATAAAATCGCCGTAATGGTTATTGATGCCGCCAAGCGACAGATGCCCGTCAATCGTCCAGCTCTGATAGTACGGCCCACGATAGCCGGTCGAACTAAAACCGATTCCCGCGTTGTTAATCCTTACCACGTTATGGGCGGATTCTATGTTTTCATTATCCAGGAACAAAATTTCATTCGCCCATCCTTCCGGGTTTCGGTTAATGATTACATGCCCCCGAAGGCCCGAATTCAAAACACCCGTTGCCCGGTCAATCGTCCGTTGCGCCTGTGCGTATGTCGGTCTTGCGCTGATGGCTTGCAGTTGGTCTTCGATGGTTGTTGAAAGACTCGCCCGCGAATCTCCAATATCGATGCTTGTGTATCGTTCTTTCAAAACATCGTAAACCGTTTTAATAACCTTTGCCTTTGTGCTGATGCCTAGCCTTGCAAAGTCCACCGTGATGGTATCGCAAAGGTTCACGGTTTCCAGCGGTGCAAGGTCTTTGTATTCCAACGTATCCGCCAAATTGATGAAATTCACGCTGATACTGACCGCCGGGATGCCGATTTTGTTAGCATTGATATAGCTTTGTGTATACGATTGTAACTGCGCCTGTGTCGGTGCGTTCTCCCATTTATCGGAAAAGTCTTTGACAACTGTTCTGTGAAATGGGAAATTTGCCGCCGTGGCGGATTCAACAGGGGCATTCAGATAAACCTTAGTGTCTTCCGATAACCAGTACGGCATGATTCCGGTGATCGTGTTTTCGATGTTGGTTTCCTGTGTAACATCCGTAATCTGTTTTCCGTACCTCAGGACAACGCCGCGATCCGCGCCCCGGTGTGCATGTAGAATGCAATTGTAATTATTCCATTCCCATTCTGCGCCGTTGCCGTAAATGTCGATTATTGACCCTTCACGGCCTCCAAGATATGATCGGATGCTTCCGGGTATCGGAACCGCATAACTTGACGCGCTGGTGAAGTCTGCCGTCAGCGTAAACGGGCATGGTTCAACCGCGTTCGACTTGAACCCGGCAAGCGCACCGGCAAGGGATGACGCGCTGAACGGCTTAAACGGTATATAATTCAACTGATAACTGATATGCCTACAGTAGACAGTTACACGCCCGCCAATCGGCCGCGATATCTTGTACACCCGGAACGCTTGCAAGCTTGCAGATTGTGACGGCTTAACAACGATAATGCTTGATGTTGCAATACTGCCGTAATGAATGCCCGTCATCGGATAAACAAGCGTCATTTCATATATGCCGTTCCGTTCTTCCGTAACCTCGCATGATATCGTGTCGGTCAGGCGTCCGATGCCGTTTGTGATAAATGCCGTAGCGGAAGCGGCAAAAAGAATAGGAATCATAAGCGCCACCACCTCGGAGTTATTTCGACAGCAGAAAACCCGCTGAATGCAATGTCACTTTCCCCCGCCGGGATTGTCGGAAATTCGCCGTTCGTCAGGACGATATTATTATTACAATTCGTTGTCCCCTTGAAAGCATCCATCAGGTCGCAGTCTATGTCGGTGTACTGATTCGCCGCTGTGATTCTGACAGAAACCCCGCCAACCGTAACCGTTCCGATGCCATACGCACGAATTAACGGTTTCGCCGCGTTCAATGTCGGGTTGTATATTTTCCCGCTGGCCGTGAACCTCTGCGGCATTTCGCCAACTTTCAGAAATCGTTGCGGCTTGCAATCGAAAGCAATGTTGAATCTTCCGGCAAGGTTTCGGGGCGTGGTTGTTACCTCTAATCCGCTCCTATATACCGCAAGCCGGAATTCGTCCGGGTGATATGTGTCTTCCAGGCGTTTATAGCCGATTCGCGAACAGATGAATTCGCGGAAGGCTTCAATATTCCACCGAAAACCCCGCGTAATGAATGCGGGATAGGTCACCGTGATGTTATTCCATCGCCCATTATCAAAGGTTAGATCGCCGTTTCTTCCCGGAACCTGTACCATTGACAGGTCACGGGCGGGGGCGTTAAATGTCCCGCCGCCCGAAATCCATACGCCAAAGTCGCGGCTGTTTTTTCCGTCAAAAGTCAAATAATGTTCAATTATTCCCGGAATCATCCCCAAACCGCTCCTTTCATGTCAACATCGCCTTGTACAATATCGGCAACCTCTCGCGCCAGCTCTCGCACATCCTGACCCGGTGCGCCGTAAACATTAATCCTCACGCCGCCCATGTTGGTGGTTCTGTTGTTGTTTACGTTTCCGAATGAGGGCAAAACAGCCGTTGGATTCCCTGACGATCCAAGAATTGCCGCTGTCTGCCCGAACAAATCCAGGGCCCGCGCCCGCTTGCTTGCGGATAACGGGATAATGACTTCCGGGCCATCCTCACCAATAAGCGCAACCTGTTTCTGACGGATAAAGCCGCCCTCTGCTCTCTCGCTGTATCGGTTGCCCGTGCCGGATGTGACAACGCCCTTGATGGCCACGGTGATTGGATTGTGCGTGAAGAAGCTCTTCATGGTGTTCCAGGCGGTCCGTGCAGCCGAATCTGCACCGTCCACGCCGCTGATACTGCCGCGCATCGGCTGTTTTACGATGCCATCCATTTGGCCGTGGGCCGCTGTCGCCGCAGCATCTCCGCCATCGACCTGTTGCACATGGCCCGTAAACTGATTTGAGTCAAACACACCCTGCATAGTGCTAGTTGTGGTTTTGGCGTTCGCTTCCGCTTGTGCCTGGTCAATCTGCGGCGGGCCTATTTTGCTCTGTTCCAACGTTTGCCATTCCGCCAGCGAATCACGGGCAGCTTGCGCGGCCTTTTCGCCGGCCTCCTCTGCCGCAACACCGGCGTTTTGATATGCCGCGACAGCACCATCAAGATTGCCTTGTGCCAGTAGCTCCATAGCTTTCTGTAATGAGCTAACATTCGAATTAGCCTTCGCGGATTCCGTCGCGATAGTTACATACGCGTCGCCGCTGTCTTTAAGGGCCTGCGCATATCCGCGTTCGGCCTCCGTCGCCGCCGCGATCTCGCCGGTCATGCCCTCGCCGCGTCGGTCGTTCTTCCGGGCCTCATTCAGATCGCGCTGCGCCTGTGCGTGTTGGCTGGTGGCTTCTTTTGCCTGTGCCTCTGCGGAAGCATAAGCCGTTTCTGCATCGGTTTGCGCCTTTAGAGCCGCCGCGAACTCCTCATTGAACGCCTGTACAAGCGCCCGCTCTTTCATCTTTTGGATGTTGGTATCAATCGCGCCGTTAATCTCTTCAAGGGTCTTTGTGCAATCGCCGCCCTGCCGGATAAACTCGGAGCTGTAATCCGATCCCATCGCCTGATTCAGCTGACCGAGGGCGTACTCAGCGACTTCTTCCATGCCTTCCTTCAGATGACCGGAGGAATCGAAGCACTGCATGAGCTGGTCACGCCAGTATTCAAGCGGGGCATTACCGGCGCTCAGCGTGTCAGCCGTTCTTTGCATAGATGCCGCTAAGTCATCATTTGCCCGCGTTACCTCGTCAATCTGCGCCCTTGTTTCAGACATTGCGCTTTGCAGATTAGCAAGTCCGGGCGGCACCTGATCCGAATTATTCTTAACCAGTATGATTGCCGCCGCTAATGCAGCCACAGCAACCGCCGCCGGGCCAAGCGCCGCGCCAAATGCCGCGATGCCGCCCTCCGCAAGTCCAAGTGACCCCACAAGGCCGCCGATATGTGTTACCAACGCACCGCCAACAGTAACGGCATTTCCGAGCATGGAAAGCACCGGGCCAGCCGCCGCGACAATCAGACCGCACTTAACAATCATTTCTTTTGTGCCGTCATCAAGATTAGCAAAAGCACTTGTCAGATTCTGAATATCTTTTCCGACCGCATCAAGCGTTGGGGCAAGTGTTGTTAACAGCGTAGAACCGACATCAATCCCGGTATTCTTAATCTGTTGCATGGCAACCGCTAATTTGTGCTGTGCCGTATCAGCCATTTTGTCATAAGCTTTTTGCGTGGCATCCGTGGATGTCTTCATTGACTTCATGGCTTCATCGAAATCTTCGGCATGCTGAATAAGAGTTGCCGCCGCCTTTGCCGCCTCCTGGGAACCAAACATATCACCGATTGATTTCCCGGTTTCCGTGGATTCATCTGCAAGAATCTGCAAAACATCTCCGAGATCCTTCCCGGAATCCATCAACTCTTTGAAGGATTTCCCGGTGCGTTTTTTCAGAATCTCGGATGCCTTGGAGCCGCTTTTGCCCAGCTCGTTTAACATGCCATTGATGTATGTTGTGGATTCCGCTGTTGCAATACCGTTTTTAGTGGTAGTCACATAAGCGGAAGCAATATCATCAAGGCTGACGCCGTACATGTTCGCCGTCGGGATGACTTTACCCATGCTTGATGCCAGTTCCGCAACGGTTGTTTTGCCCATGTTCTGCGTAGTGATTAGCTTATCTGATACGGATGTAACCTCATCGGCCTCCATTCCGTAAGCGTTCATAATGGTTGTTAACACATCCAGGGCCTGTCCGGCATCCGCAAAACCGGCTGTTGCAAGCTGTGTTGATGTCCGAACAAAATCAACAGCGTGTGCTGTGTCCTGTCCGGCAGAAATCGCGCTATATACATTTTCCGCAATCTGATTTGCGCTGATTCCGGTATCGTTCGACAGGTCAATGATTGACTGCCTTAACTGGTCAACCGGAACCGTTGCCGTATCGGCGATTGTCGAAACCTTCGCCATCGCGCTTTCGAAATCCATTGCAAGCTTTGCCGATGCTCCAAGGCCCGCAGTTGCCGCTGCCGAAATCGGCATCAGAGCATCCCCGACACCCTTGATTTTTTCACCGGCGGATTTCATCGATTCGCCCATAATTTGGATGTCGTTCGGGATCTTCTTTAGCTGGCCCTCCATCTTGTTAAGGGTGGCCGTGGCTTCATTTAAACGCGTTTCCCATGTTTTGGTTTCCTTCGCGTTTTCGCCGTAAGCCTGTTTAGACTGTTCAAGCATCCGCCGGGTTTCCTCGACGCGCCGCTTCTGCTGTTCAATCTGTTTGCTTAAATTCTTCCGCTGTTCCGCGTTTTTCTTTTGGGCTGACGTATCCTGATCCCATGCGGATGACGTAGCCTTCATTTCAGACTTTAATAATTTTGTCTGCTGAATGATATCAGATATTGATCTTCTATAATCGGCATCGCCTTGTATACCAATTCTTGGTGAAATATCAACCGCCATAAAATCACCTCAACGCCATCACTTCATCAAACGACATCTTTCTTTTTGCCTGTTTCGGTTTTGCGTGGCCCTCATAGATGCTCATTGCATTTATCAGATCCATCATTTCGCCGTAGCGCATAGAAAAGGTCTCCGACCGGGAAAGCCCCAGCCGAAGACCGTAAAATACAAACCATGATTCATTTAGTTGGACGCTTTGCTGCTTGTCGCCTTTTTTGCCGTTTTTTTTCCTTCCGGCGGCGCCAGTTCAATCATCTGCTGTCCATCGTTCTGAAAGACATCCAGCGCCTTCTGAAACAACGCGTTAAAGTCCTTTTCAGACAGACAAAGCACCTCATCAGCCGTAACCGGCGCGGGCGCATGTCCGGGATCTTCAAAATGTGCCGCGTATTCATATCCGGCGCTTAATGCCGCGATTAAATCCGCGCATGCCTTCTGTGATTCCAGATAATCCGGGCTTGCAATTCGTTCTGAAAAGAACCTGGCGATATTATGATCCGGCGAACACTCTGCAATCTTGCAATTAGCAAGCACAGTTCTGCGCAGACCAATTTTTCTATAATCGGGCATCATGTCCTCCAATTAGTTATATTACGGGGTCACCTGGTCACCGCCAAGCAGAGCCTGAAGGGCCGCAACACCGGCCTCCTCTGTTGCACAGTCAGCGCCGATCCATTTCCATTCATGGTTAGCCGTATCATCACGCATAAGGGATGCGCTCAGTTCCTGAGTCTGCCAATCGATAGCGTCTTCCTGAGTGCTTGCAGAAGTGTTCGGCTGACTGAATCTTGCCTTTGTAAGTACGATAGGCGTGTAAGTAGTAACGCCATCGGACATATATCTAGCAAGGAATCCGATGCCGACATACGGCGGATTTGCGGAATCACCATAAGCCATTACGGAAACGCCGTTCACGGTCCTCTCTGCCGGAAGGCCCATGATAAATTTCTCTGCCGCTTCAAGCAGGCCGTCCACCGTCAGGGTAACAGTTCCTCCCGTAAAGGTTCCCGGCGCGGTTTCTGCCGCGATGTTGTCGGCGTAGAACTTATTATCATCGCCGACTTCCGGCGCGACCTCTACAGACACGCCACGCGCAAGGCGCATAGCCTCAGAATATGTTACAGTTCCGCCAGTTGCGGAATATTTAGCCACATAGGGCATCGAAAAACCTGTGCATACCTTACCAGCTGCCATTGTTTTTACCTCCATTATTTCATAATCGCTTCAATCTGTTCATCAATCCGGGTTTTTATCATGGCCTCCGCCGCTGATTTCGTGCTTCTGACCGCCGGACCGATAAACGGATGTTTGCCATACGTTGAAGAACCACATTCAAGGGACCGGGCAATCATGGCGTTTGGCTGACCGTTTGGGAAGTATTTATTCACCGTCGAATTATAGCCGTCAAAGCCTAGTTTGACATTAAGAAACCCGCCATCGTTTTTGAATGACGCGATACCAAAACCATCAAGCAGACCCTGCTTCTGCGGACCTGTAACTTTACCCTGACGCGGGTCACCCACCGGAAGGCCGGCAATGTTAGCCTTGACTGCATTGGCAACGATAGCCGCTCCGTCAAAAACAGCTCGCTTGCACATCTCCTCAGATTTCATTTCAAGATTTCCAAGCTTCGCGATGTATTCATCTATCCCATGACCAACAATCCATTTAGCCATTTATGCCACCCAAAAATCCCATTCGTAATGAATTAAATTCGTGTCATCTTCGTATTGTACCGAATTCACCCGGAATCCAATACCGGCGGCGTTCAGCGCGTTCTGCACCGCATCCACCACAGGATCGAATTCTTTGAGAGTGAAATAATCAATAGTTCCGTGAATCTGCTGTTCGCCTTTTCGGTTGTCGCCGTCAAAACTGCCGTCTTCGCTGTCCTCCGCCCATACGATATAACCGGTTTTGATGTTCCCGCTGCGCCGATAGTGGTAGCACTTGTCGGTCACAGTCAGCAAAGCATCCCGGACGGTTTTTAACTTATTCTGCATCGACATCATATAAATCATCCAATCTCGACAGCGTTAGATCCGTGACCTTTAAGCCGTCGTCATTAATAATGTGTTGTACGTTGCCGATTCTGTACTGCCCCGCTTCCGGGGACTGGCTGATGATGGCGTACATTCCGATCCTGGCTTTGGGTTCATACCAAATCCGGGCCAGCAAATCCACCTGTTCATTTACACCCATCGCCGCATACTGCCGCCCATATCCTACGGTTCTAGACTCATAATTTGTCACAAAAACAGGGTCTAGCCTTTCAACGGGCATTGCGCCGGGTGCGGCATCGTTGATAAGATTACAGCCCGCAAGAACGCCATCACACATCATCAGTTACGCCTCCTTCATCTTTTCCGAGAACAATCGGTTATTAAGCGCATAACGTAGCATTCTAGGCATCCCAACGGCCATTGTTGCGGTAGTGGAATAATTAACGCCCACGCCATCAGAAGCGCGTTTGCGGAACAGATACGCCGCATACATGACAACAAGATTGCAATCATCCAATTCATCAAGATTAAGCGTGATCCCCTCACGGGCGATTTCCTTTTCCGCAACAGAAACAAGCGTCGAAAGATAGTCATCATACACGGTATTCGCCGGGTAGATCTCTAAATTCGACTTAGTCAAGACCAGCAGATCCGCATCAGTCATCGAATTTCACCTCGCATCCGCAAGACTTTTTCTTTGCGCCCTTCAGTTTCTGCTTAACCTGTTTTTCTTCGCCAACTTTCGCAATCAACGGAAAGCCATGACGATTCTTGCTTCCGGAAAGATAAGCGATTCTTTCGGGCGTGACCTCAACCCCGGCGCGGGGAAACGTGTCCCCCACGTTGTACGGGTGTTTGTTGTCGGTCAGATCAACGAAAAAGTAAATGACCTTATACATTACTCACCGTCGTTTGCGGTGTCAGCGGCAAAAGCTACGGAAGCGGTAGCCGGGGTTCCGCCGTTTACGCCGATAGCAACGAAAGCACCGGCATCAAGAACCTTGCCGTCATAACGAGCGGTTCCCTTGAATCCGGTCTGATCCTCAACCCAAAATGCATGCTCGGAAGTGCTGATCCGGGTACCAGCTCTTTCTGCCAGCAGATACAGGTCAAAATAACCGCCGATGATGATGTTATCCGGTACGAAATTCAGCACCTCAATAGCACCGCCGATGACCGGCATGGAACCATTGACGCCGCTAACGATTGCACCTGCGGCATTGATAGAAAGAGCGTTTGTAACGAGATAGGTATATGTCTTCTCGTTCATAACCCATGTCTTTTCGCCACGGCTATACTTACCAGCGGCAAGGCCGGAATCAGTAACGATAGCCTGCCAAAGAGCAAGATCCTTAACGGTTGCGGCATGGCTTACAATGTTCGGAGTGTTGGATACCGCTTTAAGTGCAGTCAGGACGCCCTGCGGCATCTTGGTTCCGGTACCGAACAGGATGGCCTTGTCCAGCGCATAGCCGATAGCCTGGCCCAGCACGGTGATGAGTTCAGCAGCCAGGTCGATGTCGGAATCCTCAATGGTAGCGTTGCAGATTCGGAAGTATCCGCCGACCTTGTAGCCGTCAACCTCAACCTGAGAGAAAGAAAGATTCAGCTCATTGAGGTTTGCGCACATCTCAGTCCATACGGCCTCCGGGATTGCGCCCTCGATAACCATGCGGCCCTCACCGGGGACCGGGCGAACATTACAATGCTTATACAGTTTAGAATAATTCATGATGTTTTCGCGGAGCAGTCCGAGAATAACCTTCGGAATCAGAAGTCCGGCATTGGTAATTGCTCTCTTCTCCTTGATGGCGGTACGGATGCCGGTCAGCATCTCCTGCACATCCTCACGGGCGATGAATGCATCGCGCTCCTGCATGCTCATTCCGAAAAACTTTGTTCTGTTTTCCATAACCTTGTTCTCCTCTCTGTTTTCGGGTTCCGGCTCTTCTGCCGGGTCATCCTGTGCGGACTCAATGTCCGCAAGTTCCTTTTCCAGTTCGCTGACGGTTCTTTCCAGTTCGCCCTTCTGGGACTCTGCATCTGCCTTTTCGCCGTCAAATTTTGTAATTTCCTCTTCTACTGCGGAACGCTCTTCATCGGTTTCGGCCTCTTCAATTGCTTTTGCAATTTCGGCCTCCCTTGCCTCGAATCCGCTCATGGATTCTTCAACAGCGGCAAGGGCTTTCTTTGCGTCATCAATTTTCTTCCGCAGCATCAGCGCTCTTAATGCCATTGTGTAACCTCGCTTTCATTCTTTCGCGCCAGGCTTCCGATTCGCGTTTCTTGATATCGTCGCGTTCAGCAGCGCGGGCCGCGATGTTGGTTTCCTCATAAGCCGGAAACGTGCAACATGATACCTCAAACAGTTCCACATCTTTGATAGTCCAATGAACGCTCCCGTCATCCCGGATGTCGGTATCCTGAGACCGGATATTGAAACCAAACGAACACTGATCAACATCGCCGCGCTTAACTCGCTCATACAGGTTCATAGCGTCAACATCGTTCGGATTGATGTCGATCCGTCCCCATAACCCGCGCTCTGTTTCGCGTAGCTGTAAAGTGTTGGCCTTTGTCCGTCCGAGAACCAATGTCGTATCATGGTTAATCAGTGCGCGAACATCGTTTGAAAGTGTATTAGAAAAAGCACCAGGCGCGATTGATTCGCTCATGCCGGGTGCAATTTCGTAATTGGAATTAAATACGGCGAAATAGCCTTCGATGATATGGCTATCGCCGTCTTCCCGCGTGGAAAATTCCGACGGGATACTTCTAACGGTTCTATTCATTTTCCCCGCCTCCTTGTATCAGTTTTTTCTGCTGTCCAATCATATCGCTTGGAATATAGTTCTCCAGGATGCGCAGCTCATCCAGGCCGTCCATTGGTGACATTCCGACAATATCGCGAACCTCATTTCCTGTTACGATGCCCTTATCAGATAAGCCACCGAACACGGTATACACAGTCTGCAAATCCCAATCAAGCAAAGACCGCACGTTGAATTTCAAATACCATTTCGGCGATAGAATCAGCTTTTTTGTCAGTTCCTGTTGGATAGAAACAGCAATCGGGCGAACGGTATTCTGCACAAAGCTATTCCAGGCTTGCCGGTTGTATTCGCCAACGCCAAGTAAAAACGGCGGCACGCCAAGCACGGCGGCAACTGTTCGTTTGTCTAATTCAACTGTGTCATTGATGGCAAGATCCGCAAGTGTCAGGGGCCGAACCTGTTCTACCTGGAACTGATCCGCCGGAATCAACCACGGATCGCCGTCCTTCGCCGGTTTCACATAGCTGTCTAACAGCTTCTGTCTGCCCTCAGGACTCGCGAATTCGTCTGTTAGTCCGTCAACCTTAACAATGATTGAAGGCTTCCATTTTGATGCCATAAAGGCATTCTGCGTGGCCTGTGCCTGTGCAAGATTCTTTGTGATTTCTCTCAGCGATACATTTACGCCGGTACCCTTCCACAAATATGTCTTATCGGGATTGTATGTGAAATGCAGTAAATCTTTTGGACTCCTTGAAATGCCATCGATTTCCACCTTGTAATCCCGACGGCCCACCGGAAGGAACGCCACCCGGTCAGCGGCGATAGGTTCCAGCGACTTTAACAGCCCCTTGTATGTGTGAGGGATTACAACGCTGTTCCCCTTGCCGTATAACAGCAGATTCATCACGATGGCCTGCATCCAGCCGGACCGCGTCATGTTGGGCATCGGCTCAATATCAATGATTCGCGATAACTCATTAGTGATGCGGATGTCACCGCGTTCCGTATTCGACATCAGATAAATTGTCATACTGCCGATTAATTCGGCTATTCGTCTGCATGCCGTCACAATCTCCGGGCAACGGTCAAGTGCCGTATACCCCGGAACGCATAGAATATCATGCGCTTCGTCCGAGATAAGGAAAGCGACCTTTCCGCTCGGAGTGTTTTCTCTTTTCTTAAACGGGAATATCATGTCTTTTTATCGCCTCCCCACCATGCCGCCGCCTTCTTTTTCTTCGCCAAATCCTCGGACATGCGAACGCATGCAAAAACCGACGCATCGAACAAATCAATTCGGTGTGTCGGTTGGATTTTCTCATATTGGACGGCGTCATCTGTTTTCTCGATTGCCCTGACATTAGAAACGCAGTATTCATACGCTTCCGAGTGTAAATAATATAGCTTCCCATCTTTTGCGGCTTTTTCAATGTGTCGGAAGCCTTGAGACTTTAGGAAATAATACTGCGGCTGATCCACTATGTTGAAATGTGCCGCCTTCATGGCCGGGAAGTATTCCTCACCGGCAAACTTCCGGTCATGGCCTATCTGTTTTATCTTGAATCCCATGTTTCGCATGGAGATAAACCAGTTAACAACATCGGATATGTTGACCGTTGGCGAATTGCACATTGTAAGCCATCCGTCATCCGCCCACCCAAACAGCGGTATGTTATCCTCATCCGCCTTTCGCGCCGCCATAACAACCGGGAAGAATGCATGCGTGATGATGATGTCTACGCCCTGATACTGGCCATACAGCGCCGCCGCCGTCAAATCATACATCCGTGACAGGTCCGCGCCGCCATACCATTGAATCGGAAGTTTGGCCAGTTCCTCAAGGCTCCAGTCATATTGCCGGTCAGACCGCCGAAACTCCTCAATATCAAACCATGCTTTCATCGCGCTGGTGAACACGTTCAAAGACTTTGCAAAGAAATCTTTTCGTTGTTGCGGATCATTTTGGGCCTGTAATGAATCGTTCAGTATTTCAGCCGGTCGGATGGTAACCCCATAAGCCGGATTCGCCATTTCATGCACTTTTGGATTCGTGAAATCAATATTGCCGTTTTCGTCCGCGTCAGCTTCACAGATGAAAATAAAATACTGTTCATCCGTTATCTGACCATCAAGAACCTTTTTGCAATAATCAAGGCGCTGGCCAAGGAACCCCTGTGCGTTATCGCCCGCCGTGCTGATGCCAATCATTAACTTGTTTGTATATGCCTTCATGGCCTCCTTGAACAGGTTATACTGTTTGGGAACCTTGAACGCGTGTATTTCATCAGCTATAGCAATATTACAGTTCAAAGAATCTTGTGCGTCCGGGTTTGCCGCCAGCGCCCGGATAAAAAACGAACCATCCGGCAGCGTGGCCTCCATCGAATGCTCATTGTTGTTATCAATGACATGTACATGCCCGCCGTCTTTTTGATCCTCTCCCATCCGCTTTACGTTGTAATCCAAGAAGTTGAAGGACTCCAAAGACTGCATCAGAGCTGCCGCCGTGATGTATGTCTTTGCGCCTGACTTCCGATACCATAGCGACAACGCCCATGCAAGGGACGCAGCAAAGCTGGTTTTTACATTCTTTCGCGGCAGATATATCAATGCTTCATGGAATCGAACAATATCCGTTCCCTTCAGCTTGAACCCGACAAGGTTATAAATTATGAATTTGTGAAACGGCAATAACAGAAACGGTTCCCCGCGTAATGGCGTTCCGTCGATGCGTTCGCCCTGTTGATGGCAAATCGTGCTTTCAATAATCCCAATACAGAATGTTGGGGCCTTGTGGTCAATCTCATAATTCGGGTTCTGTAAATCCCGGAAAAATCTATCGACCGCTTTTCTTCTGTATTCGTTTGCAACAATCGTTCCGTCTTTTATGCCGTTCGCATAATCTAAAACCTCTTGCCAGTATTTCGCTTTCATGACAACTTCGCCAGCGCCTTTTCAAGCGCCGATTCTTTTTTCGCCCCTTTAACCGCTGATTCATTGATGCGTTTCAATCCCGCCGGGGTTAATCCGAGATCCCGCCAATACGCCAGCGCATCCCGATTGAGATCCATCCAAATCGACAACAGCGGATTCTTGCCGGTATTGACGGCCCCACGGTCAGATGTTTTCGTTACGGTCGCCTGACAGCCTTCCTCAACATACTGCGCATAAACCCGGTCCCGTTGTTCCAGGATGTCCGCCAATGCATTGATGACCGAATCATACTGCTTTTGATATGTCCCCGACTCAGTCGCGGCGGCTTTTATTTGGTTTTTCCATTCATAACTGTTCATTTATGCCGCCTTTCGGGGGTAACGCCGCTAATTTGGTTTAGATTCGGAGATGCT
>Ga0326511_10001671_pt1 | contig 18301 bp, 32 predicted proteins | sample 0_2496_0518_D_FD_203701 | JGI IMG/M metagenome (GOLD analysis project Ga0326511, IMG submission 203701) | Bovine rumen microbial communities from UC Davis, California, United States - 0_2496_0518 | ecosystem: Host-associated > Mammals > Digestive system > Stomach > Rumen | place: USA... | reverse complement strand
GTCACACAGCGCAAGGTACGCTTTGCCATATGCCTCATCAGCGGTATCGCAAATACCGACGCAATCCATGTAGCCGGTGTCAATTTCGTAGATGACAACGTATTTCTTCGGGCGCTTCGCCATGCTCTTTACCTCCCCAACCAATACTTTTCAACCTTCGCCGCCGTGGTCGGCACATCGGTAAACTCTTCGCCCTTAGTGCCCACAAACAGGATCGTGCCCACGAAGTCGATCCCCATAATTCGGCAGTTATAATCTTTCTGCTTCATCAGCCCTTCTTCGTCACGCAGGATCGCCATGTCATTCACGGGCATATTAACCACTTCGATGTACCCGCCCACAACTTCCTGCAGTGCCTCCACCGTGTTCTCAACTTCGATGTCCTCGGCTCTCTGGCCGGGGATAATTCGGATTGCTTTCATGTTTTACCTCTCCTTTCTAGTTCCGCTTGCCATGCCACGGCTAAATCCCGGGCAAAGGCTGACGGATGTTTCGTTTTAAATGCTTCCATGTCATCCACGAACCGGGCGGCCTGCTGGTCGGTGGCGGCGGACTGGTTGGATTTGATGAATTGCCAAAAGTCATTAATCAAATTATGATACTGTTTCAGTTCTTCCATGCTTTCATCCTCAGAACGGTATTTCGCCAAAATCCGGCTCCCATCCGTATTTCACCATGTCGCCAAGCCGGTTGTTCAGCCGCTTGCTTTCCCGCTCATACCAAAGCGGAATAAACACATCCATCCATCCAGTGTCCCGGTCCTTAGCTATTTCAATTACGTTCGTTCCCTCATATACCGGGTTATCTTCGGCCCATCTGAATGTTTCCCGGCTGAGCCGCTTGAAGTCTTCGTTATTCCGGTGAACAATGAACGCATTATCAACCCGGTTTGCAAGGTCGGACGTTCCAGAGACATCCTGAAGCCGCAACAGGCCGACGGTCTTTCTTGGGTGCGCTACAAACATAATGTGTGCTTTTGTTTCTTTCGCCATGGTGCTCAATACTTCTGCAAACTTCTTCTGGGCCTCCCATTTGTCCTTGCTCAGTTCGTCGATGTTCAGGGCCATCAGGTTATCCAAGATCACCAGATCGGCGCCCCGGGCAACAATCTGACTCTTAATCCGGGCGGCCAGCTTCAGAAAGTCATTGCCATAATCATTTTCATAAAGCATAAATTTATCACCCAGCCAATCGGCGATCTGACGCTTTACACTGTAATCAACATCCCAACGGCTGTCAGTACCTGGCTGAAGCTTTGCGTATTTCTTCCCGGCGGCCTGCAGCCACATCCATTTCATAAAGTTTTTTGATGTCAGCTCACCGGAATAAAAGAGCACCCGGTGATTATCCGTAACGGCCTGCAGTGCCACCTGTGACAGCCATGTTGATTTGGATCCGCCGCGCAGCCCGCTGACCAATGACAAAAAACCTTTCTGCAGCCCTCCCATTCGGTTATCAATCCCTTCACAGCCGGAGCGGATGAATTGCACCGGCTCATCTGGGAGATCCAAGATCATTCTAGCGGTCAGAAAGACCGGCTTTTGATCTGTCGGTGGTTCTTCCAGTTCTTCCGGCTCTACGTCGGTTACAGTTAGCTGCTTGGTATCTCTGGCCCTGCAATGCTCTTTCCAACCTTTGTCAATCCGTGCGTCATCTTCTGCGGATGGTTTCCTGTCGTAAGCGTCCGGCTCATACAGCAATCTGACATCCCGCCAAGTTTTACCTTGACAATGATCATGGAAACAGTGAAATCCTATTGCTCCATTATTTCCCACTGTGATGCATGCGTCCGGCGCTTTGTGGTTCGAGTCAAAAGGGCACTCCGTCAGGATGTATTTTGTGTAATCGCTCGCGCTCTTTTTCGTCTTCCAGCCCACGCCGTGCTCTGACATCCAGTTTTCAATGTCGAACCTCTGAGGATTGTAATTGTTGTACTGCGCGGGCTTCTCTTCCTTTGGCAGCATTTCGGCAAGCCTCTGCAGATAAACAATGTCGGTCACTTTCGGTTCACCGGCTGACAGTATCCGGCTCATCCGGTGCGGCCGTTCTTCTGTCCCTGTTCCCTTTTGTGCTAAGGTTCCATACAGCTTGCAGATACGCGATTGATTGAAGTTGGCCGTATCAACATTGACCTTGTCTGTGCTAAAAAGCATATCAAGGACAGATAAGCATTTCTTTATCAGCTCTTTACGCTCTTCTGTGGCCTGCGCGAAAATTCTGTAAAGAAGATGATAGCCGTTACCGCTTGTCGCTATGATCGGATCGGAGAAGCCAAGCTCACGAAGGTAGGCCCGGATTTTGTTTGCCAGTTTGGCAGCCTCTTCAAGTTCGGCGTCAGATGATGATGTTCCAGAAGAACGGACAGGATCCAGATCAATAAAGAGCCAATCATATCCCTGAATATCTCCGTCGCTGGTTGTGTTCTCCGGCGATTGTATAAACCGATCCTTCTGGACCCTCGAATAACAGCCGGGTGCGATTGTGTTTAATGTGATGTAAACTGAAAAACCCCTTAGATCTAATTTTCTGAGTTCTTCCAACATTACATCCGCCAATGTGAAATAACCGCTGATTGTTCTCTTTGGGTTTTTCTTCAGCAGTCGAACCTCGAAGAGTTGGCCGTTCGGTTTCATGAGCTGAATGGCTTTTCTTATTTCGTTTTCATCAAAATAATTGCTCACTGCCTTTCACCTTCCGCCGATGTAATGAGATTACGCGCGCGCGCGTTTTCTTCTTCATTCTTCTTTAGTTCTTCTTTAGTTCTTGTTTGTGCTCCGTCCGTTGCTCCGCCTGCTGCTCCGTCCGTTGCTCCGTTGGGTGCTTCAGGGGTTGCTCCGTTGGTGTTGCCACCACCTTGATAAAACTCATAATTTACAAGGGTTATAAGCGTCCCGGAGGGTGTCCCATTGGTTGTCACCATGCCAAGATCTTTTAGTAGTCGCAAATACCGCGAAACCCTGTTTCTGCTCCACCCCCACCGGGCGGCCAGTGCTTTGCTACTTGTCCAGTGCTGTCCCGCATGTATAACCTTAGGTTTCCCGTTGATAATGATTGTTCGGTCTTCATGGTTGACCATCAAGATTAAGTCAATCCATGCTGATTTTCGGTCGAATCCGTCAAGGCTCCAGATGGCGCTATCTTGTATTTGTCGATAAATCCGCACCCATCCCCTGTTTTTTTTAGCCATCATCGCCGCCTTTCAGTAACTCGATAATTCGCTTGCCAGTGTTTCGCTTGTCGCAAAACTCAAACCGGATGTTGTACCTGTCCCGGATCGTGCAGAGGGTCTTATACAGTGTTTCGCCTTTGGTCGCTTTCGGTGACTCCTTCAGTCGCGGATTGTCCCAGAAATAGATATCTTCCATTGTGCTGATATCCCGGCCGTGCTCACACAGTATGATAATTTCAATCCCGGCGTCCCTTGCCCGCATCAGTTCGCGCTGAAAGCGCTCATGCTGCTGACAGACATTACTGCAGATTTCCAGAAGGTCTTTCTTCCGATCAATTACCAGCCTCGGATTGTCCAAAGACTGGTAATCGCCAACATATAATTTGGAATGGATTGTTTTGACGCCGCACTTTTCAATCTGGTGCTCTATCCTGGCAAGCTCAAATTTCTTTTCTCGAGTATCAATCTGGATAACCATCAGAAGGGCACTTCGTCTTCAGATCCTTCGGGGATAGCCATGAAGCCGGATGCATCGGTCTGTGGAGCCTGCACAACATTGTTATTCGGGAGAAGTTTGGCCTCCGGCACTCTTGCAGTTGCGACAGCGTCCCACTCGCAGACCCACCGGAGCGTTCTTTTCTTCACGGTCTTTCCGTTGTATTCTTCTTCGACAATGCCAAACACGCCGCCCAGACGCTTGCCCTTAAACTGAGCGCCGAAGTCATCGCCCCATTTCGTGGCGAAACCATTGTTTGATTTTTCAACCGCTGTGATAAACCGCTTAAAGCTCCGGCTGCAGTTTCCGGCGTCGTCTTCGGTGAGGATGTAAAGCATTCCGGCATTCGGCCACTTTTTGTCCGGGCGAACGTCGTCCTTAAAAGCCTGCGTGAAGTACCCGGCCTGTTTGTCAGGCTCCACAAAGTCAATGGCGGCCTTGATCATAGGTCTGCCCTTCTTGCTCTGTGTTTCTTCCAGCTTCTTGATTGTCATGTAGTGACCGCCGACCTCAACCGGGATAAATGATCCGTCAGCGGTTGTATCGTATCCGTTAGGTTTCTGCATGGTGTTAGTTCTCCTTTTCTACTTCAGTGATTGCCGTTTCGGATGCTTTTGCAAACATCTCCTTAACCTGTTTCATTGACCATCCTTTTCTGATCAGCGTTTCGAGCAATTCGATAATGTCGCGCTTCAGAAATTCGATCGTGTCATTTTCGTATTCCATTAATCCGCCCCCAATCCGTAATATTCACGAATAGCAGTATCAACCGCCTTCAGATCATTAGGTATTTCGATATCATCAAAGAGGTCCTCTGGGCTCTTGGCCGTGCTCTGGCCGTTGCCCTGGGTGAAAAACTTGTGATCCTGGCAATAGAGCACGATGTCAAAGCAGCCCTCGACCGTCAGCTTCTCATCCAACATCTTGCCGATGGTCTTCACTTTTTCCCGGCCGTCTGCGTCCATCTCGGAATGGTGCAGGAAGTAAACAATCTTGCTGTCATCGTCCAGATCGTTAATGAAGTGAATGAGATTTCGGAAGTTCACGGCCATCTGGGCATATTTTTCATAACCCTTTTCATAGGCCCGGTCGAAAAATTCGTTGGCAAGCAGGTACTGAGAGTCATCAATCACTATCGCCTTTGCCTTTGCCGTGCGGATCACGTTCATGATCCACGCATAGCGGGCGGCGTTTAAGGTCGCATAACTCTGTTTTTGATCGTTCCCGCCGAATGCTTTCGGGATGCGAACAACCTTAATGTCAGATTTAAACGGGAGCCGCCCCTTTTCCACTGAGATAACACCGACCTCGTCCGGGGCAAAGTTCTTAAGGCTGTATGTTTTGCCGGAACCGCTCCGGCCAATAATTAATACTGGTAAGCTGATAAGTCATCCCTCCTTACCGTATCCTCAATGAGCTTGAATTTGACAGATGCGCCACCCCGGCCAGATCCTTGCCGGCCTTCAGGTCTTCCTTAAGTTTGGTCTTGTTTACCTTCGGCGCCTGCTTGATCAGATATTCCGCCGGGATTGACTCCAGATCATCCTCGGGCACGTCTAGCACGACGGCGGGAGGGTTCTTCTGCACGGAAAATGAAAACAGATCAGTTTTGAATTTGGTTTTGCCTGTGGCGGTCATTGCCTGCTGCAGGCTGAATTTCATGTTGTCAATGTTGCGGTCGATGCCCCGCACGATCGCCGTCATTCTGTCGATTTCGGCCTTCAAGGTGTTTCTTCTGCCTTCGGCCTCCCGGATAACCCGGGCGTAGCCGTCAGCCTTAACCTCGATTTCGCCTTCCAGCGCTTCAAATGTGCCCGCGAGCACCTCGGGATCTGTTTCGGGATCCTCGGCAAGTTCAAGTAGTGCCGCATATTCGGCGGTCAGTTCGTACAATGTCGCCATGTGTTAATTCTCCTTTCCAATTCGTTTCTTACTATAACGAGCCCCGGATCATAGATACCATCCTTGCCAAAGAGCCAAGTTACGCTCGGATTTGTCGAGTATTCCTTGAATTTCGCGTCGCTGTAGTCGCTCGAAAAGATGGTCACCATATCCTCGCGCGGGATAATCTGGATCTGCACCCAGCAGTTGAATTCGCCCCGGTGCGCGTTGATAATCCGGGCAAGCGATAAAATCTCTACCATGGTTGCCGGGTCGCATCGTTCCGTGTTATTATTAATATCGTTATCTGAGCCCTTGCCCTTGTCGATGCTGGTAACATCGGCGGGGGCGTTTTCTTTCTTTACCATCTGCATTTCCTCCCTGTTTCATCGATCATCTCCCACGTGGTCAAATTAGGGATTGACCACGGGCGGTTTCTTCTGAGCTCTCGGAACCGCTTTTCGGTCTTTCTGCGCTTGTCGATGAGGTCGCAGCCCATGTAAAAGGCAAGGACCGCAAAGCAACCGATGATCAGCGCCATGAATACCACGCCAACAGCGTCCCATGCCGTCAACGCCCAGAAGATGTTGAGCGCCAAGGTTACCGATGCAATGCCGGTCATGATGCCGGCGTAATCCTTTAATTTCATTTCTTGTATATCCCTTCCTTCTGCAAGTGATTGATGACGGTCTGCGTCGTACAGCGCATTTCGTCGGCTATCTTGGTGCAGGCCCAACCCGCTTTATACAGAGCGCAGATTTTGCCATGGTCGATGCTCTCCGGCTTCTTTGGTTTCGTCTCCGGAACTGTTTCGTCTTCTGCCGATATCAGCTCCGGCGCAGGTTCAACAACCTCGTAGTCGTCAGCATTCAAAAACTCTGACAGTGCGGTGTATTCGTCAACCAACGATCTGGTTATAATCCAGACCCCTTTACCCTGTCTAAGGGCTTTCATAGCTTCTTCAATTTTCAAGTTTCTTTACCCTCCTTAAATAGCTATCCATAACCTTCTGCTTGTTGTAGTTCGTGCGCAGAAGCATCTTCACTGTAAAGCGAACCTCATCCCATTCTTTTGACCATGCCGCAATATCATCTATCGAGAAGCCGCCGCCCGCCTTAACATTGGGTTTCTGCTTCGTCTTCGGCGGCTCAAGATCCATCTCATCCGTGATGATCCGCCGCAGGTATTCGGCATCACAGTTCATTTCGTGGGCGATTTCTGATGTTGATAAGCCTCGCTCATACAGTTCTTTGATCTTGCTCCGGTCTATCCGTCTTCTGTCCCCCGTCTTGCTCACCTCCTTGATATGGTTTCTGCCTCATAATGTTAATTGCCGCCTGTGTCGGTCGTGGTCCACGGCGATGCATTGCCGCTTTGCCGGTCCGGTCGCACCATGCCTTATACTTCTTTGCATCCCTGCGTGGTCTGGACTTTGCCGCTCCGATGATGTTCCACAAGATCATCACCTCACCATCTGCACAGTGATCTGTGCGTCGTTATCTCTGACAACCTCGACATGCTCTGCGCCGTGCTCCCGGACAAAATCAAGCATATGGTCTTCAAACCATCTGCCGCCGATCGAACCGCCAAGCGGTGTCTTTACCACTAACCGCCGGTCACCGTGGACCGCTCTTGTCTGTGCGTCCTTAAGATTCATACTATGTGCCCCCTTTTCTTTGCCGCCCGGATCATCACCCTTTTCATGGCGACGTATTCGCCGAGTTTCAAATTCTCCGGATTTTTAAACCGCCGGTGCATCGTGTCAGCGGATACCCCGACCGCCAAGGCAAGATCTTCATCCGTCAGCTCTGAAAGCTGTTTAAGCTTGCCAAGCTCGGCGATGATCTCCGTGATGATGGGATCTTTGGTTATTAAGTCGTTTGTGCGTGGCATGTTATCACCTGCCTATTTTTAGTAAAAAAGCCCCGACTCATCCGAGGGATTTTCGCTGTCTGCGCTCTCGTCAGTGGGATTTATCGGCTTCAAATTCTCGCGCCAATTTTTACCCATATTTTTCGTCTGTTCCTTCGGCAAGTGACCGAAGCGATACGGATGCAAAGCGCAGTCTTCAAGGTGGCACAATTTAACCTCTACCAGCTGACCGCCACAGCACTCGATGCACTTTGCCCTAATCGCTTTTAATGGCGATGGTGCTATTTTCTTCTCGGTCGCCACAATCAACCCTCCTTTCTGGTCGTGAATTTAATTCACGTTTACGGGTAAAAAAATATTATTCCTGTCTTTCACGGACAGGTGCAGGATTTCGGCAAGTGCCAGAATTTCGGATGCAGTGCAGTCCGCACCATTAAGAATTGCATAAATTCTGTTTCTGCTACAATCCATTTTATTTGCGATAAACGTGATACTTATGCCGCTTTCCTTGATTGCCTTCCAGAGTCTTTCGCCGTCTGTCAAATCTGCGTCCCCTCCTTTCTATTCGGTTTTTCAAAGCGTGAATAACATTCACATGCTAATATTAACAACATTTTTGTTGAATGTCAAGCACGTTTTTGTTGTTTTCGGTGAGCGTAAATGATATTATCAAGGTGGAGGGAGGAAGTGAGATGTTAGAGCTGTACAAAAATATAAAAAAGTATCGTCAGCAGTTGGGCATGTCACAAGATGAGCTTGCCAAAAAAGCAGGATATACCGACCGATCATCCATAGCAAAAATTGAAAAAGGACTTGTTGACCTACCACAATCCAAGATTATCCAGTTTGCCGAAATTTTCGGGATCGATCCGGGGGAGCTTCTGGGCGGCGTCGATGATCATTATTATTTAAACGATGATACCCGCGAGCTTGCGCAATTCTTATTCGACAACCCGGAATATAAGGTGCTTTTTGACGGCGTGCGCAAGGTCAAAAAAGAGGATCTGGAAGTCATCCGGGCATTACTCGACAGATTTAAAGATTGATGTCATGAATTTTTAACATCATTTTTGATATTGTATCCTCTGTAAGGAGGTACAAAACTATGTGCGATGTGAGGTTGCTTGATTTACCAACAACAGTTAAGGGCTTCATCGTAGAAAGGGATGGTTACAGAACCATAGTGTTGAATGCCAGGCTAAACCATGAGCAAAACTTGACCACCTTCGAACACGAAGGCGGGCACGACAAACATGATGATTTTGAGAAGACAGACGTTGATCAGATCGAACGTGATGCACACAACAGAAACTAAAAAACCGCCCACCCTGCTGCAACAGGATGAGCGGCGAGGTTACAGCTCCGGAGAGCCGTATTCCAATGGACAAATTGAGTATAGCATCTTCCGGAGCTTTCCACAAGGAGGATGCAAAATGGCAACAGCTAAAAAATTACCTTCGGGGCGGTGGCGCTGTCTCGTTTACGCCGGTAATGATGCCACCGGCAAACGGATATATGAAAGTTTTACAGCGGATAGCAAAAAGGCTGCGCAACTTGCCGCCGCACAATGGGAGCAAGAGCGCAAGCGCCGCCCTGAAGATCTGACGGTCACAGAAGCATGCAAAAAGTACATCGAGGCAAAGACCGGCGTCCTGTCTCCGTCAACTCTGCGAGTTTATACGGCGATGCTCCCGGCTCTGGGTGCGCTGGGCGAAATGTCGCTCCGGGCGCTTAACAGTTACAAGGTGCAAAGATGGATCACGGAGCAAGCGCAGACAGTTTCCGCGAAGACGGTTAAAAACAGGTACAGCTTTTTTCTGGCCTCGGTGAGCATGTTTGGCGATTTTCGGTTTGACGTGTCGTTGCCGGTCGTGCCTCGGCTTGAGTATGACCTGCCCACCGATGAGGATATCAAGGCCGTATTGACATATTGTTCGCCCAGCGGAACAAAACCGTGCATGGATCTGTGGATAGCCCTGCAGCTGTCCAGAAACCACAGCCTCAGGCGCTCAGAGATGTGTGGCCTCTCCCGGTCGGACCTCAAGGGCAACCTGCTGCATGTGCACAATGTTGTCGTGCGCAGCTCTGACGGATGGACGCAGAAGGACATCCCCAAAACTGACGTCAGCAATCGTTACGTGATGCTCTCAGAGCCGCTTTTGGGCGTCCTTAAACAGTTAGACGATAAGTTTATCAGCTTATCCCCCGGGGCGCTTGCTGACCGCCTCAGGCGGGCCATTGCGGGCGTCAACAGAGCGAACCCGGAGCGCCGGATCAAAGAATTTACGTTTCATGACCTGCGCCACAGCTTTGCCGCCCATGCTGCCCTGCTGGGAGTGCCGGATGTGTACACCGCAAAGCTGGGCGGATGGTCTCCTGCCTCCCCGATCATGAAAAATGTTTACCAGAACACATTCAAAGATGAGCTAAAGAAGCAGGCAGAAAAGCTTAATTCTAGCGGCATCTAAGGCAGAATTTCGTGTTGCATTTCGTGTTGCATTTTATCCGCAAATATGCGTTTTTTACCGCAAATTTGCGTTTTAAACCGCAAAGCAGAAAACCCCGCAACCCTTGAAATTACTGCATTTCTCGGATTTACGGGGTTTTTCATGTTATGCCGGCGGTGGGACTTGAACCCACATATCAGAGACTATAACCCTTGATTTTATTCGGTTTTCAAAATTTCATGTTGCATTTCATGTTGCATTTCTTATCAAGTTTTCGATGTATTCAGACATCGACAGCCCCGCCACAACAGAGGCATTCTTGGCGGCTGTGATGGCCGATTCGCTCAGCATGATGGTGACTGGCTTCTTGTTGCCGGTCTCTTCGACCGGTCCAAAGATTGCCTCGTAATCATCGCCGTCAAGGTTCTCTTCGGCCCACTCCATCGCTTTTTCGATGGTCAGTGGCATGATCCTCTCGCCGCCGCTCCACTCATTCAGGCCGACGCTTCTGGAATAGCGGCTTGCAGGTCCGCCCTCGCCGTACAGAAAATATTCGCCGGTGCTCTTTCTGTACAGAATTTCCTTGAACCAGTGAAAGTCATTTCTGCCAAGGTACTGATATGATCCCATTTCTTTAGCTGTTTCTGTGTCGTATCTCTTTCCGTTAATGATCTTTTTCATGCTCTTGTCCTCCTTTGTTAGAATTCGTATTCGGCCTTAAATCCATTAAGTGCAAAATCAATTTCCGCCTGCGTGCTGCCCTGTCTGTCGGAAATGTTTACCTCGCCGGTGATCATGTCGATGTATCCGAGTGTGCGGCGCTTATAATCGTTGATGTAGATGCGTTTCTTGTCGCCCTTTTCCCAGCGCTTAAAGGTGAGGTAGTGGCTGTCGGAACAGGGGTTTTCGATCTTGGCTACCGTTGCGGTACTTTCAAATTTCTTCATTTTGTTCTCCCTCCTGTGTGGTGTGCTTTCTTTAACTGTCTTTATTATACATTACATTTATTTAAATGTCAACATATATTTGCATTTATTTAAAAGTTATTTTAAGGGCACAAAAAAAGAGCGAGACCGAAGCCCCGCTTTTACTTAGTCAAAGAAAGTCTTTACTTAGTCAAAGTTTAGTTAAAGACCAATTATGCAACTCCAAGTCTGCGGACCCGCTACACCATCAGCGGTCAGAGCATGATCCGCCTGATACCTGCGCAGTGCTCCGATCGTGTTAGCGCCTGCCTGTCCGTCAAGGTCAAGCTGACGCCCGTCGTTGCCAAGATAGCCATTACCCCGGAGCAGTGTCTGCAGAAGTAAAGCAGATTTGCCCACAGAGCCATTCTGGACGGTGGCAGGTGTAAATGTATAGGCAGGCACAGAAGCGGTCTGTTTGGGCGTATCTGCCGCCTTCTGAGGCGTCTCCGCGTACTTCGGCGCCGCATATCCTCTGATATACCCCCAACCAACCTTGATCTGACGTCTCTGCACGGCGTCGTTGTAATTGCCCTCGATGATGGTGATCATGCCATCCTTGACAGCCTCCACAATGCCGATGTGGTCAGCATAGCCATCATTCGGCTGTCCGTACTGATCCCAGTTGTAGCAAATGATATAACCCGGTTTGGGTGTGATCGTGCCGTCTTCGATCCAGATGCCCTTTTTCTTGAAGATCTGAATATGCTCTTCCACGCCGCATTCGATATCGCCGATGAGGTCAACGGCTCCCGCCTGGATAAAGGCCGCACTGACAGTTACATCACACCATGCGACATTATACGGCACCTTATAGCCCCGGGGATACTTGCCGCGCTTGGCGCAGTAATTATTATACACGTCCACAATGTACTTATGCTTTCCGTTGGCCTCTGAGTATCCCACCCACATCTGCATGATCTTGATAACATCATTTGCGGTTGCCACGCTCTCCGCCTCCTTTGCAAAGTGTCTGTAAATCTCACAGCCATAGCCTCTCCGGGCCTCAATAACGGCATTTCCGGTATCAGCGGGCATCTCAAACTTTGTCAGCGCGATATCCGCCGCCTCATAAATGCTATCCGTGGTGGTCAGCACCCGCCAGACTGACGGATAAGACTGCTGGAGCTCTGTCACCAGAAAATCAAGCTGAGCGGCAAGATCACCAATGGAGGCCTTGCGGGCTTTGCAGTGGTCGTATAATTTGCTTTTTCTGCCGGGAGACGTCCACTGGCAGAGACCCCACCCGTATTGATAGCCCATCGGGCGGATAAACTCGTTTCGGCTGATTGTCCCATCATCCACCAGCGCGCCATAGACAGCGGATGTGTAAATCTTGCCCTGTCGCTCCTTGTATCTCTTGATGCATAAGTTTTCGAGGCAGACGGGATTGCAGAGACTTTCGGCGTAGAGGTTGCCCATCAGTCCTGCGGCTCCTTCTTTTGTCATGCCGGAACCGATGAGGTGGGACCATGTTTTTTTCATGGTATCAGTGATTTTCATATTATGCTTCCTCCGTTACTGCCTCCTCGGGAGTCTCTGTCAGCTCTGGTGCAGGAGTCATGTCTGGAAACGCTCCGCGACTCTCTCGCATGATCTGCCGCCCGTCCGCGCGTTCAAGCGTAACTGTCCATATAGTGCGATTGGCGGCGGCAAGGTTTGCGGAAACACGGCTGTAAAATTCAGCCTGCGCCATTTCAAGAGCACGGGTTTCATCTCCGTTGGGATTCTGCTCGGTGGCGTTATAATTCCGGCTGTCGAAGGTTTTCGGGTATCCGCTGACTGTGGAATACATGCCCTCAGGATGCGCTTCAGACGCGACTACCTGTGTTGCGTTGACGATATAAAGCTGTCTCATAGCGATGCTCCTTTCTATTAAGTCCATTTTACAAGTACGTGGTCGATGTGGCCTATTGCATATCGAAAATAGGTTCCATCGTCGTTTATTGCACACCCTAAAATTAGCGGCCAGTCAAAAACGCCATTATCAACTATCACGCCTTTGTTTGTTATGACATCATCGTTATAACTTATTACTCCGTTTTTTCTTTTTATTACGATAGTTGGTTTTAGCAAAGGATCGTAGAACAGAGTCCCATGATATGCAGTTGATGTCCATGGATAGGGTCTTAATAAAAACCCAAGTGCTTGTCCATTGTGTTTTGCGCAAATTAATGTTTCACTATTCTTATTGCGTTTACCTGATGCCCCTTCGGCAATAAATTCAAAGTCTCTATTTACATTCTCTTCGGTAAAAAGATAGGCGCCAGTATCTATGTAGTTTGTACCATCGAAGTCAAGATTGAAGCCTTCGTATATGATTCCATGTGGAATCATTAGTAATTGTCTACGTCTTGCCATCAAGTCCAACTCGCCGCCACCCCCAATCCATCCATGATGTTGATTTCGTATGTGGTGTCAGCATCTAAATTTTCCGAATCAAATCCATTCGCCCATCTGACTGATCCGTTAATTGTAAGGGCGGTCGGTGTACTGCCACTTGTAAACACTACATCCACAATACCGCTTGCTGGAAGCGTAATATCAAGCGTACTGACTTCACCACAGACATACCTGACCCCCGCTTTGGCGTTGATTGTGGGAGAGGTTCCTGATACTGCCACAGACCCGCCAAGCATTTCACTGATTGCGGATTTGGCTTCCTCTGTATATGTTCCTACTGCGTTGGATGAAGCTGACTGGGTTGTGTCCCCAGAAGCTTTGGCTAAACCGTAGAAAGTAGCTTCATTTTGGTTTCGGGGTACAATGACTTTGTAGCGGTTCGTACCTGCTTTGATGTCCTCTGGAGCTGCTTTCAGTGCATAAATATCTCCAGTGCTTGAATTAATCTGAATACCTTTGCCACTGCTTTTTACTACACCAAGGCTATTAGTTGATGCAATCGGTACATTCGCTACACCCTCATCAAGTATCGAAGTTCCATTTATTTGTACATCCTGTACAGGTACATCTGGAATATCGACCATTCCGGCGATCTCTTCTTTATCTGCCTGTGTCAGCACATAGTCATCGCCGGGGTCACCCTTCTCTCCCTGTACGCCTTGAATACCCTGAACACCTTGAGGGCCTGTAGCTCCGATATCACCTTTTTCTCCCTTGGGTCCCTGAGGTCCAGTGTCGCCTTTGTCTCCTTTATCACCCTTTACTCCCTGCGGTCCGACTGCTCCCGTTTCGCCCCGTACGCCCTGCAACCCACGTTCGCCTCGGTCGCCTTTGTCGCCCTTGTCACCTTTGTCGCCCTTATCACCTTTGAGCAGGGTCTGTCTGATATCGCCGTCAACCTTGGCTCCAGATTGAGCAGAGCCGCCCACTACACCCACAGGGCGTATTTCACCATGAATTGACGCATCTGCTTTAATCATTCCGTCACCTCATCAATCACATGAAAATCAGAAACCGGCACGAAACTGAACACATCGCCATTGGCAAGGGTAACCTGTCCATCCCAGACGTATGTGCCAATCTCAAGCTCCGCCGTGTCTGCGGGTTTAATATGCCAGAAAATTTCGTCATCCCGGACAATCTCGGCAGTAAAGACTATATCCCCACCATTCGGGGCTTTGCGCACCTGCACGGAAATAACATCATCTTCGGTCAACTCATAGACATCGCCATGCCTGTCTGTGGGGATGATATCGAGCGAAATGTATCCTGAGTCTCCTTTGGTAAGCCAGATATTCTGTTTGACAACCTGTATCGTGTCTCCGTTCTGTTCCACGGTTGCTTTGGTAGGTCTAACCACGATCATAATAGCCGTCCTCCAATTCACAAAATGCTTCTATCTCTTTCGACAACGCCCACCCGAACAGGGCGGACGCCGCAATCAATGCAACTAATAAATATTTCATTTCAAATCGTCCTCTATCGGATCGTGCTCCGTCAGCGTGTCAGCTGCTTTTTTAAGCCGCTTTGTGATCCACGAGGGCACAGGTAAGCCCGCCTGATCCAGATTTTCGCACACGCTCAGAATCTCCATCACAATGATATAACCGCTGATAAAGGCAGTCACATCAACAGGCAACGAAACAGCCTCTTGCACGGCAAAAGAAACGGCAACAATCATTATCTCCCCGCTCTTGCGATACAGCCCTTTGCGCATCTTGGTGCTGTCCCATGTGCCGTTAATGCTCGCTTGGATCCACCCGGTGACGATATCGGCAGCCATCAAAATAAGAGGCAAAAGGATGATCCAGTAACGATGTGTAAAGCTAATGTTTGATAAGTCCATTTGTGCGATCCTCCATTATGCGTTCTCAAGCGCTGCAATCCTTGCTTCGAGGGCGGCGATGTCTGACTCTGTGGCATCCTTCACCCACGCGCCCCAAGTACCCTGAATGGACATGCCACGTTTGTACGTAACAACAGTGGATGTCGAAACCGCTTGAATGGTCTGGACAAGATAGTTATCCGTGTTGTATACATTGCGGGATGTATCAAGGCGGAATCCGACAGTTGTCAGTGGGGAGTTTACCAATGTTGCCGCTGTGGCTGTATTTACGCAGAAATAAGTTCCCGGCATAGTAAGTGTATTAAGGTCAGTATTGCTTTCGATTTTTGTCCCCGTGTAAAGGTCAAGTTTATGGCTGAGCCCCGCTGTGTTGGCGGTGACTGCGGTGGTGAGGGTGTCGAGATCGGAAGATGTGGCAAGCTTAACCCATGGATAAATACGCATATGCTCCGGATCATCAAAGCCGTACGTCCTAACAACTTGAGTCCATGTTTCTGATTTAGACCCCTGCTCAGCCTCAATGATGCGGATCAAATACTGGGGCGTAACGTCATCATACCCGTTATCATATAAGCCTTTAACTATCAGCCTATAATAACAACCGCTGCCCATGTCGGGTTTGTTTTTAACAGGATCTTGGGAATCCGGAGCGCCAATCCACGACCCCGGTTTTAAATACTTTTCCCAATTCAAATCTTCACCCGGCATAATGCGTGCTCCAAATGCATTCATCCCGGTGTCAATCAGGTTAAGGACAGGATTATTCTTCAGATCGTCTATGGGGATAATTTTCTGCTCTATCGCCTCCATCATCGCATCATACCAACTCTGATATTGATCCGGGAGAACAGAGTCCGCCGTGATACTCGGATTAATAACGGTCTTGTAAACCATCGACTTGGCAAGAGTATCATCCACGATCCAGCGCAGCTCGCACATGCCCGTGCCGGCATACGCGGTATCCTCGTTGGTTATTATCCAGTCAAGAGCGGTATTAAGCTGCTCCGTTGTGCACAAATAGGGTGCTGTATCCCCGGGGCGGATATGAACAAGCTGTGCAGTGCCCGCGCCGTAGTTTTCGATATATTCATCAAGCGGAAATTCAATCACGGTCGCAATGTTTTCTCCCTGCCGACCTATGTTGATAGCTGTTTCATTCGTTAAGCGTTTAATAACATACATCGCTCACCCTCCTACATGAAATATACATAGGTTACATTGATGTAGCCTGTTATTGTCTTGGCTGTCGGATTGATACGCAGATTGCCATCAGACTGCATGTTAATGAGGAAAGTTTGATCAGGAATAGCCTGCGCGCATCTGGTATCGTACGGACCACTGACAGAAGGGATAAAGTTACTATTCGTTACTTTGCAAATATTTTTCCAGCCTTCTGTCAGCTCAGCTGGCGTACCGCCTACATGAACAAATACAACATTGCCCCGACGCCAGAATTTCACCGACAAGCCATAGCTGCCGTTTACGTTCAGATTTTTCGCTGTCTGCAAAGTGGTGATGCTGCTTTGCATGGTGTTTGTCTTCGACGTGAGTGTGCTAATGCTGTTCGTGTGCGATGTTAAAGTTCTATTGATTGTCGTGTCAGCTGTCTGCAGAGCCATCACGCTCGCCTTCAGCGTGCTGACATCACTGGACAGCGTGCTGATCGGCGTCTCCTGCCCCTCTGCTGTCGGGAGCATATCAATCAGCCTTGTTATGCCCGAAACGTTCAGACCATTAAATTCAACCCGGAAGACAGGGCAGTCATCGATAAAGGCGCCCTCCTGCATGTTGGTGTCGTTATACGCCGGATCAACCGGGTTGGTCGCCGGCTCGCCCTGAAGGACGACCCATGCTGCAGACTCAATGCCGGTCGTTTCGTCTTGCGTCCAGCGGATGCAAATCAGATCCCGGCGCTTGCTGCCGGCTGTACCTGCTGCAAGCGTGATTTCCTCAAGCGTGCCGTATGGGATTTCGAAAACGCACCCATGATGTATGATAATGCCGGGCGATACCTGCAAGGTCACGCCGTCATCCTGAAGGGCAACAGCGCAATTATCATAAGCATTTGCGATATAGCTGTCTGAGCCGGTAAGCGCCCGAACGATATTGCGAAACTGCAGCGATGTGACATGCGTTTCGCCCTTTTTACCTGTTACAAGCTCCATTTAATCCTCCTCACCCTTAATAGAGTATGTCCGGCTCTCAACCCCGCCGGTAATTGTGATTACGATATTTGAAATCGGCTGGGCAAGTGAAAGACCTGTGATATAGTCCCGGCCGCCGATGACGTCTCCCAGACCGATGCCGCCCTGCAGTGATAAGATGTCCATCTGGATTTCTTTACTGTTCATTACCGTCTTCAAATGATCTATCCCGGAATTTCTCAGTTCCGTGCCTTCGGCGGAAGCATTTTCAAAAAAGCCGACAACCTCATCAACCCCGGTATAATACTTTGTGTTAACGATCTTGCCCTTGTTGTTAACGTACAGATGGATGATCTCACGATCCTTAAGCTCACCTTTGCCGGCGCAAATCAGATGATTAACGCCGTTGCGGATATCGTCCACGGTAAAAGCCAGACCGTAATCCTGCGACAGCTCGATTGACTGCGAATAGTCTACGATCGGCGCTGCGCTGACCTCGACATAACCCGGTGTTACAGTATTGATATACTTAATTACCAGTTTATAGCCGACGCCCTGCAGCATCTTATTCAGCCCGGCAAGCAGTGTCGTGTACCGGTCAAATTGATAGTTGGTCACTGTTACGCCGGTGTTATCGTTGGACGCCCTGAACAGACTGCCAAACCTGCCGGACAGCAGTCTGCCGATGCAGGTGTTGAGCTCTCCGGAGATCGTGTAGTAGTCAGCTCCGGCCGGCGGCTCGATGATCTTATAATCCAGCATCCCGCGCCATGTGCGGGCCATGACAGAGACGATATTATTTTCCGTTGATGAGTGGATCTCTCCCACCATCCCGCCGATCTCTGTGTCGGGCACATAAATCAGATCTCCGTATCCGATGCTCTGATCCCACGTATCCGCCGGAAAAGAAAACTGCATGGAGTGGGCATATTGCCCCTCTCCGCCCAGCTCAATATCCGCTTCAGGATCAACCAGCATCTCGATTTCAGTACCGTTTTTCTTGGCATGTATCAATTCCATTCTGGTTCATCCCTCTTTCTCTGCACATCAATCTCAACCCGGTATGTACCATTGCGCA
>Ga0326511_10001670_pt1 | contig 18303 bp, 18 predicted proteins | sample 0_2496_0518_D_FD_203701 | JGI IMG/M metagenome (GOLD analysis project Ga0326511, IMG submission 203701) | Bovine rumen microbial communities from UC Davis, California, United States - 0_2496_0518 | ecosystem: Host-associated > Mammals > Digestive system > Stomach > Rumen | place: USA... | reverse complement strand
TCGACACCTGCGCTTCCCTGGTCACCAAGGCCGAGGGCGTCACCGTCGAGGCCACCAACACCGACCAGGACGACTTCATCAAGAACCTCATGACCGTCCGCGCCGAGGTTCGCGAGAAGCTGGCCGTTCGCATCCCGGCTGGCTTCGTTGACATTACCGTGGCGGCTTCCTAATGCTGCGCACCTACAAGTGGCGCGGCGTGTTCTGGCGCTTCGAGGATGGCAAGGCCCCCGAAGGTGCCGTGCTGGTCGAGGTCGCGGGCGCTCCCGTGACCGCAGAGACCCTCAAGAAGGCGCCCGCGGTGGCGGAGGCGCCAAAGAAGGCGCCAGTCAAGCGCGCCACGCGCACACGCAAGACCAAGACACAGGAATAGGCGGTGGTGGCCGTGTCCCTGCTCGAAGACGTGAAGGTCGCGCTCCGGGTGGGGCACGACGCCACCGACGATGAGATAGAGGACCTCATCGCCGCTGCCGTGTTCGACATCGCGAACAAGGGCATATCCACGACGTGGCTTGGCACCGACCCCATGGACCCGTCGTTCACGGTCGATGACATCAACGAGGCCGCGCTGCCCGTCATGGCCAAGCGCGCCGTCATCGCCTACGCCAAGGCCAACTACGGCTACGACAACGACGACGCCGACCGCCTCGCGAAGTCCTACGACTCCATCCTGTGCTCGCTCGGCAACAGCCGATTCAACGCCGTGTACGAGGAGGTGGACGATGCGCTGGGACTCGGTAATAGTGCTCCGTGACATCGAGGCCACCATGACCGTTGACGACGAGGGCAACGAGGTCGAGGGCCCCCCCGTGGACACGCAGGTGTTCTGCAACGTCCGCACCATCGGCATCGAGACGTGGGCCACCGCCGCGCAGCTGGGTCCCAAGCCCGAGCTGCAGGTGGAGGTCCGCACCATCGACTACCACGGCGAGACGCAGGCCGTCTACCAGGGGCGCGAGTACGACCTTAGCTACTCAAGCGCGCGCGGCGACAACACCATCCTCACCTACGCCACCCATGCGAGGAACGACAATGGGTAGGCACATGTGGGTCGAGGAGGACGAGTTCGCCGCCGCCCTCTCCGACATATTCGGGGACATAGTGGACTCCACCGACGAGGCCGTGTTCCAGCTCGTCCACGACGCGGTCGAGGAGGGGCGCGACGAGTGGCGCCGCAACGCCAAGAGCTACAAGGGCAAGAACGGCAAGGCGTGGAAGTACGGCAGCTCCGTCACCTACCGCACCCTGCGCTCCAAGGGCAACATCGAGGGCCACATCTACTCCCGCAAGCCCGGACTCCCGCACCTGCTGGAGAAGGGCCACGCGAAGATTGGCGGCGGCAGCACGCGGGCGTACCCGCACGTCAAGCCCGCCGCGGACTACGCGTTCAGGTTCGCCCGCGAGCATCTCGGCGAGTACATAGCAAGGGGGCTGCGATGAGCGCCAAGTCGGTCGTGTACGCCGCCCTCACCGCCACGGGCATACCCGGCAGGCAGGACGCCTACCCAATCGGCAAGGCCCCGACGCCGCCCTTCTTCGTCTTCACGGTCGAGTCCACTGGCGGGTTCATCGCCGACGGGACCGTGTACGCGAGCCTGCCGCGCATCCACGTCGAGCTGTTCGAGAAGGTGTCCAACCCCACGACGGAGGCGCTGATACGCGACGCCATCCTCTCCATCGGGTGCGTCCCCGACGAGACGGGCATCTGGTCCGAGTCGGAGGTCTGCCACATCGAGCAGTACGACTTCACCTACCACAACAGAGAATAGGAGGCCATCATGGCCGAGCTTTCCAAGGTCCGCTTCGGACTCGCCAAGGCGTACTACGCCGTCATCAAGAATGACGGCACCTACGAGAACCCCGTCGCCATCCCCGGCGCCGTCTCGCTGGACCTCAGCCGCGAGGGCAGCGAGCCGTCCACCTTCTGGGCCGACAACATCGCCTACTACGTGACCCCCGCCGCCAACGGTGGCTACACGGGCACCTTCAACTTCGCCATCATCCCCGACCAGTTCAAGCAGGACGTGCTCGGCGAGGTCGTGGACGACAACGGCATGCAGGTCGAGCTGGCCGACGCCAACCCCAAGTCCTTCGCCCTCCTGTACGAGGTCGAGGGCGACCTTGACAAGAAGCGCTACGTCTTCTTCAACTGCACCGCCCAGCGCGTCGCCGCGGGCGCCAACACCAAGTCCGACTCCACCAACCCTGACACCCAGGACCTGGAGTTCACCGCCATCGGCAAGGACTTCCAGAACTTCGGTGGCACCGGCGTGACCAAGAACATCGTCAAGGGCTCCGCCGAGGAGGCCGCGACCGCGTTCGCCACTTGGTACAGCGCTGTCCCGACCCCGACCAAGGCGTAGGCGCACACCGCATAAAACACGTAGAGACGGCCCCGTTGCGCATCCTGTCACTGCGCGGCGGGGCCTCTCGCATACTCAGACACAGACAGGAGTGTTTGCAATGCTCATCAAGTACAAGAACGTCGCAGGCCGCGGCATCCACAACCCGCTCCGATACGGCGACGGGGACGACGTGCACGTTGCCGTCTGCTCCCCGTACGCGCTCAAGCTCTACGAGCAGGCGTTCATGGAGGACGCCGCGTCGAAGCACCACTCGCTGATAAACGACGTGATGGACACGGGCGACAGCGGCGAGGGCACGTTCTCCGCGCTGGTCGGCATCGACTGGGACGCCGACATGCGCGCGACGTGGGCGATGCTGCGCTCCGGCGACGTGGCGGGGCTCAACGCGGGCGTGGACGCGACCCCCGACTACGGCGAGTTCATCGAGGCGCACGCGGCGGACATCATCGACTTCGCCGACCTGCACCTGTGCGTCTCGCGCGAGATTGATGCCACCTTTCGTGCCCTATCCGCCCGACTCGCTAAGGCAGAGCGGAAGTCGGCAGGCAAGTAGCGGCGAGCGCACGCGCCTGCCCTACTCGAAGGTGTGGGTGGCGGCGCTCAGGCTCGGCTACACGCGGCGCGACCTCGCCGCGCTGCCGTACGGGGAGGTCCTGTTCGACCTCGCTGCGACGAACGACGACACCACGGCTGGACAAGAACAAGGACCTGACGTGACCATCACCAAGGCCACGCAGGAGGACATACGAACGATGCTTGGGTAGGTGGTTCGCATGGCGGAGTACGCCGGTCTTGAGATTCGCATAGGCGGCAACACGACAAAGCTCACGAACGCCCTCAAGGCGTCCACCAAGAGCGCGGCGGAGTTGCAGAGGAACATCCGGCAGATCACCCACGCCATGCAGTTCGACCCCACCGACCTGAAGAACGTGGAGACGCGCATCAGGCTCACGGGCGACCGCATGCAGTCCCTGCAGTCGAAGGCGCAGATTACCAAGACCGCCATGGAGCAGCTCGGCAGCACCATGACGAGCGTTCTTGACGACAGGGGCAACGCCATGTCCGTCAAGAGGCTTGCCGAGAACACGGAGAACCTCTCGCTCAGGGCCAAGCAGGCCGACGAGCGGTTCAACAACCTCACCGACACGCTCGCGAATGTCTACGAGGGCTGGAACAGGTTCTCGCGCAGCGAGGGGTCCAGCTTCCTTACGAACATAGGACTCACGCAGGCTGATGCCGACCGCCTGATGAGGGCCACCACGTCCCTCCGCGAGTTCGAGTTTGAGCTGAGCGAGATTAGGGACCGCGCCAAGGACCCGTTGTACACCGGCGCAATCATCACGGACGCCGACATCCAGCGCGCCAAGGAGTTCAAGCAGCTTGACTTCCACGACATGTTCAAGCGCGGAATGGACCTGGACGACGTGATAGAGGACGCCAAGCAGCTCGGCGTCGTAATCGAGGACTCCGCAATCGCCAACGTCCGCGACCTGCAGAGGACGTTCAAGGACGCGCAGGCGGAGAAGAAGGCGTTTGACGACGCCCTCAGCTACGACCAGTTCGGCATTGACCTGCAGCGCATCAACTCGGAGGCCGAGAGCCTTTCCCAGACCATGCGCAAGCTGGACGACGGGCTGACGCCGACGGTCAGGACCGACGAGTTCCAGGGCGTCGAGGCGCACGTCCGCAGCCTGGACGCAGCGCTTGACAGCGTCGAGGGCGACCTGCGGCGCACCAGCGACGCCATGAGCATGGACAGCAGCAGCATCGGTGCCGCGGTCCAGCACTTCAACAGCCTGCAGCAGAAGGTGGACCTCTCCGAGCAGAAGGTCGCGCTCCTCAACCGCGAGATGGCGCTGCTTGACGAGAACGGCGCGAGTGATGCCGCTAGGACCCATCAGGACCTCGCCAAGTGGATTGAGGAATCCGCTGACTCCGCGCGCAAGGCGCAGAAGGAGTACTCCGAGTCGAGCGCGGCGGTCGCGAACCTGGAGAACCAGACAAAGACGCTCAAGCAGACCATCGACACCATCAAGGGCGACTCTACCGCGGCGGAGTACAGCGACGCCGTCATCGAGTGGAAGAAGCAGACCGAGCGCCTCAGCGACGCCATGCGGCAGCTGAAGAAGGAAGAAGACAACGTCGCGGACACGCAGAAGAAGCTCGGCGAAGCGCAGGCTAACTTCGACGAGGCGGCTGCGCAGGCGGACGAATACAAGTCGCAGCTCGATGCGCTCAAGCAGAACCTCAGCGAGTTCAGGACGGCGTATGACAAGGCGTTCGCCGCCAGGGGCGGCGTAGACGACACCGCCGGGACGCTCATGGGCATGTACACGCACTTGGGCGAGCTTGAGACCGAGATTGGACAGCTCGAATCCAAGTACAAGGGCGCGCAGGTCAACGTCGATCACTTCAACGGCGAGCTCAGCGACAGCATCGAGCATGCGAAGCTCGCAAAAGACGCATACGAGCAGCAGGGCAGCGCCGTGGACGACCTTCAGAAGAAGGTTGACAGGCTGGCGGAGACCAGGGAAGTCAGGCTGTTCCAGAACCCCGGCGACGAGATAGAGAAGGAAGAAGCGGCCCTGGTCGAGCTCCAAGGCGAGCTCGCGCAGGCGCGGATTGAGGAGGGCAAGCGCAAGGCGGCGTACGACTCGTCCGTGGCGGAGAACAACCTTGCCAAGGAGGCGAGGGCGTACAGCGAGGTCGCGCAGCAGGCCGAGATTGCGAAGGCGGAGGCGGCGGAGGCCAGAGAGGCCATGAAGGTGGACGGCGGGAGCATCCTCAACGCGTCCACGGTCAAGTCCATCGGCATGACGCTCTCCGCGACCATCACCCCCGCCATCGTGGGCGTCGGCCACAGCATGATAGACGCCAGCTCGACGGTGGACTCCGCCTATCGCGACATGCGCAAGACGGTGGACGGCACCGAGGCGCAGTTCGAGCACTTGCGTGACGCCGCCATCGAGTTCTCGCGCACGCACGTCACAAGCGCCGACCAGATTCTCCAGATAGAGGCAATCGGCGGTGAGTTGGGTATCGCTACGGAGTCGCTGCAGACTTTTGCAGAGGTCATTTCAAATATTGATGTGGCCAGCAACCTTGACGTTGAGGGCGCCGCGACCGCGCTGGGCCACCTCGCGAACATCATGCACCTGTCCGAGGAGGACTACGTAGGCTTCTCCGACGCGCTCGTGCGCCTCGGCAACAACGGCGCGTCCACCGAGACCGAGATTGCCAACATCGCCGAGCGCATCGGCTCCATGGCGAGCATCGTCGGCATGTCCGCCAGCGACACGCTCGCGTTCGCCAGCAGCATCGCCAGCACTGGACAGAATGCGGAGGCCGCAGGCACCGCCATCAGCAAGACCATGAGCTTCATGGAGACGGCGGTTTCGGCGGCGGCGGGCACGATGGACACCAGCTTCGAGGCCATCGACGCCGCGGTGAAGGAGGGCGGCGACAAGCTCACCGTCTTCGCGAGCCTGTCCGGCAAGACCGTGGACGAGTTCGTGACCGAGTGGGACGCCGCGCCGAAGGACATGGCCGCGACCATCCACGACCAGGTGGAGGCCGCGAAGGGCGACCTACAGATGATAGCGGACGTGGCACACATGTCCGCTACGGAGTTCGCGCAGACGTGGGAGTCCGACCCGACTCAGGCGCTCAAGTCGTTCATCGAGGGCCTGAACGACATCGAGGGCGCGGGCGGCTCCGCAGACAAGGTGCTCGTGGACCTCGGCATCACGTCCGTCCGCCAGAAGCAGGCAATCGAGGGCCTGATGCAGACCGTCGATGGGCTGGACGACAACCTGCAGATGTCGCGGGACGCTTGGAACGGCGTCAGCGACCAGTGGGGTCAGGCCGGTGACGCGGCGAACGAGGCCGCGAAGAAGGCCGAGGGCTTCTCTGGCCAGATACAGATTCTCAAGAACATGTGGCAGAACTTCCTCTCCGAGCTGGGTGAGGGGGCTGCTCCGATAATCGGCGCCGTCGCCGACGGCATCGAGGGTCTGTCCAAGGCGTTCTCTGGTCTCAGCCAGTCCACCAAGACCACCATCGTCGCGGCTGGCGGCATCATCGCCGCCATAGGACCGCTTCTCTCCATGAGCGCGTCGCTCGTCACGGCGGGCGGCGAGGTGAAGAAGTGGTACACCGACATGACGAGCGGCATGAACCTCGTGCGGCTCGCAGCCGCCCACGGCAGCGGTGACATCACCGCCGCGGCGCTCGGCACCATATCTTCGATGGAGAAGGTGAAGCTGGTCGCGCTGGACCTCGGCGCGTCGCTGCTGAAGGGGTTCGCGGTCGCTGGCGTCATCGCGGCAATCGCCCTCCTGGCGGCCGCGTTGAAGGGCCTCTACGACGACTACCAGGACCACATTGCCGCCACCGATGGACTCCAGAAGGCGCTCAGCGGCGTGGGCGAGTCGTTCGAGGTCACCGCGTCGGGTGCTGACAATGCGGGCGACGCGCTGGCGCAGCTAGTGGCGGACTCTGGCGAGTACGAGAGCAGGCTTGCAGACCTCGCGAGGACCATCGAGGACTCCAACAGTCAGTACGGCACCTTCGCTGGCCAGATGGACTACTACGCCAGCACCATCGAGACGCTCGGCGGCAAGGCCAACCTCTCGCAGGAGGAGGCGTACAAGCTGGAATCCGCGCTGCAGGCCGTGAACGACGCCTGCGGCACCAACTACCTGCTGGACGAGTACGGCAACATCATCGACACCACGACTGGCAAGATTCAGGAGAACACCGAGGCACTGCTTACCAACATCGACATGCGCAAGCAGCAGGCGATGTTCGACTACTACGCCGACGACTACGCCAAGGCCACCGAGAACTGGGCCGAGGCTCAGGCACGGGTCAACGAGCTAGAGGCGCAGCAAAAGAGACTCACGAGTGAAGAAGGTCGAGCCGAGTGGATTGACAAATACATCGAGAAGATAGGAAGGGCAGACCTTGCGGAGCAGGCGTACCAGGTCAGGGTCAGCCAGACCGAAACTGCGCTCGAACAGAGCCGCACCGAGCTCGCCAAGACCGAAGGGGCCATGACCGAGCTCGAAGGCAAGATGGGCAAGGCGCAGGAGAGCCTCGACAAGGCCAACAAGACGCTGGAAGACGCTGCTGCTGCGCAGGAGGCCTACGGCGCGCGCACGGAGATAGTCGCAGCCGACGTGACGGGCAACATGAAGAAGCTGTCCGAGGCAGTCGAGTCTCTCGGTGGCGATGACGCGGGGTTCAACGCGATCGCTGCGGGGCTGGACGCCGTGCACGCGGGCGCCGACGAGCTGAACGACGTGGACATGTCCGCGCTTGCCAGCGCGTTCGACTCCGCCAACGGCTCCATGGCCGACGTGATATCCACCTTGGAGGGCGGCGGCGTCGTGATGAGCACGTGGACCTCCGCCCTAGAGCAGGCCCCCGGCGCAGCCGAGAACATGGGCGCGCTCACGGCGGCGGCGTTCCAGGCGATGTACGACAGCGCTGGCCAGAACATCAACGACACCATGACGCTCATCGCTGGGCTGGACATGGTGCAGGTCGGCGACAAGACCTTCTACGTGGGAGACAACGGCTCAATCGTTGACGCGCAGGGACTCGTGTACGACATAAACGCCGACATCGCGACCATCCCCGAGGAGGTCATCACGACCTACTACGGGGACAACAAGGAGGCGCTGAAGGCGGCCATGGACACCAAGAGCAAGCTGTCCAGCGTGGACAACCAGAAGGCCAACCCGACCATTAGCGTCACCGACAACGCGTCCAAGTCGGCAGACTCGGTGCGCGACAAGCTGTTCAGCATCGACAAGTTCAAGGCCAACCCGTCCGCGTACCTGAACGACTACGCGTCCGCCACCATTAGCGCAATCGGCAGGTCGCTCACCAACCTCAACGGCAGAGGTGCCACCGTCACCATCACCACCGTGGAGAAGAAGGTCAAGCAGGCCACGGGTGGACTCAACAACCGCCCCGTCATACCGCGCCACGCCACCGGCTACATCGCCACAGGCCCGACGCTCACCAACCAGGGGTGGATTGGAGAGGACGGCATCGAGGCCGTCGCCAACTGGGCCACGGGCGGCGCGGTCGTTCCGCTCACCAACAAGCGGTACATGCTGCCCATCGCCGACGCGATAGCCGACGGCATGTCAAGGCGAATGCCGGTGGCCGACAGCAGGCCAAACGTCAACATCACCGTAAACGGCGTGGCAGGCCCCGACGAGACGGCAGACGCCATCGAGCGCAAGCTGCGGCTCCTCGGATTCTAGGAGGTGACACATGGCAGACGCGAAGATCACCAAGGCCCCCACCGCGCGGCCCGCCTACATGACCACGCCCAAGCGCCAGAGCGGCGGCTCGCGCGAGATGAAGGTCACGTGGAAGAACCCGTCCAGCGCGACCGACCGCAACAACTCGGCGCGCGCCACGGGCATCAAGATTGTCTGGGACATCGTGCTGGTGGCCATCAACGACTCCAAGAAGACGCTGGTGCGCCACTTCGAGCAGTCGGTGGGGGACAACACGCTCACCACCGCCACGCTCAACCTCAACAGCTTCCGATCGCGCGAGTTTCCCAAGGAAATCTGGACGCGCGATACGTTCTACCCCGGCAGCTCCACCGACAGCGTTGAGTGGAACAAGATGTGGTGCGTGCGCACGCTGCGCTGCGGCGTGTACTACACCAACGCCAAGGGCACGGGACCGGGCACCGTCACCCAGACCAGCTTCAACCGCCCGTTCGCCACGACGGTGGCGCGCCCCGTGCAGGCCGAGAACACGGGCCACATCGACTGCAAGGTGACCACGCCCAAGGGCGACGACCACATGGAGGTGCACAGCGGGTGGTGGGTGCGTGAGGTGTACGACTCCCGCACGCGCAAGACCGACCGCGCCACGGGCAAGGTCACGCGCGGCAGCAGCAAGAACGTGGCCTTTGACGTGTCCGACCGCATGCAGCTCACCTACGACCAGTACGTGCGCTTCACCGTCCGCGCCCACACGCGCGGCTACTGGGGCGACTCCGAGGAGAAGCACCAGACGCTCTACGTGAGCTACCCCCGCGAGCCCAAGATTTCGGGCGTGTCTATCCCGTCAAAACACGGCAGCGACAAGGTGACCGTGCTTGTGGACACCCAGCGCGCCACCGACAAGCACCCCGAGCACCCCGTCACGGGCGTGCGCATACAGGTGCTCAGGAGCTGCACATGGGCCACGGAGGGCGCCATCCCGTCCGAGGCCGAGTGGGAGGACCTCGACGTGCAGGACGACGGCGAGTGCACCGCGCTCTCGTGCGCCGTGTCCGACATCCGCCCCGCGGTGGACACCTACACGTGGATTAGGTTGAAGACGTGGAATCAAATCGAGACCATCTTCTACCGCTACAGCAAGCCCATGCGCATGGAGCTGCTGGAAACACAGTCCCCGACCGCCGAGGGTGACGGATGCGTCATTACCACGGCAACGGCTGGCAACGACGGCAAGTGCATCGTGGTCACCACAAAGTACGACGAGGACAACAAGAACACCGGCACGCAGATTGCGTGGGCCAAGTACGGTGACGCATGGACGAGCACCGACCAGCCAGACGACTTCGACGCCACGTGGTGCACCAAGACCAGCACCTACACGAGGGGCGGCAAGACGCGCTACAAGGGGACCGTCGAGATAACCGTGCGACCGCTGGACCCCGAGACCAAGTACTACTTCAAAGCGCGCCGCTATCTCGACATCGAGGACAAGGAGCGCACCTACTCCGCGTGGTCGGAAGTCAAGAAGTGCACGACGCTGCCCGACCCCGACGAGGTGGAGACTGTGGGCGAGACCAAGGCCGCGCCCGTCCCCGCCAGCGTGTCGCTGATCGCGCCGAGCTACACACCGCGCGGCGAGGACATCGACCTCACGTGGACGTTCCAGCCAGACTCCGACGACAACGTGGACGAGGAGCTGGCGCAGAAGCAGACGGGATGGGAGCTGTACATCCCCGCAGGCGCCTACACCAAGGCGGGCGTGGCCAACAAGGAGCTCATGGTTGCCAGTGGCACCGACGCCAAGGGCGCCTACACCATCCCATACGAGGGGAGCGGCGACATCGTGGGCGTCCGCGCGCTGGTGAGCAAGGTGGTGGCCGCAGGCGGCGCGAGGGACTCCATTGCCCTGCGCGTGCGCGTCAAGACCAGCGGCAGGTGGAGGGCGTCCAACATGCGGACGGCGCGCATAGCCGACCCGCCCGCGCTGGTGGCCTTCGCCCCGACCATCACGGAGCAGCCCGCGCGGTTGGAGTTCTACTGCAACCAGCAGGCGCGCCTGAGCATCGTCCTGCGGGCGGCGGGCGCCAGCGGCGAGATGCCGTGGGGCAGCGCGTTCCAGGCCAACGGGGACACCATCTGGTCCGGCACGAAGAACCCGACGTGGCGGGCGTTCGACCCGACCAAGACCGCGCAGTATGCCGGGCTTCTACAGGACCTCGCAGACGCGAGGACCGCGAGCGAGGTCACCAGCGACTGGCGCGTAACGTCATCGGCGGAGTCGCTCGAGGCGTGGCGTGCGCTCATCGACCAGTACGGCACCGCCTCCAACTGGTTCTCCCTAGCGTACCGCCCAGAGCAGAACGCGCTCAGGCTCTACGTGCCCAAGTCCGAGGGTATGCAGTCGCACGGCACGGTCATGGCGTCCACCTACGACGGCACGGAGTGGTCGGCGTGGGCGGCTGCTGACGCGACCACGGAGACGTTCACGCCCGAGGGCGGCGCGAACGACTACCTGCTCGTGACCTTCGCCAACGCCAGCGACTACGAGGCGTTCCGCGACGGCACGCTCGTGCTCTCCGCCAGCGTGACCACGCTCGACAAGGACGTGAGCGCGAGCGTGGAGGCCGCGCAGGAGGCCATAGACGCCTACCTGGCCAACGACTACGCGTACATGGCCACGGTGACGCTGCCCGACGGGCTGGACCTGTGGGACGGCTGCGCCTACGAGGTCAGCGCCACGGCGACCAACGCCACCACGCGACTCACGTCGGACGTGGCCACCGCCGCCACCGAGGTGGACTGGGCGCGGCAGGCGCCCGAGCTTGCCGAGGACGCCGTGACCGTGACCCCGCACGACGAGACCGACGAGGACGGCAACCACCGGCTGTGGGCGACCGTGGCCATCGGCGAGAGCGCCGACTACGAGGACGCGGACCGCTTCGACATCTACCGCGTCACCGTAGACGGGGCATACCTGCTCTACGAGGACGCCAGCGCAGGGGACACCATCACCGACCCCTACGCGCCCTACGGCGAGTACGACGGGCTGGCATACCGCGTGTGCGTCCGCACGGCTGACGGTGACATGAGCTGGCGCGACTACCCGTACACGCTGCGGTTCCACGCCCTGCGCATTGAGTTCGGCAGCGAGTACGTGGAGCTGCCGTACAACCTCTCGCTGCGTGACAGCTACTCCAAGGACTTCGAGAGCCGCCGCTACATGGACGGCAGCATCGACGGCTTCTTCAACGCGGGCAGCATGCGCACGGGCGGGTACAGCACCGACCTCATCAAGGTGGAGGACCGCGCGCAGTACGCAGCGGTGAAGCGGCTCGGACGCTACGCGGGCCCGTGTCTGGTTCGGACGGGCGAGTGCATGTGCTTCACCGCCAACGTCGAACCGTCCAGCATCGGCGTGAGCTACGACAGCGCGGCCATCAACGTGGCGCTCGACGTGGACGAGTACGCCTGCGACGAGTACCAGGGCGTTAGGAGCGAGTGATGGACTGGGGCAGGGGCTACACGGCGCTCTGGCGCGTCTACCGCGTGGACGAGTCCACGTGGGCCGACGGCAGCGTGGTGGACGGCATCACGTCCGTCTCAGTTGAGCGTGACCGTGGCGAGACCAACCAGCTCATGGAGAGCGGCACCTTCGTCGTTGACACGGCTCCAACCGCGCGCTTCGAGAGCGGCTACTACCGTATCGTGCTCTACCCGCAGCAGGACGGCATGGCAGACCGCGTGGACGTGGCAACCCTGTACTGCCAGAGTTCGCACAAGACCAACGACAAGGGCCGCGCGAGCCATGACGTCAAGGGTGACAGCGTGCTCTATCCCGCGAGCGTCCGCAAGCTGGCGGCAGGCTCGTACTTCCCCAAGGGCGCGGGGTGCATGGCTCAGGCGGCTAGGCTGCTGCGACAGTGCCTAGCCGCCCCCGTCACCATCGACGGGACGAGCGACCCGGTGCTTGCCACCAACGTGGTCTTCGACGCTGGGGTTACGGCGCTTGAGGCAGTTCGCATGGTGCTGGACGCCTGCAACTGCATCATGCAGCTCCACGGTGACGGCACGGTGCACCTGATGCGCATGCCGTCCAAGGTGGCACTGGTGCTCGACAGGGCCAACGCAAGGCTGCTAGAGCCTGCCGTGCAGAGCGACTACGACCTCACGGGCGTGCCCAACCGCTTCTACGCGGAGCAGAACGGCCTGTTGGAGCACGCGGACAACGACGATTCGAACAGCGAGGTCTCCCACAGGCGGCGCGGCTACTGGCATGACGAGTACGACGGCTCGCCCGTGCGGGTTGATGGTGAGACACTGTACGGCTTCTGCTGCCGCCGCTTGGAAGAGATGTCGGTGGCGCAGGACAAGCGCACCTACACGCGCAAGTGGTGGCCCGATGTCTACCCTGGCTCAATCGTTCGCGGCTCCATGCCGAGCGTGAGCCTGGACGGGGACATGCGCGTACAGCGTCAGTCAATCGACTGTGCGCATGGCATCAGCGTCACGGAGGAAGCGGCAAGGGAGGTGGCGCTTTGGCGAAGATAAGCGCGGCGGTGGCGTGGCGTCTGGCCGAGCGGCTGCGCGGCGGCAATGACGCGAAGCAGGCCCAGACCGGCACCGCAACCTTCGTCCGCATGGACGATGACGGCACCGCGTGGGTGCGCCTACCGGGCAACGACTTCGACACGCCCGTGGACGGCAGCGTGCTCGCCGACGCGCAGGAGGGCGACACCGTGCCCTACGCCATCGGCGGCGGGCAGGTCAGCGTCACGGGCAACGCAAGCAGCCCAGCGGTGGGCATGCGCGCCGTGGCGTCGGCCATAGCCCCCGTACAGGCGGCTGTGCGGCGCGCGGCTGCGGACGTTGCGGCGGCGAGCGGCATTGCCGCTGCGGCCCAGCGCGTGGCGAGCGCGGTCAACCAACACTTCTGGACGGACACGGGCGGCGCACACGTAACGGAGGTCACGCAGGAGGAGTTCACCGCGCAGGCCAGCGGGCGGAACATCCTGCTCAACAGCTACGGCATCCTGCTGCGCGACGCGGAGACGTGGCTGGCGAGCTTCACCGACGGCGCGGTGGCGTTCTTCGACGGCGCGGGCAACGCTGCCGAGAACATCACCGCAAGGTTCGGCACGGACGGCTCGCAGATAGGCAAGGACGATGAGTCGCACGTGGAGATAACGCCCGACTCGTTCCGCATGCATGACAGCGGCGGCGGCACCTACTTCGCTAGCGTGCTGCGCGAGTCTGGCACCGTCAACAGCTATGAGTTCACATGGACGGGTGACGGCACGGCGCAGGGTTTCGAGATTGACGATGCCGCGCAGCGACCGACCAGCCCGAATGACCTATACCCGTCAATCGTGGTGACGGTGGACGGCGTGGTACGATATGACGCCTACCCGCAGACGATGACGGTTGTAGATACGGGAACCACGACGGTGCAGGGCGTCTACTTCGGCGGCGATGCGCCTGCGGATGGTTCGACAGTCGTAATGCGCGTGACCACAGGGCTTTCCAGCGCGGTCGTGGCTGGCTCCACGCACTACCAAGACGAGCTGGGTGACCTCACGCTCACTGAGGGGCTGGACTGCCTAGCGGCGGGCTTTGCCGCCCATGCCGAGGGCAGGGGCAACACGGCAAGCGGCGAGGGGTCGCACGCCGAGGGCTACGGCACTGTCACCGCAGTTGATGCCCTTGCCGCGCATGCTGAGGGCAGATTCACGAGAGCCTACGGGGATTCTGCGCATGCCGAGGGCGTAAGCACGGAGGCGACAGGAGCGCACTCCCACGCGCAAAACCTCGGCACCATCGCGCTGAGCGCCAACCAAACGGTCATTGGCCGTAACAACGTCGCGGATGCGAACGGCGAGTACTCGCTCATCATCGGCAACGGCTTGTTCTCGGGCGCCACGCACCGCTCCAACGCCCTCACCGTGGACTGGGACGGCAATGTGGAAGCCGCAGGCAACATACGCTCCGACTCGCCGACCATCGAGGATAACACCACCTACAGCGCCAACACGGGCGGCAACGGCCTCCAGCTCTACAACGCGGATGGCAGCTTCCTTGGGCAGGTGCGCGCCTACGCTCGCTCTGGTGCTGACAGAATCCGTGGCTTGCAGATTGGCGGCAAGAACGAGGCTTCGACTGCCTACAACTATTTGTACCTGATGGTTGACAAGGACGGCAACAGACTCGTGCAGGTGTCCGAGGTGCAGCCGTGGCTTGAGATGCTTGGTCTGGACGCCTCGACCGAGACCACCATGAGCATCAACTCCACCAACGTCGGAACCATCAACAGCAACAAGATTCACAAGTGGGGGCAGGTCGTGACAGTCCAGTTCGCGGGCCTCACACTGTCTGATGCGCTGGCGAACGCTACCACGAGTCCGACGCTTGCGACCGTCCCGAGCGGGTACAGGCCGAAGAACAACGTCTACTTCGCCGCCATCACCACTGGTGCCAACATAGGCAGCAGCTACTTCGCCATCAGCACGGCGGGTGCGCTCACACTGCGCAACCAGAGCGGGGCGAGCTTCCCCACGACGCGCACCTTCGCGGGTTCGTTCACCTACATCATCGCGTAAGGAGTGACAATGGACCACATCATCACTTGGGCCGCACCGATAGCGGCGGCGCTCCTCACGTGCGCGGGGCAGCTCTGGCTAAACACCCGCTTCAAGCGCGCCGACGAGAAGCGCGACCAAGCCCGCGCTGACACCGACGCCAAGCGCAGGGCCGAGGCGGAGTGGCGCGACAACATGACCAAGCGGCTGGACCAGCAGGACGAGCGCATAGAGACGATACTTCGCGCACAGTGCAGCCAGACGCGGAGTGACATCATCCATAAGTGCCACCGCTACCTCGATGACCTCGGGCGGGCAAGCACCGAGGAGAAGGCGGCGTTGCACGCCGAGCATCAGGAGTACGCGGAGATGTGCGCGGCCAACGACATCGTTAACAGCTTCGTGGACGGGCTGGTCAAGCGGGTGATGGCGTTGCCGGAGCGTGAGATATAGAAAGCGTCAACCAGGGCCTTCGGGCCTTTTTTCATACAGGCGATTGATTGGAGCGAGCGAAATGACCTACATCCTTCCCGACAAGATTTACGACGCCATCAAGTACTTCGTCACCATCGTCATGCCGGCGATCTCCGTGCTGTACGTCGGCCTTGCGGGCATCTGGGGCTTCCCCTATGCCGATGAGGTGAGCCGCACCTTCGCCGTCGTGTACACCTTCCTGTGCGCCGTCATGGGGTTTAGTGCAATCACCGCGAAGGAAGTGGCTGAGTAGTGGCGCTCGTCTCGAACTGCGGCGGGGACGAGAACGGGCGTCTCTGGGGCGGCACCGCTGGCGACCAGACGGGGCGCGAGTACAAGGTCTGCGAGTGGTCGTACTGGGGCCAGACGCTCGTTTACCGCCATCCAGACGCCAAGGTGCGAGAGACGATAGCCAAACTCGCAAGGCAGGCCGCAGAGAACGACAACATCGGCTACGACCAGTCTCAGCGCCTGACGTTCTACTGGGCGCTACAGAGGGTCGGCTGGCACCCGAGCGACATAGACGAGCGCGTGGAGGCAGACTGCTCCGCATCGACAGGCGCAATCATCGCGGCCACGGGGCACCTCCTCAACGTGCAACCGCTGCTGGACTACGACTACAGCGCGTCAACGCACTACATGGCCGACGAGCTAGAGACCGCTGGGTTCAGGCGGATCGGCGGGCCTAAGTACACTAGCACAGACGATTACCTCCTCGCCGGTGACATAAGCCTAAAGCCCGGCTACCACGTCAACATCACCGTCACCAACGGGGACCTGGCATCGAGGGAGATTGGGGACGAAATGACCGAGGCGGACTTCACCCGCATCAAGAGCATCATCCACCAGGAGGTCGCAAGCGCCGTTGACTCCGTGCCGTACAAGGTGTGGGGCTATCGCAACGAGGGCGTCGAGAAGAAGGACATCTACCAGATCGTCCGCGACATCAGAACGACCCTCGGCATCAGCGACGGCCAGACCATCAAGGCTGGCATGGCGACCTACGCGAAGGGCGTCATCTACAAGATAGCGTCCGCGCTGGGGGCGAAGTAGCATGACGCGCCATCACAACTACGACCATCACTACGACCTGCCTGAGCGTAGGCCGCACGAGGTCGGTGAGACCATGGCTGGCATGGCCCTTGCTGGCGGCGCGGTGCTCTTCTCCGTGGCGCTCTTTTGCGGGTGCGTCTGGCTCATGGTCAACGCCGTCACCTTTGCGTTCTACGGGCTGGCGAACGCATGGTAGCGCGGCAGGTTCCATGCCCGAAGTGCGGACGCCCCATGCCGATGGTCGAGCACTCCACGAGGACGGTCATCGGCGGCGTCTGGTACGAGCGGCAGTGCCCCGCGTGCCTGTACCGCGTGGACTGCTACAAGCCGCGCAGGAGCAAGTAGGGTTTTGTTAGCGCCCCCACGGGGGCAGAGAGAAAGGGGTGGCCTATGGCTACCATTCAGCAGGAAATCATGTCCATCGCCGAAGCACAGGGCTACGAGGGCAAGAGCAGCGGCACCATCGCCGAGGCGGTAAACGCGCTCGGCTCCGTCATGGGAGACTACGAGCTTCCCGCCGCCACGGCAACCACGCTGGGCGGCATCAAGGTCGGCGACGGCCTTGCGGTGGAGAGCGACGGCACGCTGTCTGCGAGCGGCGGCGGTGCGGAGCCGCTGATTGTGCACATCACGGGCAGCACGGGTTCCTATGTTGCCGACAAGACGTTTGCTGAGATTGGCGAGGCGGTAGCCGCAAAGAGGCCCGTCTATGCGATTAATGGCAGCGGCTTCTTCCATGATATTGTGGGCGAGGTGTTTTGGCACCAGCTCACCCACTTCTACAACATCTCGGGCGAGGGCGAATGGGCAACCTTCACGTCGCTTAACGTCACTGCCAGCGGCACCTTGCGAGCATCGGTCATTACCTGCTACCCCAGCGGCTCGATTAATGTGACCAGCAAGACCATCACGGTCTCCTAGCCCAACAGCGCCACGCCACACAGCAGCGCCCCCTTCCCCAGCAGCGGGGGAGGGGGCGTTTCGCGCGCTCTGGGGCCTGTCGTGCCCGCCTACGCCCTCGGCACGGGGTTGTCGGCCCCGTCCACCCAGCGCACGCGGAATCCGAGCCAGCGCAGCAGCGCGGCCACGCGGCGGGCGGTGGCGCCGCAGAATCCTGAGGTGCCATGCGTCCCAGCTGCGTCCCAAATATGGACACAAGGACGCACGCCACGCACCTACCGCATGAATAACCGCAGGTAAAGGCACGTGGCGCACGTCCGCGCAAGCCAAGTACGAAGTGGGCCTATAAGCCTTATTTGACAAAACCGCAGGTAAATGGGTATGCATAAGGCGTGCGCTACCCAATTCGTCCCTAACGAGACGGCTCCCAACCCGCATCGTAGGGCCTCGCGCGGTAGGCGTCCGCGACCACGGAGGCGAGCTGCTCGGCCTGCGGGCGGTCGTAGTGCTGACCCGTGGTGCCCCTCACCTTGTGGCCCATGAGCACCTCGATGTGGTGCGGCTCGACGCCCAGCTCCCAGCGCATCCACGTCTGCCAGCTGTTGCGGAGGTTGCGGTACGGGTGCTCCATGCCCATGCGCCGCCAGTTGGCCGTGTAGCGCTCCTGCTGGACGATGCCGC
>Ga0326511_10001669_pt1 | contig 18306 bp, 20 predicted proteins | sample 0_2496_0518_D_FD_203701 | JGI IMG/M metagenome (GOLD analysis project Ga0326511, IMG submission 203701) | Bovine rumen microbial communities from UC Davis, California, United States - 0_2496_0518 | ecosystem: Host-associated > Mammals > Digestive system > Stomach > Rumen | place: USA... | reverse complement strand
CACCGCATGGGTCGGCAACTACTACGGTTCCGGCATCAAGGGCGGCACGTTCGGCGACCCGACCGACGGCCTTCTGGACTTCTCGGTCATCCACCGCGTCATGTCCTGGCCCTTCATGTTCCCGTATTTGCTCCTTCACTGGCAGCAGAAGTTCGACTACTACCAGTACCCGTTCGTGGACTACACCCGCGGCAAGATCATGACCATCGACGGCCTCGGCAAGTCCTATGACGTCAACGTCGACGGCGAGTGCCGCCCGGTCACGAAGGTCACCTTCGAGTCCGTTCCGGAAGCCTTCACCTTCATCCTTCCGAACGACACGCCCTACTTCAAAGACATCGAGTCCGGCAAGACCTCCTATGTCATCGACCAGGGCAAAAACCTCGAAGAGCCCCGCCGCAGCAAGCTCCTGAAGAAGTACAAGTTCCACAAGTACTACAATCAGAAGCTGAAGGGCTACGGCACCAAACGCAAGTAAATCGCCAAAACCGTACAGAGCTGAGGGCGTTCGTTCTCAGCTCTTCTTTTCTGTGGTATAATGGCTATGTTTTAAAGTAGTTTTAAGTCGGGCGATTTATACAGGAGTTGCCCGTTAAACAGTTTTTGACAAAATGGAGGTGTGGCGTCTCAGTATGAATCCGAAATTAGTACGATTCGGGCTGTTCACCGGCATGGCTGCCATCGGTTCCACCCTGGTGCCGGCTATGACACAGAAAGCCACCAAAAAGGCTGCCAAACAGCAGCTCAGAAAGACAACAGCAACCATCGATTTTGACAATATGGGTCCGGAGATCGTCCGCAAGGATGGCTCCGAGGACAAGCGAGAGGATAAATAAATGGAGTTCAACACCGAAAAGTTTGCGGAGGAGGCGCTCCGTTCCATCCAGGGGAACATCGCCAACCTCAACACGCTGAACATCATCGTCGTCGGCAAGACCGGCGCGGGGAAGAGCACGCTCATCAACAGCGTCTTCCGGGAGGACCTTGCGACGGAGGGCATGGGCAAGCCCGTGACCAGCCACATGAGCAAGATCTCGAAGGAAGGCTTCCCGCTGAACATTTACGACACCCGCGGGTTCGAGCTCGGTCGCGATGCACAGATCCAGGTCCGCAACGAGATCATCGACACCATCAAAGAGGGCGTCAAGAGTAAGGATGTCAACAAGGCGATCCACTGCATCTGGTACTGCGTCAACACGGCCACGAACCGCATTGAGCCGGAAGAGATCGACTGGCTCCGCGAGTTCGCGAAAGAGAATGCCATGACGAATGTCCCGGTCATTGTGGTCCTGACCCAGTCCTTCTCGAAGAAGAACGCCCAGGCGCTGCGCCAGCTCGTCCTCGACGAGAAGCTCGACGTGCTGCAGGTCGTTCCGGTCCTGGCGAAGGACTATGAGATCGACGAGGACTATATCGCCAAAGCCTACGGACTCGACGTGCTCATCCAGGTCATGGCGGAAGCCCTGCCGGACGAGCTCCTGAGTACCCTTTTAAACGTACAACGCGCGTCCCTTGACCTCAAGCGCTATTACGCGAGAACGGCAGTCGCGGCTGCCACCTCCGTGGCGTTCGGGGAAGGGTTCATGCCGATCCCCTTTGCGGACAGCGCGCTGCTCATCCCGACCCAGATCGCCATGATCGGCTCCATTACCGCGATCTTCGGCCTTGAGGTGAACAAGAGCATCATGGTCACTTTTGCCTCTGCCATGCTCGGTACCTCCGGTGCCACACTGGCCGGCAAGGCGATCAGCTCCGGACTCATGAAACTCATTCCCGGCGCCGGCACGGTCCTCGGCGGCACCATCTCCGGTTCCACCGCCGCGGCCATCACGACCATGCTCGGCGAAGCTTACATCCTCCTCATGGAGATGCTATGGCTCGGCGAGTTCAACGCGACCGACTTCGAGTCGACGACCGGCCGGCAGCAGTTCCGCCAGCTCTTCAAAGAGCGCCTCGAGAACCGCACGTCCAAAGTGGCGGATCTTCCGGAAGGACACTCCATCAACGACGTCATGGACCTGCCGGAGAACGTGAAGATCCCGGCCAGCATCCAGAACATGATCGACAAGGGCATGGCAGCTGCCGAGAACGTCTCCATCAGCGACCTCATCAAAGGCGCGGCTTCCAAAGTACCAGGCGCCATCGAGTCCCTCATGGGCGGCGAGATGTCCGAGTCCTTCAAAAAGTCCAAACTCGGCAAGGCCATCGAGGTCTACAAGATCCTCAGCTCGGAAGACAGCAATAAAAGTGAATAAGACGACATAAAGTGAAAGAGCCCCTGACAGGTATTCTGAACCGAACCAGTAAAGTCGGACAATAGACAAAAAGCCCCCTCATGTAGGACAATAGTAGTCCATGTCCCGGGCATTTCTGTCTGTGGTATAATGACAACGAACTGTAAATCGCCAATAAGGGAAGGGATCCTATGTCTTACTTTGGGAAAGAGATCAAAAAACTGGGTTTTGGAATGATGCGCCTTCCGATGATGGAAGACGGGGAGACCACTGACATCGGGCAGGTCAAACAGATGGTCGACCGGTTCATGGAGGCTGGCTGCACCTACTTCGACACCGCTTACGTCTACGGGAAAGACGGTGAGTCGGAAAAGGCGATGCGTGCCGCGCTGGAAGACTAAAACTGAATAATAAAAACAGGCATAACAAAGGTTCGCCCCTCGTTACAAGGTCCGTTCCTCGCGAGAAGTAAGATTCTATCGCCTCTCGGCGAGCGCTCTGGTACGATTGTAACTAGTTGCGAACTTTGTTATGCTTCTTCTTTTTTAGATATTTGCTTAAGCCTTTCGTCTCCACTCGACAATGAAGTTCGGATACTCATCAGAGACGTCGTTCAGAACGTTTCGGAAGTTGTAGAAGTCGCTCCCGAGGGCGCGTCTTGCGGACTTGTAGTTCGTGAAGATGATGGTGACCGGGTCCGCTTCGGTGGCGGACGCGGCGATGTCGGTAAGACAGTCGTGGAGCGCGTCCAGGTTGCCGCCGTAGTAGTCCGGAAGCTCCAACGCTTCTTTCAATTCGGCGTGCAGACCTTCTACTGTTTTGACTTCGGAGAGGTCGACCTCGACCGAGTCCCAGGTTCGTTTGTTATCAGCCATCGTTCTTACTCCTCTCCGTAAAGCAGTTCAAAGGTTTCGTAGTGGTCTGGCGTGTAATAGATTAGGCCGTCCGTCGAGTAGACGATGCGTTTCGGACCGCGGCTGCGTTTGCCCATCGTATCGATGTCGCACTCGTAATAGGTGCGGCCTTTCTTTTTCGGAAGCTTGCCTTCGTAGTTGCCGAAGTAACTGCCACCGATGCTCTTGCCCGGCGCATAGGGTTCCAAAGAACCACCGTCCCAGCCGAGCCGCTCAGCTTCCTTCTTCGTAATGAAGTTCGACGGCAACTCACCATACGTGTGAATATACAGCGCCACATCTTCCTTCGATGTGTATGAACCGTTCTTGTCAATGGTCTTGACCTTGGTCGTCTTCGCCGCCGTCGTTTTGCTGAAATCTTCTCTCTCGACCGGTTGAGCAGTATAAGCGCAGGAACTGAATACTGCTACTGCCAAAAGAAGAATGGATATTATTGTAATGAAAGGTTTGATGATTCTTTTTGACATAAGAAGCTCCTTTCTCAGTTTGCTTTTGCCTCCCTTTTAAAACGAGGCGAGCGGAGGCGAAATGAGTGCCGCAGAGACGCTTGGGGGAAAGGCAGCTCCAGCGGAACGCTAAGATGCTGCGTGGTTCGGGATGGCAAGTGGATCGGCGGCCTCTTTCGCCGAAACGCGATCGCAAAAGCAAACAAGCAACTATACTTCAGGGAACCAGTCCTCGAGACTGCTGACGCAGACGCGGTCGACGATGGTTTTACAGGGGTTGCCTTCGACGTCGGCATAGGGACTGGATGCGCTCTCAAACTGAGTATACACCGCCTGTGTCTCCGGGTCTATGGTGATCTCCTCCATCATCGGCGGCAGCTCCAGCGTGCCGAGGCTCTTGCAGTCCTCGAGCTTCAGGACTTTGCCCTTCTCGACTTTGGTCATGTCGATTTCGTAGCGGTGGACGATCGAGGGGTTCACACGTCCGCCGGACACCGAGATGGCGAGGTACGTCTTGTCGCCGATGTCCGCGAGCATGGCGCCCTGGGCGAGGATGGGCATTTCGATCTCGCCGTCGCGGACGAGCCGCGGGATGCCGAGGACGTTCTTCACCCGGAAGCCGACCAGCGTGCCGGTGGTGCGGGAGAACGTGTTGCCTACCCACATGCGGTCGCCGTAGGTGATGGTGAAGCTGGCCTGGCACTTGACGTTGACCGTCGTGAGGTACCGGACGCTGCCGAAGCCGTAGTCGATGACCCGCTGCAGCTCCGAGAACAGGACCGCGCTCATACGCCGTTCGTTGTCCTTGGCGACCCAGACGAAGGTGCCGTCGAAGGAGATGCCGCCACCGTGGGTGCAGTCGGGGAGAGCCACTGTGGCGATGTGCTCCAGAGACTCCTTATCGACCACGTAAATGACCGACTTGTGCTGCTTATGCTTCTTAGCTGCCTCAAGCTTCTCCGGGTTGCCGCCTTTCGTGGCGTGCTTCTCCAGTTCATCGCGATATTTGTTGATGTTGCAATATGCCGTGATGAGCACGTAGGGACCGGCGACGCAGATGCCCTGGGGCGTCATGCATTCGCAGAGGCCGTCCTCGACTTTCGTCAGGGCGAGGCCCGGGATGCCGAAGGTGGCTTTCGTCGCGAGGCGGGCGAGGGTCGGGAACTTCTCGACAGACTTCGCGAAGGAGTTCTCGTACCGGAACCCGGTGCTGGTGGTGAGTTTCGAGGTGTCCATAACAGACCTCCTGTGTCAGGAATGAAAGACAGCGGCAGCGAGGTCCGCTGCCGCTGTGAGCGTTTCAGAGTTTATTTCTTTGCGACCGGGTTGAACTTGCTGAACTGGATGTATTCGAGCTGGACCCGTGCGTTGTCGAACTGCTTCTGGCGTTTTTTGCCGGCGTCGTTCGAGACTTTGGTGTCGTTCTTGGTGTTTCCGTCCATGTCGTCGGCCTTGAACCAGGGGTTCTTCTTGTTGGCATACTTGTCTCTCAGCAGACCTTCTTTGAAGGTGAGAGCCATGCCGTTGGAGTTGAGGCCGTAGAGGTACCAGGCGGTAAACTCTTTGTCGTCGGAGACTTTCTCCATGATCCGTTTGCCGGAGATGGCAGAGAAGTAGTCTTTCGGCTGAGACTGGAAGACGTTGTAGGCCTGTTTATTGTTGTCGAGCGTGTAGTAGTCGAGGATGGCATACGGATAATGGCTGTACCCGTCGACGACGCCGATGATGAGGTCGGTGGTCCCATCGCCATTGTAATCTCCGACCCAGAAGCCGACGTTCTCAAGGGGCGTGCCCTCGTACAACTCGGGAAGGACGTTGGAAACGCCGTTCTGGAGACAGGCCTGGTTGCTCCACTTCTTCGTCAGGGCTTCCTTGTACTTGTTCAGAATGCCGACATACGTGCCGGGGATGGTGACCTTCTTCTGACCCTTCTTCAGAGTGGTCGTCGTGGTGTCAGACTTTTTAGAGTCAGCCTTCTTTGTCGTCTTGCCGGACTCTTTGACGGTCGTCTTCTCCGCTTTCTTCGTGGCAGAGACCGTGGTCTTTCTGGCATAATCGTAAGCGCTGCGGACTTCGCCATCGCCTCTGCGGTTCATAAAGAAGCCGGCGATGAGGGTAAGGATGAGGATGGCAAAGACCACCGCGATGAGGATCTTCATTTTCACATTTCGCTTCATAGATTTCTGTCCTCCTGTTCAATGTAACATTTTATCACAAGGGTACGCCACTTGTCGATATTTTGAAAAGGGGTTATTATAAGGTCAGAATATAAGAGAGGGGACACGTTCATCGCCTTCGTCTGTCTGCACATTTATGCGAAAAAAGACCGGCCCATTGAAGAGACTGTTACGAAAATGGCCTGAAAAATGAACGAAATGTAACTTTTCCATTTGTAATATCTCTGTAACTTGTGTTCTATAAAGCATCATGCTACAATATCTATGTCAATTGGAGGAAGTCATTAGGATTTCCAATGATTTATCTCTCCTTTCTGATTTTTGTTTGTGTGTTTGTAGAGCAAAAGACCTGCCGCAAGGTGGGTCTTTTCTCGTTGTACGGGCAACTTGCTTTTGCTTTTTGCCCTGCACTGGTGTAAACTGAAACTGTTAGAATACGCGCGGTCGCGCCGCGTCCGTTTTATTTCGAAAATGAGAAAGGAGCAAGTACCATGGCATTATTCGACAGCCTTCAGAACCTTGACCTCAAACGTCTTGCACAGGAGATCGTTCAGGACACTGCCAACGACCTCAAGGACGAGATCAATGTGGGCAACATGCTGAGCCTTCTGAAAGAGGGCAAGTCCCCGGCCGAGATCGCACAGCAGATGGGCCAGGAACTCAACGTCGTTGAGAAACTGCAGAACGCTGCCATCAAGAACGTGAAAGAGGAGTTCGGCCTTCCGACCGGCACCACGTCCACTTCTTCCACTGCGACGACCACCACGACCACGACCGGTTCTTCCACCGGCGACGCCATCAAAGGCAACAAGATCAAACGCGAGGACATCCAGATCTCTGAGATGCCCATGTCCGGCAAAGTCGACCGGGACAAGATCCAGTTTGACGACGAATAATTCAACAGCAACAAGAAAGGTGATTCAAGCATAATGAGTAATGTGATTATTGGACAGTCCGGCGGTCCCACCGCGGTCATCAACTCGAGCCTGGCAGGCGCCATCCGCGCGGCAAAAGACCATGGCATCAAAAAAGTGTACGGTATGCACCACGGCATCGAGGGTTTCCTCAATGACGATGTCATCGACCTCGACATCTACTTCGACGACCTCTACGAACTGTCCCTCCTGAAGAGAACACCTTCCGCCTTCCTCGGCTCCTGCCGTTACAAGCTGCCGGAGATCGAAGGCAACGAAGCCACCTATGAGAAGATGTTCCTCCTTATGGAGAAGTACGACATCGAATACTTCCTGTACATCGGCGGTAACGACTCCATGGACACCATCAAGCAGCTGTCCGACTATGCCGCGATGCACGGAAAAGACCAGAAATTCATCGGTATCCCGAAAACCATCGACAACGACCTTCCGGTGACCGACCACACGCCGGGCTACGGCTCCGCCTCCAAGTTCATCGCCACCACGATGAAGGAGATCATCCGCGACAACGAGTCCTTCGGTGCATCCGAACCGAAACTCTGCGTCGTCGAGATCATGGGTCGTAACGCCGGCTGGCTGACCGCTTCTTCCATGCTCGCCGATGACCCGGACTGCAACGGCCCGGACCTCATCTACCTGCCGGAAGTCGCCTTCGACCCCGAGGCGTTCATCCACAGGGTCCACGACCTGTGCCTCATCAAGCAGTCCATCGTCATCGCCATCTCGGAGGGCATCCAGCTGGCGGACGGCACTCTCGTCTGCGAACTGGGTAACGATGCCACCTTCGTCGACGCCTTCGGCCACAGACAGCTGTCCGGTGCCGGTAAGGTCCTGACGAACATGATCGCGGAACAGATCGGCTACAAGACCCGTACCATCGAGTTCTCCATCCTGCAGCGCTGCGCCACGCACCTTGCGTCCCGCACCGACATCGACGAAGCCTACAACGTTGGTTACGTCGGCTGCGAAGCGGCCATGAAGGGGGAGACGGGAAAGATGATCACCATCGAAGTCCTGAAGAGAACTCCCTATGTGGCGGACTACGGCATCCACGACATCCACGACATCGCGAACGTGGAAAAGAAAGTCCCGCTTGAGTGGATCACCAACGACGGCACCTATGTCTCTCCGGAATTCCGCGAGTACGCCCATCCGCTGGTCCTTGGCTCTCTGTCCAAGTACACCGCAGGCGGCGTTCCGAAACATATCATTCTTTGAGGAAACAAAAAAGAGCTCAACGTCTGCTGAGCTCTTTCTCTTTGTGAAACTTAGTCGCCCTTGTAGTTCAGGATACGGTTGCCCTTCTTGCTGACGGAGTAGCGGGTGCCTTCCTCCATCTGGTACATCTCCTGACGTTCTTTCAGAATGATCTGAACGTCCGGCTCTTTGTAAAAATAGCCGTGGAGCTTTTTGCAGTTCTCTTCGATCTCTGCTTCCATCTGCATGAGGGCAGCATAGTTGTCATCTTTGTGCTGACGCATGTACTCATTGCCTTCGCAGATGAGCTTCTGCAGTTTTTCCTCTCTCTCATTCATGGCCGGCGCGTCATCCGCGGAACCGAGCAGCTTGTCAAACAGTGCCATAACGTAACCTCACATCATAATTTTGTCTAACTCGAAAGTTGTCATGAACAGTATAGCAATTCCGCAACTTTTTGCAATAGGTTGCGTGCAACTTTTTTGCGCTTTCTGTTCGAAGTTTGTTGCAATAAATCGCCCGCGCTTTTATACTGAAAGCGAACATTGAAAAAGGGAGGCGCCCTATGCATTACACACGACCGGTCTTCCGCCCCGCATTGGAAGGCGATGTGCCGCTCCTGCAGGTCACGGACGGCTGGCAGGACTTTTAAGGAGGAACCATTCTGAACACTTATCTCATCGACTACGAAAACGTCAAACTCGCGGGCCTCAAGGGCATCGAGAACCTGAAGGAGAAGGACGTCGTCTTCCTGTTTTACAGTGAGAACGCGAACACCCTGACCTTCAGCATGCACCGGAAGATCAACGCCTGCAAAGCACAGTTCAACCTGACGGAAGTCAAGACGGGGAAGGCGAATGCCCTCGACTTCCAGCTCGTCACATACCTCGGTTACCTCATCGCCATGGCACCGAAGAACAACTACTACATCGTCTCCCAGGACAAGGGCTTCAAGAGCGCCTGCCAGTTCTGGAAGGAGAGAGGCCTCAATGTGTCTCTCGTCTCGGACCTTGCCGGCCGCGATGAAGAACAGGTGGAGGACCAGCTCTCGAAAGATGTCCGTGCCGTCGTCAAGGATAAGGCTGTGGCGGACAAGGTGACGCGCATCATCCTCAAGTACAAGACGAAGCAGGGCATCAACAACGCTCTCGTCCGTGAGTTCCAGAGCCAGGACAACAAGAAGGCCAGCGAACTGTACAAAGCCATCAAGCCTCTCCTGAAAGACAAGAAAGGGAATTGACACGTTAGCGTACGCTAATTTGTCTCATTTTTTCAGTAAATATCTGTTATAATTCATTGAATTCTTTATATTCTAGTATTATAATGTTGCAAGAGCAGGGCGTGAAAACCGATAAGTCCTGCACTGAACAAAAGGAGTGTAACTATGAAAGGACTTAGTAAAGAGGTCAAATCCGCCATCATCATCGGCGTCGTCATCGTACTTCTTCTCATCCTCGGCATCATCTATGGCCAGAAGGAAAAGACCGAAGTTGCCGACACCCCGACCACCACTGTCTCTGAAGTTGCAGAGTCCACTACGGCTGCAGCTGCTGAGAGCACGACCGCTGCTCCCGAGACCACCACTTCCGCCAACGTCACTGTTCCGGCAGGCGCAACTGTCCAGCAGGATGCGAACGGCAACTGGGCTCTCATGAACAACGGCGCCACCGTCAATACCTTCACCGGCATCGCTTCCAACGACTTCGGTAACTGGTATATCGAGAACGGTGTTGTCAACTTCAACTTCTCCGGCAAGGTCGTCTTCAACGGCGTCACCTATGACATCGAGAACGGTAAAGTTGTCAGCTAACTGACTTTCAAAGTTAATGTAGGGGTCGCTTTCGAGTGGCCCCTTATTTCATGCAGAAAGGGGGACCGGCCATGCTGGAAACCATGTTTTTCGACGTCACCCGCGGCGGCGTCCATTCGCAGATCGACATCTGGGTCAAAGAAGGCCTGGTCTACCATAAAGCCCGTCTCTTCGGCGGCTGGCCGGACCTGAACGTGCGTCCCGACGAACCCTGCGACTTCAGTACAGAATGGCTCATGCGGCTCTCCCGTCTGAACCTCGGTGCCTATGAGGCCCGCTACCACAGCGACCAGCCGGAAGACGTCACCTGGACCATCCACTTCAAGGAAGTGGGGAAGGACGAAGTCCGTTCCTCCGGCGTCGGCACTTACCCGCCGGGCTGGGATGAACTGCTGCTCCTCATGGATGAACTGGCGCCGGAAGCCGGGTTCATCGACCCCGAACTCATCGAGAACATCTACATGGTCTACACGGACCACGAGGAGACTGAATTCGGTCCGGCGGAGTACATGGAAGAGATGTCCCTCGACCGCCGCTCCCAGAAGCTCATCTACCGTCGCGCGTTCAACGACGACATCTACACCCAGACGGAGTACAAGAACATGAACGAGGTCTCCATCGGCCTCGACATGTGGGACCGTTTCTTCGACGGGGCGCCCAGTGTCTCTCTGGACGATTCCAACCCCATCGAACCGCCTCGCTTCGAAGTCTATGTTGACCGGCATGACGGCTCCCAGGAGCATTACCTGTGGCACTACAACCGCACGTGTCTGCCCGACGGCTGGGCCCGCTTCATGGGCATGATCGGCCACCGCCTGCAGCTCGGCACCATGTTCATCAACATCATCTCACCGAGCCTCTACATGCACGGCGCCAAAGCGGACGAAGTCATCTACGCCACGGTCCGCATTCCGGAAGTCGGACGCTCCTACTACTACATCACGAATGACAATTCCCTCCGGAAGGGCGATAAAGTCCTCGTACCATACGGACCGGACCACGTACCCACCTCCGGTGAGATCAGCAAGATCGACTACTTCCTGCCGGACCAGGTACCCGTCCCCATGGACCAGGTCGACCCCATCTTCGGCCGCGACTTCGACGTAGAAAAGGAAATACGAAAATAAGTAAAGCCTCCAGAAGTATCTGGAGGCTAATTGTTTGTCTATCGGCATAACGATGTCCGTCACTAGTTACAATCGTACCGGAGCGTTCGCCGGGAGGCGATAGAATCCTACCTCTCGCGAGGAACGGACCTTGTAACGAGGGGCGGATCAGCGTTCTGCCCTAATCGTCTTTGTGTTTTTTCATGTACGTTGCGCTGTGGCTCGAACGGTTGGTCGGGGCCGGTTGCGCTTTCTTTTTCTTTTTGGCGGCTTTTTTCTGGGCCTTCAGTCGGGCCTTCTGCACGCGTTCCGCTTCTTTCTGAGCGGCTTTCGTCTGGGCGGCACGCTCTTTGCGGAGCTTCTTTGCCTGGCGCTTCGTGAGTCCGTCGTTGCCGAGGCGGCCGCGGGTCTGTTCGAGTTCCCGGCTGGAGCGGCTGTTCGAGGAACGGTCCTTCGTGTGGTTCTTGTAGGACGCGTTGTCGTGGAACGTGTCGTCGAAGGGGGAGCGGACGCCGATGAGTCGGAAGTTCGTCTCCTGGGTCTGGCTGTAGACCGACCGGTAAATACTGAAGATGAGGCCGAGACCGACATACAGCGACAGGTTCGCGGAACCACCGGCGCTGAAGAACGGCAGCGTGATACCGATGACGGGGCCGATGCGCAGGCACATCGCGATGTTGATGAAGGTCTGGACGGCGATCATGGAAGCGATGCCGAAGCCGATGTACTGGGCGGGGCCAGCAATAGCGGTTTTGGCGTCGCGGATGATGCGGAAGATGACGAGGCCGATGAGCGTGATGGCGGCAATGCAGCCGAGGACGCCGAGCTCTTCCCCGATGACCGTGAAGATCATATCGGACTCGGAAACGGGGACCGCGCCGGCCTGGGTGTAGGGGCCTTTAAAGAGGCCTTTGCCGAGGAGGCCGCCGTTACTGAGGGCCTGGAGTCCCAGGTTCTGCTGGTACGCGGTGGCCGGGTACTTCTCGGGGTCCACGATGACGATGAAACGCTGCTTCTGGAAGTCATTCAGCTGGAACCAGAGCAGTGGGATGGCGGCCGCCGCCAGGGCGAACACGCCGACGATGTACTGCCATTTGATGCCCGCGATGAACAGCATGGCAAAGGCGATGAACAGGAAGACCAGTGCGGAACCGTCATCGCCGGAGATGGCAACGAGGATGAAGGGGATGAGGGCGTGAAGAACCAGCAGCGCGACGTTGCGAACGCGGTTCAGTTCATCGCGCACGGCATCGAGGTGGGTGGCGAAGGTGGTCACGAAGAAGATCTTGACCAGCTCGGAGGGCTGGAAGAGGAAGAAGCCGAGGTTGATCCAGGTCCGGGCGTCGGCTCGGTTGGAGGGGGCTTCACCGAACAGGAGGACGATGACCATCAGTATGATGCCCAACGAACCCCATATGTACCAGCTCTTCGCGAAGATGTCGATGTCGATGAGTGAGATGACCATCGCGATGGCAAGACCGATGAGCACGGCCGCGATGAGCGCGATGGAGTCTCGGGGGAGCAGCGCGCCTTCCTTCATGGTATGCCAGGTGGCACTCGTGACCATCAGCACACCGGCGGAGGACGCCAGCAGGCAGAGGAAGAGGAGGAGCTTGTCCGTGCCCTTCCAGAAATAGACTAAATAGTCCTTGATGTTTCCCATATATACACCTCAAAAGGGGGTTTCTCGTAAATACAATAGATTCATTATAAGAGCAGTGTTGCATTTTTTCAAGATTACCGCTAGAATGTTTGCGAGAAGAAACCCAAAGAGGAATGGAGGCGACCGACGTGCGGGAGTACATCAGTGCATCGCCCCTGGAGACCGAGCAGCTTGGCACGGCTCTGGCGGCAGAACTGAAACCCGGCATGGTGGTCGCTTTTTTTGGCGACATGGGCAGCGGAAAGACCGTCTTCACCCGGGGGCTCGCAAAGGGCCTTCAGAGTGAGGAGCACGTCAGCAGCCCGACGTTCGCCCTGGTCCATGAGTACGGCGGGCAGCCGCCGCTGGTGCACTTCGACATGTACCGCATAACGACCTGGGACGAACTGGACTCGACGGGTTTCTACGATTACATCGACCAGGGATGTGTGCTGGCCGTCGAGTGGAGCGAGAACATCGAGAACGCTCTGCCGGAAGACGCCGTCCGCGTGGAGTTTTTCCGCGGCAGTACGGACACCGAGCGCATCATCCAGGTAACAGGAGCAACCATTCATGAAGATTTTGGCAGTCGACTGCACGGCTAAACCGGCCAGTGTCGCCGTTTTAGAGGACGGCAAGGTCCTGAGTTCCGCCTACACCAACACGGGGCTCACCCACAGCCAGACGCTGGTCCCGATGGTGGACAGTGCTTTGCGCGATGCACAGCTGTCTCTCGACACCATCGACTATTACGCTATCAACGCGGGCCCCGGATCCTTTACCGGCGTACGCATCGGCGTGGCCGCGCTGAAGGGGCTCGTCTTCTCCGAGGAGAAGAACTGTGTGCCCGTCTCCACGCTGGAGTCCATGGCGTACAACGTGGCAGGGCTTCCCGGGTCGGAGGACTACGTGGTCTGTCCGGCGATGGACGCCCGTCGCAACCAGGTGTACACCGCGGCATTCCAGTGGGAAGAGGGAGAGGTACATCGCCTCATGGAGGACAAGGCCATTCCCATTCCGGAACTGCTGGAAGCTCTCGAAGCTTTTGGTCTCCCGGTCCTGTTCGTGGGCGATGGAGCGTCTCTGTGCTACACCGCTGCCGCAGAGACCACACTGGATGCCACTCTGGCGCCGGAACAGCTCCGGTACCAGAACGCGGTGGCTGTCGCCGCATGCGCTGCGGCAAAACTCGAGGCCGGGGAGAGCCCGGTCGGTTCAGACGATATTTTACCTGTCTACCTGAGAGCGCCTCAGGCGGAACGGGAGTTGAAAAAACGGAAGGAGCAGGAACAATGATCGCAATCGGTTGTGACCATGGCGGATATGAACTGAAACAGGAGGTCTTGAAGCACCTCGAAGAGAGAGGCATCGAGTACAAGGACTACGGCTGCTACAGCCCGGAGTCTGTCGACTACTCGGACATTGCCAAAGTCGTCTGCGACGCAGTCGTGGCAGGGGAGGCCGAGCGTGCATTTCTCATCTGCGGAACCGGCATCGGTATGTCCATGGCGGCTAACAAGATCAAGGGCATTCGGGCAGCCTGCTGCTCCGACACCTTCAGCGCGAAGTTCACGCGCCTGCACAATGACGCCAACGTCCTGTGCTTCGGCGGCCGTGTCGTCGGCCCCGGCCTGGCACTGCAGCTCGTCGACGCGTTCCTTGACAACGAGTTCGAGGGCGGACGCCACCAGCGCCGGATCGACAAAGTCATGGCCCTTGAGAACGAATAAGCTTTGAGAGTATAATAGAGAAGAACTTAACAAGAATTTATGGAGGCCTGATTATGGGTACTGTTACGATCACCAACCATCCGCTCATCCAGCATAAACTCTCCATCCTGAGAGACAAGAACACGGGTACCAACGAGTTCCGCCAGCTCATCGCCGAGCTCGCCATGCTCGAGTGCTACGAAGCCACGAGAGACCTGCCGCTGCAGCCGAAGCTCATCGAGACGCCCATCGGCCCCTGCCATGCGAACGAACTCGCCGGTCGTAAGATGGCAATCGTTCCCATTCTCCGTGCCGGTCTCGGCATGGTCGACGGCATCCTGAAGCTCGTCCCGTCCGCGAAGGTCGGCCACATCGGCATGTTCCGCGACCCGGAGACCCACGAGCCCGTCCCGTACTACTGCAAACTCCCGCAGGACATCGAAGAGCGTGACGTCTTCGTCCTCGACCCGATGCTCGCCACCGGTGGTTCCGCCGTCGACGCCATCAACCAGGTCAAGCAATACAACCCGAAGAGCATCCGCTTCCTCGGCATCGTCGCCGCACCGGAAGGCCTGCAGGCCCTGCAGACCGCACACCCGGACGTCGACATCATCTGTGCCGCTCTCGATGAAAAGCTCAACGAGAACGCCTACATCGTTCCCGGCCTCGGCGACGCCGGCGACCGGATCTTCGGCACTCTGTAAACTTCATACGAAAGTAGGGGACCCCTCGCGGGGTCCCTGTTTTTTTGTCTAGCGGCCCTTACACTGCCCAAAAGTTAAACTTTAAACTCGAAATGCTGAAAAGTTTAATTTTGACTTGTAAAGTTTAAAGTTTAAGAGTATAGTGTATGTAATATCTTTTTACAGGGGGTTCCCTTATGGCGAATGTATCAGAACGCATTCAGCAGCTGATCAGTGAACAGTGCGGCGGAAGCCAGCAGGTGTTCGCTGAGAAGACCGGTCTCACAAAGGGCTCGGTCTCACAGTATGTGAATGGAAGAAACGAACCGTCCAAGAAGACGGCGGGCAAGATCGCAGAGGTCTTTGGTGTGAGTGCCGAATGGGTGCTCGGTGCCGAAGAGGAAGCCGACGCTGCGCCTGCAGTCCGTACATCGCCGAAAGAAGGGGAGAAGAGACCTATGAGAACATTTGACAAGTCGCAAAAGCTCGACGGCGTCTGTTATGACGTGCGCGGACCGGTCCTCGACGAGGCCAACCGCATGCGGGACAACGGTGTCGACATCATCAAGCTCAACATCGGCAACCCGAAGCCGTTCAAGTTCGACGCTCCGGACGAGATCGTCGTCGATATGATCTACAACCTGAGAGACACCGAAGGCTACTCGGACTCCAAGGGTCTGTTTTCCGCGCGGAAAGCCATCATGCAGTACTGCCAGCTCAAGAAGATCCCGAACGTCAGCATGGAGGACATCTATACCGGCAACGGCGCGTCCGAGCTGATCACGATGGCCATGCAGGGCTTCGTCAACAACGGCGATGAGATCCTGCTCCCGATGCCGGACTACCCGCTGTGGACCGCGTCCATCAAACTGGCGGGCGGCAACCCGGTCCACTACCGCTGCGATGAACAGCAGAACTGGTACCCGGACATCAACGACATTCGCAAGAAAATCACGCCGAACACCACCGGCATCGTCATCATCAACCCGAACAATCCCACCGGTTCGCTGTACCCGGAAGAGGTCCTGAAGCAGATCGTTGAAGTAGCAAGAGAGTTCGACCTCATGGTCTTCTCCGATGAGATCTACGACCGTCTCGTCATGGACGGGAAGAAGCACGTGTCCATCGCCTCCCTGATGCCGGACCGCATGTGTGTCACCTTCAACGGTCTGTCCAAGTCTCACCGCATCGCCGGCTACCGCGTCGGCTGGATGGTCCTTTCGGGCAACAAGAAGAATGCCCAGGGCTTCATCACCGGCCTGAACCTGCTGTCGTCCATGCGTCTGTGCTCCAACGTGCCCGGACAGTCCGTCATCCAGACCGCTCTCGGCGGCTACCAGAGTGCTGACGAACTGCTGCTGCCCGGCGGACGCCTCTACGAACAGCGCGAGTTCATTTACAAGGCGATCAACGACATCCCCGGTCTCAGCGCCGTCAAACCGGATGCCGCGTTCTACATCTTCCCGAAAATCGACCTGAACAAGATCCACATCAAGGACGACGAACAGATGGTCCTCGACTTCCTGAAACAGAAGAGAGTCCTCATGCTCCAGGGCACCGCGATGAACTGGGACAAACCGGACCACTTCCGCATCGTGTACCTGCCGGATCGCCGGACGCTTGGCAAGGCAACTGAACGTCTCGCAGAGTTCCTGTCCACTTACTCACAGTATTAAGTAAATTGGTATTGCGTATTTTTACAAAAGTCTATATTATTAAGTACATCTTGTGTGAACAACTTGAGAAATAATGTTTAGGAGAGATTATATGGCTTCCAAAGAATCCAAGCCGAAGACCACGAACAACAGTGGCTTTACCGGCAAGATGGGTTACGTCATGGCTGCGGCGGCCTCTGCGGTCGGCCTCGGTAACATCTGGCGGTTCCCGTACCTCTGCGCCAAATACGGCGGCGGTATCTTCCTGGTCATCTACCTGGTCCTGGTCTTCACCTTCGGCTATGCACTGCTCATGTCCGAAACGGCCATCGGTCGTATGACAAGGAAGAGCCCCATTGGTGCGTTCAAGTCCTTCAGCAACACGAAAGCATCTGCCTTCGGCGGCTGGATCAACGCGCTGGTCCCGTTCATCATCTGCCCGTACTATGCCGTCATCGGCGGCTGGGTCGTCAAGTACCTCGTCGGTTATTGCACCGGTGAGACTCAGGCGATGGCTGCGGATGGTTACTTCGGAGGGTATATTTCCTCGAACCTGCAGCCGGAACTGTTCTTCATCATCTTCGTCCTGCTGACCATGGTCGTCATACTCGGCGGCGTCGTCAACGGTGTTGAGAAAGTTTCCCGCATCATGATGCCCATCCTCATCGTGCTGGCCGTCATCGTGTCCATCTATTCCTGCACACGTCCCGGCGCTGTGGAAGGCATCAAGTACATGTTCATCCCGAACATCCACAACTTCTCCATGATGACCATCGTGTCTGCCATGGGTCAGATGTTCTACTCTCTGTCGCTCGCCATGGGTATCATGATCACCTACGGCTCTTATGTCGATAAGAACCAGGACCTGGAGGACTCCACGACGAAAATCGAGTTCTTCGATACGCTCATCGCCATCCTCGCCGGCCTCATGATCATCCCGGCCGTCTTCGCCTTCTCCGGCGGCGACCCCGACACTCTGAACGCCGGTCCGTCCCTCATGTTCATCACCATCCCGAAAGTCCTTGTTTCCATGGGCTTCGGCACTCCCGCGGGCATCCTGTTCTTCCTGCTCGTCTTCCTGGCGGCTCTGACCAGTAACATCTCCCTGACGGAGACCTGCGTCGGCACGCTGTCCGATGAGCTCGGCTGGTCCCGCAGAAAGTCGACCCTTGTCTTCGGTGTCTATGCGGTCCTCCTCGGCTCCCTGGCTTCCCTTGGCTACGGTGTCCTTGGCGACCTCAAGATCATCGGCATGCAGGTCCTAGACTTCCTCGACTTCATCTCGAACTCCGTTATGATGCCGATCGCTGCTTTGGCGATTTGCATCCTCGTCGTTCGCAACATCGGTCTCAAGACCATGGCGGACGAGTTCGAGCGCAACTCCGCGTTCAAGCGTAAACCCGTTTACAACTTCTCCATGAAGTACCTTGCACCCTTCGCGCTGGTCATCATCCTGATCAGCTCGGTCCTGAGTGCGTTTGGAATCATTTCCATCTAAGGCGATTTACGCTTTGTGATTTGACACGAACGAATAAAGAGAGTGAACAGAAATGTCCACTCTCTTTCTCTTTGGCGAGAACTTATCTCTCTATCTCTCCCGGCTCAGGACGAACGCTGGCCCCGTGCCTGACGCCCCGGCGCGCAGGGGAGCCGGGGCAGGGGAAAGTGCCGGTGGCAGGGGTCGACACGTCTTGCTTCGCAAGCCGTACCGAGTTGCTGCCGCAACTCCCGTCGCTAAAAACAGTCCACAGGACTGTTTTCTAAACGCTCCGGCCTTCGGTTCGACCCCCGAATCAAA
>Ga0326511_10001668_pt1 | contig 18312 bp, 33 predicted proteins | sample 0_2496_0518_D_FD_203701 | JGI IMG/M metagenome (GOLD analysis project Ga0326511, IMG submission 203701) | Bovine rumen microbial communities from UC Davis, California, United States - 0_2496_0518 | ecosystem: Host-associated > Mammals > Digestive system > Stomach > Rumen | place: USA... | reverse complement strand
CCGTCGAACTTTACCTTGTCCCAGAGTCTGAAACCGAATACAGTGTATGGTGCCTGATTGCGCTTTCGGATTCCGCCTCTCAGAATCTTGGCCTTGTGTGTTTGCCGATTGTGGCATCTTACAGGCTTCACCAGGTAAATCGTACCGGAGGGAACCGCTTCCATCATGCTGGTAATGCAACGGGCGTCGCTGGTATGGGTCTTGTGAATTCCGTATTTTTCCCGCGTGTACTTGGTTATGTATCCGTACGTTTCCGACACAGGCACCTGGAGTGCTTTGCGAAGCCTTCCGATCAGGGTTTTCCGCATGATTCCCATGAACGCCGCGTCGCGGTTTGGTCTGCCTCTGCGCTTTCCGTCAGGAAGCGTAATCTTCCCTTCGTGAAGCGCTTTGTGGCACGCTTTGCACAGTGTAATCAGATTATTCGGCGCGTTTCCGCCGATTCTCCGGCTCTCTTTGTGATGCACATGAAGCTTTATGCCTCTCTTTTCCGTCGGACGCTTTCCGCAGCACTGACAGGTGTAGTTGTCCCTTTTCAGTACATACTGGCGAACGTTGTACTCATCATACATTTCTCCCAGCTGGTAATCCGTTCCGGCAGGGAGCGGTTTCCCTTCTTCCATTGCCTTCAGGCGCTGCATATCAAACTCCGCTGTTTCCACAATCACCTTCGATACCGGAAGGAAGGAGCAGATTCGCCTTATGCGTGTGATATGCTCCTGAATTTTGACTTCCACCGAAGGCGCGAGCCAGCCCTTATGCTTTCCATGGACTCGATTGTCGAACCTTGCCTTTCTGTACCGGGTCTTGCGGTTCCTTCTCGAACAGCGGTACTGCCTTCTGTCTGAAAGCAGGCTGACCACATCGTTACGGGGCTGCATTTCTTCGGTATACAGTTCTTCCCGCTCTGTACATGCAGAGAACCCAACATGCTTACTTCCCGCATCCACGCCCAGCACAACCGGCTGTGTTTCGCTTCCGCTTTCGTAAAGCAGCTGTATCGTAAACGGGCAGCGCTGTATGACCTTCGCCCTGTGGGTCTTCAGCAGTCTCCGGACGAAGCCGTGCCGTTTTGTTGGCATAAGCGGCTGCCCGGTGATGCTCTTTACATATACCATTACGACACGTCCTTTCGTTAAACTCATACGCTTTATGCTGTATGCCGGTGCGTATGAAACCGTTGTGTCACCTTCGCCAATGTTGAAAGAGCTTGTCACGACCGCCACACTGTTCCTACCCAGCAGAACGTTTAATGACGATCAACAGAGCCGCAGATTAGGTGATATGTCCATGGGTGTTATGACTCTCTCAACGTAGATCCCGCAGATCTTTGGCTAGTCAACTCTGGACTCGTTTTCACAAGCCCGCGACTTCAGTCGTGGGTAATTGACGTGCTTCTTTCTTCTCTTGTTAGGTACAATGGAAAAGTCAGGTTTCACTTTTTGGTGGCTTCAGTCGTGGGTAATTGACTGGCATTTCAATACTCCGTTTCTTTAATCAACGAAACTGTAATGACAGTGTGGACAACTGGTAATCATCTGAGTCGCTGCCTGTTCTTTCGTGTACCCTTTCTCAGGGTCGTAGATATCGAATCCGCATCTAGGGCAACACTTAATCGGTGCTACCCAGGGGAATCCATATTCCTGACAGTAAATTCTCTGACACTCACTGGCTGAATGGGTTCTTATCTGCTTCTCAGTCATGCTCCAAGACACACCCCCAGAATAAAGATCGTAATGATCGCCCAGTTAATCAGGATTGGCTTCCAAGGCTGTACCATCAGTTCATACTGCTCTGTCTCAATCATCTTCTCGTTATGGCAATAACCAAAAATGAGAGCGAAGAACGAAGTCAGGATGAATGTGTAGAGCGGAATCCAGTAGGTCAATTCACGCATCGCCATTTTCATCTTTCTCCTTTTTATTTCTGCCTTTTTTCTCTTTCTTTTCAAACGCAGCCCCAGTTACAATCGCATCTCTTGCGGGGCAGCTGCCGATCACATCGCACAGTTGCATACAGAAGAACCAGTTAGGGCAGATCGCCCAGTCCTTTGTGGCTTCGATCTTCTTGATCGTGTCCTCAATCCAGTCCTCAGTTTCCTTCACATATGCTTCATCGAAGTCTTCTGTAATCCAGTAGCCCTCTCGGAACATGTTGAAGCGGAGTCTTGCCGGCCATTCACCGTATTCCTGCTTGATGTAGATCGCATAGAGATAAAGTTGCTTCTTATAAATTTGATATTCTTTCTTCATCGAGGCTTTCGACTTGGATTTGTGGTCGATCACCTCAATCTTCCCTGTCTTTTTATTCCGACAGATAACGTCTGCGATTCCGTGTATCTCATGTCCTCTGATCTGGATCGAAAACTTCTTCTCAACCTCAAGAATTTCGTAATCCTCATCAAATCCGCTGAAGTTTTCAAAGTATTCAAGTCCAGCGAGGAAGAATTTCTCAGGCATACCTTTCGGGAAGGCGGGAAATGCATGGGTAACGTTACTTTGATAGCCTTCCTCATACTCATCCGCTAAAGCAAACAGCGGAATCGTTCCTTTCTCCCAGTCTTCCAAGAGTTTGTGGCAAAAACTTCCGTAATCAGAGAATGCATTGCCATCACTTGGAACTCCTTCGACATTGTGGAGATAAAAACTCATCGGACACTGGAGAAAAGAGGTCAAAGCAGAGAAGGAATAGTGGGGATTACTCTCCGTCTTCTTCAACAAGCGTCAACTCCTCTGGCAACAGCAAAAGATTGCGTCCTTTGTCTGTTTTCACCTGAAAATAAACATCGAAACAGGTGTCAAAAATCACATAACCTTCTTCGATACCGTGCGGAGTATCGAACTTGACCCTCTGTCCTGCACGTACCTCGTTCTTTTTCATAAAATTACCTTCCTTAGATCGGTTCGTTGGTTACTGGCGGTGGCTTGATCTTGTAATCGTCCAAAGAGTCTGCTCTTTTTGCCGGATGAGGTGCTCCATTGCGATCCCAATTGCAAACCAGTGTATCTCCGACATCCGCCTGATAAATTCTTCTTGATGCGGGGCAGAAACAAAACTCCGTGATCGGAAAACGTCCCTTTTTGCGGTTCTTCAGCACCTTAAATGCCTGATTTTCGACGAGAAACACGTTGTCGGCTGCCTTTACGGACATGGAATTGCCAGCGATATCGTTCAGCGTTACTTTTGACCGTCCAAGAGGACTGGTTTTACGAAGATGGGCAACGATTACAACGTGGACGTGGTGCTTCAATGCGAAGTGCTTCATCGTTTGGATGATTTCGCCCTGTACCGCATTGTCATCACCAGAAGAACCCCACCCAAGGCTCATCAGGTTGTCTACAAAGAACAACTTTGAGCCGTATCTTCGAAATGCTCCCTCAAAAAGGTCTGTAACCGCCTTCAGAATACCTTCCGGCGTATCCAATTCATTGTCGTAGACCTTCAGCTTGCCCCTGAAGTGTTCGCAAATCCGCTTGTACACATCATCCTCAAGCCAAGGTTCATAACTCTTCTCGAAATCATCGTATCGGAGTCCGACATACTCGTCTCCGGCAGCCTGAAGAGTGATCCACTCCTGAAAATCCTCTGCGGAAAGTTCGCCGGAGTACACACAGACTGGGAAACCGTGTTCAATTGCATTAATAATCGTGATCCCCATCGAAGTTGACTTACCAGAGCCAGGATCGCCCGTCACAATAGTAATTCCACCCTCTTGAAGACCGCCTGTTGCCTTATCCAAGCCCGGAATACCGATTGGAATGCGGACTTTGTTGTTGGGATCGCCACGCCGGATGTCTGCGAAGTCGATCAGACCCTTAATTTCGCAGGATTCTGCGCTTCCGATCATCTCCAACACCTTTTCCTTGCCATACCGCACCAGAATCTCGTTTGCATCTTTGCAAACCGTTCCATCAGGGCGGGTAGGGTAGGCTTCAATCGGAATGAACTGCAAATTGCAGATCGAAAGCCTGTTTTTCAAGTCCTCAACCATCTTCTGGCCGGGTTCATCGGCATCTCCGAACAAAATAATGGTGTCAACCATCATCAGGAACTCCCAACAGTTGTCGATCCACGTCAGATTGTCACATCCGCACGGAACTGAGGTCACGTTAGTGTATCCGGCTTCAAAAACAGCCATCGCATCGCATTCGCCCTCGGTAATCACGAGCGGAGTCTTCAAAGAGATATCGTCGAGGTTCAAAAGGATCGGTTCAGTGTTGGAAACTTGCCATTCCTTGGGTTTTCCGTTGCCTTTAACGAATTTTTCAGGCGCACGGAACTTCTGATACACGACCTGACCATGCCGAATGAAGTTGAAGACGATATTTCCCTGGGTATCGCTGTTCAAATGGAACGCATTGATCGTGTTGTCCGAAAAACCTCTGGTATGAAGGTAATCACGGCACTTTTGTGTCAGTTCCACCGTCTCTGTCTTTGGAAGGGTGTAATTTTTCTTCGAACTCGTCATATCCATCTTTGAAAACCTGAACCTGATCGGTTCTTTGCCTTCCATTTTGAGTAAATCGTTGATTGTTCCTCGGAAACCACACGTTCCACGCTTACAATTCGCAGCACCGTTAGTAGAGAGTGCGAATGTCCACATATCTCTGTGACTTCCGGTTCCGCCGTTACAAATTGGACAGTATTTAGCAACAAACTCTGTCCCATTCGCAGTGTGGCGTGTTTTGTATTCCCCTAATGCGGTTCTGGCATAATCCATTACAGTTTCTTCAACAGATTCCATAGTGGACTCCCTTCCTGTCTTAATCCTCGACCTTAATATCGACACACTCGCCGAACATCTCGGAAGTCTGCGAAATGTATTCGATCAGTTCCTTTTTCGAACGGATACGACCACCCGCATCAGTAAAGTAATAGTCGTACTGCTTCTTGGTCATCGTACATACGTAAGTAGGGTACATAACTCGTCTCCTTAACTGGCTTCAAGCCATTCATGGTATTTAGCACCAAGTTTGCGGAGTCTTTTGAGGACAGCCGGAGAACTGATCCCCAATTCCTTCGCTATAGTTGTATTTGTCATTCCTTTAGCTTTCATAGAGAGGATTTTTGAATCTGTCTCTCCCTGAAGCTCACAAAAATGATCCCAATCAACAAAGGTGTCGATATCCTCATAGACATTTGAGATAGATGTGTCTTCAACACTGGTAAGTTCCGAAATATCCTTTACCCGGATGCAAAGCTTGTCGATTTCTTTACCAGTTTCAGATACACTGCCATGCTCAACGACTCCATGAACCGTAAACATCTTCACAGTCAGGAAATATCTCCGAATAACATCCTTTACCCGGAGATAGCTCGGCTGGAAGTCTGGATTCTTCTGTTTAAGCCGAAGGAAAGTAGCATAGCATTCCTGATACAAGTCATCGTATGAAGACGCAAGTGTCTTATGCGTTGAGATGTAGTTTTTCAGACAATTCCGAATCAACGGATGCCATTCTTCATATGTTTGTTCCTTCGTCATACCTTAAACTCCTGACTTGTGTTTTTAGAAGGGGAGATCGTCTTCCATAGCAATCTCTGGCTTCTTTGCGGGAGCAGGAGTTGCAGTGGGAGCAGAGGAACTGCCGTCACCCTTACGGCGCATCAGTTCAACATCGGTTGCGGTGATGTCAATCGAAGTAGCGGTCGTTCCGTCGGTCTTCTTGTACATATTGATCGTCAGGTCACCGCTGACGCACACCATATCGCCCTGTTTCAGGTTCTTCAGTACGTATTCACAGCGGTTCTTGTTCCAGATCGTCACACGGTAGAAATTGGTGATATACTCCTCAGAGTTGCGCTGTTTCGTTGCGGTAGGACTCGCAATACGAATCTCAGCAATCGGATAGCTTCCCGCCTGACGTGCTTCAGGGTCTGCAACGAGTCGACCCACAGTTGTAATCTTGTTTACTGCCATATAAATCTCTCCTTATTCCATAGCGGCCAGCGCAAGGTACGTGGCCTTCAGTTTTTCGATATCGTCTACTTTGAGGTAGTTGGCTACACCGCAGTGTTCCTTGATTACCGCAGCGACTTCGCTCTTGGTCTTTCCTGCTTCCATGAGATTGGAAACAACATCGCCAATGGACTTCTTAGCTGCTTCAATTCTTGCCGGATCAGGCGGAGCAGTCTCAACAGGTGTCTCAGTCTTCGTAATCTCAGGCTTCGGCTCTTCAGCAGGAGGAGCATCGTCGAGCCAGCGAATCACTTCACGCCCTGTATCAGGCGTGATGACAAAGTACTGTCCGTCAAAACGTCCAGTCCTGTCCTTGGTACTGGAAGCAACGTGTTCCTGATTCAGCATAAAAACTGTGGTGTATTCGTAGTCGGTTTCACCCTGGGTAATCAGCCCAAGACCAACCTTACGAACACGGGTCTTACCCTTGTCATCCTTGTCCTGCACATACTCAGTCTTTGCACGGATGCAGGAGATAACGTGCATATTGCACTGAAGAATCGTGTTCATCAGCTGACTCTGATCCTTCTTCGGCTGTCTCCAAGCCGTATAGGAGTTGCCTGACGGAGAGTTGGCGGCGATTGCAGCCTGTTTGTCGAGAGCACCACCCTCGCCAGCCCATGCATGGGAGACGGAGTCAATAATCAGCACCTCAATACCGTTTTCTTCTGCGGTCTTGATTGACTCGATGTACTTGTCAACGGTGAAGGGCGGCTTAATGTCGATGGTGTAGTACTCACCAATCGTTGTTGTTGTTCCTTTGACTTTGGCGTTAGAATAGAGAGAGCCAGAACCATTCTCAGTATCGATCAGGCAAATCTTTGCCCACACCTGTTCGTCATCCAGATTCTTGTGCGCTTCCTTCACCATTCCGTAAGCCATAAGCAGTGCGCTCATCGTCTTGCCACTGCCAGAAATTCCTGCGATTGCAAGCTTGATCTTGGCTTGTACTCGCCGGGCTTTTTTCATTTCCATATGTCTGTTCATCCTTTCTTGGGTCACTTGGGCATAAAAAATGCACAAACAAAAACACATCAACAAATATCAGCTAACTTATTCTTTTAAACATCAGCCCCGCCAACACGCAGTGGCTGTGTTTTGTGAATTGTTAATCGTGAATCGTTGTGTGTTTGTTGTTTGTGCTTGTGTGTGTAGTTGTACGTTAATGCCTAAGTCCGCCCTATATTCTAGGGCGGATTAGGTCTTAATTACCGAAGTAATTGATGCTGTTCACTGCAATCTTACGCTCATCAGCAGTGGTGTGGTCATAACGATCAGTAATGCGGACGTGCTTGTGGTTTGCACAGTCTCTTGCGACTGCAATACCACCCGTCTTCTCAACTTCGGAGATGAAAACGTGACGCAGAACGTGGGAGCCGCGAATCAAGCCCAGATCATCCTGATACTTACGGACGATCTCATAAAGTCCCATCTTCGAGATCGGCTTGTCTCCCTTGGTCGTGAACAGCGGGTCATCGTCATCCGTATTCTCACGGCTTTCGAGATACGGAGCAAGGTACTGATACCATTCTTCGGAAACATTTGTCATCTTCCAAGCTCCGCCCTTCCGCTGGCAGTAAATGTTCCCTTTACCGTACTTCATGACCTGTTTAATCGTCAGCTTTGAAACTTCTTCTCTGCGGAGTCCGCTATAGAGGAAGAGCGAAACGATTGCCCGGTCACGAAGCCAGTTCCTGTCCTGTCTCTTCTCAATTACCTTCAACAGGGCTTCAACTTCCTCGTGAGTATAGATCTTTTCAACGGGACGCTCTTCTTCAGGGAGAGTCTCAGGGTCAACCAACTTCTGCGACCTGAGAATCCGTGAGTAGTCTTCCTGTATGAGACCTACGTGGAAACCCCAGGCGAGGAAGCCATTGAGGAATGAGATGTAATTGTTCATCGTCGACGGACTCTTAGTCTCACTCCACTTGTTGCTCCACCGCTGAACAATGATACCGTTCAGTCCAATGATCTGATTCTCCTGAACGATCACATTGTAATTCTCTTCCCAGTCCGCAAGGATTGTATTGATGCGGATTTTCTGAAGATTCAGGGTGTTCTCGTTGACATTGCGCTTACGGGACTGGCAGTAGAAGTCAACGATTGCATAGTGGGCTTTCCCACGGCTACCAAATGTTCTAGAAGTATCGCTCATAATCTATTCTCCTTTGTGAATCGTGCTTGTGAGAGGGGAAATACTGGCTTAGGCAGCAGTAAGCGGAATGCTGACGATCTCGCCATAAGCGGTGACCGCTTTCTCAAGACGAGGAGTCCGCATATAGTGCCAGCAAGTCATGAAGTCTTCCGTCTTGGAAGTCTTCACCGCCTTGATTCCTACAGCGAAGAGGAACTGTTCAAGGTAGCGGTTCGTGGTCTGAAACATATCGTTCATAGTGTCGTTCCTTTCTTTAATTATCTTGGAACAAGGATAGCTTAACATACCCGGCTACCCTTGTGAAGGCCAAAAAGGCATAAAATTTTGCGGCATCTAATTCAACTAATGGTTGAATTACGAGTTAAGAGTTGGCAGAATAAAGGTGGAGTAACAGTAAGGGCAGACATTGTAGGTCTTCCATAATACCCTACGCCGTTGCAAAGTCCTCAGACAGTTGCAATTCCGGCAATAGGCAATGCAAACGTCTTTACTTATCTTACGAGCGAAGGATTTGACGCTAACGCCAGAAGCCATTTTCATATCGGATATACCTCATATCACAGTTCCTCAATCGTATCAGCAGACAGGCTATTGATTTCGCCGGAAGCAACAAGCTGATCAACAGCGATTCCAGCAAGTACCTTATAGGAGTGGTTCTTATATTTGTAAGCCGCAAAGCTTCTACGGTTCACAATGCGGAGCACCACACCTTCACGGACATGAGTCTTACCAATGGGATCTGGCCCATCGTAATACTGCTTGGCTTTCTCCATCACATACTCGCCAGGATCAGCGCAGTCTTCAGGAATACGGAAGGTCTCGCACTCAGGCACGTACTTGACACCCATGTCTTCACAACGTGCCTTAATCTGATCAGGACTGTACTCCATCACATGTCCGTCTTCCGTAGTCAGTGTGATACGGTAAACGTACATCTCGCAACAAGGCGGGTCATCAGTGTATCCATTCTCCTGCTTGCATCCATAGGAGAACTCAGATACGCCACCATACTGCTTGACGAACTCCTTGTCGTTCAGTTTCTTGTTGTCAACGGTTGGACGAATAGGATGTCCACCCTTTCCAACATAACCGACGATCTCGTAGAAGACTTCCTCACCTTTGTAGAGCTTGCCCTTCAGCTTATCCGCCATTGCAAAGCGGAACTCGTTGCTCCCATAGAACCCACCGTCAGGCGAGTTCAGAACAACACGCCGTGTTCCGTTCACAATCTCCCAGTCCGTAGTCGTTTTGGCTTTCAGGCGAAGAAGTTTCTGCAGCCAGTTCCTCTTGGCAACATGAGTGACGGGGAAGTAGCCTGTACGATGCGAAGTCCCATCCAGTTTAACTGTGATCTGAACAGTATCTCCGGGGTGGAAAGCAGAGAGAGACTTGTCGAGATGAGCCGTATCAATATGTTCTGCAAACTGAGGACAATTGATATGCGAAACAGCCTTGTCATTGCCACCGCTCTTTTCAGAGGTCGCTGCGATCTTGGGAAGATACTTCTGAGCGATCACAATCCCATTCAGAACCTCAATCCGATCTCCTTCCTTCAGAGAGGAGACATCAGTGAAGCCTTCCAGACTCTCAAGCTTGAGCGCAAGCCCGTCTGACTTACTTTTTCTGATATTGATTGCCTTGACTGCCCTGGACTTCTCAAGGTAACCGCCAACATTCTTACCTTCCGCATCAAGTTTGCGGATCAGGTTGTTCTTCTCGGCAAACTCTTCACCGATCTGAGTGCCGGCCATGAAGTAGATGACCAGTTCTCCCTCGTTGTAGGAGTTATCCACGATAACATTGTCATCAAAACAACGTCCGATCAACAGACGATCCGAATTGGGAAGCGGAGTCAGTCCTTTGATTCTTGTAATGTAGCCACAATAGTCGGACATCTTTCTCTCTCATCCTTTCTTAACAGTCCGTCATACAGACAGTGCTGGAGATAACAACTCCATACTTGGTGCAGAGATACACGTAAGTGGCATCCAGCTCTTCTTTATTGTTCACCCTGTACCATTCAACTGGAGTTGCCTGTTCGCCGCTCTCGGTGTAATCCTTGTCCATGTAAACGGCAACGCTGAAACTCGTTCCATACTCCGTGGAGATCACCATGTACTTTTCTGGACTGCCCCCACGTACAAGTGCAAGCTTTTGAGTCTTTCGCATCTGTTTTCCCTCCGTTTGTGAAGTGCGTCTACTTATATAACGCATCGTTTTTTAACGGAAATTAACCTCTTCGGAAAATTTTCTTACAGAATCCAGGCTCATCCAGATAATCTTGTTCGCCCTATCCAATTTCTGTGCATCACGGAAAGAAATCTTCCCAGATAGGACAACCAGTCCACCGTTGCCATTGTCACGATACGGAATCTGTACCACTCTCTGGCTATCCACTATGACGGCTGCATGAGAGACAGCACCCTTGCATACAAACACCATCTTCTTACTACGGGGCAACTGAGACCAAACACTACGAAACATATTCGACTTCTCCTTTCTGTAATTAACAGAGAATTTCCAATAGAATTAGATTGGAAAAGGGGAGACGTAAACTTCTTCAGCTTCGTCTCCCAAGTGGCAAATCGTACTCAATTTTCTGTACTCAGATGAGAGATTACTCGATCTCCAAGTAATAATTGCCAGTGTGATTGTCCACTTCATTGTTCCGCTTGTCTTCTTCAGGGTCATAGTAGCCAGTCACAGTCAAGAAATCGACTTTCGTTTCATCGACAAGCTCCTCGAAGAATGTTATCAGCCAATTGATGTCGCTCTTGTTCGGACTAAGAATGCGCTCCCCGTCGAACCACATATCAGTATGCCCGTCGTTCTTCGCCTTGTTAACCATTGCTCCGATAGTTTCAAACACAGAATAGAGCCGGTTGGAGTCCTCGTATTCTTCAGACTCTTTACGATCTGGAGTGGAAGCTTCATCAAATACAACCTTGAAGTCATACTTCTTCAGATTGACTTCGACAGTCGGATATTCCGCAGTCTTGACAAGCAGGAAAGGAGTCTTTGCGGAGTCCGTAACTTTCTCCATGCCCGTCACGTTATCGAAGTAGAATTCCTGGTTCTCATCCTTGGGATTAAGCGCAGTAAAAATAATCTTCATAATGTTTTCTCCTCTCAAAACGAATACTCATCATCATAGTAAACAAAACCTTCGTACTCGAACTCATCCATATCCTTCATGTATTCCACAATAGCATTTTCAAGATTGAAAACATGGTTGTTATCGTCAATATACTCTCCAATAGGATAGATTCGAAGCGAATACGGATCCATAGAGCCACAATAGTTCGCAATCATTACAGGGCAGTCTCCGATAAAAGATACTTTGAAAGCAAACCAAGCCTCACAATTGTCCACTGTCAATTCTTCAACATTTTTGTCATAACACGCAGCAACGTACTGTTCCCTGTCAGAATTTTCAGTCAGAATTTTGGCGAATTCAGGAATAAAAAGCTTCTTCATGATCAAAAACTCCTTTTTTCTCTCTTCTTGGACATCGACACAACATTGATTAGGACAATTCTCTCCCTATTCTCCGTTGTCAGGCGGTACACATTGTCTCTCAGCCATAAAAGCTCAACGATATCAGGAAATTCTGCGGACTGACCCGTAGAAAACTTAACTGAATAGGTCATACTCCTCACTCCTTTCTCAACCTATCCACAAATTCAGTCAAAACAGACACGCACAGATACATCAGAACAAAAATCAACAGCTTCATCTTCAATTCTCCTTACTCACACAGATTATTCCAGTTCGCTTTGCGGATCGTTGTGGTTTCTGTCGGGTTATCAACACCACAATCGCCCCAGACATGGATGGCGACCGCATCCTTTGCTTTGGAATCCGTAGATTCCTCAATCAGGCACAGAGTCTGACCAATATCGGTAACATTCTCCACATAACTTACATAAACTCCGGGATAAGACGAGTCCTGGCTCTCTTCAATCAGAAGGAAACCTTTCTTCAGACCAACAAACTGCTTCTTCATACCTATTCTCCTTTCAATCTTCGTCCGGCTTCAGATCGTCGGACACAGTAATCCATGCGTTCCCGTTCTTGCAGCACTGAATCTTCTCAATTCTTCTCAATCCACATGCTTCGACGGAGATATTGTTTGTTGTACCACGCCAACCATGATAGTGTTTGACTGAGCTATCCATATTTCCGCCTATTCCTTCAGGAGATCCGCCGAGACGATAGTAACTAAAGCCTGTCCTGATATCCTCATGACGAACCAGAGTAAAAAGCTGACCAACCTTGGGATTGTGGCGATAGATATCCATTTCCGTAACGATAAACCTCATAATCAATTCTCCTTTTCAAAAATGGCTTTGTAAGTCAGGTCAAGAGCCAGGTTCTCAGCCCGTCCGGCGAGATCACGAAGCTTCTCAGCTTCCTCTGCGTAGGATTTCGCTTCCATTTCGTTTGCAATTCCTACAAGTTCTTCCATACAGGCAATAATCCGACTGGAGTACTCGCTCATACTTGAATCCTTTCTCCCCGTCACGCCGATAGAGCAGCAAACCGATCAGATAAATCTCCAGTCTTTCCTCTTTGCCCACTCGATGTACTCTTCAAGCGGAGTCTGATCCATTCCGTAGATGTAAGTGCGGTCAAGGAAGTGTGTCACCTGACACATGTCCGATACCTTCACGAGGAGACGCTTGCTTCCCCATGTCTTCCTGTAAATCCAGTACGGAGTCTCAAGATCACTGTAATTCTTGATCACAACGATCCAGAAACCATCCTCGCACATGTCCAGAACCTTACGGGTCTTCATCTCATTCGGATTTGCCATATCAATCTCTCCTTTCTTACTCGTAGATGTCCACAATCTTCGTCATATCGTCTTCATCGATACGAGTAGGGAAGTGGACAGCGTAGCCGGCCTTCGTCAGGGTTTCCGCAATCGTTTCTGTAAGCTCTCCAAGTACGGGAGTATCTTCTACATTGAATCTCCCGTCAGTCAGGAACAGGAACAATTCTGCTGCCTTGTTATAAACCTGATCAATCCGTTTGCACTGTTCGTCGGTGAAATCGGACTGGACTGTCTCGTTGTACTGCTTCATGATTGTCTTTCCTTTTTTGCTCAGATGTGGCTGGTACTGCCAAGGCTGTGCCGTACCTTTCATAAGATCGAGAAAACATTTCTCTGCTTCATCCCTTGTCTGGAAGCTGAAGCACATCGGGAAGGTCTTTGCGTTCTTCTTGGGTTCAATCGTGACATGACTATACTCAGAGCAGGATTCAAGAGTCAGGGGAGTTCCGTCAGGCATAGTGTTCTGGATAAAAACAATATTGTTCATATTCATTCTCCTTTTTTATTTGTGCGGAATTAAAAACGGGAAGCGATCAGTTCGCTTCTCGTTTCATAGGTAAATCATTTTGAAGTTCGGCATCCGCCGGAGTAATGTAACAAGGTTCTCAATTCCAGCACTCGCATGCAATACTAATAAGAGCATCATTTACTTCTCCTTCCGTAAGATTTTCTGCAACGATTGCCCCTGTAAGGGTGTACAAACCGTTCTCGTTTTCATAAATGTCGAGCGGATCAGTCTCGTTGTAAATCTTCTGGGCTTCCGGGGACAGATGTAATGCTGTATCCTGACAACCATAACGTTTTTTCATACTTGTTCTCCTTTCTTAGTACAGATTCCGTCCGCTTATTCTCCACGGTTTCAGATTGTAGAGAATAAAGCGGTCAAGTACATCTGCTCCAGAAATCAGCTGCCCCGTGCAGTTCCGCACCCCAAGATACTCAGGCTTACTGATACGGGACTTCTTTGCATAGATGTGGAACATATGCCGTGTCTCGCTATTCCTGTACCAAGCTTCTTCAGCCTTAGCTCTCGCTTCCTTAGCATTCTGGGCAAGGCAGTGGAAGATACGGTAGTAAATAGTGCAACATTCGTGTGTTTCAAATTCGACGAAGTAAATCCTGTTGCTCATACTTCTCACTCTCCTTAAATAGCTTCGTAGGTGTAGATCGTTACTTTCTTTTCGCCAGAGATCATCTGTACTTCAATATCGGAAACGTCGTACTCAACCATGTCCGCCAACACAGTCTTGTAGTCATCGACAGTCTTAACCATAGAATCCGCAACGAAGAAGCTGCGGTCATCCTCATCACGGAATTCTTTGCAGGCACCAAGGTATATTTCCGCAAAGCTTCTTGCCTGATCTTCGGTGTATTCAGCTTCACAGGCAATCACAGTAGCAATGTCCCCCTGACAATAGCCGTGGGCTTTAGTAGAGTTCCATTTCGCTCCAGTCTTGGCGTTCAACACGGCGATTACCTTCTCGATAATCTCCGGGTCATCAAGATCCAGTTCGCTATTACGAGCGATATCCTCGAAATCTTTGATATTGAAACCGTACCAGTCACCATGCCAGTTATTGAGAAGAATAAAGATTTCGTTCTTCTCGTCTTCCTCACTGGTGAAATAGGTATTGTCGAAAAACCAGTCAGTGTCCATTTCAACGGCAGGAACTTCCTTCAAAACAAACTTGCTCATAGGTTTATCTCCTTCCTTAATCTCCTCAAGCTCTTCTTCGCGGACGCAGAGGTCATTATTTGTTCCATCGAATACTGCGAGTAAAAATTCGTGGGTTGAGTCCCAACTATACGGAGTGCAGAAATTTCCGTTCTCCTTAATTAGTAGTTCGTGGATATCAGTGTCGATCTCGTCTCCGTTGTAGCGGAAACGGTATTTCTTTCCGATCTCGATCATATTTATTCTCCTTTCTTAGTCGGATTAGCGAACCGGGGTACGAAGAAATCTTCTACCCGGCAAGTTTCACGATTGATATGGGCATAAATCCCAAACCAATCATGGGCAAAGTTCTCATTATCGGCATCCAGCCACTCCTGAAGCCGCATGTCGAATTGATGTGCTGCTACATCGAGATCCATCATGTGATTAATTTTCTTATCCACAAATAGTCCCATCCGCTCTGCTCTTTCCATGATTTTGTCTATAATTTCATGGTCTTCACGGGTCAAGTTCTTTTCAAAAATCGAATACATATTCATTTTCCTTTCTGCTCGTATATGTCCGTATCGCCCAGACAATTTGTAACTAATCAGAAGACGAAGTCCGTATAGACTTCCGTATTACCCTTGATCAGCCGGCTGTAGCTGATATCAGAGAATTTTCCGCACTCATACTTCTTTTCCGTGCGGTCATACTCACCACGGACAAAGACCTGGTTCTCTTTGGGTTCAGAGATAGGCTTGAGCGTAAAGAACTCGCCCTTTTTCAGTTCCTTAACCTTCATCACAGTTCCCTCCACATCCGATTTCCTTTAATCGATTCCAATTCAATAGGGGAGTCGAGTTTTTCGACATCCCCTAATAGGTATCCATATTTCTTGTGCTTGCCGTCCCAATCATACTTACTGCCTTTCGGAATCCTGTGGCAGAATTCATACTCTCTGAAATTTTCTTCACTAATAAACTCATACTGGCTACGGATGAACACATAGCCAACGAGCTTCGGCTTTCCGCAACCAGTTAAGATTACTCCAACCCACTGTCCGACAAACCTCTTGAGTTTGTCATGGGTACGGGTTTCGATAACCTTTTCTCCGCTTAGAATCATGTCAATAATCCGTTTGCCACGGATATAGATTCCGTACTTGGCATGGAGAAGATTCCGAATGTCTTTGTTCTCCATAACTATTCTCCTTTCAAAATTTTGCAGACACCCGACGAACAAGTTCGTCGAGTGCTGTGAGGTAGGAATCGCCATCGACATGAATAGAGTACAGAAGATGTCCGCAATCTTCGTATACAAGGAAAATTTCCCTGTCCTGCCAGATTGAAAGTCTTCTGCGATCCCATTCGGAAAACTTGGCAACATCCTCTTCCGTACCATGAAAATAGGAGACGTGAACATCCTTCCGTCTCCCATATTTCTTGATCATTGCGGTCACATCAGAAGCAATCTCGCTTAGAATCCTGTCCCGTTCAATTGTGCAAGTGTCCTGTGCCATTTTTATTCTCCTTTCTCAAATACAGTCACCGGAAATCAGATGGAAGGCTTTTTCTGCTCTGGTTGCCGCCTGAACGAACAGTTTCCTGTCGTTTTTGAGAGCCTTCAGCCATCCTGCAATGTATGCAGCACTGTTCTGGAAGCTTTCATCAGTCTCCAGTCCGCATACGAAGACCATAATTGCAGAAACCATTTCCGCAACAAGTTCTTCAACAGAATAATTCTTGTCTCCGAACTTGGTTTTGTCTGTGAAGCGATTCAGACGGCTCTTGTGTCCTGTTGAATGTCCCAACTCGTGAAAAGCGGTCGAATAAAATTCCGCCACTTCTTTGTACTGCGAGAGAAGAGGAACAACTACCGTATCCGTTGCCGGAGAGTAGTAAGCTGAGTTGCTTTCCCGTACTTCGTAAGTAACTTTGCTCCTCTCTACATAATTGCGGATCATATTCTCCGCTTTTTCGTCAGGTTTAAGATTGTCTGACTTCTCCGCTTCCTTGTAATACTTCGGAGTTATTCCTTCAACTTGAGTCAGGATATTGTAGACTTTGTGGTATACGAGTTTAGGAGGATACTTCCGCTTCTGAACAGGCTTTTCTTCCTGCTCTTCCTCGACTTCCTCACCAGTGGAGAGGTCGATAATCTTTTCTTTTTTCGGAGTACCGCCCAACCATGTGTAAATAAGACGGTAATCCTTGCGGTCTTTAATTGTGCCACCTTCTGTCAGGATCTGTTTCTCCGTGGCGTACTCGCCGGGTTCAAATCCTATTGAAATCTGATTCATCAGGCTGTACTTCCTGCCATCGTTGTGCGAGACGGCAAAGCCTGTCCCTGATGACCATGATTTTTTCCACGGAACAGTGCCTTTTTCTAGCTGTTCGACCACTCTGTCTGTTACAATCTGATAAACATCAATACTCATACTCAAATCTCCTTTCTTAATCACAAAGCCATTCGTGTTTTTCAAACGGCTCAGTTTTCTTGATCAGCTGATAACCTTTGCGGAGATACGGCTTATCTGTCCGCAGAGAAAAGGACTTCCGGCCAGCAATAAGCTGACCAGTAGTCCAGTTTTCTCCACCGAATCCGTTGTAAGTGGACTGCTTGTCGCATTCCGCAAGAGTAATTGTCTTTGCAGTAACCTTTACGACCTTGTAGAACGTGTTGTAGATTCCATTGTAGTTTACAGTTCCTACAAGGATATCTCCGACCAAAAACTCCATTTCTTATGCTCCTTTCTTCATCTTGCGAGTAATTTTTGCTTCAATACCTCTAAGCAACTTCGTGCCGTCGAGATCAGACCAATAGCAGAAATCCTGCCCACAGAAAAAGTCGCTGATTTCCTCAACGACTTCCAATCTCCGCATAAAAGTATCGTATTGATCAAGCAGGATTCTGCACTCGTGCATTTTCTCCCCATCCCCAAAGAGACGAGCCGTATTGTACTCGCTCATGGTTTTCCGGCGAAGTTTCTTCAGATCGGCAGGACAGTGATTTGTAATCAGGTACATTTTTGCAGTGATGTAATCTCTCATTGCCTGTTCCACTACAGCTGTTCCCAATTCTTTTAGTTCAAATATCATTATTCCTCACCCCCTTCCGAATACATGGGCAACTTGCTCATGTCGAACTCATAGACGGGATAGAATGTATCTCCATCCCTGACCATATCAGGAGTTTCCTTTCCGATCCCCAGTTTCTCGATAATATCGACCGCATAGTGGTAGACTGCGGAACAGTTCTCCGGGTAATCCTTGTTGCCGAAGAGATCAGCCGTCAAGTACATGTCAGAACCGTTCTCATTGAAGGTAATCAGGTTGATGTGCAACTGACCGAAGACGTTTCTGTTTTTGCTGACGAACAAATACTGTCCGTTGATCTTGGTCATCTTCCCAAGGTCAATCTCCATGCCGTTCATAAAGATCGGAGTGCCTTTGACCTGTTTCCAGTTTGCATGGCAAACTTTGCACTCTGTATTCCAGTACACATTGGAGCAATTTTCCGCTATTTCAATTGCTCTGTCCTTCTTGTCAACGATCTGGAACGGTCTTCTGCCAACCGAAATGATATACTGCTTTGCCATCTTACTTCTCCTCCTCAATGCTACTGTATTCATAGGTGTAATCATTTCCATATGCCAACATTTCATCCAGATCTTCCCAATGATCATCGGTATAAATTTCAGCCATCTT
>Ga0326511_10001667_pt1 | contig 18314 bp, 32 predicted proteins | sample 0_2496_0518_D_FD_203701 | JGI IMG/M metagenome (GOLD analysis project Ga0326511, IMG submission 203701) | Bovine rumen microbial communities from UC Davis, California, United States - 0_2496_0518 | ecosystem: Host-associated > Mammals > Digestive system > Stomach > Rumen | place: USA... | reverse complement strand
GTTATTATCAACTTCCATCTGATACTTATTGAGTGCTGCATCGTAAAGCTCTGGAATGATATCATTTAGCTTCGTAAGATATTGCTGGTTTGCTTGTGATGCAGCTGTTGCACCATAAGAATTGCCATAGCCACCAGTAAGACCAGCTACTGATGCTGTTGCATTCATAGCTGCTTCCTTGCCTAGCTTCACATACTGGTCCTTATAATTCTGATAAAGCGGATCTCCGTTAAAATCATAGCTAAAAGGCTGCTTATTAATAATCTTATTTAGAGTATCATTAATCATTCCACCATACTGGCTCTCGTAGGTGGGCTTTTCTAAGCTATTAATCTGCTTTACATAATCTTTTGATTTAGTAGATTTGAATGCCATTACTTTTTCACTCCTTTCTTATCATCTTCTATTTGTTGGGCTAACATATTAAGGCTATCTGCCAATTCATCAAGATATGACTTAATTATCCTTATGTTTTCCTGTGGTGTTTTATCATTTGAAATTGCAATATAATCAAATCTATCCATTTACTCGTCCTCTCCGCTGCCACCTTCAACAGCTTTTGCAATATTAAATAATCTAAAGTCTCCCCAGCCTGATAGTCTAAGCTTGATGTGATCTGCACGTTTTACCGATATCGGGATTTCGTAAGATTTCTTTCTTTCTGCGTAGTGCTCTGTCACGTACTCCCACAGTCCAGATGAATCATATTCGACCTCAATCTTCACACAAGAATTAGCATCCTGCTGCATTCTGATATTAAATCTCTTTATGTATTTCTTGTATGGATTATCAAGGCCAAGGTCCCCAGTAGTGAAGCTCCATTCGATTACACCTTCAAGCCTTCCATTTACAATTTGTCCTGGATATAAATCGTCTGAAGGAAATAAATCATCTGAAGGAAAGATTGTAGTCTTTATGGCTTCATTGTTTACGCACCATAGCTCACCTTTAGTATCTATTACGTAGGTTGCATTGTTTGCATAGGTCATATAAAGAGCCTGGATATCATCTTCTATTACCCAAGTACCCTTAGTAATATCATATACATACATGTGATACTTATAATCAGCATCTCGCATTGAGATATAGTATTTATTTCGATATCCGCAAGCTACAGCATCATAATATGGCTCTGTTCCAAGCTTTGTATCAATGGTGTTTTCTGAACCATCATAAGCTACAACTGAATCTCTAGACTTGAATATAAGTACCTCATTAACAACAGATATAGATTTAGAAGAACCCTTAGCAACTCCCCTGCAAGGCCTATATATCATCTGAAAGTTAGATGGCTTAGTGCCATATAATTTGTGGAATCCGTCTTCTTTGAAAAAGAAAACATAACCTGAATAAGCTGCAATACCAGTAAATTCTCCCTGGCTACCGCAGCTTGCAGCATAAGAATCTGAATCTAGGCCCACATAATTAAACCAGTTTGTAGGATCTCCCAGCTTTGAAGCATAGATTTCATTTACGAAATCACCGTTATTGTTTTCTCCGTATCTGCAGCCCCACAATCTATTATTAAGCTCACAGATATAATCCATCTTAGGAAGCTCTCTTTTAACCTTAACTTCAAGTGTCTGCCCCTGCTCTGGAAGTGTGTACACTTTATCAATAAGGCCTGCAACGATTAAATAATCATCATCTGCTTTATAAACCACCATAGTATCGTTAAAATCAAAGTCATTATAGCCTTTAACTGGGATTCCAGATAGCTTAACAGAATCATAATCTTTAAAGCCTTCTCCTATTCCTGTTGCTGCAAGCTTCACGTAAGTAGTGCCTACTGATGTCCACATTGAGTAATTAGATGAATACATCTTCATTACAACTGGGTCAGTTGAAGTATCAATCCATAGCTTTGTATTGTCTGAAGGAGCTGTAGTTCCTGTATATGTACTTAAAGCTGTACCATCTAGCTTTGCCATTGTCATGGTAAGTGATGTTACAGTTACTTCATTTTCAATTCTATTTGATGTGTTATCAATCGTGTTATAGATAATTCCATCTGGAAATACGCATATATACGCATTCATGCGCACTAACTGTCTTTGTATATCAAGTGGATCTAAATCAAGTACCTCTTCACCATCGTAAAAAAGTACGTTATTGTCTACATAAGCAAGCTTATCTCCACCACAAATACCCTGGGGATATGTTAGATGTCCAACATAACCTCTGGGTTTTCTGTTTGCAAATACTGGAAAATAGTCATTAGTCATGTTTTTCATGTCCTCAAACTCATTTTCCCCTATATGAAGACCTTTATTAATTCCAAGAAATGAATTAACAACAGTCACCTTTTCTCTATTATTTTTATTTACAATCATATCTGGAAGCATAGTCTATCTCCTTATATGAATTTCTTTGGGTGCTGAATTGGTAAATGTGTCGAATTATACCAGTCTTTATACTCCTGAAACTTTGAGTTAAACATAATCATTGAGTTTTGATATCTTTCAGTTTCACCGTTGGCATAATCCATCATGGCATATAGCCAGTGCCTATATACATCAGCATAAATATCATCAAGCAAAAGCTCTTCATTTTCTGAGCTATAAGGCTTAAATGTAGGCTCAACTTCAACCTCTGTCTCTTCACCTGTTTCCTCATCAACTACTGTTTGCTTGATTAATTCATGAACATGAGTCATAATAACAGTATTAAAGATTCTTCCATCCAGTTCAGATAACCAGTCAATTTTAGTGTTATCATCAAACTGTGATGGCTTTAATTCATCAACTCTAGCAAGTACATCAGATATGCGCATAAAAAACTCCTTTCTACTGAAATAAGGGCAGCACCACTATGAGTGCTGCCCTTATTCAATAATGTTTTTATATCATTAGGGGGAATTATAACAACCTATGTTTAGTGAAAAGCTAAATTTCGCTCTTTATTCATAAGTTTTTCCTGCAAAGCTCTGCTTCTTCGGATAGACTCTTCATTCATACGCTTCTCATTATCATAAACTTCTTTAACCTTACGTGGGACCTTAACAGCAACACCACGCTGTATCTGGAATGTTTCACCATTAATCGCACAGAACCAGTCATCCTCTTCGTTTTCTCGAATAGGAATCTCTAGTGTAACTAGTTCCTCTGGATCTGGTGCTGTAGGCTTTTTTTCTTCAGGTTTTGTCTCTTCAGTAAAGACAGCTTCCTGTAAAGCCTTATCGTCTTTCTTTGCCATATTATTTACCACCTTTCAGGGGAAGCTTTTACACTTCCCCATAAAATATTAATTAGCAGCTTCCTTATCAGAGAACTCTGAAAGTGATTCAATTCTAACCATAAATGAGTTATTAAGAATCTTAGCTGTCTTAATTGCCTTCCAACCAGCTGTACATCTCTGGTTAAGTGGATCCTCACCTTCACCAAGGCCTTTGATGATTGTCTGGAGACCGCCACCTTCAACATCTGTTGTAGCATACGCATTCTTACCTACGATTACAGTAGAAAATACTGAGTAGTATGTTGCATCTACTGCTTCAGTATCATCACCTGCAGGTACAGCTGCTGTCTTAACTGGACATGTATTATCATTCCAGATCTTAGCTTCTGTAGACTCAACAAAACGTACACCAGCAATCTTTCCGATTTCGCCCTGATATAATTCATCAGGTCTAGCATACTTGTGCCACTCGATGAACTCTGAATCGTTCATAAGATCATAAGCTACATCAGGATGTACAATACCAACATAGCTTCCATCAATTGTAGGTGTGTTGTGTCTCTTAAGCTGTGTAGCAGCCTTCTTAATAAGCTGTACAGTAAGCTTATCACTTGTTGTAAGTGTAGCTCTTGATGATCTACCACCAGCAAAAATTACATTAGTACCTGCAGCCATAGCATCTCTTGTGATTGTATCAAGTGTTCTACCTGCCTGCTCACCAAGCATTGATACTGACTCAACAAGTACATTATCAATTGTTGTAAGCTTAACTACATCTGTGATGCGTACATAATCACCGTACTGTGATACTGTAGCAGTGATTGCTGTTACATCAAGCAAGCTTCCATCTGGTGTAACACCTTCTGTTAAAGGTGTAAGTGCTTTTGGAAGAGAAGCAAACTTTCTAAATTCGATTGTTTTACCACCGTTCTTTGGAATGTTTCTCTTCTGTGCAAACTGGTCATGTACCAGGTTTGGCTTAGCATCTCTTAAAAGAACCTTATCATAAAAGGTCTTGTTCTCAGGAGAAAGTCCTGAACTTGTTGTAGCATTCATGTTCTGCGACATAAGCTGCAGATTGATTAATCTTCTGTTCTTATTCATATCTTTTCCCTTTCCGCTACAAGGGAAGTTTTGTATTAACCGAAGCTAATTTGCGCTCCCCTCGCAACTCTTCTAATACACTCATCAAGCTCAGCATCTGTTAGCTGGCTTGCATCCGATTTGAATATTTTTCCAGAAGCAGATTGTGTACCATTTTCAGCAGGCCTTGCCTGTCTACTAGTGATATTGTTGACTATTGCCTTCTCCACCTGACTTGCCGTTGTAGCCATAGCACCATTGACAATATCATCGAAGTGAACCGTCTTGAATGCAGCTTCAAAGCTTATCCCATTTGAAAGCAAATTAGTGAAATCAGGATTTTCAATCTCTGCAGCAAGGTCAATGTCTACACCGTACTTCTTAGATACAGCATCTGCATCCTTAAGCCATCCAGCATAGATTTGTTCAGCATTAGTATTTCTTGCTGCTTCTTCCTGTGCTGCCTTTAGAGCTTTATTTTCCTGTTCAAGTTTTAGCTTATTACGATACTGTTCAGTTGTTAGGCCTTGCTCAAAGGCTGCAGCTTCAAATAAGCTATCATCATCATTAACAGCCTTAAGTATTCCTTCACTGTCACTAGCATCTAAGCCATACTTTGCAGCAAGTACTCCTAAGATTTCATTGTGGCTTTCAAGTGTTTTTTCAAGCTTCTTAGTCTCTTTGAAACGCTTGTTAAGGATATCCTGTGTGCGCTTATCGAACTGATCGTGCCACTGTCCACCCTTTTTAATCATTTCATCAAAGGTGTGCTGCAATTCTGCTTCTGTAGGAGTTTTTGTGGTATTTTCTCCCTTTGCTTCAGGCTGGGCTACTTCCTGAGACTGCATTGATACACCAAACTCAATGTTTGATAAATCTTCCTCGCCCTGGGATCCTGGGACATCCCCTATTCCACCAGTTACAGCTCCACTACTCTCGCCTGTGCCTTCGCTTGTACTTGCGCCTGTACTAGCTCCACCACCATCAGCAAGAAGCTGCAGATTAAATTTGTGTTTCATGTTCTCATCGTTCCTTTCCGAAGTGTCATTCGCTTTAAGCGAAAAAAATGTGGTATAAAATCGCAAAAAGCATGAATTTGCTTGTTGCTAAATTCAAAATAAATCATTTAAAAAAATAATGTCCCCCCCTTTGGGGTATTTTTTTTTAATTTTTTTTATTCGTTAAAATGCATCTGAATATTATCAGGGTACATGGCTGCAAGATCACATAATCCACTCATTACCATTCGATACATGTGCTTTATGTTATGCTTAATATCAACTGCATCAATATTGATATCACCATCATCAAGCTTTACTTCAACAGCTCTTACCTTGTCATACTCTGCTAATGTATCTATGTAATTTCCATAGGCTTGAATTAATGTTGATACTGCAGCACATACAATATCCTGTCCTTTAGGTGCATAATCTGCATGGCCTACAGCCTTAATACCGTATCTTATATTTTTTTCAGTTAAATAAATATCAATCATGTCTTAGCTCCTTACTGTTGTAGATTCTCTTGTTGCATTAGCAGCTTGTGCTGATAGTGATCCTCTTGTATTTCCACTTGATGTAGCCTTACCTGTTGGCTGATTTAATGCTTGCTGCATTTCAGGTGGCACTACACCAAGCTGTGCTGCAGCTTCTGGTGCAAAAGTAATTAATGCTTGTGTAAGCTGCATTACCTGCTGGTAGAGGATAGCATTATTTCTTACATTCTCTTTAATCTTGTCAAGGCCATCAAAATCCATCATCTCTAAGCATGCAAGTGCGCTATCACCATTGTTAGGTGCAAAAAATCCCATCTGATACAGATTAATTGCTGTCTGATTCTGTGATTCTTTTGAGTATGCACTCTTCTTCTGTGGCTTAACCTCAATATCAAGTATTGGCTCACGCTGCCCTAAATTAAGGACAGTACCATTAGGAAGCACTAAACTTCCCTGGTCTTGTGGTCTTAATGCTGAATTATCAAACTCTACAAACTCAGGTTGTCCATCTTCACCAGTAATCCTAAAGCATCTAGTTTCAGTGTAAAATTGTCTTATAAGCTCTATTACCTGGTAGCAAATCTTTTTAAATGCTCCATAGCTTTCTTGTGATGCATCTCTAGATAGCTTTCCAGCTGCTTCCTGTAAGGATGCAATACCACTTGCTGTAGTTACATTTGAATTTTGTCCTTGTGAAGCTGCAGTGTTACCAGATGTGTCCTTCATTTCCTGTATCTTTTCAAGAAGTACATTCTCATAAATCGGTGCAAGTGGCTGCACTGGAACTGGCTTAAAGGTGTTTTCATCCAGGTGTCCATCACAATGGATAATAGAATTTTCGGGATCGTTGTATTCTTGTTCATTTAAACCTGCAGAAGTATTTACAATGGACCTAGCTCTTGCATTCCAATTTGAATTTTCAAGGATATTTCGCTGCATGATATCAATAAATTTCTGATCATCTGAAATTAAATCTATATATCCCATACCGCATACATCTGCTTTAACTGGAAACAGCACATCAAAGACGAAAGGATATTGGCCGTGTGCAAGCCAGCCTGTCTGCTCATAGTTAGGATCATTTTCTGTTGCATAAAGTACCTGCTCATTACAGAACTTCACGTAATGCACTACAGTCTTAATACCAGGAATGCCTTGCGCATTAACAGTCTTGATTCTGCGCTTATAGTACCAGTCAAATACTGCTACCTGCTCCGTATCATCAATATCCTTGCCATAATTAACAAAGTGGAATACATCATCAGCATTTCCAGCATTTACATCTATTCCAGGATATCTAGCCTTTATTTCCTCTTCATCCATGTATGAAACTACAAATACGTTTGGACTATCTTGAATATCCTTAATACCTGGCTTCCAGAAGATACTCATTACATCAATGCATTTGATATCTATATCACCTAGTCCATTATTTTTGTCGTTGTTCCAAAAAATACCAGTTACAGATGTTCCAAACTTATTCTTATCCCACATACATTCACTGTAGGTCTTCTGATATTCGTTCTGCTCTAGCACTACTGGTATAATCTTAGATAATGCCTTAGCAACTTCTTCATCATCCCTAGCTCTTGGTAGCACATTTGGCTCTGGGTAATTATCCATAGCATCTGCATGCTTATTAAGGATTGTATTAACAAGCCAGGCACTCTTAGGCTTAATTCTTGTAGACTCTGCAGAACCATTAATTAAGTCCCAGTGCTGCATTTGCCAGTATTTCTCGCAATCTTCATATTTCTTTTCAAGCTCTTTTTTCTTCTCACGATACTTTTGAAAAGTCTCATAAGCTTCTCTTACTTCTTTTGTGCCGATTATTCCTGTTGTTGTTACACCAGCATAAGCAGATAGCTCAGGATCATGTGACTTATTAATTGATTCCTGCTCTAATACTCTTGTCTGCTGATTAAGAGCATTGATATCAGCCATAGCTTCCTGTTGCACTTGCATCTGCTGCATTTGGCTCTCTAGTTCATCTTTTCGTGCTAATAATTGTAAATTCATACTACTTCTCCTTTACATGTTATAGTGTCTACTTGGTGTTCTTTGATTTAATGGATCATTTTGATCTATCTTCTGAAGAACATTAGGCCTTGGAGCTATTGGATGCTCCATAAATGCATAACGTTGTTCATCATAATTGTGGTCTTCCATATCTGTATCTATATCTTCAGGATGCTTGTCTGAATAAATTAATAGTGGTATGCAACGAATGAAGTCTCTGCAGGTATTGAATACTTGAAACATTGGATCACCAAACTTGTCAAAAGCAAGCCTATAATGGAATTGCATCTTACCAGCAAGTCTTGTATTATCTCCACCATGCCAATAACAAAACTCTCGCTCCATCATCCTTGCTATAGATTCGCCCCTTGATTCATCAAAGATTGAAGGGTCTGCTACACAATCTATAATCTTTCTACCCTTTAAGATTTCATTATTTGCTTCTATCTCCCTTATACCTCTTGCAATCTCTGTAGGGTCTATCATAAGGCCGTGGTTAGCTGTGCCATTACATCCATACCATTCAGCAATACGATACATTCGTCCTTGGAAGTCAACAGCATTCCATCCCACAGAAAAAGGCTTTGCATAACCAAAATCAAAGGACCTCATAATCTTCCATTCATAAGGAATATCAAAAGGCTCTATTACATGTGTCCACTTTCTATCTTTGTAGTGTGCGCTATCGTTCTTCCATTCAGTAAATACCTGTCCTGTGAAGCTATCCCAGCTACCGTACAAAAGTGCATTTCTTTCAGCTTCTGGAAGGGAAGCAAGTGTTGCAAGATAGCCTGGGTCTTGTTCGAGAAGCTCTTTGTTATCAAAGACGGTTGAAGGAATAAAGATTCTATCTCTAGTCATTTCTATCCATTCACCATCAGGTGTTTGGACTCGTACCTCTTCATACATCCTGGTTTTAGGTGGTGCTGGTGTAATAAATCTTTCTTTTACCCAGCCCATGCCTTTACCGTCAGGGTTGCATGTGCTTCTTATGTACTGGATAGTCTTTCTACCATTTGTTTTACCTGTTGGTCTACATCTAGACTTAAGATATTGATACATTTCAAAGGTAAAGTGCGTCAATTCGTCAAAACAGATAACATCGTATGATCTACCTTGATACTTGTATTTATCCTTATCAGCTTCCATATAACCGAAGAATATCTTAGCTCCTGAAGGAAACTTCCATACTTTGTCTGTCTGGTTATACACGGCTTTCGGGAAGGCTGCCTTGTATAGCTCCATGGACCTAGAGATTAAAGCTTCTAGCTGTACCGCTGTAGCACGAAAGATGATAGCTCTATAGTGTGGAATGTCTACCTGTCTTAATACTTCAACAAGTAGTGCATCAGACTTACCGCCACCAGCAGCACCACCATAAAGCACTTCAAACTCAGTGCGCTCCATAAATTCAATTTGCTTAGGTTGTGGTTTCCAGGTAATATTAGCCATCTTCTTCTTCCAATCTAGGCGCAAGCATTATTACACCACCATTTTGTTCTACATCAGCTTCAACCTTAAGCTCGTTTCTTTCTCTCCACTTCTCAGGTTGTCTACACTTAAGCCAGAATATTTGAGCTGTAACATTACCTGCCATAGCTGCTTCAAAAAGCGCATTCTCAACGCAATAATCTGTTACTTCCTTCCCTTTTTTTAATGCGTTTGAAATGGCCGAAGAAGATTTCATGTAGTCATACAAAGTAGACTTAGCTTTGAACCCCATGTTAAAAGCAATTTGCTCTATGCTTAGTCCTTCTCTAGCCCATCCTTCCAACAATATAAGATTCTCAGGAGATTCCCATTTAGCAATACGTTCTAGCTTTGCTTTTGCTGGACCATTTATTTTCTTTTGTACTGCTGCATCCTTTGATTTCTTTTCGACTGCTGCATCTGGCTTCTTTTTAGTTTTGTTGACTCTCTTTGAATTTGATTGTGTGTTGCCTGGTTTCTTAGCTTTGTCCGATTCATTCTTATTACCTCTTGCCATAGTTAATCACCTTCTTATCATCGTACTTTTCCGAAGTGTCAGGGCTTATAGCCCTCATCGTCTATCCGAAGTGTCTAATTACAACTTCAAACTAACACAACAAAATTTTTGATGTCCCCCCCTTTGGGTATAAAAAAGCAGTGACCATATAGATCACTGCTTTTTATAATTCATTATTTAGTTTTTTGGTTCTTTCCTGAAAAGGTATAAAAGATATTCGCTCATGCTCATTTGTTGCTTTTCGGCTTCAGCTTTTATCTTTTGCTTTTCCAGCTCTGAAACTCTTATAATAATATTTTCAGTTTTCATGCAACTGCCTTTCTTTTAATTGCTCCAAAATTCTTCACCGATTATAATAACAAGAACCTTTGCATCTTTGTCATCATAAAACATTTCAAAATCAGCAGTTTCGCTTGAATTAGCAAGAATAGAATCATTATATCTTTCTTGATCCATAATTTCCCAGCTTTCTACTTCACAATCCTGGTACTTTTCTTCAGAAAATACTTCATCAATATTTGTAATGAAATCACCATGGATTTTGTGAACTTTTCCAACGAAAGCGTAAACCTCAAAATTTGCGATGTTATCATTATATTGCTCTTTGATTAATTCCTTAACTGTCATAATGTACTCCTTTCTTTTATCTCCCTTGCTTGATATTGTAATAGCATTTGTATATACATTTGTAAATACCTTTTCTGTGAACAATTTGCAAAATATAAAAATGAAGCCATATATTAGGCTTCATTGTAATTTTCCATAATCAATTTATAAATATTGCAATTCTCAGGATAACAATTAGAACAATGTTTCCTGATGTAGTTATCTTTTTGGCTTTCTGTCTTAAATTCCATTATAAGCTTCTTTGATCCATCTACCCCTTCACACCAGATGCCTTTTTTTCCTTCCCCTAGGTAAAAAGGACAATTACAAACATACTTAGGTTTTGTTCCCATAACTTCTTCCCCCTGCTGCAATAGTGTCATTCTTTTTTGTATTTTTCTAGCCAATCTATTAGGTCCAGCTGACATCTATCACATAGATCTATACCCTTAGTATATCTGTTTGATACTGCGTAACTTATTTTTTGAACCTTAACATGTACATCCTTGTCTATTGGATAATATTCACCACATCTGTCACATATTTTTGCTTTCATATAATTCCCCCTTATACTGCTGCAATATAAATTTATTCTGTTTCCTTACTCTCTCCTACTAATTCATAAGTTTTCTCAAATCCTCGCTTATATGGTGCGTTCCACCAAGATAAATCAAATGTCATGGTCTGAATAATGGCAAAATATGAAATATACACATGAACAAAATTACCGTTAGTCCCATACTCACCATTTGGAAACATAGCCTTTATCATATCCCCATTAGTTGCACCTTTCGGGAATGTAGGTGTAACTCTTGGCAATTCCTTTTCTAGTCGCTCAAATAGTTCTAGTTTTCTACAAGCACCGCCAAAACTAAAGTTTAGGTCTAACCATTTTTCTAATTCTGCTATACTCACGCAATCATCACAAGTATCTCTGTTCATTTTATGCTTTTCGATAAGCTGAATTAGTTGTGAATTTGTATGATTAGCCTTATTAATATAATTTTGAAAGTCCTCATTTTCTTCTAATAATTCAAGTATCAACTTGTGTTCTTCGTACACTTTACCGCTTGGCTCTTGCCCTCTATTTTCAGCCCACATTTCACAAGCCTTAACTTGCTTTTTACAATGCTCTCTTAATTCTTCCTTAGTCATTTCAAATCCCTTTTAATCTAAAATCTGCTTTAAATCCTTTGCTATTTGTTCCAATGGTATCATCAACATTACTCATTTTCGTTATCTCGATTTCTTTCTACAATTCTATTGAAATGTAATTCAAAACCATCACTTACAATCAAGTACTGCTCTCCTGGACCAATACCGACAGTATGTGAGATAGGATTCATTATTCTTTTTTCTTGCCTATCATATTCATCATGATAAACAACTTCATAATATGGTTTCTGCGTATAATCGTGTTGCTTTCTTAAAGCAGATACAACCATGTGTATTTCATTTTCCGTTAATGGCCTTTGCTCGCATAGTTTTCTTTGTATGCTCTCAATAGCATATTCTGCATTCCAATCAACCATTTATTTCCCCTTTTATCTCTTGTTCAAATTCATTAAATAATTCATTGTGCTTGTCACAAAACCACTCGGCAAGTCTAGTAGTGAATTTAGCAAGTCTATATGCAATCTCAATTCTTATACTTAATATTTTAAGTTTCATTTAATCCTCGCTTTTTATTAATTCATCAATATGTTTTATTATTACTCCAATTGCGATACCAGCACCCAGAGATACCATTGGTGTATTAAACTGGTTACAAGATTCTTGTATATCTTTAACTACTAAATTTAACCATTCATAGAATCTGTGCTTTTTTTCTTCAGCTGTTTCTTTAGTTTGTTCATTCATCCTATTCGCATTAAACTCCCTTTATCATGTTCTACTTTTATTGTTCCAGACTCGGTGAAGTCTGGAATAGTCTTATTAATTGAATAGCACATAGGCCACCCTTCATTAAGTCGCATGTTCTCATAGTCCCAGTCTTCAGGATAGCATGACACGGAGAGACAATTATATGTCTCTATTCCATATATGCCAGAATGGATCACATGATATACCAGGTTATGATATTTATTCTCCCAGGCTCTAAGCTCTTTAAGTACATCTTCAGGTACATCTATAAGCTTTCCATACTCTGAGCACTTAAGGATATCATTATCCTTAAATGCTCGAATTACATCTTCATCTAGCTTCAGCTGCTGCATGCGCTTAATTGCTTCAGCTTTCATTTCATTCATATAATCACCTATAAATTAAATCATAAAGAATAATTTCCAAATAATTGGATGCTTATTTATTCTCTCTGCAACTGCCTTCATAATTTCAATATCTCTTTCGAGATCATTTTCAGCTTTAATTTTGCTTCCCTTTTCCTTAACAAAAATACGATAAAGAAAACCTGATAAGGCAATATAAAAACGTAATGTATCTGAATCAGGATATGTACTATCCTTATCCGCCTTATTGTTGTATACTTTTTCAAACATAGCTATTGGTCCCATAATATCTTTTTTCATTTTGTATTCCCCCTTAATTTATTAATAGCTTCCTCTGCTGCACCTTCGCCACAATCTCTGTCATATAGCCAGCTATCAAAAGAGTCTTTGCTTAAATCTACTTTTAAGACTCTTCCGTGAAGATAGTCGAAGTAATAACCTGGTTGCTCATCTATATCCCTTCTTGCATCTTCTACTGTATATTCGGGAATTGCCTGTAATATTCCCAAACCTTGTACATGTGATCGGTGATATAGAGCATGTAATACTTCTGCCTTATCAAGTCCTTCAATATCAATTATTGCCATATTATAAATCCTCTCCGTATACTCTGCCTTCAATATGATATCCTAACAAATCATTCAGATTAATTAACATCTCCATGACTTCTTTCATATCATGATTTTGTGTTTGCTCAATCATTTTCATTAAAGAAAATGTTGCAAGTATAAATCCTGACTCATTCATGTTGCCTTGCACATGTGGTATCATACCATTTATTGTTATTGTTATCTCACCATTAGCTGAATTTAAGAAATCTTGCAGCTCTTTTAACTCTTTATTCATTTGCTTCGTCTTCTCCCTCTTTTTCAAGTTTGTGAATGTCAATGTGAATCCAATATGGATTACCTTTAACATTTACAGTCACAGATACACTTTCTGTGTCTGCTCCCATAAGCTCCATTGTGTTAATCATACTTTCAAATACATTTTCCATTTCTTTAAATTCCTTTCTTGTTTATCCATTCTTCTCTGTTTTTTACTCTGATTGCAATATCATTAAGCTCATTTTCTATTCTTGTTTGTATATCTTCTAATTCAGGGATGTTTTTGTCCTTTATATATCTTCCCATTTGACGATATGAATATATAAGCTCGGATATTTCATAATCTAAAATATATTTTTCATTTCTACGCTTATTTATTTCTTTAGTCTTGCCTAATGAAATTAAAATATATCCTACTGCTGCAACATCAAATCCTACTACTGCAATAAATTCATTTCCATAAAACAGATTAACTATAAGTATCACCATGGAAACTGCGATGCATACTATGCCTGTTGTTTTAAGTCTATTATTCATTTCTCTCACCTTTCATCTTCTTCATCATCAGGAGCAACAAAACATATATATGCTACTGCTGCTCCCAGTAATACTAGCAATACTTCTTTCATTTTCGTTCTCCCACTTTTTGCTTAAGCTCCTGGACCTCTAAATATTACAAGCATACTTGGAAAAGGTGCACTGTTCTTTCCTTCGCCAAACTTAAGTCTGCCCTTAATAAACCTGATTTCAGCTCTCCCATAGATATAATTGTGAAAATATCTAGTGTCTGTTCTGCTTGGTATAAGTAATACTACAAGTGTATTTTCTTGTTTGGTTTCATAGAATGCTTTTGCAACCCATTTATCAATCTGTGAATATGGTGGATTGCAAAATACTCTACACCCCCCCATTTTTGGGAAAGACCATCATCAGCAGCTGTAAAATACCTGCTGCATTTATGGTTTAATTCAGATGCTGCTGCATCCAGGTCAAAATTAAACTCACTGTTTATTTCATCAAAAAATTTTTGCGGTGTACTCCATTCATCAGATTTCGAGCTGTACATTACATCAAGACTTTTCATTTTCGAATACACCTTCCCTTTGCCCTAGCCAGTCATAATCACACTCGTCTAAGAATGCCTGGATAAGCTTTTTGTTATCATAGTCAAACTCTTCTTTCACCTGCTGCATCCTGTCCATAAGCTCTTTGATTCTCTTAGGTCCCCAGCCTTCTTTTCTGTGCATGCCTAAGAATACACAAGCCATAATTTGACATTCAATCCATTGTTTTTGCTTTTGGCGCATTATGATCCATTCCTGTGGAGATAGAGCATGTCCATCGTCAATCGAAACATTTAGAAATTTAAACTCTTTATAGCTTACCCCTTCATGGTTAGTAAGCTCTATATTACATTCTTCATCCAGAAGCTGCAGCATTGATATGTTGTTATCAGCTCCTACTTCATCCCAGATTTCTTGCTGAATATAATAAAGCTTTGATAACCTGTCTTGCTTCCAGCCCCAGTATCTCCATAAGGCTATACCACAAGAGCATATCTGAATATCTAGTTGTCTACTTCCTTCTGTCACTATCTCAGCTTCAGCCTTTTGTAACATTCTGGCCATTTGCTTTGATATTACTGTCTTTCTTCTTACTGGTGTTCTATTCATACCTTGCCCCTTCTGAACGCTTTATATTCTCTGCTATAGATACGCTCACAATTTCTGCAGTAGCTGTTGTATCTGTTTTGTTTTGCCATAAATCTAAATTGTGATTCGTCTTTACATTCATGGCACCTACTACATTTTCTCTTCATGCTTTTTTAACCTACAATCCCATTTACATTTACCGTTATACATTGGTGCTTCTTTGCAGTTATGACAACATCCTGCACAACTATATCCCTTTATTAAATCTGCTTTATATTCTTCCATTGACAAATCGTTCCCATATCTATTACACCAGCATGTATGATCATATTGACAAGTATATCCACGTATAAGTGTTGGATGTGTTTCAATTTCTGGTACATCCACATAATCACCTGCTGCAATCATGTCTTTAATCAATAAAAGAGTATGTCCCCATGTATTTACACAGCATCCTTCTGTTTTACCAGGCAATCTTCTCAATTCCATTCCTGCTGGATAAGTGATTACAGCATGATATTTCATATCACTCGGAAAATTAAATACATGCTCGTTATCATCTTTGTTTTTCTCTCTTCGCCAGGGCCTGTAGTAGTGCTTTAATCCGTTGACTATGGTTTCATCAGGCTGGCCTGCTTTAACCATCTTGTATATTTCTTCTCGCATACTCTCTGAAGCATCAACTCTTAATATTGGCAATATATATTTAATTTCTGCTTCTGAGCAATTTGGGTACTTCTCACTAACAGATTCTTTGTATTCTTCTTCAGGACTAACAGATTCTGTTACCTCAGGTTCATCCTGCTGCAAGAAATCAAATATATCCATCTGTCCATCACATACATAGTTGCCTAAATCTTTCATAACTCGCTCCCAGTTTTTACTTTTCGATTTGACTTTTTAGCTTATCTATTTCTTCAGGATTCTTTCTCATAAGCTCTTCGTATACTTTTAGTTCCTCGTGAGAATTAGGTTTTATAACCGTTTTATCAAATTTCATGCCTTGCTGGATTACCTCTTTTGCAGCAATTACTCCTGATAAATTATGGTAAAATTCTTCTTCACCATCATGGTGAAGAATTGTTGCAATTGCAAAATATAATTGCATCTTATTGCCACTTATTCCTACACTAACTCCCCCGTCTTCTGGATTATTCTCGCATAAAACATGAAAAGGCTTTTTAATAACATCATCCATGCGTACTGTATATTCCAACTGAGTTATCATACATTCCATACTCATTAAATCTACAGCTTTGTTAAGCTTTTCCTGCATTTCCTTTACATGTTTTTCAAATTCTTGTTTATTCATCCCATTTCTCCTTGTATTTTTTATATTAAATGACCATCAGGCCTATTAATATGCGCCCAGTGTGTGACATTTTTTACACCTAGTCCGTTAATATAAAACTGACCGTCCTCGTATACACCTAATCCTAGCGGTTCTTCCTCGTTATTATCCCAGATTAGGATAAGATTTGATGTGACATATTCCACACCATCTTCGTCAATTTCCTTGTGGGTTTTAGGTAGCTTATCCTTTACCGATATCCATGTGATCATCTTTACCACCACTTTCCGAAAATTTCTACAAACTCTTCTTGTGTTCCATAATGCTTAAGCCAGTAGTCCTGGCACTTTCTTCGCCAGTAAAGCTCTAGCTCTCTATCCTGGTGAATAGAGTATGATGCAAGCTCATGCCATTCAGGGACCAGCGGAATGATAAAGCCATAATATTCACTGTTAGCCTTATTTGCAGCTCCGAAGATGTGATGTATCTCAACACTTACATACTCTGACTTCTTTTGTCCTGTGATGATACAAGTATCTAGATCATCAGTGAACACACTGAAGTACTTGTACTTTGGCTTATAAGCTTTTTGAGTATTTTTCACTTTCTTCTCACCAGATTTGATTTTTTCAGCATAAGAGTCTCTTAGGCTCTTTTTGGCTCTAAGAGTGCTATTGCTCTTCAGTGCTGTCTTTCTCTTTAGCTCTGTCTTCTGCTGCAATTTGGAATATGTCTTTAAAGGTGTCTTTGTTAGCATAAGCCTGCTCCTTTCTCTTTCGGCTTATAACATTCTTCTCCCAGGCATAATATTTATCTGTGTCCCACCATAGTGCAAGTTCACCATAACTTAGCTTAACTATGTCCATATCACTTAATGCTCTTGCAAGCATTGATATCTGTGTTAATCTGTCTCCTTTAGCATAGTCTCTAACCCACTTTGGATCACCTTCTAAGACCTTCAAAGTAGATTTAGCTATAACTTTTTTCTTCGTCTTTGGCTTTTCTTTTTTTGAGTGCTCTTTTTGATAGCTTAGCCAAAACTGGTATTGCCTTTTATTTTTGCAGTCTTCACTGCAGGTCTGTTGATTCCATCTCTTCGGTTTGAAGGATTTCCCACAAACTATGCAAGTGTTTGCCATTTTCCATATCTCCCATAAGTTTCGTCCACGATTCTAGTTTTAATGCAGCATCCAGGTATACTGAGTCTCTATCTGCAGTATCTCCGTTAGCAAGTATTATTAATCTATTATCACGGTATACTCGTATGCTGCACTCTTCCATGTCTATCTTGACAATCCGTGAAAGCATATATGCTTCTTTGGATTTGTCGTAAATCTCAAAGAATGCATCCATTAATCTCCCCTGGTGGATTATCCACCTAAAAGCTTTTGTTCAAGCATATTAAAATCATATTCTCTTTGTTCTATCTTACAAAAATTATTATTCTCTTTGATTGGACTAGCTTTATTGTTGTAATATCCGTCAAGTACCTTTTGAATGTTTTCGTCATTTGCAAAGAACCAGTCGAAGGTTGCACCGTTCCAATTACCTTTCTTTCCTTGCATAAAATCAAGCCAGTTTGCCATTTCAAAGGCTTTGATTATATCTGTAATTTCATACACTTTAAGTCTAGCTTTGACATTATCAGCTCTTATACTTGATAGCCTATGGAAAGGTTTAAGGTTAGTGCATATTCTTTTGTATTCGCTAACAACTATTGCAACATTGTTAGTTTCCACTTTGTCTTTAAGCTCTTTAATCAATTCCTGATTTTCTTCATCTGGTTTTGACTCGCTTTCGCAAATAAGCTCCTTATTTGCTAGAGTGTCTTCAGACACTCTTGTATTATTAATATATGTATTATTATAGGTCGCATTTTTGATACTAGGGGTGGTATCATTTTTGCAACTAGGGGTAGTATCATTTTTGCTACCACCCCCAATAGGCAC
>Ga0326511_10001664_pt1 | contig 18323 bp, 15 predicted proteins | sample 0_2496_0518_D_FD_203701 | JGI IMG/M metagenome (GOLD analysis project Ga0326511, IMG submission 203701) | Bovine rumen microbial communities from UC Davis, California, United States - 0_2496_0518 | ecosystem: Host-associated > Mammals > Digestive system > Stomach > Rumen | place: USA... | reverse complement strand
GACGTAAGGGTTCGCTCAAGGCAGCTGTTTGGGGACCAGTAGGCACAGTGGAAGAGGCTAACAACCGTACCGTTTACAAGCTCATCGTCAACGATGTGCTCGAGGAAGGTCCTTGCCAGCTCCAGCTTGGTCTCACCCAGCTCAACCCAGGTGCTGTGTGGAACACTATGCCTCCTCACACTCACGGTCGTCGTATCGAGGCTTACTATTACTTCAACCTGCCAGAGGGTCAGACCATCTCTCACGTAATGGGTCAGCCTCAGGAGTCACGCAACGTATGGCTTCACAACGAGCAGGCTATCATGTCACCTGAGTGGTCTATCCACGCTGCAGCAGGCACTTACTACTATACCTTCATCTGGGGTATGGCAGGTGAGAACCTCTACTACAACGATAAGGACAACATTCCTGTGATAGATATCAGGTAAGACTCACCCCCGGCCCCTCTCTTGCCACTTCGTTAGAGAGGGGAGGTATATGAAAGGTCTTACTAAAATATAATGGTTGCTACCAAACAGTAGCAACCATTTTCTGTAATATAGGAAAACAACAATTCTGTTGTAATTGCTCCCCTCTCTTTAAGAGAGGGGTTGGGGGTGAGTCTTTTTACTCAGGATTCTTCGAGTCCATACATATCGTTACTGGTCCGTCGTTCTCTAATGCCACCTTCATGTAGGCACCAAACTCGCCAGTTCCTACGGGCTTGCCAAGGTCTTCTGACAGTTTCTTGACGAAAGCCTCATAGAGCGGTACGGTGATGTCGTGGCTGCCAGCCCTGAGGTAACTCGGACGGTTGCCCTTCTTGTAGCTTGCCCAAAGGGTGAATTGTGACACAACCAGTATGTCGCCCCCTACGTCCATGATGCTCTTGTTCATCACACCGTTTTCGTCGTCAAACACTCTCAGACCTGTTATCTTTCTCGACAGCCAGTCTATGTCCTGCTGAGTGTCGTCATTGGCACAGCCCAGCAGCACGAGGAATCCGTTGCCTATCTCCGCCTTGAGATACTCGTTAGATTTAGCGTTATCGTTATCGTTCTTGCGCTCCAGTTGGTGCTCAGGCGCTTCGCGGAGCCCGTTAGCGTTATCGTTTACTATGGTTACTGATGCCTTGTTAACTCGTTGTATTACTGCTCTCATAACTATGAACTATGAACTGTGAACTATGAACTATGAACTATGAACTGTTAAAACCTCCTTCCTATTGAAGCATATACCGACCAGTTAGAGAAGCGGCCAGAAGTGTTCTCATGTCCGAACTTGAAGGTGTTAAACTGTCCGTAGGTGCGCACAAACCAGTTTCTCCAGTTATACACCGCTGCTATTCTTCCGTCAAAGTTCACCCTCACCTTATTAGGTGTCTTGGTCACATCGCCGTCGCCAACCACTTTGTAGTCGTCTATGTCGAGCGATTCCTGTTCCTCTATTGGTACATCGCCTATGTATTCAAACTCGTATCTGTACAGTTTGGTTCTGTTGTATAGTGTCAGCATAGGCATCGCCATGATGTTTATCACCAATCCGCGCGCTGGCACCCAGTTGTATGCATAGCCCACACCTATGCTTGCCTGGTCCACCTTTATCTTGCCCACACCCTGCATCACGAACAGCATCTCCGTGTTGTTTGACGATTCGTAGTTGGTCCTGGCGTGGAAGTACATAGCTCCAGCTATCAGCGAACCTGCCGAGCGTCTCTGTATGAGCGACGGAGTGTATGCAGCCAGGTATGAGAACCTCTTACTATTAAATATGTAATAGCCGTCTATGAACATCGTTCTCACGTTTATCGGCTCGTCAATCTTTGCCGAGGTTGACTCGTCCATCGTCTCGCCTTCAAACTTGCCCTTGAACGATACGGTTGGCGTATCACTGCTGTAGTTGGTTATGCTGCCGTTTATGGCGTAGTTAGAACCGCTGAAACTGAGCGAGAATATCGAACCCTCGCCGTTCAGAATCTTGGAGTATCCTATGCCGTAGCTTCTGTAGGCTATCGCTGCACCCAGCGATGTGGCGGCATTGTTGCTCGTCTTGGCAGTCAGCAGTCCCTCCAGTCCTGCAAAGTTCCAGTCTGTCTCCAGTTTCAGCGAGGCATGGTTCACCGTTGTGGTCAGTTCGGCAGTCCATTCCTTCTCAGGCACATCGATGTATGCAGAGTCTATGCCCTTCACGGTGGAGTAGTCCATGTAGTCCTTCACCCACTGTATCAGTTTGGGCAGTTTGCGCTTCTGTTTCGTCTGGTTCTCTTGAGCCGCAGCAGTCATGCTGAGCATGAGCAGTGCCATGGTGTATATAAAAAGGTGTTTCATGTTCATAAGTGCAAAGGTACTAATAAAATTTGATAAAATAGGTTTGAAATACATAACAAACCCTTTGGAGTGTTAACGAAGGTTAATGCGATAGGGAAAAATAGAACAAAATATACGCATATAGTATAAGTTATAGTAATTTTGCACACCGAAATCAAAAATGTGCAAAAAACGTACATTCAGGATAGCAAGATTATAAAGTATAAAGGATAAAGTATAAAGTGTAAAGTATGAAAAAGTTTTTTTTGCTTATAGCAACAACAATTCTTAATTCTTCAATCCTCATTCTTGATTCTCACGCAGGTGGCATGATGTCTAACACCAACCAGAATGCAGCATTCATCCGTAACCCAGCGCGTGACGGTGCCATAGGCATCGATGGTGTGTATTCTAACCCTGCTGGTGTGGCTCTCATGCCTGAAGGCTGGCACATGTCACTCAACTGGCAGCTTGCCTGGCAGCGTCGTATCGTTGACACTCAGAACCCTGTGTTTACACACGATGCCAACAATGGTGGCAGCGACAGCAAGCACTATCGTGGTATAGCAACAGCGCCATTCCTGCCATCAGTACAGTTGGCTTACAACTGGAAGAAGTTCTCTTTCCAGGCATCAGGAGCCGTTTCAGGTGGTGGTGGTAAGTGTACCTTCGACAGTGGTCTGGGCTCATTCGATGCAGCGGTAGGTGGTGTGTGGTTTGGAGATCCTACGAAAGGAAAGAGTGGTCTGAAGGATATTCCTGTAGGACTGAACAGATTGTTCAGTACTTTTGACCTTACAACAAGAGCACCAGAATCTACAGGTTATAGCAGCAATGGCTTCATGGAGGGTAAGCAGTATTACTTTGGTGGTACCATTGGTGCAGCCTATAAGATAGTTGATAAAGAGAACATCAAGGTCAGCGGCTATGCAGGTGTGCGTTTCCTCTATGGTATGGCAAGCTACAAGGCAGAGATTACCGATATCAAGGTGCACACTACTGACGGTGCACTGCCTCTCGCAACTTACATCAACAAAATCAGCAACTCCATCTACCAGGCAGGTGTAGAGGCTGCTGAGCGGTATGCTACCACAGGTGATGCACGTGATAAAATGGCACTGGATATGGTAACTCAGAAAGGTCAGGAACTCTCTGAGCAGTCAGGTCAGCTCGCTAAGTATTATAATGGTGTATATCTGCAGAGCGACCAGAACGGCTTTGGCGTATGTCCTATCATAGGTCTTGACGTGAAGTATCAGTGGGTAAACTTCGCCTTCAAGTATGAGTTCCGCACCAAGATGAACATGACCAACAGTTCTACCGTCAAGGAGGCAGGACTCTTCTCAGCAGTCAACCAGTTTGTCGATGGCACCAGCGTGCGCGAAGACACTCCAGCCCTGCTCACCCTCGGTCTTGAGCTTGAGCCTCTCAAGGGTCTGCGCTTCGATGTTGGCTACCACCACTTCTACGACCGTCAGGCTAAGAAGACCTACTTCGATGCTGACGGCAATCGCCACGACGACAAGAACCAGATGCTCTCACGTGGCACTAACGAGTGGCTCGCAGGTGTGGAGTACGATTTCGGCAAGGACAAGCGTTGGACCGTCTCAGGTGGTATTCAGACCACTAACTACGGCAACACCGATGAGTATATGAGCGACATCTCTTTCGTCACCAACTCATGGAGCTTCGGCACTGGTGTCAAGTATAAGATTAACGACAAGATGGCTGTCAACGTAGGCTACTTCCAGACTAACTACCGCGACTACAACCAGGCAGCCGACTATCGTGAGAAAGGAACAGGTTCCAACAACAAGTTCACCCGTCGCAACCGCGTCTTCGCTGCAGGTCTCGATATAGATTTCTAAACGGGAACGATACGGCGCAAGCACCTACGATACGCACCTATGGTGCTACGATACGTGGCTAAAGCCACTACGATAACGATAACAACACAATAGGCACTGCCCCTTTTCATGGCGGTGCTTTTTTGGGTCATTTTGTTACTTTTTTTGGTCATTTTGTCACTTTCTTCTTATCATTATTTGCAAGTTTAAATAAAAAGGCGTAAATTTGCAGCGTGAGATATGTCTGATAGACTATCGACAATAAGGAGATTATGAACTTATATGTAACTAAAACACAAATTATTATGAAAAAGACTAACCTAAATTCTTGGGTGGCAATAGTCCTTGGCAGTGTTGCTCTGTTCACTACCTACAGCTGTACTGACGACGACCTGGCAAATAATACCACTATAATCCCCACCAACGTTGTTGTTGACCCTAACGTCGACAAGTTGCAAACCAGGGTGACTGCCAATGTGCCCACTGCTGTGCTGAGTACCTTTGATGACAATTCTATGGGAGCAGCCCTCGTGCGCCGTCTCCCTAACACCACTAACTCCATACAGGGTGACACCAAAATGGTGCTCATCAAGGGCGAGGACATCAAGGGTCGCCCTCTGACTGAGTGGATTGAGGCAGCAAGGATGTACCTCAAGGGTGGCTACATAGCAGTAGAAAAGCCTCATAATGCCCATCTCGTTGAGGTGGCTAAGCAGTTGTCTGAAAAATTAGAGCAGGCTTCTCACGATGTGTTGACAGAGAGCGGACACATTACAATCACTCCACCTGAGCAGGTGTCCAGCAACTCTATCAACATTGATGCTGAACGTATGGGCGCCCGAATTGTCAACATCGCTACGATGGCTGGCTCACGAGCTGATGCCAGCAGCGAGGCAGTTGCCGAGATGGTCGTCTTCTCTCCTATGGGCTTTTACCAGTGCAACCCTTATCAGGGCGCAGTGGTCCATTCCTCACACTCAGATAAAGATGGAGAAGAGGTAGAAGAAGATAAGATATCTAATCCTGACTATACTAAACTCAACAGCGGCTTGCTTGCCGACGGAGTTGCCGAGTGGTTAAACTATCAAGGCAACAGAACAGCCGTTTCTAAGAGCAGACTCCTCTCTAAGGCTGACGGTCAGGGTTCTATCAACGAACTGATGAGCGCCAGCGAAGAGCATTACTATAAGAACCACCTGTGTGCTCAAGATTGGAATGGAAACTGTCGCGAAAAGCCTAACGCCTTTACTGAAGTCATCCGCGTGTGGGGCAGCCACAACATGACAACCAACAAGGACTATTACTTCGTAGAGCAATCTGCGCTGTCAGCCATTGGAGGCGAGCAAGAGGGCGATGACCGCTTTGACGTCAACAAGACCCTTTATGCAGGTCCTTACAAAGAAAAGGAATGGATAAAAGCGGATTACGACTATAATGGCAAGCATTACAAAGCATACTATGGTGCATGGTGGGAGCGTGGCACCTACACATTGAACCTCGTTGGTTCAGGCACCATAAGGCTGGAGGATGCACTGCCTACGACAGACAACAATAACACCAGCACATCTATAGCTGTGGGCGAGACTCACACTCAGACCAACACCATCGGATGCTCCTTAGGCTTTTCAGGTTGGAATCTTACAGGTAGCGCCAACTACTCTCACGGATGGACTGACGGCACCACCTATACCATGACCTCTACCACCAATGCCAAAGAGATAACGGTGGAGAAGAACACTGATAATAATAAGGTTAAGTGGTTCTATGAGAACAGCCAGAAGATCTACAGTTCTTATGATTATGACGATAAGCATATGCTGGCTTCAGCGGCTGCCACCACTGACGTGAACGTTGACAACCAGGCATGCTGGTCTGTAGAAAATCCAGAAGGAGCATACACACTTGAGGTCACAAGCGACTCATGGACGAGGTGCTTATATTCCGACAAAGACGGCCATAAATATAAATGTCGTCAAGATTGGTCGCCAGATTCAGAGAATAGTAAATATGAGCTCATCATCCCTAACCGTGCCGAGCAGACATGGCACATGGACATTACCTTCCCCGAGATAGGTCAGGAGGGTTATAACCGTATAAAAGGAGAGCTCACCCAATACATGAAGGAACAGTTCCCAAGCCTGTATCAGACTGAGGTAAAAATTGCCGACCGCACAGAGGAGAGCGAGAACACCATCAAGATATTGGTAAACCAGGCTGATAATGTGCTCCACAACACCGATGGCGGTCAGACAATGCGTGAGTATGCCCTCGACCTCGGCATCTCTCAATATACTATCAAGTGGTACACCATCGACGGCAAACATAGTAAATATGAAGTGACAGTTAAGGCAAAAGAAGAGTAATAACATGAAAACGATAACATTCTCGCCATCCCTTGCCAAGGGATGGCTTCTTGCTATAATGCTCATGATGGGTGTGGAGGTGGCTATGGCTGATGCTGGTACTAAGAAACTCTGCGCCTATGTGGCATCTGATACGAAGTCAATGACCTTAGTGTTCTGTAACCCTGACGACACCCCGCCATCAGGCTACAGCAGATACGTTTACGATGGAGGAAACAACTGGAACTCATCCTTCTGCGAGACAGTCCAAAACTGCACCATCGATGCTTCGTGTCAGGACTTTGACGGCACAGAGCTCAAAGCCCTCTTCTGGGGGTGCACAGCGCTGGAAGGGATAGCTTCTCCAGAAAACCTGTGCACTGCAAACGTGGAGAAGATGGACTATATGTTCTACAACTGTTCGTCGCTGGCATCGTTAAGCCTTCCGTATAATGAACAGCATCATGCTTGGGATATGTCGAAGGTAACGAGCATGATAGGCATGTTTGAAGGTTGTAGCAAGCTGGGCGCTATAGACCTCAGTGGCTGGAACACCAGCAACGTAACGAAGATGACACAGATGTTCCAGGGCTGTGCAGGCTTGAAGAAGATAGACATCAGTTCGTTCAACACCTCAAAAGTAGAGAGCATGGTCAGCATGTTTGATGGTTGCACCCAGCTGCAGACCATCTGGGTAGGTTCTAAGTGGAGCACCGCTGCAGTGACTGGTAGCGGACAGATGTTTCAGGGCTGCAGTGCTATAGTAGGAGCAGACGGCACCACATACAACTCTGCCAACACCAGCGCTACATACGCCAAAGTGGGCGATGGTGGCTATCTCAGCAACGGACTGAAGACTCAGGCGGTTGAAGGCAGGCGATGGATGACATTCTATGACGACCAGAACTCCTATCAGCTCTATGACTTCAACGACCTTAAGGTTTACTCGGCAAAGTATGATGCAACCAATTCGCGCCTGATACTGAAGAATGAAGGCAAGATTATACCTAAGGAAACGGCTGTCATCATCATGGGCAGTGATGTAGCAAACAATGAATATGCCAAGATGTTTGTCACCACAGAAACTAAGACGATAAGTGATAACGACCTGAACGGTTCAAACTTAGACTATCCCGTACAGAACCTCAAAAACATTCTGAGCCAGAGCGCAGGTGCGCCGTATGGCTCAGGTGAGATATATGTGATGGGTGTGACGAGTAAAGGCTTCGGCTTCCACAGGTACACAGCAGAGACCTTCCCTGCCCACAGGGCATTCCTGTATCTGCCACCAAGTGCTAACGCCTCTACCGCTATCACTTTCTCCTTCAACGATGCTGTCACAGCCATAGAAGAAGTACAAGGTACAAGGGACAATATACAAGGTAATGACATCTGGTACACCCTTAACGGCATGAGGCTTCAGGGCAAACCTAATGCCCCTGGTATGTATATAAACAATGGTAAGAGAATAATAGTAAAGTAAGAATACTCACGTCATGAAAAGAATATATCTGAAGCCAGAAATAAAAGCCGTAAGTATCGTTTTGCCAAAACTGCTCGGTAACGACAGTCTCCCCGTAAATACAGATCCTGAAGACCCGCCAATCGATAATCCAGAGGGCGTTTTCTAACCCCATGTGAATTTAACCTTCAAGTACACAATAGGCACCGCCCCTTTTCAGGGCAGTGCCTATTTTCTTTGTAGTAAAGGGACATTACCTAAACCTCAAACTTGGCTTTGTAGTCCTTCGTCTTGCAGTAGTTGCCCACCACCTCGTCATACACTATATAGCCTCGATGCATCCATGAGCGCAGGGTCGCCTTGCCGTCGCCCTGCTTGCCATGCTGTTGGCGCATTAGCAGGTACTGCTCACGGCTGAACTCGTCAGGCAGTGTCTGGAGCAGGTTTTGCGGACCAGACTGTCTTTGCATGTTCTTTTCCTCATCCATCTCTCCCTCCAGTTGCTTGCCAAAGTAGAGCATCTTGCACCACAGGTCATACTGTTCAGACCATTGCATGAAGTCGGCTATGGTCTTATCCCACTGGTATCCCTGTGCCACATAGAGCACCATGCCCTTGAGCCATGCTATGACTGCAGCGCGCTTAGAGAGTGTGAAGTAGGCATCCGATTCGAAGAGGCGAGCCTTGTCGCTGTTCTCCTTACATATATCGAGGGCGAGCTTGCGTGCCTGAGGACATTCTATCAGTCCGTTAGCCGCCTCCAGTCTGTCGATGTAGGGCTTCAGCTCCTGGGCAAACGTCTGGTCGTAGATGCCCATGACGGGCATGAAGTCCTCGTTGCCTTCTCCCACTATGATGGTAGAGATGTCGAGTCGGCTCAGTGTGCCGTCATTCACCATTTTATAGAAGAATCGGTGCGCATTAGGAGGGGTGGTCGAAGCATTGAAGTTCCATCTGAGGGGTGCTATGCCTGACACCGAGTCGGCACCCACACGCTCCTGACCAGCCATGGCATTGTCGAATGCCTTGCGAATGAGCAGTCCCACCTCATCGGCGTTATTGCGTGATGTCACCTTCTTCAGCGCCTCTATCTCGTCCACTATGGTGTAGAGGAATCGCTCCCCATTGTTGTGGGCATCCACCAGTCGCTGGTTGAACACGGCATCCGTCAGGTTGTCTATGAGCATCTGTATGCAGATGTCCTTCGGACGCGGGTCTTTCTTCTGCTTGGCAGTAGGGTTCTGCTGCTTCCATTCAGCCTCACGCTGACGGTTGGGCAGGTCGCGCTGGCGTATGTCCTCCATAATGTATTCGATAGGCTTCTTTATCGAACCCTTGCCCACAGACTGTCTGCCTATCAGCACATTCATAAAGGTTGCCTCGTGCTCGGCATTGTCCCAGTATCTGAACTTCACTCCATGCAGGTGGGCACCCAGAGCAGGGAATACGGCACTCGCCACGGCAGGCTTGTAGAGGTCAGGCACGTTCTTGATCAGCAGCTTTATCAGCTTAGGCAGTCGCTTAGGCATAGGGGGTGGGGTGGTCAGTGTGCCTCCGCAAGCCTTCACCACATTATTAGATTTCAGCGCCTCCAACACCTGCTTCAGTCTGTAAGGCATACCCCTCTTAGGCTCCTTCAGCGCATTCTCTATGGTCTGGCGCCATTCTGCCTCACCTTCTTTTCCCCAGTAGTTAGGTATTACGGCGAGCAGCTGCTCCAGCTTGTAGCCACAGATAGAGCGCAGGGTCATAGCCAGTTCGTAGGTCTTCACGTTGCGGTCGCCCTCCACAGGCTGCTTTCCGTCGTTGAACAGTTCCCAATACTTGCTGATGATGTCAGCGAATGAGTGACCAGCATATTCCGAACTGCAACACTGCAACGCTGCAACGGGAACTTTAACGGGAACTTTAACGGGAACGGGAACCCTTTGAACCTCTTGAACCAGCGAAGCGTCTTGAACCTCTTGAACCCCCTTGTTCTCGAAGATGGTATCTTCGAGATACAGCAGTTCTGCTGCTGTAGTAGTAAAGAACACGCGAGTGATGTCCTTTGCTCCCTCATCATACTTCACGCCCAGCAGGTCTGAAGCCCACTTCAGGTTCTCCTCCTGAGTCATCTCAGCCTTGCGCTTAAACACCAGGTGGTATCCCTCGCCCCTTGCGCTCACTTCCAGCATCAGCAGACCCAGCTGCTCTTTATTAATAAGTACGCGTTCCTTAATAGACTCCATCTCCTCTGGTTTGATGTGGTCTATGTCCATGCCCACGGTGGTTGACATGGTCTTAGTGCCCTTCAGCGAGCCGTCAGGGTTAGGCAGACAAGAGTAGTTCATCTGCACCAGGTGGCGCTTCTCCTCAGTTTTGCCTTCGCGCACAGCCTTCAGCAGAGCCTGCTGCTTAGCGCTGTTGCGCAGATTCATGTACTCCTCACGAGTGAGGACTGGGCGCATCATCTTAGCGCCGTTCTTGTAATCGATTTTGTAAACTGCCATTTTGTTAGTTGATTAAACGAGAAGAAGGTCGGATTTTTTGCGCATTAACTCGAGAACATCCTCCTCGCTTCAACTCGGCGTTAGTGAATAATTTTTCCTGCTCCCGCCATTCGTTCGACGGAAGCTGATACAAAGGTACTAAGTATTAATAAGGTATGAAAAGAAAAACCCCCTTCGGAATGATTTCGGAAGGGAGTTGGAATTTTCGGAAGAGAGTTGGAATATCTCGGAATAAAATCGGAATGTTTTTGGGCGTTAAGCCTCCTGCTGAGAGGGGTCGTTTCGCAACAATATAGGTTTTAGTTTCTTCACTATCTCATCGCATATACGGCGGTTGTCAGCCTCTATAGTGTCAAGCGAGGTTCTTGACCACATACGATATGATGAGCTTCTGTCCAGCATTATGGAATAGTCGCCCTTTTTACGCACGGTGTCCTTACCCTTGCCAGGAATCATACTGCATATGATAGAATCGAAACGGTTAACCTTGATCTGGGCGCTCACTATGTGTTCGTCCACCATCACTCGCATCACGTGAGCCCATGTCCATAGAGCGCCACCTTCTATTTCGTCGTTTATCGCGCGTACCATATTTATAAGTAGGGCAGCCTTGCTGCTCTCCCTGTAATATTCGGTAATCTCGCGTGGCATGTTGTCAGCAGTTATTTCGGCAACGCCAGTCAGTTCGCCCACTATGCTCCGTCCCTCAGCCTCCATGCCCTCATGCTCAGCCCACTGCAGTATGAGGTCAGTATAGGGCTTACGCTTGGCAGCAGTGTTAAGCGCCATGGCGTGCCCCACCACATAGTCAACTGGTATAGGGGAGAGCTTAGAATTTGTCATCATATTCGTCATACTCATATCCCTCTATATGTTGTTCGGCATTCAGGCGGTTTTCTACATTCCTCATTACCCCATCATTAAACTGGAATTTTATGGTGAAGACTTCATTCTGGAAATGACTCAGATAAGTACTCAACTGATAGCTCAAATCATGGTATATCTCCTTAGTAGTACCCTGAGACTCGAAGTAGAAACCATCAAAATGATTGCCCCTCACGCGATAGATAGAGCCAGGCTCGTCGCCAATGCCCTTGAGGCACATCACATCCATTGAGGCTGTGAAATCAAAAATGTGTCTTTCCTCGCCATCCTCATCCTTCTCAGTAGGCATCACTATCTTACAGCCCAGCAGCTTCATGCGCTGCAGTATATAGTCTGCCCCAGCAGGTTCTATCTGCTGAAAGTCATACTCTATGATGCTTGCCACCCAATAGAGGTTAGTTTTCCTGTCCTTAGGGCATAGCACTCTGGCATCCTCCACATCCACTGGCACCATCTTGCCAGCAGGATACTCCTCGCCCAGGTCGAGCACGGGGTATGACTCTGTCTCCAGCAGTTCGCCATCCTTATCCTCAGTCCATGTCACCAGCGTAGCAATATGGTCACCCACATAGCCACCAGCCAGTATCACCTGATACGGTGCATCCAGTTTCAGTAATTGCGTTTGTCTCATATCTTTTCTTTGCGTTCAGTTACACGTTATTTCATGCAAAGATACAACTTTACTTTGGGATATCAAAAACTTGTCGTTATTTTTATTTTTGAAAGTTAATTGATACGATATTTTGCGTTTTATTTTGCGATTCGGAATTATATTAGTATCTTTGCACTGAGTAAAATTACTCATCCCACTGAGTAAAAATTTTGACTATGTATAAAAGGACTGAATATCAGGTAATTACAAGTAGGCTTAAAGAGCCGAGAAAGTTCATCCAGGTTGTTATGGGACCACGCCAAGTGGGTAAATCTACGGTTGTTAAGCAGGTGCTTCAAGACTTGGATTTGCCTTATCAGCAGTTCTCTGCCGATAATGTACCTGCCTCAAATACTGCATGGGTATCTAACTGCTGGGCTGCTGTTCGAAGTCTGAAGGAGAGCAAAGGCCTTGATAGTATGATTCTTGTTATCGATGAAATTCAGAAGATATCTAATTGGAGTGAGGTTGTAAAGAAGGAGTGGGATGATGATACCTTACACGATTGCAACATTAAGGTGCTGCTGCTCGGAAGTAGCCGTGTGCTTTTAGAGAAAGGTCTTTCTGAGTCGTTAGGAGGGCGCTTCGAAGAAATACGCATGACTCATTGGAGCTATCCTGAAATGAAAGAGTGTTTTGGCTTTACGCTCGACCAGTATCTTTTCTTCGGGGGTTATCCTGGTGCTGCAGGTCTGATAAATGAGCCTGACCGTTGGGAGCAGTATATACAGTCGGCAATTATTGATGCGACCATCAATAAGGATATCCTGATGAATACTCCTATCAGTAAGCCTGCTCTTCTTCGTCAGACTTTTGAGCTTGGTGCTTCTTACTCTGGTGAACTTTTGTCTCTCAATAAAATGCTTGGTTCATTGCAAGACGCAGGAAACACTGTTACTCTGGCAGGTTATATCAATCTGCTTGATGAGAGTGGTATGCTGTGCGGACTTCAGAAGTTTAGTATCGATACAGCCAGGCGTCGAGCCAGTATCCCCAAATTTCAAGTTTATAATAATGCCCTAAAAATGGTGTATAATCCTCATACATTCGATCAGGCTATTATGAATCGTAAGGAGTGGGGACGCATCTTTGAGTCGGGTATTGGTGCTTGGATTGTCAGTCAGGCTTTTGTTCATCGTATTGAAGTGTTCTATTGGCGCGAACTTGCCAATGAAGTTGATTTTATTCTACGCAAGAAGGGAACAGTCGTTGCCATCGAGGTAAAGAGCAATGCCGAAAAGAACACGAAAGGGCTTAGTGAGTTCAGAGATAAGTTCAAACCCCAATCGGCATTTATCGTGGGTGATGGTGGCATCAGTGCCGAAGAGTTCCTTTCTATGGATATAAGGAATCTTTTCAAATAGTAACATGTCCAAGTGTTGCAAAGCGTTGCAGCGTTGCAGTGTTGCAGTTCCCAAAACGCTCTTGCCTAATCTCCAAGAGAGTTCAATATTATATTATATATATATATTTATATATATATATAATTAATAATATTGGCATATTCCTGGTATGGGGAAAGGGAATTTTGTAACTGCAACACTGCAACACTGCAACACATCATGGCACGAAATGTTAAAAACGGAGATGCACAAAAGAGCGAAAATGTGCAAAAACGAAGAGGTTGAAGGGTTTGGAATGCGCTCTGTAACCGCTTGATAATTAGCGCGTTGCAAAGGTGCTACTTTTAATAGATAAAAGCATTACTTTTATGGTATAAAAGCATTACTTTTAGCGCTAAAAGCATTGCTTTTACATACGGAAGCAATGCCCTTAGCGCTATAGAAAACCGTGAAATGTTAAAATCCCCGCTTTTTATTTTATGAGAGGATTAGCTTAAAATGTACTTTTCGGCATTCAGGTGGAAGAGTTTTTCCTTTTCTTCTTCTGTCAAATCCAGAGTTTTCACGAATTTCATCATGTTTGACAGACATTCGTAAGGATAGTCAGAGGCGAAGATGATGCTGTCGATGCCAAACGCTTTCTTGGTACACTCAAAGGTGTTTTTAGACATGATGCCGCTGGTGGTCATGACTACGTTCTTGTTCTCGAAGTAGTATGCCACTGTGTGCTTCATCTTCACCTCGTCGTCCTTAATCCATGCGAAGCGGTTGTCCACCCTGTCGATGATGAACGGGAAGTACTCGCCGCAATGGCCGAGAATCATTCTCAGCTTAGGGAACTTGTCGAAGGTGCCGTTCAGAATCAGTCTCAGCGATGTCTTCATGGCATCCAGTCCGAATCCCAGACCAGGTGAAGAATACACATAGCCCATGTCCTTCATATCCTTGTCGTCAGAAGCCTGAGGATGCACATATACGGCGCAGCCCAGCTCTTCAGCCTTAGCCAGCAGAGGAAGGTATTTCTCTTCATACAGGTGCTCGTGCATGTAGTTGGAGTGTGTGTGCCAGTATTTGAATCCCAGTTCCTTGACGCAACGCTCCAGCTCCTTTATTGCCTCGTCCACGTATGGTGTAGGCAAAGCGGCAGCACCAATGAAGCGGCCAGGGAATTTCTTGATAAGTTCAGCCACGGCATCGTTAGATTTCTTAGCGAAATAGATGCACTCCTTTTCAGGCAGCTCCTCCAGTGCAGGCGAAGAAGACATCACAGCGACGTCGATGCCGTTACGGTCCATCTCAGCCACTCTCTCTGCACCGAAATTCATCAACTCGTCTATAACAGGATAAGTGTTAGTCACACCACTGAAATGGGCATAGATCTTATCTCTCACTTCCAGAACTTTCGTCTCAGGATAATACCTCATTGCCTTATCTCTTGTAGCGAGATAGTCCATCAACTCAGGTAAATAATAATGAAATTCGCAATCAATAATTTTCATGTTGTAATAAAGATTTATAGTTTTTATAGTTAATAACTTAAGTTTCGCATGTGCTCAACTTTTCAGGAGTTAAAGGAGTTAAAGAAGTTAGAGGAGTTAACGTGGCTTGCAGCCACTTAGACAATACAATAAACTATATAATAGTCGGAGCATTTGTCTCTAACTCCTAAGCGAGCAAAGCGAGCGATAACTCCTTTAACTTCTTTAACTCCTTATAATTATAGCTTATGCGAAACGAGCATATTCTCTGGGTTGAGTGCCTCGTCGAGTTTCTCTTGGGTCATGATGCCCTGCTCGAGCACTATGTCATAGACGGAGCGATTGGTTTCGAGGGCTTCCTTGGCTATCTTGGTAGAGGTCTTGTAGCCTATGTAGGGGTTCAAGGCGGTGACGATGCCGATGGAGTGCTTCACCATCTCGAGGTTGCGCTCCTTATTGACCGTGATGCCAAGTACGCACTCCTGGGTGAGGGTCTCGATAGCCTTCTTGAGCCAGATGAGGCTCTCGAAGAGCGACTCGGTGATGATAGGCTCCATGACGTTGAGCTGAAGCTGTCCTGCCTCGGCTGCGAAGGAGATGGTGGTATCGTTGCCGATGACCTTGAAGCATACCTGGTTGACTACCTCAGGGATGACTGGATTGACCTTGCCAGGCATGATGGATGAGCCAGGTGCCTTAGGTGGGAGGTTGATCTCGTTGAGTCCGCAACGTGGACCAGAAGCCATGAGTCGCAGGTCGTTACATATCTTAGAGAGTTTCACTGCCAGGCGCTTGAGGGCTGATGAATAGCTGACATATGCACCAGTGTCTGGGGTTGCCTCCACAAGGTCAGAGGCTGAGACGAATGCCTCGCCAGTGAGTTTGGAGAGGTTGGCAGCACAAAGTTTGGCGAAGCCAGGTACGGCATTCAGTCCTGTGCCGATGGCTGTGCCACCCATGTTGATTTCGAGCATCAGTTTGACGTTGCGATCAAGGTTGGCTATCTCCTCCTCCAGATTGTTGGCATAGGCATTAAACTCCTGTCCGCTGGTCATAGGCACAGCATCCTGCAGCTGGGTGCGACCCATCTTGATGCAGTCCTTAAACTCGTCGCCCTTATAGCGGAAGGCGCTGATGAGGCCTGTGAGGGCACCGATGAGCTTCTTGTTGTAGCGGATAACGGCAAGACGGATGGTGGTAGGATAGACATCGTTGGTGGACTGTCCGCAGTTGCAGTGGTCGTTAGGCAGACAGTACTGGTAGTCGCCCTTCTCGTGGCCCATAATCTCGAGGGCACGGTTGGCTATCACCTCGTTGGCATTCATATTGACAGAGGTGCCTGCTCCGCCCTGCACCATGTCGATGGGGAAGTGCTCGCGCCACTTGCCGTCGATTATCTCTTTGCAGGCAGCTGCTATGGCATCGGCTATCTCGCCGTCGATAGCGCCGAGAGTGCGGTTGGTCTCCACGGCAGCCAGTTTCACGTAGGCTATGGACTTGATAAACTCGTGATACATGGACATGGTCTTGCGTGAGATATGGTAGTTGTTGATACCACGCTGTGTCTGTACGCCATAGAGGGCGTCTGCTGGAACTTTGAGCTCACCTAAGAGGTCAGACTCAATACGGAATTTCTGTTCAGTCATAGTTATTAAATTGATAATTGATAATTGACAATTGATAATTATTCGAGCAAAGCTCGGAGCCTAATTTCTAATTTCTAATTAATACAGCAGCTGAATAATAAGATATCCCACCCCGATGCTGACAAAGGTGGTGATGAAGCCAGCCAGCTGGAAGGAGTGGTTAATCACGTATTTGCCTATGCTGGTGGAGCCAGTGCGGTCGAAGCCTATGGCAGCCACTGAGGTAGGGTAGTTAGGCAGGAAGAAGTAACCGTTGACAGCTGGGAATAAAGCCAGCATCACCAGTGGTGGAACACCCAGCGCCAGTCCTACAGGATAGAGCGTCTTGGCCGTGGCAGCCTGAGAGAAGAGCATGATGCTGAACACGAAGAGCGGCAAGGCAAAGAGTACGGGATAGGCATGGAGAATATGCTCTACACGACCCATTATCACATCGTGGTTGTTCTCGAAGAAAGTGCTACCCATCCATGCTACGCCGAAGATGGACACCATGGCATTCATGCCTGAGGCGAAGACATTGCCTTGAGCAGCCTCGCGCACATCGGCCTTGCCCACCAACAGTATCAGGGCGGCGATGCTCATCATGATGACCTCGATGGCTGAGTTCATGCTCATAGGTCTGTTCTCGTTATCGTCAAACGGACGGAGTTCGGAGAATATGCCAAGCACTACCACCGCCAGCACGCCCAACATGAATATTATGACTGCCCACTTAGCCTGAGGACTGACAGCTATCTCGCCAGAAGAGGAAACATCCTCTTCCTTGATGATACCCTCCTTGATGCGTCGCTGATACTCAGGGTCCTGCTCCAGAGGTTTGCCCACGAAGTTCTGCACCAGTGAGGCTACCAGTATGGCAATCAAGGAGGCTGGGATGGTGACAAGGAGTATATCCTTCATGGTGATGCCCTTATCGCCCAGCAACCCATGAGAGAGGATGGCAGCAGTAGCCGCAGAGACGGGAGAGCCTGTGCAACCCAAGGAAGCCGCGATGGTGGCAACGCTGAGAGGGCGCTCAGGGCGCACCTTGTTTTTGCGAGCTATCTCGGCAATGATGGGGAGCAGGGCATAACAGGTGTGGGCTGTGCCAGCCATGAGACTGAAGAACCAGGTGACGAGCGGAGCAAGGAAGGTGATGTGGTTGGGGTGCTTCTTGAGAAACCTTGCCGCCACATTCACCATATAGTCCATGCCGCCAGCTGCCTGCAGTGACGCAGAAGCCGTGATGACACTCACGATGATGAGCATCACATCAACAGGTATGGAACCTGGGTCGAGTCCGAAAATAAACACAAGGATAAAGACACCTACCATGCCATAGATGCCAAGGGCAATGCCACCAATCCTGGCACCAATAAAAATCATCGCCGCTACTATCAGGAGCTGTAGCAAAATAACGAGTGTAGTCATAGGCGTCTTTTTAGGTTAGAATAGATTTATAAATGCAAAATTAAGTTTTTTTTCAGTAACTTCCAAATATTTTGCCGTTTTTTTGCGCGTGCGTGTGGTATAAATAAGGTGTATTCTCGCAGATTATTTGCATATATGGAAAAAAAATAGTAATTTTGCGTGCAAAATTGATGAATAACAGATAGAATGGAACAAAAGAACTATAAGAGAATCACGGTGACATCGGCTCTGCCTTACGCTAACGGCGGAGTGCACATAGGTCACCTGGCAGGTGTGTATGTGCCTGCTGACATATACGTTCGCTACCTCAGACTGAAGAAGCGCGACGTGCTGTTTATAGGCGGTTCAGACGAACATGGAGTGCCTGTCACCATACGCGCCCGTCAGGAGGGCATCAGCGTGCAGCAGGTGGTGGACCGCTATCATGAACTGATCAAGAAATCGTTTGAGGAGTTTGGCATATCATTCGACATATACAGCC
>Ga0326511_10001663_pt1 | contig 18328 bp, 14 predicted proteins | sample 0_2496_0518_D_FD_203701 | JGI IMG/M metagenome (GOLD analysis project Ga0326511, IMG submission 203701) | Bovine rumen microbial communities from UC Davis, California, United States - 0_2496_0518 | ecosystem: Host-associated > Mammals > Digestive system > Stomach > Rumen | place: USA... | reverse complement strand
CTGCACCTACATTCTGAACTGCACCATGTGAAAAGGATAAAACCTCAATCCATTTGCCATGGCTCTTGTCGTTTGAGTCACCGTCGATACCATCAATTTTTACAAAGAAATCTGATGCCATAATATGCCTCCTAAATAACACTAAGGTTAGAATATCTTGCGATATTTAAGGTTATTTGTCATAAATAAAACTGCCATGCCGTGTGTGAGTTATATAACGCATTGATTTTTGTTTACATAGTCCACTGTCTTGTCTAAAAATGTGCTTTATCAAGCACTTAAAAAGGGAAACGATAATCAATATCATGTCTTCCTGTTTTTTTCACCACTAAGTATAGGTGATAATTTTAGGGTATTTTCACTACTTTTAAGAAGTGTGATATAGATCACAGAAATTATATAAAAAGCTCTCTATTTTTATGAATAAACAGGAAAAAGATCTTTTTATAGATTATCTTTAAAGGTCATATTGGTGAGGAAACAAAATATTTTTTCCCATATACGTAGAAAGGCCAGAAATATTTAGTTTTTTTTAATGTCGGAAACCCGATTTGCTGTTGAAAGGGGGCTTTCACAATGAATACAAAATTAAAATCCATATCCTTTAACATCAGTCCTAAAAACGAAAAAGGGGAAGATTATTTTTCTTCTTATTCCGTTTATGATTTTTCGTTCAACGAAGGAATTTCCGAACTTTACTTTGGAAAAATAAAATTTTATGCCACGCAAGCGCTACAGGCCTCTAAATTACAGGAACAGATTGGAAAACTAATAAGCATCAGTATTGAAATAACCGATAACCTTCGCAGTCCAGGCAATCCTAAAGGCTCATCTACAGACAATCAAGACTATAACTTTAAGAAAACTGTCAATGGCATTATATCTTCTGTCAAATTTCTTGGTAAAACCACGACGGTAACAACCAAGACGTCAAATAAACCTGCCAGCATGTATGAAGTTGAATTCCAATCCCCTTTTGAAATACTCAAAAATAGACACTCGTGCTATCATGACGATTCGTATGGAAAACTTCAGGATAAACTGGAAAAAATTTTTACTACTCCTCAGAAAATAGTCTATGGAGATGACATCGACACGAGTTCTCCTCTGACTGTCAAATTTGAAATGCTTGATTCTCAAGATAAACAAGCCTTCTCGGCACTGCCTGATAATGTCTGCATCCAGATCGGATCCTACAGTCCGTTTTATGCCTTTAGTAAAATAATTACTGACTTTGGCTTAAATTATAATATTCTTCACGAGGACAAAGGCGGAGAAAAGTCTTTAAAGGTATATTTAAGTAAAGGCTATGGTGTCAATAAAGGCATGGCGGTTGAAAATGATTACTTAGATAAGGCCAATGCCGATAAACTAAACTATGATAATGCCATCAACTGCGACTTGTCAGACAGCGGTACGCCGATCATTTCAAAATTTACCATAGATGTAAATCCCAATAATATCGCCGCTGCCAATAATAAAGATTTTCTTATTTACGCTACGACAACCGACAAAATTGCCTTAACCACACAGACAAACTGTAAAACAGAAGCCTTAAAGAACCTTGAAAACAAAAAAGCCAGAGAAAATATTAAGTACCAGCTTGCCGCTTCCCATATCGTCTTTGCTCCAGGCTCAGTAATTAACGCCAACAATTATTCAGAATCAGGGATAACCCTCATTGCAGATCACATCGACCTGCATATCTGCGCCACGCCTAATATGCAGCTCTTCAACTGTAGCGAAGAGATTAAACCAAGTATTCAAGAAAATATTTGTGCCTACGAGCTGGTACAGAACAACGAACCGGGCTCATTTGCCGCCTATTTAAAAGATGAAGAGAAAATTACCACAAAAAACAGTGATGTTACAGTATGTGCCACCCAGAACAACGTATTAGTTCTAGAAGCGGTTGTAACCGATGGAGACGGAAACTATACTGGAGAATGGCAGGCACCTGATGATGATCCTTCTGTTAAAGAACCGCGTGCAGGTTCCATATGTATCTGTGCCGGTGATAATACAGAAAAACCTAGCATGTTTTACGCACTCCCTGCAGGACAGGACAAACCAGTACAGGTGAGAGTAACATCCACAGTAGCCTATAGCGAAATCTTTAATATGCCACGCATTGGACAGAAGGTTTTGCTTTTGTCTGGGAATAATAACTACTATCTGCATAGTTTTCTTTCTCAGAAAGATTCAACAATTACCCAAGAAAGCAACCGGGTAAAAAGAAATAATGCCCTTGCAACCATAAAAGGATTTGCCTCACACAGTCACGGCGCCAGAGTTCATGTATGGAACGCTGCAGATAAGTCAAAAAACATTGGCTTAAAAGGCTATAATGCAGACGAAAGCAAATTTAGGCTGTCTGACATTATTCTTGAGAAAAACACCGATCTTAAAGAGTACATAAAAAATAAAATCAGCGACGGTTCTGAATCCTCAATCGTTGAAGCCTTAATTCTTGAAGATAATACCTATAAATACTATCAGGATTATTCAGGCAGTTCCTCAATTAAGAGCAGCTATCTTGGTGATCTGAAATCCTCCGATTTAAAAGAACTGCAGGAAAAAAGCATTAAAAAACGCTGTGAAGCAATAAAAAACCTGCTTATGAAGACCAAAAAAGATGTAGATGACCAGCAAGAGAAACTAAATAAAATTCAGCAGGACATTAACGACAAAACCCGCGAAAAAGATATAGCAAGCGTTGAATTATTATCCCTCTCAGGAGACGAAAAAGCAAAGAAACAAAAAAAGATAGACTCGCTCGTGGAAGAAATCAACTCACTGAAAAAGAAACTTACAAGTGATGACATTAAAAAAGTCAATGATAACTACAATAAGGCACTAAAGGGTCTGGAGGCTGTTACCAACGAGTTCGTAGGGGAAATAGGTATTCCTAATTACTTCTCGGAAACCGTAAATGATGTCTTTAAGATTGACCATGAAGGAAATCTTGAAATCAACTGTCCTAAAGGTACAGTTTCCATTAATGCAAAGAATATAAAGCTGACCTCCTCTAAATCCGCATCTATTACAGGTTCTGGAGACATTACCATGACCTCGCCGGGAAGCATCAAGATGGGATGTTCAGGAACAACCTTCAATATACTCTCTTCGGCAATAAAGGCCAGTGTGATTCCTTTTGCCAATGGCTCTCTTATAAGCTTTGGTTCAACTTTAAATCTAGATGCCTATGAGGGAACCAGCATTAAGGCACCAACCGTAGATATCACGGGGAAATTTGCGGCCTCCCTAAAAGACGGTGTGGGAGCAGGCTTTAAGGTCAGCAAGGGAGTAAGCGGCGTCAGCGGAACTGAGGCAAGTTTAGCCTCCGGCACCTTGCCTTCAGCCACCAAGAGCCTCATCAAGTTTGACATGGATCTTACCAAGGAACTGGCCAATACTATAACAGTAAACGCCAATCCAGATGCTTCCAAGTATGAAAAAGGCATTATCGACGGTGTACTTTTCCCTCTAGCCAATGAGGCCATGGGCTTTTATTTTGGAGATGATATTTTCTCAAAATACAATAAGAAGAGAAAAGACTATAAAGATGATAGAGAGGAAACCAAAAGAGGAATTGAAGCACAGAAAAATAAATCAAAAGAAGCCCAGGCTGAAGCAAAGGATGCAGACAGAAGAACTGTGGCCCGCTTTGTGGTCGACACCTGTGACTTTACCTGCGACGTGCTGGATTTTACCGCCAAAGCAATGGATATCGTTACTGAAATTGCCAAAATGGCCAATGAGGATAACTGGTTTGAAAGAAAAGGTCTTGTTGGGAAAAATAACGCCCAGGATATCAAGTATTTTTTCGCTAGTCTCAAATATACCTTAAACACCGTTTCCATACATGCCGTAGTGATGGCAAATAAGTGGGGCATCAAACCGGCTAAGGTTGCCATTAGAGGTGGCGAGGTCAGTATTTTATCAACTACTGAAACCAATGCAGTAATCCAAAAAATGGATAGTAGACCATTGGTATAATCAATCATAGTTAAATTTATACAGAAAAGGTTTTATTATGGCACTTACAGAAGAAAGCAAACAAAACTTAGAAAGCCTTGGCCAACAGATTGCCTCTAATGCCATGGTTGGAATAGGAATGATTGTTGCGCAAGAACTTATAGAAACATTCGCCACCTCTAACTTCAAGACAAGTGATCCTTCTGGAGATAAACAGTCAAGACCAACAGATGACACTATGGTTCTGGACGAGAAAAAAGCCGAGGGTAATTCAAATGAAGGTTCACTTGCAAAGGATGATGTGAAGGCGCAGGGCGGTGAGGTTGCCGCCTCTCAAACAGATGCTGAGGCCAATAAGAACCGAGCCAAGGCACTCGAATCTGAGGCCAAGGCTCTGCAGACCAGCGCCGGTGCTACAGAAATTGCAACCAAAGCCCTCAAGGTAAACTAAATACATACGGAGTAAAAATTCAACATGCCAAACGTCTCAAATCAGCTGGACTGGATGAATAAACATCTGGTGCTTTTGCAGCATAAGACCGTGAATGAAACTGTTGAGAAGGAATTATTTCCAGCAACGACAGAACTTTTGGAAATTGCCGAGAATTATCCTGAAAGTGAGGATTTCATTCATGAACTTGATAATAGAAAGGAATACAAGGATGCCTGCTGCTTTCTTGCATATAATCTTCATCATCGCGCTGCGGTATGGTGGGCATATACCTGTGTACTGGATTTGCTCAAAGAACTGAAAAAAGCTCCCGCCAAACCACGTGATATTGAAGATATAGGCAAACCTAAACCTTTTAATATTCCTGACTGGGCCAAAACTCCCGATAATCTTGAACCACCTTACGATGCAGATAAAAAACTGGCAGAATTCAGAGAATATAGAGATAAGGCTTTTGCAGCACATCAAGAAAGGATTAAGAACATTGATCCTGAAATCAGAAAAGACTGTGAAGAAGCAGTTGAAATCGTCATGAAAGAAATCCGCAAGGAACATGGACAGGATCTTTTTGACATGCTTAATGCGGCCTGCGAAAAAATCATAAAAAATCACAATCAGGATTTTGTAATTGATATTGCGAACAGTCCAATTACCAAAGCCAAAAAAGAACTGCAGGATAAAATTGAGGCTTCACGCAAAGAAACCATTGCCACCATCAAAGCCGCCTTACCTAAGGTTGATATCAAAGCCAAAATCAAGAATAAAATCTCTGCTCTTGACAGTGTGTACAGCTATATTGTTTCACCTAATGAATACAATGCCAACAACTGCGTAAGTATTGGCAACAAGGGCCCTGATACGCCTGAAGGTCTGCTGGCACTGGTGGCCTTCTGGAGCTTTGGCGATCTTGCCCCTGAAGGTAAGGTGGTGGTTAAGACTCCGGCAGGATTGCTTGGTAACGGCATCAATTCTCTAATGCTGATGCTGGCCTTGGCACCAGGTGGGGAGAAAAAACTTAAAGAAAGATATGAGACTTATTTTAAACTAGGTTATGATGTTGCCATTGGTAAAAGCAACTGGAGCAAGAGTGTCGAGGAAGGCAAGGCTCCGCATAGTGAGCTAAATCTCTATGCCGGCATGGATGATAATAGCAGTGCGCAACAAGGCGAGGACTCACTCCAAAGCCCTGATATAACCCCCGCCAGTCAGGTCGCAACAAACATACCAAACAAGCCGGTCATCAACAGATTCAAATAAAATCTGCTGATTCCTAAGCCCATAACAAGTAGCAAAGGCTACTTGTTTTTGGGGGCTAGAAACCTTCGCGTCTTCCAGAATAGGAACTACGAAATGTTCCCTTGCTTTTTCCAGATGGTCCCCGAGATACAAAATCAGGACGGCTGCGTCTGTGACTGTGGAAATGTTCTCCCTCAAAATTCTTGAAATCATGTCCAGAACGCGGTCCTTGGCGGTCAAAACGATCAAAACCGCGATGGCGGTCAGCATCGTCACGCCCCTCTCTGCCACGTGGAGGCTCAGCAGTATATTCGCGCAATTCTAAGGCTCGCCCGCAGACTCTGGCTCTGCTTAAAATATGCATAGTCTCTTTGGGCATGCCTTCAGGAAGATCGACCACACTGAAGGTTTCAAAAATAGAAATCTCACCGATATACTTGGATTCAATGTTGCCCTCGTTGGCAATGGCACCCACAATCTGTCCAGGTTTAACTCCATCCCTGCGGCCTACGGCAGCACGGAAGCGTACCATATTCAAATCAGGGAAAGCCTTCAAAGGTGCGGCTTTAGCATCCGGCAAAGGCTTACGCTGACGATCCTTTTTATCAACATCATCAAAGGTGCGCATCTTAGGCTCAGGTTCATTTTCATCCAGCAACAGCGTGCCGTCTTTCTGCACCATCTTAGCCAGAGCGGCACACAACGTTTCAATCTCAAGACTGTCGTCACTTAAAAGATCGGAGATAACCTCTTCGTAAGCCTCAAGATTACCCTCGGCTACGGTTTCTAAGACCTGATTTTTGAAATTCTCAAGACGAGCTTTGTTAACGTCAGCAATGGACGGCATTTTCATCGGTTCTATACGCTGATTGGTGACGCGTTCAATTAAGCGCAGGGCTCTGCGTTCACGAGGAGAGACGAACAGAATGGCCTCACCGGTACGACCGGCACGTCCGGTTCTGCCGATCCTGTGAACATAGGATTCAGCATCATAAGGAATATCATAGTTAAAGACGTGGGTCACACGATCAACATCAAGTCCACGCGCGGCAACATCCGTGGCAATAATTAGATCCAGTTGTCCTGATTTTAAACGATCAATGATTTTTTCACGCTGACGCTGAGGAATATCGCCATGCAGCGCAGCACAGGCCAAACCTCTTGCCAAAAGACGATTGGCCACATCCTCAGCATCGGTTTTGGTGCGTACAAAAACAATTACCGCATCATAATCCTCTACTTCAAGAATTCTCGTCATCGCATCAATCTTATGCGCTCCGGAAACTATCCAGTAACGCTGATGCACGGTGGTGGCGGTGGTAGTTTTGGTTTCAATGCGCACATCCACGGGATTTGAAAGATGCTCTTTGGCAATTTTGGCAATGGCAGGAGGCATGGTGGCAGAAAACAGCAAGGTCTGACGGGTGGCCGGAGTATTCGACAAAATCCACTCGACATCTTCAATAAAGCCCATTCTCAGCATTTCATCGGCTTCATCAATTACCATGTACTTAACATGGCTTAAGTCCACCTTGCCGCGTTTCATAAGATCCATAAGACGTCCAGGAGTAGCCACTACCACCTTCACGCCATGCTTTAAACTTCTGATCTGATTGTCATATGAGGCTCCGCCGTAAATAGGAGCCACTCTAAAATCCGTAAGATACTTGGCATCATTCTGACAGGCCTCGGCCGACTGAATAGCAAGTTCACGGGTAGGTTCTAAAATAAGACACTGGATAAAAGGTTCTTTGAGATTGATGTTCGACAGGATCGGCAGTAAAAAGGCGGCAGTTTTGCCCGTACCGGTTTGGGCCTGGCCAATCATATCCGCTCCGCTTAAAACTACAGGAATTGCCTGTTCCTGAATAGGTGTCGGGCTTTCATAGCCCAAATCATGTACAGCCTTTAGAACCTTAGGATGAATTCCAAGGTCATCAAAGGTGACAAGAGGATAACTTTCATTGAGAAAAGTACTCTCATCACCACCGGTGGAGGTGGTAGCCATACTGCTTGAATTGAGTTTTACCTCATTGATATTTATATTGTTTTGTTCAGACATTTTTATTGCTCCAAATATACGGAGCGTCACAGTAAAAAGACACGATCGTGCCTACATGATGTATTTGAATATGTGGCTAAGACACAAGAATACACACTCTAAGATTGGATATTCACAGAAGACACACACAAGAGCCAAAACCCGCGGCTCCATCACAAAGAGAAACGCCCCAAATGAGCCGATATTATATAAAATTGTGATCTGCAGCGCAATATTTATATACTTTTTTTTCTGAGGAATTTATCGGAAAACGCTATAAAAGAGTCTATGGCATCGGGATCGGTTTTACCAAAAAATCCTGTGAAATTCTCTCCCTTAACAATCTTGCTGAGGCTGCACAACATTAACTCAAGCCCCATTTGAAAATAGCCTTTAATGTTGTGGACAAATTACCTAATTTTATTAAAAGACTATGAACAGTAACTACATTATCTGGTTCGTTGTACAATTTATCGCAATATTTTACAAAATCCCCCTCTTTTGTATAAAAACAAATAGCTCTTTTTATCACAATATTATATTTTTTTGAATTAGTTTTTATTTAGAAAACAGCATATTAGTAATATTTGTTTTTACTTTTTGCAAAAAAACAATTGAATTACAAAATAGCAGTGTTATGATTAGGTCAGAATTTATAGCACTTAAAACTTTTTTTTGCAAGAAGGCTTATATAAGCATTGTGCTAAGAAAGATCCTCAACATTAGTTTCAATAAGCAAGGAATTACACACATGGATAACAAGCAGGTCATAATTTTTGATACCACCCTGCGTGATGGTGAACAGGCCCTACAGCAGTCCTTAACTTCCAAACAGAAACTGCAGATTGCACTCTGTCTTGAACAGTTAGGAGTGGATGTGATTGAAGCGGGTTTTCCGATCTCCTCCCCTGAAGATTTAAACTCGGTAAGAGAAATTGCTCTCAATGTCAAAAACTCTACCATCTGTGGTCTTTCACGTGCTCTAGATAAGGATATTGAAGCCTGTTACGAAGCCTTTAAAGGCATAGATCACTATCGCATCCACACATTTATTGCCACCTCAGACATCCACGTCAAGGACAAACTGAAAAAGGACTTTGATGATATCGTGAACATGGCAGTGCATGCGGTAAAAAAAGCCCGTTCCTACACTGACGATGTCGAATTCTCCTGTGAAGATGCAGGCAGAACCCCCATCGATCATCTGTGCCGCATGGTCGAAAATGCTATCAGTGCCGGCGCCACCACTATCAATATTCCCGATACCGTGGGCTATACTCTGCCTTATGAATTCGGCGGCATTATAAAAACTCTCTTCAATCGTGTACCTAATATCGACAAGGCTATAATTTCTGTGCACTGTCATAATGATTTGGGCATGGCCACAGCCAACTCTCTGTCTGCAGTACTAGAAGGAGCCCGTCAGATTGAATGCACCGTCAATGGATTAGGGGAACGGGCCGGAAATACCTCTCTTGAAGAAGTCGTGATGACCATGAAACTGCGTGAAGAATATATGCACGGGGTATACACCAAAATCGTCAGTGAGAATATTGCCAGAGCCTCCCAGGTGGTCTCAGGCATTACCAATGAACCCGTACCAAGTCACAAGGCCATTGTCGGCTCCAATGCTTTTGCCCACAGTTCAGGGATCCATCAGGACGGAGTACTCAAGAACAAAAGTACCTATGAAATTCTCACTCCTCAGAGTGTAGGCTTTAAGGAAAACAACATGCATATGACTGCACGTTCAGGACGCCATATGATCAAGGCAGTACTTGAGAAATTAGGATACCGTGAAGGTTCCTACAATCTTGATGACGTCTATGCACGCTTTTTAAAACTTGCCGACAGGAAAGGACAGGTTTTTGATTATGACCTAGAGGCGCTGCTCTTTTTCTCTCATCAGGATGAACTCGATACCCAGTTTGAACTAGACAATCTCTCCGTTCTCTCAGGGGGCAAGAACATTATTCCTACCGCTACGGTGAGACTTAAGATCGGTAAACGCACCCGTACCGACTCAGGCACTGGCAACGGCCCTGTAGATGCGGTATTTAACTGTATCTCAAGACTTACAGGCATTAAACTCAATCTTGATAATTTCCAGATTTCCGCCAAGGGCTCAGGCATGAATGCTCAGGGTCAAGTAGATGTGGATGTGATCTATGAAGGCCGTCACTATCATGGCAAGGGACTCTCCACTGACGTTATCGAGTCCTCTGCCCTGGCCCTGATTTCAGCCTGCAACAGTATTTACAGAGCCAAACTGATTAATGAGAAACAAGACAAGAATTAAAAGGAGATAAATCATGGGAAATACCTATAGAATTGCGGTACTGCCAGGAGACGGAATTGGTCCTGAAGTCATGCGTGAAGCCTTAAAAGTGTTAAAAGTCGTCCAAAAGAAATTTGATTTTACCCTAGAATATGAAGAATCGCTGGTTGGTGGCGCCGCCATTGACGCTAAAGGAACTCCTCTTCCTGAGGATACCCTGCAAAACTGCAAAGCCTCAAAAGCCATCCTCTTTGGTTCAGTAGGCGGGCCTAAATGGAATCATCTGCCTACCAAGGAGCGTCCTGAGGCCGGTGCGCTGCTGCCATTACGCAAGACCTTCAACCTGTTCTGCAATTTCCGTCCTGCTAAAATTTATCAGGGCTTAGGCGCGCTCTCCCCTCTGCGTGCCGATATAGCCATGCATGGTTTCGATCTTTTATGTGTACGTGAACTGACCGGCGGCATCTATTTTGGTCAGCCTAAGGGACGTGAAGGTGAAGGAGCCAACGAAAAGGCTTTTGACACCGAAGTCTACTACCGCTATGAGATTGAGCGCATTGCCAAAATCGCCTTTGAGGCTGCCATGCTCCGCCGCAAGAAGGTAACCTCCGTAGACAAATCAAACGTCCTGCAGTCTTCCATTCTGTGGCGCGAGGTGGTTACCGCCGTGAGCCAGAACTATCCTGAAGTTACCCTTGAGCACATCTATGTGGACAATGCCACCATGCAGTTGGTCAAAGATCCGTCGCAGTTTGATGTTATGCTGTGCTCTAACATGTTCGGCGATATTCTTTCCGATGAATGTGCCATGATCACTGGTTCCATGGGCATGCTGCCATCTGCTTCCCTGGGAGAGGGCGGCTTTGGTCTTTACGAGCCTGCAGGAGGTTCGGCTCCGGATATTGCAGGTAAAAATATCGCCAATCCTGTAGCACAGATTCTTTCCTCAGCACTGATGCTGCGCTATTCTCTGCATGAGAACGAGGCGGCGCTCGCTATTGAGGACGCGGTATCAAGGGTGCTCAAGGATGGTTATCTGACAGGCGATCTCATGGCATCAGGCGCCTCACCATACCCTGTTCAGAGCACCAGCATGATGGGTGACAAGATTGCCGAGTATCTTGCGTAGAAGAAAAAAAAGAACATCGACTAATTTTTTAAACCACACAATAAGGTATACAACATATGGGAAAAACACTATATGACAAGATCTATGACAGTCATGTCATTTTCACTCAGGAAGGAGAACTGCCAACCCTTTATATAGACAGGCAGCTGGTACATGAAGTAACTTCTCCTCAGGCTTTCTCCGGCATTGAAGCCGCCGGCCGCAGACTGCACCGTCCAGATCTGCATCTTGCCACCATCGATCATGATATTTCCACCAGAGAACAGACTCTTGAGGCCTGTTCACCTATGGCCCGTGAGCAGATAAATGCCCTTTTGGCCAACACCAAAAAATTTGGAGTAAAATTTTTCGGCTTCGGTGATGACAATCAGGGTGTGGTGCATATCATTGGACCGCAGACTGGTTTTACGCTGCCGGGTACCACCCTGGTGTGCGGCGATTCCCATACAGCCACTCACGGTGCCTTTGGAGCCTTAGCCTTTGGCATTGGAACTTCCGAGGTTGAACACGTCATGGCCACCCAGACCTTAAAACAGGGCCGGCTTAAAACCATGAAAATTGAATGTACAGGACGCCTGCAGCAGGGCGTATATGCCAAAGATCTGATTTTGGCCATCATCAACAAACTGACTACCGCAGGCGGTACCGGATATGCGGTAGAATTCTGCGGCGAAGCCGTGCGTGCACTCTCCATGGAAGGCCGCATGACACTGTCAAATATGGCTATCGAATTTGGTGCCAAAGCCGGAATGATTGCTCCTGATGAAACAACCTTTGCCTATCTCAAAGGCAAGATGTATGCACCAAAAGGCGAAGAGTTTGAAGAGGCCTGTGAATATTGGAAAACCTTAAAATCAGATGAGGATGCACATTTTGATGCCACTGTCACCATCGACGCCTCAACCTTAGAGCCATATGTCACCTGGGGAACCAACCCAGGACAGGGAGCGCCCATAAGCGCTTTAGTGCCATTCCCTCATGATTTTGCGGATGTTACCGAGCAGAAGTCCTGTCAGAAGGCTCTTGAGTATATTGCCCTCAGAAGCGGTGATCCTCTTATCGGCACTCCTGTTGACTACGTATTTATCGGCTCCTGCACCAACGGCAGAATCGAAGATTTTCGCGAGGCCGCCAAAGTATTAAAGGGACATAAAATCGCTCCAAATATTCAGTTAGCATTAGCCGTACCAGGCTCAGGACTCGTCAAACGCATAGCCGAAGAAGAAGGTCTTGATAAAATCTTTAAGGATGCCGGTTTTGAATGGCGTAATCCCGGCTGTTCGATGTGTCTTGCCATGAATGATGACAAGGCTCCGCCCAAGGTACGTGTTGCTTCAACCTCCAACCGCAACTTTGTCGGCCGCCAGGGAAAGGATTCGCGCACGCATCTTATGAGTCCGGCTACAGCCGCTGCCTGTGCTATCAAAGGCTGTCTATGTGATGTCAGAGAGTTTTTATAAAAGGAGCAGATCATGCAAAAGTTTACAGAACACACTGGCATTGTAGTGCCACTGGACTCGGCTAATATTGATACCGATCAGATCATCCCTAAGCAGTTTCTTTTAGCGGTAGATCGCAACGGATTTGGCAAGCATCTTTTTCATGACTGGAGATATCTTGATGAAGAGGAAACTAAACCTAATCCTGATTTCAACCTCAACAAAAAAGTTTTTGCTGGGGCCTCCATTCTTCTGGCAAGAGACAACTTCGGCAATGGCTCCTCACGCGAGCACGCACCATGGGCACTGATGGGCTACGGCATACGTGCTGTCATTGCTCCATCCTTTGCTGATATTTTTTACAACAATGCCTTAGGCAATGGCCTTCTCCCCTTAAAACTTACCAAAGAGGAAGTGGACAAACTTTTTGTGGAAGTCAATAAAGAACCTGGTGTCAGTATTACCATAAGTCTTGTGAACTGCACGGTAAAACTGCGTGATTTAACCTTTAACTTCACCCTCGATGAGTTTAGACGTCACTGTCTTTTAGAGGGACTTGATGCCATTTCTCTGACATTAGAGCATGAGGATGAAATTGCCCGTTTTGAAAAGAATATGGAATCGTGGAAAGCCCATGGCGTCACACCATAGGCATAAAGACCTAGGCCGAGGCGGCCTTATAGGCGGCCTCTAAGGCGTAAGTTAACTGATCGGCGCAGGAAGTACCCTTATTACGGCAGAGATTCCCGCGCAAAAGAGGAATAATTTCGTCAATATCATGACCTATCACCAGGAGGCGAATCGCCTTCAGATTGCCGTTACAGCCTCCTTCAAAAACCAGATCTTTTATAATTTTGCCATCTAACTCAACGCTGATCCTGCGGCAGCAGGTGCCCTTTGTTGCATATTCGTACATTCTTACACCTATTCCAAAAAAGAAATAATCGATTCTTTATCAAGGCGAGACTTTGGACGCTTTGCATTAGAGTCATCTTTTGCCCTGTAGCCTAGGGTCACGATACCTACCGAGCGCAGGGATTTTTCCTTAAGTTTTAAAATCTCATCACATTTTTCATAATCCATGCCTTCAATTGGAGTGCTGTCAATACCCAAAGAGGCAGCACCATAGAGAAGCGCTGCCATGGCAAGGTAAGTCTGTTTGGCAGTCCACTCATTAAAATCTCCCATCTTGACATGCATATCGGCAAAATAGCGTCGATGCTCATCTACGCTGTTTTTAACCTCCACCTTAGAATATCTGCCATCGGCATCCTCTTTTTTAGTGATAGCCGAAAATTCTTCATCACTTACCGAGGTTTTGGCACATAGCACAATAAAATGAGAACAGCCATCAAGGCGGGCATGGTTAAAATCAAGTACGCAAGGACGAATGAGATTTTTAGCCGCATCAGAAGAACCGACATAAAAATGCCAAGGCTGAATATTTACGGCAGATGGTGTTAATCTTAAAATCTCAAGAAGCATATCTATATGCTCCTGACTTATTTTTCTGTTTCCATCATAATGTTTAGTAGTATAACGCTGCTGTGATAATGCTAAAAAATCCATCTCTGTCTCCGAGTATCATGGGCTCTAAAGAATAAAACTAAATACGCAGTCTGGGCCTAAACGGATTACATAACAATAATTTTGAGTTGTATCACTTTTTACGCAAACGTTTACAGAAATTAGCCCCTGCGCTCATTATAATAACACAAACATTTTGCAAATAGATTGTGAAAAAAACCTATATTTTAATGGAGAAAAAAATGAGCGATACCTATTCAAAGAACCCGAAACTTGAAACCATAAGTAACCAGAACGGCATGAGTGTCACCATTATGGACTGGGGAGCCACCATTATTTCCCTTAAGGCTCCTGTAAAAGGCGAAAATAGTCGTGAGGTGGTTTTAGGCCTTAAAAATCCTGAAGACTGGTCTAAACAGTCCTGCTTCTTTAATGCTACCATTGGTCGTTTTGCCAATCGTATCGCCAACTCAGAATTCACTATTGACGGCATCAAATACACCTTTAACTCCGGGGCAAAACACTGTCTGCATGGCGGAGTCGACGGTTTTGACAAAAGACGCTTTACCTTGATATCAAAATCAGAGTCATCACTGACTTACACACTGCACTCTGCTGATGGTGACATGGGCTTTCCAGGTAATTTTGACCTGACCGTAGTTTATACTGTCACCGATGACAACCGGCTCAAAATTGATTATCTTGGCAAATGCGACAAGAAATGCTACGCCTGCATCACCAACCACGCCTACTTCAATTTAAACGGTCATAACAGCTCTGTGTTAAACCATAAAGTAAAAATGACCTCTACTGAGTTTTTACCTCTAGATGCAGATTCAATTCCAACCGGTGAGGTAAGAAAGGTCAAAGATGGTGCTTTTGACTTTACTAAGGAAAAGACCCTAGGAAGAGATTTCAGAAAGGATGAACAGATGACTGCAGCCTTAGGCTATGATCATCCTTTCCTTATCAAAGGAGATCTCAATGAGGCCTTCATTTGTCTAACCTCCGATGATGGCAAACTCTCCATGGAGGTCTACTCAGACTATCCGGCATTCCAGATGTACAGCGGCAATTACGTAAATCAAGGAGACAGCAGGATTGAGGCTCGCGATGATGGTCAGATTTATCCAGATCAGAGTGCAGTTTGCATCGAACCTGAATACTACCCAGACTGTCCGCATTTGCCACAGTTTGCTAAATTAAATCCAATGGTAACCCCTGAATCTCCACTTAAAAAAAGTATCATCTACAGATTCTTTTAAAATCAACAAACTTTGAGGGAAGAGGGAGCATTTGCTCCCTCTTCTCTTAACAAATGCTCACATCCTGCTGCGCTTTCCACAAAATAGTGGAGTATATCCTCAGCACCTACTAAGAGCACATTAAGCAAAGATCTTCGGTTGAAGGTCTTTTTTTTAATTCTGACAAAGGATAAAATCTTCACAGTAGTGATGTTTTTTCATACGTTTATCCTCAAAAAAATATGCTCCAAGATTTATACATGCTATTGCTAATCTGCCCTTTTGTATTTCTGGCAGGTTTTGTCGATGCCGTAGGTGGCGGCGGCGGTTTTATCTCGCTGCCAGCCTATATTATGACAGGAATGCCTCTGCACATGGCCCTAGGTACCAATAAGCTCTCTGCTATGATGGGAACCCTTGTCACCACCTTGCGCTACGCAAAACTAGGGTATATCAGACTAAAGATTGTAATTCTTTGCCTGCCGTTTGCATTTTTGGGCTCCTCATTAGGCTCCTATCTTGCACTTATTATTCCTGACAGAGCATTTCTCATCTTTATGCTGTTTTTGCTGCCGCTTACGGCTTTGTATATGCTGCGGCAAAGAAGAATCGGAGCTATGCAACAGAATGAAATTTTTAATTTTAAAGTAATTTTACGCTGCGCGCTCATCGCTTTTGTCATCGGCATCTATGATGGATTGTACGGACCTGGAACCGGCACTTTTTTTATTCTCGGATTCTGTTTTTTTGCCAATTTTTCCATCAAGAACGCCAACGGGATCACCAAGGCCATGAACTCAGTAACCAATGTTTCAAGTTTTGTTGTGTTTTTTTATCATGATTCGATTTATGTTACTATTGGATTGATTGCTGGAATATTTGGCATACTTGGCAATTACGCGGGCAGTGTTTTTTTTGAAAAATATGGCAATGTTGCAACAAAGAAAATTATCTTGATAGTTATAACCATTTTTGAGATAAAGGTAATATATGATTTATTTTTTGCATAGCTAATTGTTAATAACTTTGAAAAGGAGAGGACAGAATTAATTCATTCCCCTCTCCGCCCAAATTCACTGTAAGAAATTTCCTAGGATAGTTATATGTACGGAATATTAGATAGATATATCGGAAAAAATGTAATTTTCTCCGTCCTTTTAGTATCTGTCTGTCTGACACTGTTTGCCGGACTCATATCCATCATTGATCATTTGAGATATATCGGCAGAGGAACCATTGATTTTCTGTTTGTCATCACTTATGTTGCCTATAAACTGCCAGGTCTCCTTGTGCAGTTCTTCCCGGTCTCTATTTTAATCGGCGGAGTAGTGGGACTCGGTACCATGGCCAGGAACTCGGAAATCATAATTTTACAGTCAATAGGACTATCAAAACTGCAGATCGGTATTTCTTGCGTCAAAAGCCTGATCCCAGTCATATTCGTGATCTGTCTTATGGGAGAAACAGTTGCACCAAAGCTTGATAAAATAGCAGAAAATGAATACTACCTGCGATCTTCAGATGACGATATCGGTATCGCAGTTTCCTCATATGCCGATAGGATCTGGCTTAAGGAAGGTAATATTTTTATAGGGATCAATTCAATTATTGACAACAGAACTTTTATCTTAGTACGCAAATTTGAATATGACGGCATTAATTTAAAATCTTTCTCCGTTGCATCAACCGGACATTTTATAAACAATCAATGGGTGATGCAAAATGTTACGGAAAACACCTTTGAAAACGGCAGGATAATTAAGAAACATTATGATACTCAAATTTGGTCAATGAGCATCAATGTTGACCGTATTGAGGTTCTCAATGATATTGATGTTGTAACCAATTTATCTCTGCTGCAGCTGCAAGACTACATAAACTATATTGAAGAAAATGGGGTTGATTCATCACGTTACAAATTATACTTCTATAACAAAATTCTATCACCTATCGTGATGATGGTAATGCTACTTTTAGCATTATCCACAATCTTCGGTCCATTACGCTCCATGAACATGGGAGCACGAATTCTTGCAGGTATAACCTTGGGATTTGGCTATTATGTACTAAATCAGATAGTAGCGCCATTTTCTATTGTGTATGGAGTACCGCCATTCATCGGGGCAACTTTCGCCACCTTAGTTTTTGTGGCTTTGGCAATTTACCTCTTAAAACGTAAAACTTAGACAAAATCATAAGTTTCCTTATGTAGCATCAATGTTATTTTGACAAGAATTTCTGCTTTACAAATAATCGTGATGCTTATATAATGCATAAAACTATTTATGCCGAAGTGGCGGAATTGGTAGACGCAGCGGATTCAAAATCCGCCGCCTTTAAAAGCGTGTGGGTTCAAGTCCCACCTTCGGTACCATTCTTTGAAATTTCTCTTCTTTTTCTGCGAAAAATCTCAATCATATAAGCACTTGATTATACAAAGATATTTTCCGTAATTTTGAAGTTGCATAATATGGTATATTTTTTAATAAAAATGCATTTCAATTTACGGATCACCTAAAAGGTGATCTTAAAAAAGGTGATCCTAATACCAAAGATTTGTGAATATTTAACAATTTCCTGCGAACGACATACACTAATACTTAATAATGCTAAATATACTTTTGTTATACTGCTGTGGATTTTGTGGATAAAACAATACTACTTGTGAAGTGAAATACAAAAGGTATTAAAAATATTTAAACTAAAGAAATCGCAATTTCTAGAACTATAGTTCTAGTTTCTTAGATCTAACTCATTATATCAAGCTATTCGTATAAACGCAGATAATTCTAATATTCTGAATTATCTGCGTTTTTTTTGATACTTTAATGTATAGAATATTTGATATATAGTACTATATAGTTTATAATAGTAGTACTATATAAGTTAATATTGTTTGGTGTTAATTATGGCTGTTCCTTTAGAAGTAAGACTTGTTGATAGACCTACTAATACAGTTGTTATCGATACTCATAATGAAGGCCCTAGACAATTTGTGGTAAGAG
>Ga0326511_10001662_pt1 | contig 18329 bp, 17 predicted proteins | sample 0_2496_0518_D_FD_203701 | JGI IMG/M metagenome (GOLD analysis project Ga0326511, IMG submission 203701) | Bovine rumen microbial communities from UC Davis, California, United States - 0_2496_0518 | ecosystem: Host-associated > Mammals > Digestive system > Stomach > Rumen | place: USA... | reverse complement strand
GGAATTGTACGTGATGAAAATATTTCAATTGAACAAAGACATTTAGGTCTTGTTCCAGCACGTGAAAAAGAAAATTCCCTTAAATTCATTGATATTTGGGCTAAAACAATATCTGAATCAATTGATTTGGACAGATTAGTTGAAATTGCAAAAACTGCTCCTAAAATTAACTCTGAATTAATACCAATATGGAATAAAATAAATAAACAACCTGTTAAAATTGCAGTAGCTTATGATGAAGTCTTTAATTTTTATTATAAAGAAAACATTGAATCATTAGAAGCGAATAATGCTAAAATTAAATATTTCTCACCACTTAAAGACGAACATTTACCTGATGTAGATGGAATTTATATTGGCGGAGGATATCCGGAACTGTTTTCAAAAGAATTAAGCGAAAATAAAAGCATGTTAAAAGATATTAAAAACTTCCATAACGAGTCAAGACCTATATTTGCCGAATGTGGTGGGTTAATGTATCTTATGAACTCAATTCATGACGATAATGTAGTTAATATTTATCCCTATAAAGCAATATTAACAGACAGAGTTCAGGCTTTAAAATATACAATAGCTGAAGTTCAAAAAGACAATATAATATCTAAAAAAGGTGAAATATTCCATGGACATGAATTCCATTACTCTAAAGTTATTGTTGATAATTTAAAAAATCCGTTGGCATTTAAAATAACTAGAGGAAAAGGATCATACGCCAATCAAGATGGATTTATAGAAAAAAATACTCTTGCAAGTTATGTTCACACACATGTTGCAGCAATGCCTAATTTCGCAGGAAACCTGGCAATATCTTCAAGAGAATTAGGAGATTAATATGAAAAATAAAATTGATATATTCAATCCACCGATACTGGTAGTTGCAATACTTGTATTTTTAATAATGGGATATATTGGATCATTTAACTACAGATTTGAAAATCCGTTAAAGTTAGAAGTAATTTTAACAGTTATTTTTTCATGTGCAGTCTTTATTATAGGATTTCTCATTGTTAAATATAAAATAAACATAACACAAACTCGCACCATCTCAATTTTAAGTGAAAAATTACTATTCATTTTGGTTGTTATTGCCTTAATCCTTCAAAGCCTAAATTTAGTTTTACTTGGAGGAATACCTCTTTTCAGCAGTGTTTTAAAATCAAATGCAACAACAGATATCTGGAGAGTTGCTTATCCTTTATTTTTAATAACAATTAATATTTTACTTGCAAAATATTATAAAAGAAGATATTTAATACTGGTACTTCTTGGAGCATTGATATTTGGCCTTAATGGTTATAGAACCTCAGTTTTAGGAATTCTTGGAAGTTCATTCATTACTCTTTATTACCTGGATAAGATTTCTAAAAAAATGGGAATAATATTTGTAGCAATAATAGCTATTGGAATAATGGCGGTTGGATTTATTGCATCTCAATCAATTGCAAATCAAACATGGACATTAAATCCTTTGGAATTGATATTTTACAGAGCAGCATTTACATTAGAAGTCTTTGAAAGAATACTTCCTCTGGCAGGTACAACCAATGGTCATATTTTAAGTATGATTTTTTCATCCGGAAGTCCTAGAACTTTTATTGGAGAATATGTTCTACATTACACAGTTTGTCTAACTTCCACATTATTTGGACCTGTTATGCTTGATTTTGGTTATATTGGTCTTACAATACAAATGTTATTTATGGGAATATTTTTAGGAATAATGTCTAAATTAAAAAAAGGAATAGGAATTGGAATATATTCCATAATAATAACACATACAATAATCTGGATAGAAACCGGACCTACAGATATAATGATTTGGTTTTTATATCTAATAGGATTCATTTTAATAATATTAAATTTTAAAAATATTAATTTAAATAAAAATTAATATAATTAAAATAATTAATGAAACAAAGAATATGAATGTTCCTTTAATAATGAAATCACTGTTTCTATCAGCATATAAGGAAAGACCATAAGATAGAAGTAATGCTAAAACCATTTCAATTAATCCACATACTCCAGCATCTACTTTTAAAAGATGGCCTGCAATAAATGCAATTAAATATGATATTACAACAACAGTAAAGATTAAAGCAATTGGATTTCTTAAAAGATATCTTAAGGTTGAATTTGAACCATAGCCTCTTGAATCATAATTATATAATGTTGTATGCCCATATGGATTAGGGTCCCTATGGAATAAATTTTTATTAAGAAATGATCTTCTTGAATGAGAATCGTCAACTTGTCTGTATAATGTATTTTTATAAACACCCGGATGTGAATCTCTTTTTCTCATTAAATATTCCATATCTGCTGCATCATAATAATATTCGGGATACTCTTCTTCAATATAAGCAGATGCACCTCCGTCATAAGGAGTATTATCTAAAGTAGTTTGAGAAGTTTTATCTTGATATTTTTTTGCAAGTTCAAGTAAATTATCCCTATCCACCAACTTAATATTTTTTCTCAAAGCATAGTTTTTAGCTTGTTTTGAAAAGAATGATGAAGAGACAATTGTAACTTTAGAAGCTTTTAAACTTTGTTGAACTTCTTCCATCTCTTTTAATACATCAATCCCGATTTCAAAAGTTTTTTCATAATTTTTACATGCTACAACTACCCCAAAATCCCCAATTTTTGTAGGTAAAATAGCATAAATATCAATGACCTTTTGTGAGGTTTTAAAATTCTTATAAACCTTAAAACCGGAATCTTCCATTACTTTAGCTATAAAATTAATCAATTGTGGTTTTTCCAAGTTTTCCACCCGAATGTATTTTTTACTATAATATTATATTTTATAAATTAAATCGTTATTAAAGTTTTTTATATAGTAACTATAAACCTAAAATTATTTAATAAATAAACTGCCTTAATAAATATATGAAAGCATTAATAAGTAATGATGATGGAATAACTGCTTCAGGAATTTTAGCATCTAAAAAAGCAATTGAAAATTTATGTGAAACATATGTAGTTGCTCCAGAAACACAGCAAAGTGGAATTGGTCATGCTTTAACATTATATGAGCCATTGCGAGTAAATGATTATAAACTAAGTGATGGAAGCCCAGGTTATGGTGTTAGTGGTACACCAACCGATGCAGTAACCCTTGCACTTTTTCAAATAATGGATGAAAAACCAGACATAATGATATCTGGAATAAACACCGGATTTAACATCGGCCAAGCCGAACTTACAACTTCAGGAACTTTAGGTGCTGCAATTGAAGCTGCTAGTTTTCAAATACCAACAATTGCAATATCCCAAGAAGTTACAAGGGATGACATTAAATTTGAAAACGGAGAAATACAAATTGACTTTGATTTTGCCGGAAAAATGTTAAATAAACTAGCTAAAATTGTTCTAAAAAAAGGATTGCCTGAAGGAGTTGATTTGTTAAATGTTAATGTTCCTGCAAATCCTTCAGATGATAAATTTGAAATAGTTAAATTAGGTAAAAGGATGTATACTCCTATAATTCATAAACGATTAGATCCACGTGGAAAGCCTTATTATTGGATTGGTGGTGAACCTTATGACTCAGACGAGCCTGGAAGTGACGGTTATGAATTACGCAGATCACAAAAAACTACAATAACACCTTTAACAATAGATTTAACAAGTGATATTGGTTTGATAAAAGAATGGCTAGATTAAAATACTTATAAATTTAAATCTTTAAGTATTTTTTCTCTTTCTTCCCTAAGTTCGTTTAAAACTTTTTCATCATTACATCCGTCTTTTTTTAACTGAGCTATAGTACGGGTAATAGCTTCTAAATTACTTTCTAATTGATTAATTGCCATACTATATACTATAAATCTCAAAGTATATAAAGTTGAAACATCATAATAAAATTAAAATATCAAGGATATGAAATAATGATCGAAGAAAATGTAAACAAACTTTTTAAACAATTTAAAAACAAATATGTAACAGTTGATTTAAGAGGCGATTATCAAAGTGAAGGAAAAGTAGTAGCTATAGATAATTACTTAAATTTAGTCCTTGAAAATGATAACGGCCTTGAAACTATTAAAGGCGGAAATATAATTTTTATAAGTTTAAAATAGAAATCTTAAGAAATATTAACTTCAATACCTAATATTTCTTTCTCACCATTATAAACATCCATCGCTATTTGAGCAGCGCCAATAGCTCCAGATTCAGAAGAAATGATTTTTAAATCATACTTATTTTTGAAATATTTATTGATTTCATCTTTAAAGTTAAACGGTTCGGTTGCACTTCCAATAGAACCTGTTAAAACGATACCTTCAATATCATTCTCACAAACTAACTCCAAACCTGCTATTTCCATTGCAACAGTCATAATTAATGTATCAATAGCTAATTTAGCTTTTTCATCACCATCTTTATAATTATCCAATAGTTGGTTTTTCATATTAGCCACTTTACCATCAATTTCAGCAATTTTTATAGCACCTGCATGAGAAAAAGACTCGTTGGCAGATGATTTGCCTTCATCAATATCACGAATCATTTCTAAATCCAGCGGTCCGTGAACAACACCCATTGCACCTAAACATGCATCAATTGCACCTTTAATTTTCCCATTTTCAATTAAAATATCTACACTATTAGATGAAATATCTGCAACAATGAAATTTGACCATCCGGTTTGTTTAAAAGCATTATAAGAAATACTAACTTTTTCAGGGCTAGCCTGATGTGAATATGCTGCCCTAAATAATTTATCCAAAGAATCAGAATCTTTATGAAGACCTGGAATCATTACTGAAGGAATTTCTAAATTTTCCAATTCGCTGAAAACAGATGTTCCACCACCAGTAACTTTACCCGCTCCATTAATTGATAATATTCCTCTGTCTTTAACTTGACTAGTAGGTAGAATTTGACTAATTCCATCTCCCATCGCATAAGTAATAGCCATTAATTTAACAGAACTAAAATCAACACGTTTTTTGAGTTCTTCACTAGCAGAAACAATACCTTTTTTACTTTCTTCTCTTCCTATTTTAAAAACATCCATAACATCTCCATCATCAGACATTATGCAAAAAGAGATTCCAGTAGTTCCATGGTCCATTCCAATAAATACCATGATTATCACAAAATAAAAATAAAAAAAAGAAATAAAAAGACTTAATCGTCTTTTTGTAATCCACAAGCTTTTCTAAGTCTTTTACCAACAATTTCAATATCTTTTTTACCTTCAGCAGCTCTCATTTCTTTTAAGTTAGCGCCATTAGTAGCGTTTTCATCTGCCCATTGTTTTTTGAAGGTTCCATCTTGAATTTGGGTTAAGACTTCTTTCATACCGTCTTTTGCTTCTTGTGTAATGACTTTATTACCTCTAGTTAAACCACCATATTCAGCAGTGTTACTTACATCACTCCACATTCCAGCAAAACCTTTTTCGTAAATTAAATCAACAATAAGTTTTACTTCGTGACAAGTTTCAAAGTATGCAATTTCAGGTTGATATCCTGCTTCAACTAAAGTGGTAAATCCTGCATTGATTAATTCAGTGATACCTCCACATAAAACAGTTTGTTCACCGAATAAATCAGTTTCAGTTTCTTCTTTAAAGGTAGTTTCTAAAACACCTGCTTTTGTTAAACCACATGCTTTTGCCATACCTAATGCGAGCTGCATTGCATCTCCGGATGCATCTTGTTCAACAGCAACTAAACCAGGAATTCCGAAACCTTCTTCATAAGTTCTTCTTACCATAGATCCTGGTCCTTTTGGTGCAAACATTACTATATTTACATCTTCATCAGGTTCGATTAAACCAAAGTGAATGTTGTAACCGTGAGAGAATGAAATAGTATTCCCAGCTTCAACATATGGTGCAATCTGTTCGTTGTAAACTTTTTCTTGGATTTCATCAGGAAGTAAAATATGAATAATATCAGCTTCTTTAGCTGCATCTTCAATTGTTTTTACAGTCATGCCATCTTCTTGAACTAAATTCCAAGAACTACCATTTTCTCTTACACCAACAATAACATTAGCTCCACTATCAGCCATGTTTCTAGATTGTGCTCTTCCTTGTGAACCATATCCGATTACAGCAATGGTTTTACCTTGAAGTGCATCAGTATTTACATCTGCGTCGTAATACATTTTCATAAAATCATCTCTTGATTATTTTAATTGATTAAAAATAAATAAAATATCAAATATTATATTTAACTTTCTATATTTATAAACATAACTTTTAAAAAAATAATGTGAAATAGATTTTAATACCTATTTATCAAAACTTCAAGTTTATTAATTGTTATTAGTCCTTTCCATAGCTGTAAGACCTGTTCTTGAAATCTTTTTAACACCATAATTTTTTAATAAAGATATGAATGCATTCATTTTGCCCATATCCCCAGTTAATTCAATCATCAGTGTTTTTTCAGATACATCAACAATATTTGCTCTGAAAATATTTGTATATTGAATTATTTCAGCTCTGGCTTTTTCATTAGGAACTTTAACTTTAATTAAACATAATTCCCTTTTTACAGCATTATCTGTAATATCTTTAATTTTTACAACATCAACTAATTTGTTTAATTGTTTTGTAACCTGTTCCAGTCCTTTTTTATCTGCATGTACAGAAATAACCATACGGGATAAACCTTCTACTTCGGATTTTCCTACGGTAATACTATCTATATTGAAACCTCTTCGATTAAATAATCCTGCGACCTTTTGTAAAACTCCTGGTTTATCTTCAACTAATGTAGAAATAACATGATATTCTAAAGTCATTTTATCACCTATACATCTTTTTCAAGTTTATATTCACCAATCATTTCATTAATTCCCGCACCTGGAGGAAGCATAGGTAATGATTCATTAGGATCAATAACTACATCCAACAATATAGGTTCATTATCCCTAATCGCACTAGATAATGCCTCTTTAGTTTCGCCAGGTTTTGTGATTCTAACTGAATTTATGCCAAAACTTTCTGATAATTTTACAAAATCAGGACTGTTACCCAACAAAGTTTGAGAGTGTCTTTCATCATATAATAAGCTTTGCCATTGATATACCATTCCTAAAGTTCTATTTTCCAATACTACAGCAATAACTGGAATATCATACTCACGAATAGTAGCCAGTTCCTGACAAACCATTAAAAATCCTCCGTCTCCATTTATAGAAACAACAGGATCATCCGGACAAGCAACTTTAGCTCCAATAGCTGATGGGAAACCAAAACCCATTGTTCCAAGTCCACCAGATGAGATGAACTTACGAGGTTTTTGTGTATTATAAAAATGTGCTGCCCACATCTGGTTTTGACCAACATCAGTTGTTAAAATTGATTCCGGTGTTAAAACCTCTGAAATTTCTTTAATAACAGTTTGTGGTTTTAATGGTATATCATCATAAGTTACTCTAGGATTTAAATCAATTTTTGCTTGTTTAACCGTATTTGTCCAATCATTAACATCTTTAGATGCAACATGCCCTGTTAAAGTCTCATTTAAAGATTCTAAAATATTTCTGGCATCACCTACAATTGGTAAATCAACATCTACATTTTTACCAATTTCTGCTGGGTCAATGTCAATGTGAATAACTTTAGTATAAGGAACAAAACTATCTAACCTACCTGTTGTTCTGTCTGAAAATCTGATACCAACAGCAATTAATAAATCTGATTCATTAATATAATCATTGGAAACTTTTCTTCCATGCATACCAAGCATACCTAATGCTAAATCATCATTTTCATCAATAGCTCCCTTACCTAAAAGAGAAGTCATTACAGGAGCATTAATTGTGTCTGCAAGTTTTTTCAATTCACAACAAGCATTAGATATAATAACACCAGCACCTGCTAAAATTAATGGTTTTTTAGCTTCTTTGATTAAATCACGAGCTTTTTTAATCTGTTTAATATTTCCTTTAATGGTTGGATTATAACCCGGTGTTTCAATTAATGAATCATCAAATTTAGACAATTCTCCTTCCTGAACCTCTTTAGGAACATCTATTAAAACCGGACCAGGTCTTCCAGTTGAAGCTATTTTAAAACTAGATTTAATCATTGAAGGTATTAAATCCGGATCTTTTGGTTGAAAACTATGTTTAACAACAGGCATAGTTATTCCAATAATATCTGCTTCTTGAAATGCATCATTTCCAATTAAATGAGTAGGAACTTGTCCAGTAATAGCTACAATAGGAGAAGAATCCATAAATGCAGTAGCAATACCAGTTACTAGATTAGTTGCACCCGGACCTGAAGTTGCTAAACACACACCCACTTTACCTGAAGCCCTTGCATATCCATCAGCTGCATGAGCTGCACACTGTTCATGTCTAACCAATATATGATCCATGTCTGCATCATATAACATATCGTAAAATGGTATGGTCTGTCCGCCAGGATAACCAAATATTGTTTTAACTCCCATATTTTTAAGGGATTCAATTATCGCTTCTCCGCCTCTCATTTTAAAAACCTTTTAATTTAATATTATATTATAAATATATTGAATACAAAAGATATATATAATTATCCAAATTAAAAATCATGTTGATAAAATGGAGTTAACCAAATATCTATGCCATCGAATTCCTGAAAGAAGTTTTTTCATTAAAAACCATCAATTCCCAGTTTGTTCCAGGTGCACCGGATTTTACACCGGTTTAGTTATTTATTTAGTAGTAAATTATTTCTATCCACATGATTATAACTTAAATATATTAATGTTATCAGTCATATTAATGATACCTACGTCGATTGATGGTTTAACACAATATTTAGGTTCAAGGGAAAGTACAAATACTTTACGATTCGCTACAGGATTAATTGGAGGAATAGGTTTAATAATCTTTTTAAAAATTATTATTTGGGGAGTTTTAAATGTATTGTAATAAATGTGGTGAAAAAAATCCAGAAGAAGCTGTTTATTGCAGAAATTGTGGAGCTGAATTAAGACAAGAAGTGAAAAAAACAGAAATTATTGAAAATATTCCCAATCAAAATTATAATCAGCAACCTAATACAGAAAATAAAGGTAATGACGATTGGAAATGTTGCTGTGGTTGTTTGATTTTAATATTCGTTATATTTGCAATAGCAACTCTTATACATTAGTCTTTAAGATAATAGTATAAAATTGCCTTTTGAGCATGCATTCTGTTTTCTGCTTCATCAAAAACAACAGATTGTTCACCATCAATAACATCACCGGTTACTTCCTGACCTCTTTTTGCAGGTAAACAATGCATAAAAATAGCTCCATCATTTGCCAAACCCATTAACTCGGAATTGACTTGAAACGGTTTAAAATCCATTTGTCTTTTTTTAGCTTCAGCCTCATCACCCATACTTATCCAAACATCAGTGTATACAACATCGACATTTTCTAAAGCCAATTCAATATCATCACTAATGGTAATTTCAGTATTATTATCCTCTGCCCATTTGTAAGCAGTTTTTAAAATATCTTCATTAGGTTCATATCCTTTTGGACAAGCTACAGACATGTCCATTCCTAAAAGTGGAGAAATCAATAAAAGGGAATTACATACATTATTTCCATCCCCAACAAAGCAGATTTTTTTACCTTCCCAATCACCTAAATGTTCTTTAATGGTTAACATGTCAGCTAGGGCCTGGCAAGGATGTTCAATATTAGTAAGACCACTGATAACAGGGATATCAGAATATTTAGCTAGTTCAACTACATCATCATGTTCAATAGCTCTAATCATTATTCCATCAACAAAACGGCTTAAAACTTTTGCAGTATCTGATATAGGTTCACCTCTACCCATCTGCAAATCATTTGAAGATAAAAAAATTGCCCTTCCACCTAACTGATACATTCCAACATCAAATGAAACTCTAGTTCTAGTGGATGATTTTTGAAAAATCATTGCTAAAGTTTTACCTTCAAGAGGTCTATCTTCAATTTTTCCCGCTTTGATTTTACCAGCCAAATCAAGAATATATCTTACATCTTCCTTAATATCATTAATTGATAACAATCTATCCATTATCTAATCCCCATATAAGAAAATAAAATATATCTTATTAATACATATTAAATGTTTCTATTATTTCATTTTATATTTAATATCTCTAAGTGTAGAAATGACAGGGACCAATAGGAACAGATAAATAAAATCTCTTGAAACATTAAAATCCAAAAGATTTACAATTATTGTTAAAATCATTAAATATAAAAATGTGGTGTAAACATATTTACTTTCTTTTAAAGAAGGCATATCTTCCAGAAATCCTCTAATATAAGCATATTTATATATTGCCAAAAATATTAAAAGTGTAGATAATATATTTAATCCAAAAATAACATCTGCTAAGAAAAAATGTGAATACGAACCTATAATCGATGTTGAAAATGGAATAAATGAAAGAGAAGCTAAAAATAATATATTTAACCATAAATAAGGCATGTTAAGACTATTGATTTTGATAAATTCATGATGATAAACCCAAAAAGAACTAACTAAAATAAAACTAACAATAGTAATACCTAAAGTATGTCTTATTGATTCAAGAAAAATAAAAAAATCCCCTGATGATGATAATTGAACCCCAGGTAAGGCCATATTAAATACCAAAAGAGTCATTACCATACCAAAAATACCATCTGTTAAACTTAATAACCTATCTGGACTTATGTCAACATTGATTTCTAAAGATTGTTTAAATTTTTGATAACCGGTTAATGGTTTATTTTGTTTATCTAATTTCAAATCATCGCAATATTTATCATTCAGGATTTTTTGAATTTTTTCTAAATCTTCAATATCATTATTATCTTTAATGGAGTTTAATTTCTCTCTGATATCTTTTTTTAAATACTCCACATCTTTTTGGCTCTTATCTGAAATCATCATCACCATTTAAAAAAAAAAAGAAATTTAATTTAAAATTTCTTTCATATGTTCGACACGTTTGTTTACCAGATTACTTGTACCAACATCTCTTCTATGGTAAACATTACCTTTGACAAAGTCACATGCTTTTTCAGCAATTTTTTCAGCTTCTTCGATGCTATCACCACTGGCAACTATACCTAAAGCTCTTGAACCTGATAAATGTATTCCATCATCTTCAGCTGATACAGCTGCATAAAATACTTTAGCACCTAATTTTTCAATAGCTTCTTCATCAACTTCAATTAATTCCCCTGCATATTCTGTTTCAGGATATCCGTCAGGAACTATATATTTACAGACACTAGCTTTATTTTCAAATTCTACTTCATCAATGTTACCATCAACAATTGCTTGGCAAACATCCACTAAAGGAGTTTTTAAAAGAGGTAAAACATTCATTGCTTCAGGATCACCAAATCTTGCATTATATTCAATTAATTTAGGCCCATCAGCAGTTAACATGAACTGACCATATAAAATACCTTTGTATGGTTCTGCTTCCTTAGCAATAGCTTTTAAAGTATTTTTCATTATTTCAACAGCATCATCATAATCTTTTTGAGTTAAAAATGGTAATAGTCCTCCAACATCAGAGTATGATCCCATACCTCCTGTAATTGCCCCAACATCACCTTCAAAAGCATGAGGATGGTCTTGTGCTGCAGGCATTGGTGCTAAATTTTCACCATCACAAAATGCTTGAATTGTAAATTCCTCACCAATTAATCTTTCTTCAATAATTACTTGAGCAAATCCACCCATTTCATTATCAATAACTTCACAAGAATATTCTTTTGCTTCTTCATTATCTTTTAAATGGTCACCAACAATTTTAACACCTTTACCGCCGGTTAAACCAACAGGTTTTACAACAACATCACGGTCAAAATCATCTAAAAATTTAGAGACATCTTCAGAATTATCAAATACTTTATAAACAAGTGATCCTTCAATATTGTTATCTTCAAAAAGTTTTCTCATAAATGATTTATCAGTTTCAATACGTGCAGCACTTTGAGTTGGGCCAACACATTTTATTCCATTTTTTTGAAGTTCGTCTACAATTCCTTTTCCAAGAGGAGCTTCCGGACCAATGAATGCAATGTCTATATTATTTTCAATAGCATATTTGGCCACATTTTCAACTTCTCCCTCATCACCTTGTTTAAACTCAGCTATTTTTGACATACCAGGATTTACTTTACTCATATAACAATATAATTCAACATCATCTTTTAAAGCATCAGCAATAGCATGTTCACGAGCACCAGTTCCGACAACTAAAACTTTCATGATAAATTCACCTTATTATCTAATATATCTTTAAAAATATTTAAAATGTTTTAATTTTAACTCTATTCATTTTACTAAAAAAATAAACTATATGTAGACAATTATAAATATAAGATAACAACATATATAATTAATACAAAGGTGATTTTATGAATAAAAATATAATAATTGCGATATTAATCGTCATTGTTGTCATTGCTGTTGGTGTTGCAGCATACAATATGAATGCAAACGGACAAAATGGCAAAGAAAATACATCAATCCAATTTTTAAGCCAAGATAACTTAAAAAATGGAGATCAAATACAATTTGAACTTAAAGATGCAAAAGGAAATGCTTTAGCAAATCAACATGTTAATATTACTTATGTAGAAAATGGACAAACTCAAACTTATTCAATTATAACTGATCAGTCCGGAAAAGGATTTTTAGTATTGAAAAATGAAAATCCAGGTCAATATGAAGTAACTGTTAACTATGGCGGAGACCAAAAACACAATGGATGTACTGCTAAAAAGACAATAACCATTCAAGAAGGTGAGTCAAACGCTGCAACATCTACTGAAACTAACTCCACTGCAAGTACAGCTCAATATAATAAAGGAAGTTCTTCAAATTCCACATCAGGCAGCCTTTACTATGATAGCCAATACAACATTGTTTATGATGAAAATGGTAAAATCATAGGTGGTCAAAATGCTGGACAGGATGCATTTGAAGTAATTTCAAGTTATAAACAAGCTGAAGCTAATGATCACGGACAAGGATTAGAATAATATCAGTTAAAGTATTATTTTAAATAATACTTTAATAATTTCTTTTTTTTAAACAAATTTTTGAATTCAAAAACTTTATATAAGAACACTTGCATAGACAAGTATATAATTGCATATGCAAGTGAGGTAAATTATGGAAAAGAATTCAAATATAGAAATGATAACAGGAGACCCAAAAAAAGCAATAAACAAATTATCATTACCAATTATAGCAAGTATGTTTTTAATATTTGCAAATAACATTATTGACAGTATTTGGGTAGCAGGGCTTGGTGCAGAACCATTAGCTGCACTTGGATATATTACACCACTATTTATGATATTAGTTGGATTTGGAAACGGGCTAGGTGCCGGTGGTAACTCTCTAATTTCAAGACATATTGGAGCACAGGACAAACCTTCAGCTAATAATGCAGCAATACACAACCTAATTTTGAGTATAATAGTATCAATAATTGTTTCAATAATATTTATTGCTATAATGGAACCGTTACTTAACATGATGGGAGCAACAAGTGTTTTAAAATATGCAATGGATTATGGAATCATTGTTTTTGGATTAACATTTGCAGTATTAATGCCTCCAATTATTGGCGGAGCATTTAGAGCAGAAGGAGATATTAAAAGAGCAACAGTTCCAATAGCTCTTGCAGCAATAATTAATATGATTTTAGATCCAATATTTATTTATACATTAAATATGGGAATTCAAGGAGCAGCATTAGCAACCGCACTCGGACCGTTAATAAGCCTCTTATTAATGTTTTATTGGATTTTTATAAAAAAAGACACCTACCTTTCATATAATCTTAAAGATTTCCATAATGATATAAAAATTTACAAAGATATTCTGGTTGTAGGAATTCCGGCAAGCTTAGAATATTTGGTTTTATCAGTTTTAACAATATTTGTCAATTACATGCTTACAATTGTTTCAGGACCTGTGTCTGTAGCAGTTTATACTGCCGGATGGAGAATAATCAATATAGGAATGCTTCCGGCAATAGGGGTTGGAACTGCAGCAATATCTGTTGCAGGTGTAGCATTTGGAGCTAAAAAATATGAAAATCTAAGAGTTACAGCAAGATATGCAGTTAAAGTTGCATTAATTGCATCAATAATAGTATGTATAATTTTAAATGTATTTTCCAATCAAATTGCATTCATATTTTCATATTCAGAAAATAGTGCACATTTAGAACCATTAATTGCAAGTTTCCTGCAGATTATGTGTCTATTCATCCTTTATGTACCATTTGGAGCAAGTGCCGGAAATGTATTCCAGGGTGTGGGAAAAGGAACAATATCATTTTTATTAACTTTATTCCGGGAATTTATTCTCGTATTAATCTTTGCATACCTTTTAGGATTTACATTCCATATGGGGGAATTTGGAATTTATTGCGGAATGCTTTTAGGAGGCGGAATCGGTTCTTTAATATGTTATGCATGTATTGAACTATACATAAATAAATTAATAAGAGGTAAAGACAATGCAGTTTGATGAAACAATTCCAACTGCTCCATTTATTTCTTTAATTTATAGACAACATGCAAAATTTTTAAATGAAAAAGTTAAGGATGAAAATTTGAGTTTCGGTCTTTATCCGCTATTAATAACTATCTATAAAAACAAAGGAATAATTCAGGAAGATTTAGCTGAAAAATATCATTTAAATGAAAGTACAATCGCAAGAAATATTAAAAAACTCGAAGATAAAGGATTTATTGAAAGAATACCAGATAAAAGAAAAAAAATAATAAAAATAACTAAAAAGGGAAAGTATACCGCTGAAAAAGTTATGGATTATGATGAAAAATGGGATTTGGAAATTAAAAAGAATTTAACTAATGAGGAATATCAAACATTTATCAGATTACTGAAAAAAATTTGTGAGGATTTACTATAATAAAAACTTAAATAAAAAAAAACAGGAGTTAAAAAAAATAATAACTCCCAAAATATCTTAAATTTTACGTTTTCTTAATGGAACTAAAATCAATGAAAACAACAAGACCAATAAAACAAATATTGGATTTCCAGTAACTTTACTATCTATAACTTTAATTGAGTTTCCATCAGCAGATTTATTAAAATCATCTGTTTCATTATTAGGAATCCGTTTATTAAAATCATCTGTTTCATTATTAGGAATCGGTTTTTTCCCAACTACTGTTATGTTAACATAATCTTCATTATTGGACATATTAGAATCATAAGTATCACTTGAAACATTAACAAAATTATTAACAATACCTGAAACTTTATTTATAATTGTTGTAATTTGTAAAGTTGCAGTTTCGCCATTAGTTAAATTACCAATAAGCCAAATACCACTACCAAGGTCATAAGAACCTTTAGAAGCAGAGCTATGCACATAAGATAAATCTTTTGATAATATCTCATTAACAACAACATTTAAAGCAGAATTCGGACCATTATTAACAACTGTTATTGTCCAAATAACTCTATCACCAACACGAACAAATTTCTTTGAAACACTTTTATAAATCGCCAAATCAGCTACGAAAATTACATTAATTGATTCATTAGCGTAATTATTACTCATGTTAATATCTAAAGAAGAACTGTTAACAAAAGCACTATTAACAATAGATTTTACTTCACCTACTTTAGTTGAAATATATAAAACAACAGTTTCTTTAACATCTAAATCGCCAATAATCCACAAACCAGAAGATTCATCATATTGACCTTTAGACGCATTAGCTGAGATAAAAGTAAGACCATTAGGTAAAACATCCTCAACATACGCATCAACAGCAACACTAGAACCATTATTTATAACAGTTATTGTCCAAATAACAGTATCACCAACATGAACAATATCCTTTGAAACACTTTTATCAACCGCCAAATCAACAAAAGGAGCGACATTAACAGTTGCATTAGCGTAATTATTAGACATGTTAGAATCCTTAGTAGAACAGTTAACAAATACATTATTAGTAACAGATTTCACATCACCAACAACGGTAGTAATATTTAAAGTAACAGTTTCACCTTTAGCCAAGTTTCCAATAGTCCATCTCCCATTATCAGAATCATATTGACCTTTAGACGCATTAGCTGAGATAAAAGTAAGACCATTAGGTAAAACATCCTCAACATATGCATCAACAGCAACACTAGGACCATTATTAACAACACTAATAATCCAAACAACATTATTGCCAGAATAAACCACATCGGAAGACACAGTCTTATTAACAACTAAATCAACAATAGGATAAACAGTGACATTATCAGAAACATTTAAATTAATATTATTAATGCCTACAGTAGCATTGTTGATTAAAGTACCGTTGTTTGTTGTAATAAATGATAAGATAATAGAAACATTTTCACCACTATCTAAAGAACCATTTAAAATCCATTTATTTGAAGCGGCATCAAATGTCCAATTTCCAACTTCTGGCCTCCAACCTTGATATTTAAGACCTTCGCTGAAATCATCATCAATGATGAAAATATTTTCAATAATTTCATTACCAATATTTTTTATACTTATCCTAAATTCTACACTTTCCCCAACAAATGCAGTTTGATTTAGAGCTTCTTTTTTCAAATCCACATCAATAACATTCACCTTAAACAATACTGCATTTTGCACAGCAGATGGATTGACAAGTGTTTTAAAAGTATAACTCAAATAAGAACCATTATCCAATTTTTTAAGAGCTTTTTGAGAAGGTACTCTATAACCGGAATCATACAACTCCAAAACAGAATTCACAATTCCATCAGTACTATTTCTAAAATCTTCATCAGTGAAAATGAAAATTTGAGAAGCCAAACTTCTTAAATTCGGATTAAAATACCGATAAATATATATTTTAAGATATTCACTGACATCTTCACCAGTTAAACTATTTCTTAAAAATCCAAGATTGTCACTTAACCAACCTTCAGAAGTAGTATAATACTTATTACCACTAGGATAAGGATAATGTGGATAAAATAGAGTTTCTAAACCTAAACCGGAGAATACATTCACGGAATATAAACCATTAGAGTTATAATTAGTCACTTTTAAATTATCCAATGCAGCAATGACAATGTCTGAATCATCCTCACTAATTGATGCACTATGAAGAGCGTAAATTGAATTGCCCTCAATAGCATTATTGTTTGAGAATGACAGACCAGAAATATTTAAATTATCTGCAAAAATAGCTCCCCCATATAATGCGGAGTTATTTGAAAATGTGGAATTAATAACAGTAGCATTAAAAAGACTAATGGCACCACCATATATTCTGGCAAAATTATCATTAAATATGGAATTTGAAACAGTGTGATTATAATAATATTTAACAGAATCACTATATCCAAAATTATAATCGTTTATTGCTCCTCCCCCATATCTAGTGGCTGAATTATTGGTGAAATTACAAAAATCAACTAAAACATTATGACAATGGATCAATATACCTCCGGCGTATCTGGCAGTATTGTTAATAAAGTTACATTTAATAATTTGGATATTATCACCATATGCAGCAAATGTAGCGGCATTAGCAACATTATTAGTGAAATTACTATATGAAGCCATACCATTTTTACCATTCCAATAAACAGCACTACCTTCATTTGCATAACTATCTTCAAAAGAGGAATTCACAACAGTTCCATTTAAGCCCTGCCAATAAATAGCACCGCCACCTATATCTGCAGTGGAATTCACAAAAGAAGAATTCGCAAAAACACCATAAGTACCTGACCAATAAACAGCACCACCATAACTAGATGCAGTAGAATTCACAAAAGAAGAATTCGCAAAAACACCATAAGTACCTGACCAATAAACAGCACCACCATAAGTTGATTTTGCAATTGAATTCACAAAAGAAGAATTCGCAAAAACACCATTCCTACCAGTCCAATAAACAGCACCACCATACATACCTGCAGTGGAATTCACAAAAGAAGAATTCGCAAAAACACCATTCCCACCAGTCCAATAAACAGCACCACCATAACTAGATGCAGTAGAATTCACAACAGAACAATTAACAACAGTCCCATTAACGCCCTGCCAATAAACAGCACCACCATAACTATATTTTGCAGTTGTATTCACAATAGAACAATTAACAACATACCCCTCAGCACCAGACCACCAAATAGCGCCTCCAGCATTATTTGCAGTAGTATTCACAATAGAACAATTAACAACACTGCCCTGTTCACTACACCAATAAATAGCGCCTCCAGCCTTATTTGCAGTAGTATTCACAATAGAACAATTAACAACACTGCCCTGTTTACCATACCAATAAATAGCACCACCATAAGTATTTGCA
>Ga0326511_10001660_pt1 | contig 18337 bp, 13 predicted proteins | sample 0_2496_0518_D_FD_203701 | JGI IMG/M metagenome (GOLD analysis project Ga0326511, IMG submission 203701) | Bovine rumen microbial communities from UC Davis, California, United States - 0_2496_0518 | ecosystem: Host-associated > Mammals > Digestive system > Stomach > Rumen | place: USA... | reverse complement strand
ATTAATTTTGTAATTTTGTGGCCAATATTCAATACAATAGCCTCTTTCGTAAGCGCTGCTTGCCCTCATGATAAGGGTGAGTGGAGCGTGGAAGAGGTAGCAATGTGAAACATAAATTAATACAGAATAAAATGGAAGTTATTACGAGTTTTACCATCGACCACACCCGTCTGAAGCCGGGAATCTACGTGTCCCGCAAGGACAATGGCTTCACCACTTTCGACCTGCGTATCACCGAACCGAATGCAGAGCCTGCCATGGCGCCCGCAGCCATGCACAGCCTCGAGCATCTCATGGCCACTTGGTTTCGCAACAGCGAGGCAAAGGCCGACGTAGTCTATGTAGGACCGATGGGGTGCCTGACGGGTATGTATATTATAATGGTGGGTGACTATACGGTGGACGACATGCGCCGCCTGACCATCGAGTGTCTCAAGTGGATTCTCACGCAGACGGAGGTGCCTGCCACCCGCCCCGAGGCCTGTGGAAACTATCTGCTCCACGACCTGCCCATGTGCCAATGGGAGAGCAGGCGCTATCTGGACCGTCTGGAAAACGATTTCCATTGCGAGTACACCAAACTCAGCATCACCCTTGAAGACGGCAAAGTGTTTGCCGACGCATAAAAATATGGCTATTTGTTTGGCTATTTGCTGGAAAAAAGTTACTTTTGCATTACAAAACCCCAAAACTAATTATAACAATGACCGCAAAACAAACTATTGAGGCTGGAAAAGCCATTCTGGGAATTGAGTTCGGTTCTACGAGAATCAAGGCCGTCCTTATCGATGAGGACAACAAACCCATTGCACAGGGCTCGCACGAGTGGGAGAACCAACTCGTCGACGGATTGTGGACCTACAGCACCGAGGCCATCTGGTACGGCTTGCAGGACTGCTATGCAGAGCTGCGCAAGGACGTGCTGAAGCAGTATGAGTGCGAGATTGAGAGCCTGGCCGCCATCGGCTTCTCTGCCATGATGCACGGCTACATGGCCTTCAACGAGAAACAGGAAATCCTGGTCCCCTTCCGCACATGGCGTAACACCAATACGGGTAAGGCCGCTGCCAAGCTCAGCGAACTGTTCAACTATAACATCCCCCTGCGCTGGAGCATCAGCCACCTCTACGAGGCCATCCTCGACAATGAGGAGCATGTTCATGACATCAAGTATCTGACCACGCTGGCTGGCTATGTACACTGGCAGGTGACAGGTCAGTTCGTGCTTGGCGTGGGCGATGCATCGGGCATGATTCCCGTTGACCCCGCTACGAAGACCTACGATGCCGAGATGGTGAAGAAGTTCAACGACCTGATTGCTCCCTATGGATTCTCCTGGAAACTGCTCGACATCCTGCCAAAATCTCTCAACGCAGGCGAGAATGCAGGCTTCCTGACTCCCGAAGGCGCCAAGCGTCTTGATGTCAGCGGTCACCTGAAAGCTGGTATCCCCGTCTGTCCTCCCGAGGGCGACGCCGGTACAGGCATGGTAGCCACCAACGCCGTGAAGCAGCGCACAGGTAACGTCAGCGCCGGCACGTCATCTTTCTCCATGATTGTGCTGGAGAAGCCGCTGTCGAAGCCCTACGAGATGATTGACATGGTGACCACGCCCGACGGCAGCCTCGTGGCTATGGTTCACTGCAACAACTGCACCAGCGACATCAACGCCTGGGTGGGCCTGTTCAAGGAGTATCAGAAACTGCTCGGCATTCCCGTTGACATGAATGAACTCTACGGCAAGCTGTTCAACAAGGCACTGGAAGGTGATGCCGACTGCGGTGGCCTGATGTCTTACAACTACGTCAGTGGTGAGCCTGTCACGGGATTGAGCGAAGGCCGTCCTATGTTCATCCGCTCAGCCAACGACAAGTTCAACCTGGCCAACTTCATGCGTGCCCACCTCTACGGTGCCATCGGCGTGCTCAAGATTGGCAACGACATCCTGTTCAAGGACGAGAAGATCCGCGTCGACCGTATCACGGGTCACGGCGGCTACTTCAAGACTCCCGGCGTAGGTCAGCGCATGCTTGCTGCCGCCCTCAACTCGCCCATCTCGGTCATGGAGACCGCTGGCGAAGGTGGTGCCTGGGGTATTGCCCTGCTGGCTGGCTACGTGGTGAACAATCCCAACAAGCTGAATCTGGCCGACTACCTCGAGACGGTGGTCTTCGCAGGCAACACCGGCGTCTCCATTGCACCTACTGCCGAGGACGTGGCCGGCTTCGAGCGCTACATTGCAAACTACAAGAGCTGCCTGCCCGTGGAGCAGTGCGCAGTAGACAACAAGAAGTAGTCCCTACCCTATCTTCCACAATAAAACCCCGGAGCTTCACAGTCCCGGGGTTTTTCATTCTACTTTTTTCTTACTCTATTTTACTTCGTGCTCGTTTTCAGTACGACGGGCTTCATCCCAGTAGCGGTGGCAACGAGGGTGACAGGCCCTGGCGTGCGTCCTGCACGCAGGATGACCGTACATCTTCCATTATAGAGACGACGCTTGTCACCCACGGTCATCTCGTTGGAGTTGATGTCGCCATTGACAACGCCCACGATGCGGGCATCACCGCTGACGCTAAACGTCACCTCCTTGTCTGTCGTCTGCACCAACCGTCCCTTGCCGTCGATGGCCGATACTTGCACATGCAGCAAGTCCATTCCGTCGGCATGCCATGCCGTGCTCATATCCTGTTGCTTGCCCGGCAGAGAACGGTCGGACGAGAGCACCAGACGCTTGGCCTCACCCGTAGTCTCAATGGCATGACGAGCCACCACCTTGCCGGCTGTACGGGCAATAGCCTCCAGTCTGCCAGGCTGATAGGCAATTTCGTTCCAGCGAATCTGATTCCTCATCTTCGGGTCGGTGGGATTCTGCTTCTTCCCGAGGCTCTTGCCGTTGAGCACGAGTTCCACCTCGTCGGCATTGGTGTAGGTGATGAGTGACAACGTCTGACCAGCGACGCGGTTCCAGTGGTCGCTCATTCCGTCATTACCCGTCTGCACGCCATTCCACATCTGGTCGCCTTTCTTGTCGATGATAGCAATGTGCACCACAGGTTCCTCTGGCTTGAAGAAGCTCTTCATGTAGTAAGCCTTGGGCTTCGCATTCAGTTCCAGGTCGAAGACACCCTGTGACCATCCCTTGGCAGGCCATCCCTGGCTCTCGCCGAGATAGTCAATGGCACCCCAGTAGGCCAACCCGATGACCTTGTCCAAGTCCATCTCAAAGTAGTTCTGTCCCATGGCAGCCACGCTTGCCTCGCTCTGATAGAACTTCATCCACGGGAAGCGTCGTCCGTCGCCGGGGAAATACATATATCGATAATTATATGCCTGCACGTCGGTGATCATGGCCAGACTGCAAGGCAGCGAGTCCGTCTCCCAGTTGCGGTAGCGAGGATGCATGGCCACGGTGACCAGGCGACTATTGTCGTAGCGAGCCACCAACGGGCGCATCAGCCTATACATCGTCACGCCAAAGTCGTTGAAGGGCTGGTTGGGGTCTTGCTGTAGCTCGTTGCCAAGGCTCCACATCACCACCGAAGGTGAGTTGCGGTCGCGCTTCACCCACTCGGGAATATCCTGTTGCCATAGCTGTTCGAAGGGTACTCGTCCCCCCGTATGCTGCCGTGTCCACTTGTCATACAGTTCATCGACCACCAGGATGCCATACTTATCGCACAGTTCGATAAACTCGCGACTATAGGGATTGTGGGAGGTGCGGATATGGTTGATGCCATACTGTTTCATCAGTTGGATGCGCTTCTCGATGGCACGTGGATAGGCGGCAGCCCCCAAGGCACCTAAAGAGTGGTGGTTGGCATAGCCTTTGAGCAGCACTTTCTTGCCATTGAGCTTCATGCCGAAGTCCGGGCCGAACTCCACGGTACGAATACCAAACTGCGTGGTGGCTTCATCAGCCACGTCACCGTTCTCACGGAGGAGCCTGACGGTCAGTTTGTAGAGGTTGGGATGCTCCGTGTCCCACAGCTGTGGGTCAGGAATCTCTATCTCGGGCAGGGTCTGCTCGATGATGCGTGTGGGCGTGTTGCGTCGCACTTCAGCCCTGGCCTCATAGACCGTCTGTCCGTCGGGGCCCGCAATCTGGATGCTCACGGGGACCTTCTTCTCACGTCCACGGAAAGCCACCTCGACCGAAGGGGTCACATAGCGATTGTCACGTGTGGTGACATAGAGTGGATGGCGCTCAAAGAAGATGTTGCGGTCGGTGGCCACGAGACGCACGCTACGGAAGAGTCCGCCGCCCGTGTACCAGCGTGAGTTGCCGGGCTCGCGGGTGTCAGCCATCACGGCGAAGACGTTGTCTTGGCCCACCTTCATCTTGCCGGTGACGTCGATTTCGAAACCCACATAGCCATAGTCCGTCCCGCCGATGCGCTCTCCGTTCAGATAGACGTCGGCCACGTACATGATGCCATCAAACTGCAACACCAGCCTCCGGTTGCGCAGCGATTCGTCAGGTGTCAGGTGCAGGCGGTACCAGCCACGGCCCATCTCCTTGAAGCCACGGCTGGACAGACGGCTCTTGATGTTGGCAGCAGGATCGTCGTTGTCGGCCTTCTCGTCGGCAGCGGGAGCCACCCACGGCTGCTCAATCTGGAAGTCGTGAGGCACGTCAACCATCCGCCAGTCCGCATCGTTGAAATTTGTTTGATAAGCTTCCTTGACATCGCCGGCATGGAACCGCCACCCGAAGTTCAAGTCTTGGATTGTCCGCACCTGTGCGAACATCGCCACGACACCCGCCAGTGTCATCAGCGTCAGCATGGATAATCGCTTCATATTTTCTCTGATTTGCTTTAGTATTGGTGCAAAATTACGAAAAGTCGAGAGCAAAACAAAGGAATTTATCCATTTTTTTGTCGAGACGGAGTGTTTTCGCCATCTTTGAAAGCAGAATGACAAAAATTATGGGAACAATGACGCCTTTCTCATGTTTTTTCCTTAATTTTGCAAAACAATGAATAATTATTTGCACATGGAACAGGAAATCATCATTTTAGGAACGGGCAACGCTGGGGCCATCCATTGTTATAACACATGCTTCGTGCTTCGTTGTGGCGACGACCACTTGCTGGTCGATGCCGGTGGCGGCAATGGCATCCTGCGACAACTGCCTGCTGCTGGCGTGAGCCTCGACAGCATCGACACGATGTTTATCACCCACGCCCATACCGACCATATCCTTGGGGCCGTATGGATAGCCCGCATGATTCTGCAATACGGCCATGCCCGGCCATTCCGTGTCTACGGAAACAGCAAGGTGCTCCACGTCCTGGAGTTCCTCATCATGCAGCTGTTGCCCAAAAAACAGTCGTCGAAGTTGGGCGATGCCCTCTTGCTCTGTCCGGTGGAGGACGGCGACACGTTCCAGGCGGGCCACCTCTCCCTGACGTGCTTCGACATCCATTCCACCAAGGAGTGGCAGTTCGGCTTCTCCACCACCCTACCCGACGGCCAGCGGTTCACCTGTCTGGGCGACGAGCCATACAATGAAATCAACGAGCCTTTCGCCCGCAATGCCGACTGGCTCATGAGCGAGGCCTTCTGTCTCTATGCCGACCGCGAACGCTTCAAGCCCTATGAGAAGCACCACAGCACGGCCCTTGATGCCGCTCGCCTCGCTTCCCAACTCGGGGTGAAGAACCTCATCCTCTATCACACGGAGGACAAGACGCTGGCCACCCGTAAGGAGAAATACACCGCCGAGGCACAGTCGGCTTTCAGCGGTCGGGTATTCGTTCCCAACGACTTGGAGCACATCACGCTCGTATAATCTCAAAATAGCACGGAAAAAAGACAGAAATTTGTATAATCAGCATCATTCAGCCATCAACAAAGGGCTAACAATTACGCAATTATACAAATTTCTGTCCTATTGACATTTCCCTCCACTCACCACAGAGAGCGGTAAGCAGAGCTTACGGGAAGACTACTTCACCTCTTCGATGATTTCGCCACCAACGCCCAGAGCCTCCATATTCAGGGGGATGAGACTGTGGTGACGCTCAGGCAGCGTCTTAAACAGCGCCTTCTCCACACCACCAGTGCCAACGACGGGACAAACCTTGAGCATGCCACCCAGCACAATCATGTTGAAAATCTTGCCGTTCTTCATCTCGGCAGCCTTGTCCATGGCGTCGATGCGATAGACGGTGATGTCCTTGCGCGTCGGCGGATTGATGATGCCATAGCTGTCGTAGATAAGTATGCCACCGGGCTTCAGCTTCGGCTCAAACTTCTCGAGCGAGGGCTGGTTGAGCACAATGGCCACGTCATACTTGCTGAGGATGGGCGATGAGATGCGGGTATCACTCACAATGACCGTGACATTGGCCGTGCCGCCGCGCTGCTCAGGGCCATAGGCAGGCATCCACGTCACTTCCTTATCTTCCATCAGGCCTGAGTAAGCCAGAATCTTACCCATCGAGAGCACACCCTGACCACCGAATCCTGCTATAATGATTTCTTTTTTCATAATGCTGTAGTATCTTTTAAATCTCCTTTGGGATAGAAGGGGAACATGTGCTCCTTCATCCATTCGTTAGCCTGGGCAGGAGTCAGTTTCCAACCACTGTTGCAAGTAGAGACGAACTCAACGAGAGAAGAACCCTTGCCGTCCATCGAAGCCTGGAAAGCCTTCTTCAGCGCCTTCTTGGCCTTGTTGATGGAAGCCACCGACTCCACCGACTGGCGGGTCACGTAGCAAGTACCTTCAAGACCGGCGGCGATATCCGCCATCTTCAGGGGATAGCCATGCAGCTTGGGGTCACGGCCGTAAGGACAGGTAGCCGTCTTTTGGCCGATAAGCGTGGTGGGAGCCATCTGTCCGCCCGTCATGCCATAGATGGCATTGTTGACGAAGATGATGACGATATTCTCGCCTCTGTTCAGTGCGTGGATGGTCTCACACGTACCGATACAAGCCAGGTCACCATCACCCTGATAGGTGAACACCAGACGGTCGGGCCAGCAGCGCTTGATACCCGTGGCCAGTGCGGGAGCACGACCGTGGGCAGCCTCCTGCCAGTCGATGTCAATGTAGTTGTACGCGAAGACGGCACATCCTACAGGGCTGACGCCTATAGCCTTCTCTTCCAGTCCCATCTCCTCAATGACCTCGGCGATAAGCTTGTGCACCACGCCGTGCGAACAGCCGGGGCAATAGTGCATGTTGTTATCGTTCAGGAGCGTTGGCTTCTTGTAAACCAAGTTCTCCGGTGCTATTATCTTGTTCTCTTCCATAGCCTTACATCAGTTTTGTTTTCAATGCTTCCACTATCTCTTCCGGATCGGGAACGATACCGCCGAGACGTCCGAATTGCTCTACGGGCACGGCACCGTTGATGGCGAGACGTACGTCCTGCACCATCTGTCCGGCGTTAATCTCGGCGACGAGCACGCCTTTCTTTCCCGCTGCCAGGGCGGCGATTTCCTTTGTGGGGAACGGCCAAAGGGTGATGGGACGGAACAAACCGACCTTGATACCCTCGGCACGAGCCAGCTCCACCGACTTCTCTGCGATACGGGCGGCAGAACCGAAGGCGACAATCACGTATTCGGCATCGTCGCAATGCTGCTTCTCAAAGCGTACTTCCTTCTCGCGTATCTCGGCATACTTTGCCTGCAAGTGCAAGTTGCGCTGCTCCATGATCTCCGGCTTCAGCTCCAGCGAGGTGATGACGCGGCGCGTCTGACCCTTCTTCTTACCCGTGGAAGCCCAGGGGCACTGTTCAATGACTTCCTCGTCGGTGCGGCGACGCTTGAATGGCGGCAGCACCACCTTCTCCATCATCTGGCCGATGACGCCGTCAGAGAGAATCATGGCCGGGTTGCGATACTTGAAAGCCAGTTCGAAAGCCAAGTCAACGAAATCGGCCATCTCCTGCACCGAAGCCGGAGCCAGCACGATGACGTTGTAGTCACCATTGCCACCACCACGGGTAGCCTGGAAATAGTCGCCCTGCGAAGGCTGGATGGTACCCAGGCCGGGACCGCCACGCTGCACGTTGACAATCAGTGCGGGCAGCTCGGCACCTGCCAGATAGGTAATGCCCTCCTGCATCAGTGCCACGCCAGGACTCGACGAAGACGTCATCGCCTTCTTGCCTGCGCCTGCGGCACCATAGAGCATGTAGACGGAGGCCAGCTCGCTCTCAGCCTGCACCACCTGCATACCGGTGGTCTCCCAGGGTTTCAGCTCGGCCAACGTCTCGATTACTTCACTCTGCGGGGTAATAGGATAGCCAAAGTATCCGTCTACGCCACAACGAATGGCAGCCCGGGCAATCGCCTCGTTGCCTTTCATCAATACAACTTCTCTCTTTTCTTCCATAGCGATTAGTCCTCCATTCGTTTACGATAAACTGTAATACATCCGTCGGGGCAGACGATGCCGCACGAAGCGCATCCCACACATGCCTCCTGACGTACAGCCTCCACATAGGGATAGCCATGCACATTAACCTTACCCGCCAAGGCAATCACGTTCTGCGGACAAGCTATTACGCAAAGCGAACAACCCTTACATCGAGTGGTGTCAACTACAATCGCACCTTTCAATTTAGCCATAATGTATCTATTAAGAATGATAATTCATTTTAAGCGCGGCAAAGATAGCAATTATTCCCGAAATGGCAAAGAAATTCCATGAAAATTTCAGACCGCTATGAGAAGTTTGCGCAAACGCTACGTGGCTTCACGCAGCACTTCATTTTGACACGCGAATCCAGTCGGCATCCACCCATCCACGGTCGGCCTTTCCGGCCGGTTCGACGGCGATGAAACCAAACTTGGCGCCTATCCATTTGCCTTCCTTCATCTTGAATTCCTCGCCACAATCCTCAAACTTCTTTCCGTTGAGGCTATAGGCAAAGCGCAGCTTCGAGTCGGCCACGGTCATGCGCATGTAGATGTCCTCATGGATGCCGGGCTTATAGTCTATCTTGTCTTTCTGCGTGGGCTTCAGCGTGGCCAGCAACTGCTCCTCTTGTGCCTTGCCCTTGTCGGCGGCGTGACAGGTCATTTGCAGCAACTGAAACTCCTCGCCCACTCGCTTCACCACCAAGGCGGAGTAGTCGAGACCCATCATGATGATGCCGCCCATCTGGTTCTGGTCCTTGGATGTGAAGCGCAGCTTGGCCGTCACGGTGAACTCGTCGGCGGGTGTCTTCTGCAGCAGCATGTTGGGCACCAGCCAGAAGCTCTTCGCACCCTCCTCCATCTTATGCGTATAGATGCGCATGGTGCCGAAGGCCGTGGGCACGCCGAACTTCTCGTCGTAATTGGCCTGCCACTGCCATTGCTTGCCGATGACGGGGGCGTTGAACTCGTCGCTCTCCACGGGGTTGACAATCGTGGTCGATGACGACTTGGGCTTCCTGTAGGTGAGCACAGGCTCGCCTTTCTTGCCCATGACAGGCCATCCTGTCGACCAGTCGACGGGTTGCAGGTGTACCACCCGTCCGTAGGCCTCCTTGTCCTGGAAGTGCAGGAACCAGTCCTCGCCATATTTCGTGTGTACCCATCCGCCCTGGTGGGGGCCGTTGACCGTGGTCTTGCCCTGTGCCAGCACGATCTTGTGCTCATAGGGCCCGTAGGGGCTCTTTGAGCGCATGGCCAACTGGAAGCCCGTGGGCACGCCACCCGCAGGGCACATGATCCAATACCAGCCATCACGCTTGTAGAACTTGGGGCCTTCACAGGTGCGGTTCTCCGTGCCGTTGCCATCAAACACGATGACCGGCTGTCCGATGGGTCGTGTGCCGTCGGCAGAGAGCTCCCTGACGGTGAGCACGCTGGCAAACTTGCTGCGGCTGTTGGCCCAGCCGTTGACCAGGTAGCAGCGTCCATCCTCATCCCAGAGGGGCGTGGTGTCGATGTATCCCTGCCCAGGAATGACGCACACGGGGTCGTCCCATTGTCCGGCGGGATCTTTCGTCTTGACCATCATCACACCATAGTCGGGGTCACCCCAGTAGATGTAGTACTCGCCATTGTGATAGCGGATGGAAGGGGCCCACACGCCGTCACCGTGACGAGGCGTGTTGAAGTGCTCCACCAGCTGTGGCATACCCCCATAGAGCCTATCCTTCAAGGCATAGTTGATGAGTGACCAGTTGACCAGGTCCTTGCTGTGCAGGATGGGCAAACCGGGCACACACTGAAACGACGAGGCCGTCAGGTAGTAGTCTTCGCCCGAAGCACCCACACAGACGTCGGGGTCGCTATAGTCGGCATTAATCACAGGGTTCTTGTAGGTTCCATCGCCCAGGTCCGGACACCAGACCTCAGAACGATACTGCGCCTGTGCCATCAGCGGCAAAGCACAGCAAATAACGAATAATTTTTTCACAACGTATTTAGTTTTAGTAGATAATTGTCTGTCAGCTCCATGCGCATGACCTTCTGTAGCTCGTCGTCGTGCCGGGGATTGCACAGACGGGTGAGTGCCAAGGCCACATGGCCCATCGTGCGACGCAGGTTCAGCTCTACGCAGGGATGCAATAGCAAGGGCGCATCGCTACCCTCCTTGCGTACGACCATCATGTCAACCCCAAACGGCCCCACATAATGTCCGTCAAACAAGGTGGCTACATGGCGGCAGATCAGGCCGGTGACCTCGTCCAGCAGCGCCAAGTCCACATACTTGCCTATCTGCATGCGCTTCGCCTGCTCCGTCGCCAGCACGTTGCCCGTATAGGCCCCGTTCTTGGTGTGGAAGAGTGAGAGCCCCAAGCAACTGATATGACCGTCGGGATGAGCCTCAAACTCCACGGCGAAATCCTTCACCTTATTATAATATGGCTCAGCCATCACATAGCCTTGTGCCGTGGTCACGTTGCGCAGCCATCCCGCCTGCATCGACAGCGTATTGCGCTCGGCATCGATGAAGCGCAAGCCACGCCCACTGCTGCTCCAGGGGGCCTTCAGTACCAGCCGCCCATAGGAGGCAAGCAACGTGGCCACCCCCTCTTCATCCTGGCAGACAAACGACTCGCCAAGGGTGCCCTCCATCCGCAGCTGCGACAGCAACTCACGGGCCAGCAACCTGCTGGACAGCCGGCGCACATGGTCCAACTGCTCGTCAGATGGCAGCAACGACTGGGGACATCCACCACGCTGCAAGGTGGCACGCAAGGCCAAGTCCCACCCCCATGGTTCGATAGCGTCAATGGGCAGTCGGCTCAGTTGGCGTTTCTCCACCCATTTGACGGCAGGAAAGCGCAGACGCGTGTTTTTCTGAAAGCGCAGGCAGGCCGACGAGGCAAAGTCCACGTCATCCACCAACACCGCGTCACCCTCCTCGGCCCACAACGCTGGGAGCCATCCAAGATCATGCCGCAACTGGCTGCCCGCATGGGGGGCAGTGAAATTGCTCATGTTGGCTGCTAAAGCAATATCATGCTCAGGATTGAAAATATGAAGCTTCATGATGAAATGAAATACGCTGCAAAATTACGAAATGTTTCCCTTATTCCCAAGTTTTTTCTGTAAATTCATTCCAACCACACCTCTTCCCTCCCACCGTTCACCTTTTACGTTCGCTTATATTTTACTTTAAAAAATCTTCGTAATTTGCTAAAAATAAATGTGTTAAAGTTTGGTAGTCTCAATTATTTTTTGTATCTTTGCAACTGTAATAGAGATTACAAATGCGGGAAGCGGCCACCCGATGTAGTTGGTTGCAAAGCTGCTTTTAAGATAAAAAGATTTTTCAGGATTATGAGTCTAAAAGTAAAAGCAAAAGAGCGTGAGTTTAAGGTCGGCAAGTATGCCGGCGAGTATCGTTACGTCATGGTGCCTGAGCTCTACTCGGCCCTATCAAAAGATAAGGTCATCAGAGAGGCCGCACTCCGCAGTGGGGTCAGCGAGGGTGTCATGAAGGCATGCTGGGACGCTGCAGGTGAGGTCATCAAGGCATGGCTGCCCGAGGGTCACAGCGTACCTATCCCTGGTCTTGGGACGGCTCGATTTGGTCTGAGTGCCAAGTCGGTGGCCGACGTCAACGAGGTCAAGTCGTCACTCATCCGCACCCGTCGCGTCATCTTTACCCCTGACGTGGAGCTGAAGCAGGAGCTGAAGGACACCAGTGTCATCATCACCTGCTACGACCGCGACGGCAACGAGGTGAAGCGTGTGACCAGCGACGACAAGGGTGACATCGAAGACCCGAACAGTTCGACCGAGACGGGCGAGAACGACGGTGGCAACACCCCTGGCGGCAACACTGGCAACGGTGGCAACAGCGGTAACACCGGCGACGACGAAGGCCCCGAAGGTGGTGAGGGTTAGGCCGTAACGATCAAGCACGTACAATTTGCCGCCGCACCCCATGGCCAACAGCGGCAAATTGAATCATTCAAAGAGAAGGGACTACGTTGAGTCGTAGCCCCTTTTCTTTTTCTTTTTATCTTTCTATTGCCAAGTCATCGCATCCCTCTCGCCTACCCTCTTTTTTTCCCCTGCGGTCCCGTATTTTTTCCTCCGCAGGGGAATTTATTTTTGAGTGTAGTCGCGAAAAAAATGGCGATGTGTCACAAATGTCGGTTAGACGACGAAAAGTAACAGATGTGCAACCACATGTGTCATACTTGGAGCGAAAGCAGAAACGCTTATCTATCAACGGCTTACACAATCTTCCATCCCTATTGTTACACTTATACACTTTAAAGTCAAAAAATCAAGGTACTAAAAAAGGAAAAGTGAGATGGTGGATGGGAAAGGCAAAGAAGTGTAGTATCTGTATCTGTAACAGCACAAAAAGCCCGTCCGGAGGCTTTGGTAGGCACTCAGAACGGGCTTGTAAAGAGATAAAAGCGAGCTTAGAACGGTTTGCCGTCAACCCACTCATCATCCTTGGCGGACTCAAATGTCAGAGTCGATTGGACGGGCACCTGCTCTTCGGTCTTGGCAGCCTTTTCAGACATGACGTAGTAGTAGGTCTTCTGCTGAGCGTTCTCATCACGCTTGATCCAACGCTGGCCATCCTCGTCTTTGTGTGTGACGGAGGCTGGATTCAGACAGTGAATGTGGTCGGCAAACTGACAGTAAGCAATGAGATGCTGCGTCATCTTCTTGGGTGACCATCCGAACTTGGTCTCCTGGTTGAAGTCAGCCAGCACCATTTCGGCTTTCAGGTCGCAGTCAAGGTGACCGCTATTCTCTGCAAAGAAGTCGTCGGCCCATTGACGGAAGTCCTTACCCACGGCAGCCATCTGTTCGCGACGCTCGATACGGCTCAATGGCGGCATGATGCGACGTTCACCAGGCTTCAGTGACAGATAGAAGCGCACGCACTGGGTCATAAAGGCGAAGTCACGTTGCCAGTCTTGCTCATCATACTCCGTACCCATCAGATTCTTTCCGAAGTCATCGCGAATGGAGCGCGACTCGAGATAGTCGTTTTTCGGGGTCTTCACGTGGTAGTAGTCCGAGAAAGGCAAAGGCCAGATACGTCCTTCGGTCGAAGGGTCGTGACGTGAGAGGGTGAAGTTGGTGGCCAACACGAACTTCGGGCTTTGGGCAAAGGGAATGACAAACGAGTGGCGGTTTTTCTCCTCCACACGGAAGTCACCGCTGACCATACCGTAGATGAAGTTGTAGTTGAACTTGAGCGGACACTCGTCGATGAATACCAGCGAGGTGTCCTCTGTCACTCCGTCGAAGATGAAGCGGGGGTCTCTGAACGAGGTCGTACCGGCATCAATCTTGAAGGTCTTCGCCATCATGGCTGCGGCATTCACGTAGAACGACTTGCCACTACGACCGTTGCACTCATCGACGTTCTCAGCCATTGTACTATCCATACAGATGGTAGCCCATGCCTCCGACTCGGACTTATGGCCTGAAAGCAGATAGCCATAGTTGGCCAGTTTGCTGACAAGACTGAGGTTCTGCTCTGCAATCTCATCGTCGGTCAACGCCAACCCGCCTTCATCCTCTTTGCGCCAATAGAGACGTGAACTGTTGACAAGGAACAGGAACAGGTTGCTCAGTTCCTTATGTTCAGCAATGTCAACGTTGTAGCGTCCTTCCTCATCGGTGGTGACGGTGAACATGTCGGGTATCGGGCGGTAGTCGTGCTGGATGATGCTGTCTTGCCAGACGTAGTGACCGTCGGACTCTGAATAGCGGTGGACAGCCACTTTTGCGGCAGAGACCTCTACCCAGCAGTTGCGGAAGTAGAAGCGCTGCGATGTGGCAGTAGCACGGCTGAAGTCCAAGTCATCGCGTTCGCGGAGCGTACTGACGTTGTTGGTAGGCAAGTCACGACTGCGCAGCACCTTGTCCTGCAAAGCCTTGGGCAGTCCCTGTTGCTCCATCCAGCTCTTCAGGAAAGCTACGATGGTCTTGGCCGTGATACGCTGTACGATGATGCCTTCGATACGGATATAGACTGGCTCACGGCGTGTCTCATCCTTCAGCGTGTAGAAGCCGTTCAGTTCCAGGAAGTAGTTGAGCGATGTGAGGCTCAGCGAATACTCCTTCTGTCCCTGATTGTTCTCACGCACAGACCAGAACTTTGCCTTGATAGCGCGGTTCACAAGCGTGTCCATCGCCTTTTTCGACGGGTTCAGACGCAGGTAGTCACGCAGGTCCTTGCACTGTCGTCCACGGTTGTCGTGCAGGCCACCCATGTCTTTCTGTGTGAGCCATGCCGTGTGGATGCCGAGGTGTGTGAGTGCGAGTCGTTGACCGACCTTGATGCCCGTTGCGTCGTTGTCGGGAATGTTCACCAGCCATTTGGTGTACTTCATCAACACGCTGTGGTCGTAGTCAGACAGTCCCTTCGTCTCGCTATCGAGCCATACGGACAGATAGCCGTAACTCAAGGCAGCAACGGCATCACTACCGCCGCTGACAAGCAGCAAGACGGGTAGTTTCTCTTCACCCTGTTTCAGGAAACGTTGACGCACCGCCTGCAAACCGAAGATGTGGTTCTGTGGTTTCTTGCCTACAATGAGGAAACGGTGTGCCTTGTCCGGGTTGCGTGGCTCATAGACCTTGTAGAAAACCTGTGGCTGCCCCTGCTCGTCGACATAGTCGCACTGCTGAGCAAAGATAGGGTACGTAGGCGTAGGCTTGCGCACGACGACCTTGTCACTATAGGTGATGGCCACTTCGCTGACGCTTTTCCACCCGTAGGTTTCCAAGTGCTCTGCCTTGACGTTCGTTCCCCAACAGCTAAGGTCAATGCCCTCTAAGCCCTCATTAAGCTTGATGCGTGGCATCGCCCCGATTTCTTCGGGTCGTGCCGCACGTTGCTCCATGTCGGGCTTGTTGGTGCTGCTGGTCAGCACCTCCTGCACCCCGTAGCGCTCGGCCAACTCTTCCAGGGCCATGTGGAACTTTTCCTGGCCATAGCCACGATCCCATAGATATAGGTCGATGGGCGAAAAGAGTCCACCACCTTCACCCATGCCGAAGTCCTTCACATGCCAGTAGGGCCGTTTCTGGTCGGGCGGATAGAGGTGCGCCGACGGCGTACGCTCGTCAGGTCGAAGGCGAAACGCCTTCTTGTTGTTAATCACTGCATCATCGACTGCCGGCAGCAGATCGGTGATGATGTCCAGACCGCCATTCGTGGCGTCATAGACACGCTGTAACAAATCTGTATTTCCCATAATCCTTTTATATTTTATGGAAAATGTGGTCTCGGGTTTACCTTGCCGACAGCATCACCTTACTTTCAAACCGCCCCTTCATAATCGACACGCGGCTCCGTGACTGAGAAGATGACGCGAAGGTACGAAGATTCTTTGAAACCAGCAATTATAAAAAGCAATATTGGTTTACAGTTAAATTATTGAAAAACAGTGATTTGCAGCGTCTTGTAAAATCCTTTTTATGGCAATGGTGAGGAATAACCAAATTTAAGCTTTTAGTTTTTACAGCCAATGGTTTTCCTGTAAAAACTTTAGGAGAAAAGTGGTTCAAACCAGCTTGTTACTTATAAAAAAAAAGACAGATTTCAGATGAAACCTGTCAAATCAATAAATGGCTATAATACAAATTATGCAGCATCGTCCAATCTTTTCAAATGCATGGCAAAGTTGTTAGCCATTTCCTGCATGGAGATATTCTTGTCGTAACAGAACTTACGTTCACGACAGACAGCCTGCCATGATGGAAATATGTATTCGCCCTTATAATTTTCCAGCAAATAGAGGTAAAATTGCTTTTCGTTTGACTCATCAGCAATTGTTTTTCCGTTATCACGGATACTGCTAACGCCGCTCCATTTGACTAAGTATGCCATTTCGCGGGCATCATAAGTACCTTTCTTTCCCTGCTCTTTGGCTTTTTTACTATGTTTAAACGGAATATTCAAAGAGTCAAATTTCAGAATAATGTCGCAAACCTTACGACCCCATTCAGGATTCTTGGCCCATAACACGGAGGCTTTCTCATCAAGACCATATTGACGTCCAGATGCAAGTCTGTAAAAATAGCCCTCGCGCTTTAGCCACTGCTTGTCATGAGCGTGGTAATCTTTAGCAAGCCATTCTTTCATAGGGCGAGCGTTCTTCCGACGCTCCTCTAATTCTTCATCAGAAATCAACTTTACTTGACCAAACGTATCGAATACATCATGAACGCCACGAAGTACTTCGTCGCAACTCTTCTCGAAAATTTGCTTAAGCCGCTCATAGTCACCCATAACCTCTTCTTCTTGACGAATCATGTCCTTGCACAACTTCAGTACGGTCACTAAATAATAGAAGAAAGTAGCCAGTTCGTGAAGTAATGTCTGCACTAACTCGATATACACTTCTACTCCAAATAATTGACCATGGAACTGGCGGAATGTGAGTCGGGAGTAATCGAGTACAGGAACAATGTTACCTGCACCATCCAATTTTCGACGTACGACGGGACAGAACTTACGGAATATCTTCATACTACCAGTAATAGTTGTACCAATACGTCTTACAAGTTTCTCTGTTAATCGGAAACACTCATTATGATCAGTGGCATATTCCTCTATAAAATTCTCTGAAAAAGCTACTAAGTCCATAGATTCATTGTTCAGCCGTAGCTGATACATGCGAACAAGGTTTAGCGTCTGCTCAATTTTCTTTTTGTCAAACTTACATGCTATAATAGCCTCAAGAACATTAAGCTGGTCAAACTCTCGGGCTGCATCATATATCTGGTTAAAGCCCGTTTCGTCTCTTTGAACTATCGTTGAATATAACATATTTATCTATAAATGATTTTTAAATTCAAATACAAAATTACTCAATCAACACATGCATTGCAAGAATATACACGAAAATTTCCTCATTAATCGAACTGAAATTGATTTAAATCAAATACAGAACAATTGGTTCCTTGCTTTTTCCGTCAGAGTTTCCCGTTTTGGATAACTTTTCAGAAATTGCAAAAGAAAAAGTTGTCCAAAACGGAAAACTTTCATTCCGGTTTGCATCTACAATTGACTCAACTCAAGCGCCATCAGATTCATCTGCTGGCAGTCGAAGGCGGTTAGCGTGATGCGCTCGTTCTGATGCGCCCAAGCCGAGAGCATCAACAGACGGCCTTGGGCACAAGCATCAAACTGTTCACCCTTGGGCTTCGACAAGGGGGTGAAGCCGTTGCGCAGCACCACGATGATGGGCAGATGAAACAAGACTCCAGCAAGCCGTGGACGGATGAAGAAAATTTGCATTCGCTGCTTCAAAATTTGGAAGTTTCGAAGAAAGTTACTATCTTTGCAGCAGCAATGATAAACAGAACTGAATGCATACAGAAACTTCAGGCCTGCAAGAATGTGATGACAGAAAAGTACGGTGTCCATTCTATGAGGTTGTTTGGTTCAGTGGCTCGAAATGAGCAGAACGAGTCAAGCGATGTAGACGTATGCGTCGAGATGGAGCCCAGCCTGCTAAGACGTTCAGGGTTGAAAATCTATCTTGAAGAGATGTTGAAATGCAAAGTGGATGTCTTGCGCGTTCATAAGAATATGGATAGTTATTTATCCCAACAAATTGCTCGAGATGGAATCCTTATCTTCAAATGACAGGCAAACTTTTCTATCATCAACAACGATTTTGACTCCTTAAAAGATGCTATATGCTTTTTTAAGGATGTCTTGGCTAACAAATAATCTAAAAGGAATCTCTTGTGCGCCATAACAAAACAGAACAACCGTTATGGCAACAACACAGTATTATTTTCCCTGCGTAGTGAGAGTCAGCTACGATGATCTATAACATCAGGAACCTTTTGTATTATGGAATTCGGCGGGAGAGAGACCTGTCTTCTCCTTGAACTTTTTCTGGAAATAGCTGCGATCACTGAATCCGCAGTG
>Ga0326511_10001659_pt1 | contig 18340 bp, 22 predicted proteins | sample 0_2496_0518_D_FD_203701 | JGI IMG/M metagenome (GOLD analysis project Ga0326511, IMG submission 203701) | Bovine rumen microbial communities from UC Davis, California, United States - 0_2496_0518 | ecosystem: Host-associated > Mammals > Digestive system > Stomach > Rumen | place: USA... | reverse complement strand
AAGGCTCTCCGTTCACGTTCTCTTCTCCAGGGCTGCCGGCATGAGCCCTTCCGGCCAGAGGCTCCCTTCATCGATCCCTGTCTCATAAAGCCAGTCATTGTCGGCTGTCAGCTGACGAATCGTTCCATCTTCATTTTCCAAGGTTACTATGACCTGGTTTCTCTCCTCCGCGGACCTTTCCTCGCAGCCGTAGTCACCTTCCTGGATCCTCTTGACTGTCCATTCCATAATTTTTGTGCTATTACTCATTTTGCGTTGCATTTCCAAAGGGCCATTGGGTGATTTTTAATTTGCAACAATATTTCCGGATTAGAGAATAACAGTTCCGGATTATATTCTCCTTTGACAAAGCGGTCCATATATTCTTTTTCCTCCGGTGTCAGTACCATCAGATTATGTATATATTCCTTAGCCGCATTCTTATACTGTTCCAATTGGAAATGACTTTTTGCTTCGGACTTAGTAAGAACAGGAAACAGATCACGGCGTATCTTGGAAAATGTCAGACTATCAATTGCTGAAGTATCAAAGGTTTTGTTAACGGTCTCCGCTGAAATTGTGGCATAAAAAATAATGGTCTTCCTTAAAAGGTCAGCTTCTGTCTTGTTTTGGAAAAGATCACTCGTTACCAGATTATTAAAATCATAAAGGTCTCTGGCCGCAGCTCTGCTTAATAATGCATTTGCTTTCGCTGCAAAAATTTCGATTGGGTGAACTGTATAAAGACAGCTTTTGTCTCCAAAGGCATCGGTCAATAATTCTCTACGTGTAGGATGCAGGACATGTGCACGCAACGAGTAGTTAAGCTCAATTTTTATCATATCTCTGTTGCCGCCGGAGTTCATATACAGAAAGTGAAATGCATCCAAACTATGACTAAATCGTGAGTTATCTGATAGTTGATATCCCTCACTTTCCATATATTCTTTCACTACTTTTGAGATCTTCCCTCTTGTTGCCATCATATTTTCTTTGCTGTCGTTTGGCATATAGTCCATGTCAATATCAACAGACAAACGGGGAAGAGAGAATACAGTTAGATTAATTGCAGTGCCGCCTTTGAGAAGCAGATGCTCTCTAAGTGCAGGTTCCTCTTGGAAATAGTCCAGTACAGTTTTCAAACGGAGAACCTTTTCGAACACATCTCTTTGAAAGCCATGTTTTGAAGCTTCCGCTGCGATTCCCGACTTGTTATACATTGGCATCTAAAAGCCCTCCATTCTTTGTCTGAAATATTATCTGTGGTACGACAAGACTCCAATCAGCATCAAATGTACCATTCTTAAAATCACTTGAAAGGTAACGGGAACTCTTACCTGCCTTAATCCTGCAAATATCAAAAAAGTCAGCTGATAAGCCCAGCTGATCATTTATCCGTGATAATAGGTACCCTGTTTTCTGATATAGGAACTGATTATTAAAAAGATCCAGATACTTCAGCATTTTATCTTCACTGATCCTATTCATATTTTCAATATTCGACAGGACTTCTTCTGGTCCGGCTATTTTATCCATATCTTTTATGCTCTCCAACAATGTACGTTCTTTATCTGTCACACGGATCCCAGAACTGTATTTTACGTTTTCGATTCCCTCTGCAAATTTAGAATGCACATAGTGATATGCATAACCATCAAATTGGAAACTTTGAAATGGCGTCTCGGATCCAACGTAAACCTCAAAAAAGACTTGGTCAGTAATGCCATAGTATTCCATTGCAGAATGGTGTGAAACATGCGCGCTTTTTGTAATGGCACTTGCAATCTGAAACCGATTTGCTACGGGTCCGCCGGTTTCTCCACTTATTGCCGTATAAAGGTTTCTGCGGATTCGCATTACCCTTCCTTTTGACAGCAGGCGCTTTAAAGCCGAACGAGCACTTTCTTGGTTATTATAAAAAGCACATACGTCTTCTAAAGTAAAGATCGGATACTTCAAGAGCTCAAAATACAAATCCATCTTAATTCCTCACACTTTAATTATCACGGGATACGGGTCAGAATTGACCCTTTACGCCTTGTATGTAAAGATTATAGACAATATTCTTATCAGAGTCAACTTTATAATTCCTTTTTTGCGGTTCATAAATGAACCGTATCTCGCAATATTTAAAGCGTTGTTTTGAATAGTTTTGCCAGATAATGCTACCTTCCGGGAAAAACGTCTCTCTTATCACCACACCCGGATCCCCTGTTTTCCTTTTCGCTTCAGGCATTTCTCGGAAAGGTTCACCCAGCTTTTGCACTGATCGAGGATGATCGAGTCGGATGTGATGACCAGTTCTTTACCATATAGTGTCCTGTCCACATCCCTCAGAATAGTGATATCCAGGTCAAAAGAGTATTTATTCTCGGCAGTATCGGCGATCAGGGTCTTCAGTCTTCCGGAATTTGATACAGGCTCATCCAACAGAATGTTGATCTTTTCTACCGACGCTTCCTGCAGTACGTCGAACATCAGCCGTAGGGCTCCGGCCGTTTCAGGGATCAGCCGGTATGTGCCGCGAAGTGCTGCAAGGTCCCGGATCGTCCCATCCATGCAGTCAAACAGCAGGGAGTCACTCAGAAGAACTTCCAGTGTGATGATGGTGTTGAACCCATCAATCCAGACTTCTTTGCCGGACAGTTCGGACAGCTGTTTCTGCTTTCTTTTCCGCTCCGTAAGATCCCGGTCTGCGGCAATGCTCCTCATTATGGCGAGCCTCTGCCTTTCCGACAGAAGGAAATGGTTACCGACAAACACCGTCGCCCGTTTCAGGTCATATCCTTCGTTGATCAGGAACAGGATATGCCGGGAAGCGGTCTTCAGCTTCTCTAATGCTGCCGGAGAAAAGTTTCTTTCGTCCTCCGGAACATATCCTCGCTTTGCGTTCATTGTTTTCTCCCTGGTCTTGATCATCAATCAATGCAAAAAGCAGGACAAGAACTGGTCCGCGTCCATGCTGATCATGGTCCCCTTTTTTCTGGTATCAGTGATCTGCACTGTCCCGAACTCAGATCTGATCGTGACGCTTGAGCCGTCGCTGCGGTATACAGTCATGTGTTCCTCGGGTCGGTCGAATGCGGCAAGGGGATCAGGCATGTTCCTGATCTTTCTCAGGTCTTCGTCCGTGAGAAAGAGTTCCATATTCTCTATCTCCCTGGGATTTTTAAGCGGCGCTTTCCTCAGGGAACCGTTCAGGTTGGTCCATTTGTCGATGAATTCAACGTTTTCCCTCATACGGGAAAGCACGTCCCCGATCCCTTCTGTCTCTTCGAGGGACCTGCCCTGCGCGGCACCGGCCACGATCAGACGGTACTCCTCCCGTGTGACCTTCACCGTATTGAGCTCCAGGGTCCTGTTCCTTGACCCGCCCTTGTACGTGATGATGCAGTTGTATTTTACATAGAGGTCTTCATTTGCTCTCATCTGCACAGATCCTTCCTGAACTGCCTGAGGCATTCGTCTGTATTGGTGCTGCCAAGGTAGAAAAGCATCTTCCTCTGGCTTTTGATTATGCTCATCGCTTTATAGTACTGTTTGTGCTTAAGCGCGCTGGTGTATATGAAAATATAATCTGATTTTTCCAGTGCTGTGATGCTGCCAATATTGTCATCCTCAACACCGATGAATGACCATTCCGGAAGGATACGCCGCATCTTTTTGATCCAACGTTCCGTGCCGCCGAGGACAGCAGCTTTCTTGTCCTTAATGCTTTCTACGATCTGTTCTCTTGTCTGCTCATCGAGCTCTTCTTCCTGCTCCTCGGTTTTCCGGCTGAAAACATATTCCCTCAGAGCGATCAGCTCCGCATGTTCGATCGCAGACTCATCAGCCATTTCCTTCAGCATTTTTTCTCTATCATGGGCTTTTTCGTACAGGACACGCTGGCGGATGACTTTCTGTTCTGACTCCGCAAGGGCAGCTTCTTTCTGGGCGAGCAGATCCTTCAGCCGGTCTAGCTCTTCCCTGAGCGCCGCTTCATCCAGATCCTCTTCTTCCGGCTGCTCTTCTTCCTGCTCTTTCTTTGTCCGGAGTCCTTCTACAGACCGCAGGGCTTTTCCCGCCAGGTCATATCCGGGCCTGGCTTTGCTCTCCTGGGCGTCCTCTTCCTCTGTCCACTCACCGGACGCTTTCCTGCGGTGGAAATGGAGGACTGCGTCGAGCTCGTTATCTCTTGCACGCATCACGTCACAAAGACATTCCGCAAGGTACTGGACCATGCTCAGGATCAGCACCTCATCAAAGCTCATCTTCAGATCGGGGAAGCCTAACTCAATCGTCACGGTCAGATCAGCCATAAGCTGGGGAAGATCGAACTTCCTGCTGTCATAGGGCATACGGACGTTTGTATCCATCCGTTTAAACACACTGGTGAGAACACTTTCCGCGACCTGCAGGGCAAGATATTTTCCATCACTCTGATACAGGTAGGGATCAAACATCTCCGGATATTCCGCATGCAGCATCCCTTTTGTCCGCTCCACCACTTCCCCCCGGAGCTTTCTGTATTCAGGCCCGTTCAGATAGATGATCTTCTCCATGCTGTCAATGATGGAATTCATCTGTGAATACTGTTCATTGCACGCTTCTTCCACTTCGATCCCCATCAGCTCGCACATGATGAGGACACGTGATGCAGTTGGCTGGAAGGGCGGCTCTTCAGGCGACTCGGATATGGAACGGATCTTCTCAGCAGCCGGGCTTAAAAGATCTGCATTTAGCACTCCTTTGATCTTCTTTGTCGGGACGGGTGACAACTCCCTATCTCCGGAAACGTTTGTCCAGCCAGGCTCATGCTTTCGTGCTTCGATCACAGTATCTTTGTAACTCTTTGATCCGTCCACAGTGTGGCCAGAAGAAAGTCCGCGTCTGTAGCAGTCCTCATCATGGAACTCGAGGAGGTCGAGATAGGTGAGGAGGTTCAGTCTCTTGAGTTTGCTGTATTCCTGTTTGTAGTATACCTTGTAGAGCGACAGCAGGAAGTTCCTGCTGTAGGAAGAGCCGTGCCGTGCGGAGAAAAGCATCATAAGAAGGACACGGAAATAATATGCATCATCCCAGGTGGATTCGTTGACCCTGGGATATGGGATATCCATAAATTCTTCAGGTACTTTCTTTACGGCAGATGCATTGCTTGAAGCAGCGACGTCCTCATCCCTGAAATGCTTCAGGTACTCTTCTGCTATTACGGGAAACGCTTCCCGCATCTCGTCCGTTATAAATGTCCAGGTAAACCACATGACAGTCCCAAAATCGTCTTCCGGCTTAGGCGGCATCAGACCCTGCCTCACAGCATCTTTCGCGTTCTGGTAAATGATCTGGTTCAGCTCCCTGTCAGATAAGGTATGCGACATGCTGCTTAGCTCCTCCTGCGAGAACGATCCGGCTTCAATCATGGCAGGAGCTTTTGCATTTTCCGCCATTATTGGCACCATACGAGTATCACCGAGCGTAAAAGGAGCAAGAGGCATTTCTCCTGCGTTCTGTTTCTTAAAACTCTCTCCTTTTATCTTTTTCAGTTTTCTGTTCTCTTTCCTGCCCATGGTATTCTCCTTTGCATACTTATTCCTTCCATAACATGATAGCACAAAGATCATGCAAGCCACTAACCCGAAAACAGGCAGGATCAAGGCTTCAGCCTCTCTCCTGCCTGTCAGGGTGTTCAATTATCTCATTGCTTCCGCGATCTCCGCGAGAAGGCTGACCTTCAGGTCAGAAAACCCGGTAACCTTATCCACCAGCCAAAGCTGTGAAGGATCATGCTTCCCGCTCGGGTCCCACAGCATAAACCAGCGGAGGTTTTTGTTATCCCTCTTCTGTACAAACATCTTCCCGACGCCTGTATGGAGCCAGGTCTCATTGATGCCGTATACCACACAGATCAGATCCTGTATTTCCTCCGAAGGGATCTGTGTTCCGGATTCATAATCTGCAGCTTCTATAGCGCCGACCTTCATCCCATATGAAAACTGCTCCAACGACAGGCCCAGTGCCTGTCTGATCTTCTGTATTCTCGCGTTCATCGTAATCATCTAAAAAACAACTGTATCATTTGCCAAACTCTTTTGCGATCTCTGCAAGAACTGCCAGTTGGTAATCCGTGAGCCTGTCGATAGCGTTATGCAGATTTTTCTTGAACAGCTCGTTCTCTTCTTTTTCTGTCCGTTCCGCAGTGAACATATCTCCTGCACCGTCGCTGAGCCATCTCCGATTTACTTTGAAAACATGGCAGATGTTGTCAAGGACGCTATCAGGGGGTATGACTTTCCCGCTTTCATAAGTGGATATAGTAGAGCGATGGAGGCTGATGCTTCTCGCAAAATCTTCCTGCGTCATATGTAGTTCTTTACGAAGCTGTTTGATCCTGTCTTTCATCATGCATTTTATCCCTCCATATAGCACATTTTACATTGCAATAAAACAGGTGTAAATGCCTTTAAATACGCGCAAATCATGCATTTCATTGACGAAATAATGCTGGCAAAATATAATGTTAATGATTAGCGCATATAGCGTTATCTATTAACAATTCCGCGCTGGAGGGCTCAGATTAATGCGAAATCGGGATGAGGGGATCGAAACAATATTTGCCGCTTACGCAGACATGACAGATGAAAAAAAGCTGAAGTTTACACAAGTCACAGCTGCCATAACATCGGGACTGCCGGCTATGGGTGATTGTTTCAATGACCGTCTTGACGGCGCCAACCAGCTGGCCATTGCCAAATGGACGGTCTCAATGTCCTATCTCATTCACGAGATCATAAAACTATTAATACTGGAAAAAGACCCTGAAAAAAAGATCGAGGAGAGCGATTACCAGCGGATCCTCGCTGAAAAGGACGATGTCTACCAGGACCTGCTGGTGGATGTTTTCGTATTTGTCGCCGACCTGTTGGATAATTGCAAAGAGCCAGAAGACGTGTTCTGGTGTTCACCACAGTTTCTTGTAAAGAAGTATAACCAGTTCAGGAAAGAGCATCCGACCGATAAACACTCCGGGCACCTGGATGAGTCGGTATTTGATTAATGGGACAGGATAAAAACGCCTCCGAGCTATGTCACAGTTCGAAGGCGTTTCGTCATATCCTATTTATAATACCTGTAGTTGCATAGCAGCCCGGCTTCTTCACTTTCCTACCTTTTTTCCATCAACAATGACGACATTCATATGCTCGACTTCTACCTTTTCCCAGACCCCTTCCTTAATATAAGGTTCTGAATTCAAGTACTCGTCCAACACGGCTTTGCTGTCAAAATCCATGATGAGGACAGAGCCTTTCATCTTTCCGCCGTCATCCAAAAGACCGCCTGCACAGATGACCTTCCCGTTCACCTTTGCCATATTTTCCAGATGCCGCGGCCTGACCTCCATCCGTTTTTCCAACATATTATCGCCGTCAAGGGCTTTGATCATGAACTGCATATTCCTCTTTTTCCTTTCTTTTTCTTGAGACCTAACGAGCGCCGGCTACAGGACATAAACATCCCGCTTAGCCGGCGCGCTTATGATTTCTACTCTTCTTCCTCTTCGACCGGGGCATCTACAGCATTTTTGCGCACGCTGTCAATACCGTTCATGCAGCTCGCGATCTTGACATACCCTTCGCTCACAGCGATGATCTGGCCGTTTATGGCCTTGAGGCGGAACCGGTACTCGCCCTTCTTGTCCACATAGACCTCAAACTTCGGGCATTTCTGTTTGACATAGCCCTCAACCGTCTGGTCTTCAAGCGCTGCAATGGGCGCGTTTTTTACGACGCTCGCAGTTCCGTTGAGACAGGTCTTCATGCTTTTATAGACTTGCGAAGACGCAACGACCTGCCCGTTTGTTGCCTTGAGATCAAATTTAATGCCTGTTTTCGTGTTTTTGATGACAAACTTTCCCATGAAGCACCTCCTCTTTGAAATTAACTGTATATAATCAGTATATTAGCAGTTTTCAGATAATTCAACGAAGGGAGTGTATTAATGGAAAAGTCATCGGATAACAGGTAGCTTGTGTTTTGCGAACCACGCCTCGTGCAGGTCAATGTAGTCCAAAGCAGCTTTCAGGGACTTGTATATACTTTTATGTGGGTGATAAGGATCTCTTTGGGAATGCCGGTGGCGGATACAGCAATCCGCTGAATCATAACAGGAAATGATTATCCAGTCGTGTCCTGTTAGGCTGCTGTGGAGTGTGACATCGTGATGGTTTAGCTGGAGAATGTTGTACGAGGAGCGTCTAAGGCGACTGATATCAGAATCAGAGAACATCAGTATTTCTTCCCTCTCGATCCACATCAGTCCTCTCCGATTCCTTAAGAGCCTCATCAATTTGGCCAATTGCCTCCTGCATATCTCCGATGATCGAACACAATGCTCTGTCTATGACGCCCAGGGCTTCATGCGCATTGGCATATTCCGGATGATCGTTGACTGTCAGGATGATGGACTGAATGCCCCTCAGGTCTTCGCATGCAAATTTAAGGAGCTGGTTGCTGTCTTGAATCTCTGTCATAACTGAATGCCTCCTTTGGTGGCGATACTATCACAGTGGAAATCCTAATGGAATAGTCTGGGTCACCGAAAATCCGAAAACGGCCATTCTTGTGATTTTCGTACAAAAGGATTTGGTGAGTTTTGGCGCTCATTAATGAGGTTAATCCTGACAGAAGACATGATATACTGATAGCAGAAGGCAAGTATTATACGGCAGGGATCTTTTGGATATAGAACAAAGCCCGTGTATGTGGGTAAAAATGCTACATGCCACTTCGGAGGAGGAATAAATGACGGAATTTAATTTTAGTCTGTATGGCACTGACGTAGACCGATTATTCGCCATCAAAGAACTACAGGGCTTCGATAACCTAACAGGGAACGAATTTGCCCGTTTGCTTCTTGAGGAAGAGCTGCGCAGGCTATTTCCTGCTACGCCCTCGTTCGACGATGACGGGAAAGTGGTGAATACTGAAAACTACAGAGGATAATGGATTCGAATAAGATCATCTGTCCATTCCCCTAAGATTATCTTGGGGAATGTGCATTTTTGAGGTGAAATAAGGACATTCCTATTTCAATTATTTCTTTGTCCCTATATATTTGTTTTCCATTTATTATTAAGTTGTCCACAAGATCTGCCGAATCTCTAAATTCGATTGCGCCGTCCTCCGTATCGTCCGGATAAAAAACAATGCCGTTTCCAGCCCAAAGAATCGAGCATTGGCTACCCTATAACTCAAACTGCAATTCTGTTGTGTCAACTAATTGAATCAGCTTTTTTCTATCCATCATCAGCGCTTCTCCAGCAAATCTCTATCAGTATGTAACTCTTCGTCTTTCCATTTCCTAGGCGGAATAACACTTTTTGCCTTCGCTATTCCACCGAACACCATGAGCGTGATACGACACGCCGTCTTTGCTGAACTTATGGATATGTGGCTTATTATGATTCTCCCTAACTCACCAGCTTGCCAATAAGCACAGCCAACACGAACAGGAAAAATATAAACGAGAACACACCACTTGGTGCACTATTTACTACAGCATAGAGAAACAGGATGATGATCGGAACAAGAAGGATAGTGATGCAGCCGCCTCCAGAGTCACTGCCTGTGTTCCGGTTCCCCGTATTCCTGTTCTCTATTTCATCTTGTATGAACCCGTCTAGTAGGTCAATTTTCCCATCATGATTCCAATCACGCATTGTTACTCGGGGTCTCCTTTCTTTGACCAGAAATCATGCCCTGACACCTGCGAACAGTTTCACCATCAGACACCCTGTTTTCTATATATCACCACAAACATTCTATGATCTCTTCCTTATTTCGAAGCTTCTCAACCCAGTCATGTACGTCTTCGAGTCCATATATGATTCCGGCCATTCCTCCTGCTACAGCAGCGACAGTATCCGTGTCTTTTCCAAGATTGACAGCCGCTAAGATATCATTTCGAAAACCTTTTTCCCAATCTCCTTCGCGGCTGACAACCCACAATGCTGCTTCAAGAGTGTCCACAACATAGCCGCTTGACTTAATTTGAGAAACATCCAATGTGTTTATGTATTTAAGCCGGTCAAACGGCTTCTTGTTCTCAAGAGTCGGAATGATCGACGCTATAGGCTCTCCGGCAAGCAGTCTTTTGGCAACATGTACATAGATCACACATGCTTCTTCGGAAATCCAATGGCCATGCGTGATCGCTGAAACCGCACGAATCTCATCATCAGTACAGTCTACAAATGCAAGTGGAAGTATTCGCATAAGAGATCCGTTTCCATTATCCCATTCACCTACAGCCGGTTTTCCCTTTTTTAATGCCGTGCATGTAGTTATTCCAGCATCAAACACTTCCCCGTTGACTGTATAATCCCCGTACAGGAGCCAGTAATTAAATCTTCTACAGATATCTTCTGTGATAATAATCCCATTATTACTTTTCAGGCTGTCCAGTGTTGCGATCGTCATCGAAGTATCGTCAGACCAGGTCCCTTCTGGCTGATTGTGTGTTCCATATCCCACCATATCGGCACATATAAACGATCCTCTTTGCTTGAACTCATATGGGACACCAAGTGCATCTCCAATGGCAAGGCCAAGAATTGCATCATATAGTTTGCTCATCGCCTTATTTTCTTCCTTAGCTATTTTTAACTTCTTTGATTTCGCTAATATCCGCTATGGGGATATCTGAGTAATCCACATGATATTTATCACGTTTATTCGATAAAGATAAATAATAATCAGGTATAGTTTTTGGATGGGTAAACTTTCTCCAAGTCTGATTCAAAACACCTTCAAAGACAGACCCGTCTTTTGTTTTAACGCGCACCCGCTTCGTTAATAGCGGACATATTGTATTACACGCCAGATCCCTGTCTTCCATCAGTTCGTAGTGTTCTTTATGTTCAAGTAACTCATAATTCCGGCATTCACTTTCATGAATTGAGTGACTGGCTTCCAAAGGACAAGATATCAGTTTAATCTGTTCAAGGTTCTCAGTAAATTGTCCATGACATTTTGTACATTCAAACACAGGGTCTCTGTCATCCATAAAACACATACAGCCGCCTTCGATCAGATATTTATGATTCTTATCAATGAAGTCTCCCATCTCATTTGTCAAATACCCAAAGATAACAGCTTTTAATGGATTGCCACAAACAGGGCACATCTTTTGAGTTACTTTTTCCCCTGCTTTAAGCGCCTCAATTATCTCCTTTACGATCGGCATCATTCGTTTTTCCTCTCCCTATTCTTTTGTAAAGGACCAACATTTTGTATCTGCAATTATCAGTATGCGTGCAGGCATCCTACCCTCACCTCTCCTCAAATGCCTACTCCTCCGCTTCCAGATATTTCGGCTTCGGCGTTGCCGCTGTGAAAAAACGCACCTTCTTTATGTCTTCTTTTCTAAGCTCCCAGAAGGTGGCCTGTATGGAATCGCCTCTGTGTATCCAGCCGTTATCCACATAGGCCAGGTCGAACACATTCTTCCAGTTCCGGTACTTGTATTCTCTTCGTGCTTCCGGGGCATGGCCTCATACTCTTTTTCCTGTAATTCGTCTTCCTCTTCCGTATCTGCAAGAAGCCCGTCTATCAGGCACAGTTTCTGAGATAATAGTCCTCCATGATCAGCTCGTCTTCAAGAGAGCATGTGAAGATCTCGATCTCACCGCAGATGTCTGTCACCCACTTTGCCATACCCTTGTAGTACTCAGAAGTGGACTTAAGGTTGAGCTGCTCACCCTCGGGAGTCACCAGCCAAACCGGTCTGCTGCACTTGTCAATCGCTTCGTTGAATTCTCTAACGTCCTTTTCTGTTCTTGTCTTCATATCCTTTACCTGCTTTTCGTTTTCCTTCCGGAAAGTATTAATGGTCTTGCAAGGAGTTTGTTTTTTCCTCCTGACAGGTATTATCCTATCACTGTCACCCCTGTCATAAAAGGCGTCATCGAGACCAAAAAGAAGAATATCGAGACTGTTAAAAATAGGACGATTTTGACCTTTAAAGGCCTAAAAAAGGGATTCCGACTCTGTTTCTGTAAATTTCCTGCGCCAAAATAAAAAATCGGGCCAGAAACGATCCTTTCCGGCCCAATTTAATATCATTTTTTGATAAACGCCTCGATCGGCGCCGCATTGTCATAGCCCTCGTAATACAGCTTCTCTATGACGTCCTTATCCCTGCCCAGGGTATCCATTTCCGCCTTCACGCGGGGCGCTACGATCAGGACCTTTCCCTCTCTCTCGAGGTCCAGCAGGTGCTTCAGCTGCCGGTTATAGACCGCCGACCGTTTTATGATGCTCTCCCTGATCCTGGGATACGCGCGGACAAAACGCGCCACCCGCCGGTCCCGCAGGTCATCGCGAAAATAGTTCTTGGGGAGCGTGAGAATAACAACGACCTTGTCGCAGCCGTCCCGCAGCGCCCTGTCAACGGGAATGGGATCCGACAGTCCGCCGTCGTAGTAGGCTTTTCCTTTTAACTGATAAGCCCTGTTGACAACGGGAAGATTGCAGGAGGCGCACAGAGTGCGGTAGTTGTTGCGCTCCACGTCATTCTTATCAAAGAACACCGGCCTGCCGGTCTCCGCATCCGTCGCAACGATTCGGAGTGCCTGTCCGGAGCGGACAAAGGCGTCGTAGTTGAGGGGGTCCTCTCCGTCCTCGTTGCTGACGGTCCGGAAAATAAAATCCAGATTCAGCATCGAATGATACTTCAGCCGGTTCCGGATGCTGATCGCGTCCTTTGAAATATTGTAATTGGTATAAAACCGCAGATTGCGGCCCTTCTGCCCGGCGATATAGGATACGCAGTTAGCGCTGCCCGCCGAGACCCCTATGCAGTAGTCAAACTGAATTCCCTTGTCGAGGCAGTAGTCCAGCACTCCGGCGCCGAAGGCGCCCCGGTTTCCTCCCCCGACGTCAATCACTCCGATCATCTCATACAATCCTTATGAGGCAGCGTAATTCTGATAACGATGTTCCTTGTGCTCCGTCTCATTCCAGATCCGGTCCGCTACGGGCTCCCACTCCTTTGCGTAATCCTCGCATTTCTGGGTCAGCTCATCCACGGTCTCCGGGCTCTCCAGGTTCGTATTTTTGGCCTTGGTCTCCTTGACCATCTTGCGGATGTATTCCGGATTTTCCAGCATCGGGCAGGGCTGCAGGTGATTGTGGTTAAAAGGCTGTCCCTTGTGGTAAGCCATAAACAGCGGGCTCTTCAGGATCTCCAGGATCGAAGAATCGTGAATGTTGGCGTTGGAGTAGTGGATGAAGACGCACGGCTCCGCATCGCCCGCGGAGTTGATGTGGAAGTAATTGCGTCCGCCCGCTATGCAGCCGCCCACATATTCCCCGTCATTCTGGAAGTCCATGGGATAGAACTCGATGTCGCTGGCACTGCTCCGCACTTCCCTGATCCTGCGGAACATGTACTCTCTCTGCTCCGGCGTGGGAAGGAGGGATGTCACTGCATTTTTGCCGACCGGCATGTAGTGGAAGTAGAAGCCGAAATGCGCGCCGTTATCGGCCAGCATCCGCAGGAATCCGTCATTGGTGACCGCCTCGATATTCTGGCTCGTGTAGCAGATGGACGTCCCGAAGACAAGCCCGTACTCCTTGAGCAGCTTCATGGCGCGCATGACTGCCTTGTAGTGACCCTCGCCTCTTCTGCCGTCATTGGTCTCCTCCGTCCCCTCAATGGAGAGCATGAAGACCAGATTGCCCAGCCGAACCGCTTCCTTGCAGAACTTCTCGTCGATCAGCGTGGAATTGGTGTACATGGCAAAAACAGCGTCATTGTGTTCCTCGGCCAGTCTGAGGATCTCCTTCTTTTTCACAAGCGGCTCGCCGCCGGTCATCATATAAAAATAGATGCCGAGCTCTTTTCCCTGCGTAACGATCTTATTCATGTCCTCATAGCTGAGGTCGAACTTATCCCCGTAGGTCCCGGACCAGCAGCCTTTGCAATGCATATTGCAGGCACTGGTGGGGTCAAAGAGAATCAGCCACGGCACGTTGCACTGATGTACTACCCTGTTGCGGCGGATTTCCCTGGTCCCTCTCAGAAAGGCCTCATAGCCGAGATTGAGGAGGAGTTTTTTGGCCACGGCCGGATCCGTATCGTCCAGCATATGGTTAATGAGACGCCACCATTTATTATCGGTATACCGGATGCTGTCCTTCACCTTTTGGAAAGACGAATGATCAATAGAATTCCCCAGAAACATCTCTGCAAGATCCACGATCTTCGCAATGGATTTCTGCCTCTTTTCCGGTGTTTTCCTGATTACGCCGTCCACAAGGCCGCTCACGGCAAAGCGCTGGGCCGAATGAGATAATGACTTAAAACCCTTCTCCATCTCTTCTTCCTCCGCCATCATTCATGACTTGAAAAAAATTGACAAATCTTGACAAACCGATGCAACAAATGTATTATCATTTTTGTGCAACAAGTGTATCACCGCATGCGTGGGAAGTCAATGTTTGCGCCAGCAACTGTTACACGGCGGCTTGCATTTGTAACCTCCGATTTCGGTTAAATTTCAGCAATTTTTCGATTAGTCTGCACTGTGATGGAAGGAGCCTGTCCATGAGCCAGGAAAGACCGCACCCCGTCCGCCATATGTCCAACAACGAGGCCAACCAGATCACCCGCGAATCGATATGTATGGCACTTTTATTTTTGATGGATGAGAAGGAATTTGATCAAATCACAATCTCAGAGCTGGTGAGAAAAGCCGGCGTCTCACGTCAGTCCTTCTATCGGAATTACAAATCCAAGGAAGACATCATCATTGAGATCGAGGAGGCCATACTTACAACTTTTGCGGCTTCTCTCAACAACCCCAAATACGTGAATAACTACCGGCTCTGGCTGTATGATTTTTTCGAATTAATAAAGGAAAATCACTCCGTCATCGCAGTCCTGCACAAGGCAAACCTGTCAGACGTACTCTTTGAAAAAGTTCCCTTCCTTGTAGAGGACTGTGCCCACAAACACTCCAAGGAGGTCCATTACTATATCATCGGCATGCTGGGAGCGCTCAAATCCATCGTCCTGCACTGGTTCTCCTCTGGCATGAAGGAGAGCTGTGAGACAATGGCAGACATCTGCCTGCAGTATGACTTTGAGAAGATCATTCCCATCGTTTAACGTTTCCCGTCACATCTCCTCATACAGCTCCACCGGATACGATTCCGCATAGAGCACACCCATCCTGAGCACAAGTCCCGTAAAATGCGGCGTTGCATTGTGGAAATCAATGGCGGCCTGATCCTTCCAGCACTCGATGAAAGCGAATACTGCAGGGTCCGACATACATAGCTCGAAAACATCTGGTAATTCAAGAGGGAAAACTGTTTCCAAGCGGTAGCAGCTTCTACACTGTGATAGTTGGCGACATTCTCGCAGTCATATTGATTTGCTACCAGGTTATTAAAATTGTTAAGAATTGGTTTTCAGGGGACGTCAGGGGACTAAAGTGCGTGACTTTCGTGAAGTGGAAAAATCCTTTGTTTTAGGGCTTTTTCATCACTTTCTGGCATCTTTAGCTGCTGGGTCAGAAGGCTTCGAGTCCCTCCATCTCCGCTTTCCGCCGCTTTGGCAGAATTGGCAAATGCACCTGCCTGCTAAGCAGGGGCCGGCTCGTCCGGCATCCGGGGTCGGGACCCGGGAGCGGCGTTCAAAAACAGCCCCATCCATCCGGACGGGGCTGTCTCTTCTGTAAAACTTATGCCGGAAGGTAATTCCAGCCTTTCTTTGCGATGTCGAACAGCTCTTTCAGAAACCTGTTCTCCACTTTGTTCATCTTCGTGCCGTTCGCATAGAGTCCTGTGATGTAGAGCTCATCACGGGCACGTGTCGCGGATACGAAAAGCAGCCGCCTTGTTTCTTCAACATCCTTTATACGCATCACCGCGCCCTTCTGGTACTTCGTAATGGTGTTGTAGATGACAGGCCACTCCAATCCTTTCGAACTGTGTGCCGTCACGAGGGCTACTCCCGGATAGGAGTCCGTGCGCCGGTACTCCACCCCGTCACCGTAGAGCGAGAAATCCCGGCAGTAGTCGATGATCTCCTCATAGTCCTTCGTATCGAGCCCTTCCCTGAAGTGCCTGACAGCTTCGTCCCCGAGAGAGATCTCATCGATGTACTGCAGGAACAGTGATCGCTGATCACCGGCGCTGCGGATCATCTCCGCCAGCTCGACGATCTGCTGAACGGCATCTTCGACCTCTGCAGGGTCTTTGTCCATCAGAGTGCCCTCGCACAGCGCATTCGCAGCTGTAAGCGCATCCTTCGTGTTTGATATGTCGCGCACGACACGTGCGAACGCGAGGACCGCCCTGATCCGGCTGTTCTCCATCAGCGGTTCCGGTGCGCCGAACATGGAAGGGATCCCCTCCTTTGTCAGTGCATCAGCGACCTTCTGGAGCTCGCCCTTCGTATAGGCAAGGACTGCGATATCTTCAGGTTTTGTCCCATCAGCCAGGTGGTTCGCGATGCCCTGAACGATGTACCTGATCTCGTCTTTGGCTGTATAGAAGCCGTTGACGATCACGGGTGCGCCGTCCGGGCGTGCTGCCACGAGGTCCTTCTCTACTTTGTCCTGATTGGGTGCGACGATCCCGGAAGCGAACTCACAGATCTGCGGCGTCGAGCGGTAGTTCCGGTCAAGGACGATGTCCTGCACATCTTCCCCGATGTAATCCCCGAAGTTTATGATGTACTCCGGCGACGTGTCCCGGAAGCCGTAGACGGCCTGATAGTCGTCTCCGACTACCATGAGCGACTTGAAGGTCGGTAGTGCCCTGAGGCGCTTTAAGAGTTCGACCTGACCCTGGGAGGTGTCCTGGTATTCATCCACGATGATATGCTCAAAGTGGAAGTGTTCCTTCAGGTACTCCGGGTCCTTTTCGAACATCCTGAATGCGAGGATCTCCTGGTCGTCGAAGTCGATCAGTCCCTTTTCCATCATCAGCTTCTCGTAATCGTCATAGAGTTCGACGAGCTTTCCGAGGGCTGCCTGGCTGATCTCCTCCTGAGATGCTGCCCTGCGGGCATCGGACATGTCAACGGATCCTTTCGCAGCCCTGCTCATCTTACAGGCCTTAAATACATCCGCAGCGATCCGGAGCGCGCCGCGCGTCCCCCATCCTGCCCCAGCAGAGAAGTTCATGAACGCCCTTCCTGACCACTCAAGTATCGGGTTCTTACCCAGCAGTTCCGCGATGATCGCGAACTGCTCCACATCGTCGATCACCTTCGGGATACGCTGGAATCCCAGCTCCTGCCAGCAGTCCTTCACGATCTCATATTCAAACGCATTGAACGTAGAGACCATAAGACCGGGCAGCTCCCTTCCGGCTTTCTTTTCGATCCTCCTCTTCATCTCTCCCGCACCGGCTTTCGTAAAAGTGACCATCAGGATGGTTTCCGGTGCCGTGCCTTCACGGAGGAGCCTCGCCACCCTTTCAGTCACTACCGCAGTCTTGCCGCTTCCAGCTCCTGCGATGATCCTGGCGATGCCGGTATCGAAGGCGATGGCCTTCTGCTGCTGTGCGGAGAATTCCATCTTCGCGTCCCCGGCCTTTTCTAAAGGATTTTCGGAAACGGCCATCCGGGCGGGCGGGAGCTTGTACTTGCAGATGTCGTACTTGTCACAGTACTCGCAGGTGCTCTCCTCCTGTTCTTCTGGTGCTATCCCTCTGTCATTTTTGAGGATCAGGGGGAGCATCCTTTTGTCCAGCTCATTCTCTGCGCCATCATACAGGTCCGTGATCTTTATGATGTTGTCGCCGCTCCCAAAGAAGTTCTGCTCACACTGGTTCCAGTATGAAGTATCAGAGCTCTTCCGCAGGAAATAGAATGAGCTGGTGATGTTTGTAAACCCGAGCTCCCTTCCGTAGAGCTGCAGCGCATAGAGCTGCAAGTCCCTCTGGAATGCGTTTCCGCGGCCGGTCTGCGTCATCGAGGGTTTCCCGACCTTGAAGATGACGAGCTCTACCTGGTCGCCGCACTCAAAGGCCACGTCGCAGTGGACATCATAAACCCTGTCACCGATCCTGACCGGAAGGGATCTGGGAAACGACGGCTTCCTGCTTTCACCCTTAAGGTACCGCATCACCCTGCGGTGGTCCCAGAGGAGTTGCTGCTGCATCTGCTGGTAGTTCTTATACCCGCACTCCGGCTCCCTGCTCTGCATGTACTGCATCACTTCCTTTGGGTCGCGGACGTTGTAGATGAGCGCATTGCGGATCGTGTCCTTCACAATGATCGTCCGGAAATAGTTCTCTGGCTGCGCCCCTTCCCTTGGTACAAAACTGAACCCTCGCGACTTTCTGCATGCAGAAGCCTCCGTGAGCTT
>Ga0326511_10001655_pt1 | contig 18356 bp, 20 predicted proteins | sample 0_2496_0518_D_FD_203701 | JGI IMG/M metagenome (GOLD analysis project Ga0326511, IMG submission 203701) | Bovine rumen microbial communities from UC Davis, California, United States - 0_2496_0518 | ecosystem: Host-associated > Mammals > Digestive system > Stomach > Rumen | place: USA... | reverse complement strand
TCATGCCCCATTTTGTCAAATGCCTGATTGCTTGCATCAGTACCCGAAAATTCTTCACCAATGGTAAATGTAACCCCGAACTCTGCAAATGTTTTTTTCATGTATTGGTAAAGCCCATAAGCGATTGCAACATAGACAATCATAGTGCTAAAAAAGCTGATAGTGGCTTGTGTTGCTTGGTTTTTGAAAATTGATGATGCGATAGAACCAAACACACACATGAAAGTAGTACACATTAAGATAATCAGTATCAATTTCAATGTAGCTGTATCAAATTGAAAGCCCTTGACTGCTGTAAATGCAAAATCGCCGTCTTTCAGAAATACTTGATAAGTCTCACCATTGAGGAGGGTGAAAATTACCATGTTGATGATGGACAAAATCAGCGAATTGATGTAAAATGCTATCATTGTTCCGATTCGGTAGGCGGTGCGTTCAGTGGCACTCATGGGGAGCGTTTTTTCATATTTCGACCAGCCACTTTTCAAATCTGCGAAAATAATTCCTGATTGTTCCATGCTTATCGAGATGACAAACGGCGAAAATAACACAAACAAATAATACAGCATTGGTATTGCATAGCCTGCATCTTCTTCGCTCATGTGCGAAAGATTGCCGATTTTGGTACTTAATTGCACCAGTAACCCCAATATCATGAATACAATGTAAAACGCATAACAGGCAATTAAATTTCCTCTTTCAAGGTAAAGTGTCCGAAATATCCAGCCTTTTCGCAGTTTCATTATGACCACTCCTTTTTCTCACGGTTGGCATAGAACAGCATAATTTCTTCCAAAGTCGTGGGGTCAATGACAGCACCACTATATTTTTTTGACATTGCCTTTTTGTCGGGAACGAGTAATTCCGCCCCGAAATCAGTCACTCTTGCACTGATGAAATCAGTTTTTTCGATTTCGCCAAAATCCGACTTGGAACATTTCAACATTCCATGTGTTTCGAGGATGTCGTCTTTGTAGCCAGAAATCAAAATTTTTCCTCTGTCGATAAATGTCACACTATCGGCGACTTTCTCCAAATCGCTGGTGATGTGGGAAGACATCAAGATTGAATGGTTTTCGTCCTGCAAATATTCAAGGAATATATCAAGAATTTCATTTCTGACAACAGGGTCAAGACCTGTTGTGGCTTCGTCCATAATGAGCAATTTTGCATTGTGAGAAAGGGCGGTTGCAATCTGCAATTTCATTTTCATGCCTTTGGAGAACTGCCCGAACTTCTTTTTCCGTGGAAGCTGAAAACGGTCAAGATAGCTGAAAAAAGTCTCACTGTTCCATTCCTTGAATACATCTTTCAGAATGACATTGATATGATTTGCATTCAAGGACTCATGAAAGGGGAGTTCATCAAACACGGCGGAAATTTCCTGTTTAATTTCGACTTCATGTTCCCGATTGTCCATTCCGAAAATATTCACCGTTCCGAAATCGGGTCTGATGATGTTCAGAATGGTGTTGATGGTGGTGGATTTCCCTGCACCATTCTGCCCGATAAAGCCCATAATACTGCCCTTTACAAGATTGAAAGAAACATTGTCAAGCGTGAAACCGTCATAGTGTTTGGTAATGCCTTTCACTTCAATTGCATTTTCGTAATCATTCATTGTCCGCACCTCCATAAAGCATTGCAAGAATTGACTGCATTTCCTCAAGGGAAATATCGCATTGTTTCGCCTTGTCGCAGGCATCCGAAAGAAGGGCTTCTATGGCTTTGAGCTGTTCTTCACGGATAAAGTCAAGATTCTGCCGTTTCACAAAACTGCCTTTTCCGGTATAGGATTCAATAAATCCGTCACGCTCCAGCTCTTCATAGGCTCGTTTTGTCGTGATAACGCTAATCCGGAGCTGTTGCGCCAGTGAACGCATTGAGGGGAGCGCATCGCCTTCTTTGAGAGTGCCGTTCATAATCTGCATTTTGATTTGAGAATAGACTTGCTGATAAATCGGCTCATCATTCTGATTTGAAATAATAATATCCATCATATCACCGTGATTTTTAAAATTGTATATATACATTATATACATTATACCATATCAGTACAATGCTGTCAAGATATTTTTAATGAGCATCTTGCACAAATTTGATATATCATTTTTGTGCAAAATAAAAATCTCCACCATCTGAAATGACAGCGGAGATGAAAAGAGAAATCATTATTTTTCCGGCAAGGCAGGCAATTTCGGAGAAATTTTCCCATGTATCAGGGAAATTCCAGTAAATACGGCTGTACCAATTATAATTTGAATCGGATAAAACAAGAGTTGATTTTCTGGTATCAGGAAAGCCAGAATTGACAATGCCGAAGCAGGGGGGATGAATGTTTTCATTTTTTGCATCAGCAATAATACCAGCAGGATGGTAATTCCAGCAGATAAAAATTGATAATATCCGAAATGCAATGCCATCAAACGGAAGATTGTACCTGTTACCGCACAGAAGGCAACCAGAAAATTGACTTTCAGCGGTTGACGTTGTGCGCCTGAGTTTGGTTTCCAAAATTCGGTATACGCAACCAGCAACGGCGGTGCAACCATCATTTTGCAATTTCCCCAAATTGCAACCAATATGACGGCACATCCTAATAGCCACCTCAAAAGCATATCTGTAATAGTTTGCTCATTGGGCAGTGAATCAGGGGAAAAATTGGCTGGTGTCACAAGGTTGCAACGTTCCAGAATTTTCCTTGTGACAATGACAATCGCACTTAATATGATTGCAGAAATCGGGTAGACAATGGATGCGCTGTGCATCATGACAGGCAGCACAATTGCTGAAATCATGGGAGCAAATGTCGTCTTTGAATAGGTCAGTATGACCGAAGCAACCAGAAACGCAAGGCACATTTGCACCACAAATGGCAACGGTATTAAAACAAGCAGTGTCCCAATAATGGCACTTCCCATCAATAGCAGGAACATCCTTGAAAGGCTTGTATTCCATGCGAATTTTGGCGCAACAAATGCACCAGCTGAAATGGCGGCGATTTCCGGAAATAAAATTTCCTTTTCGCCGGAAATTTCCGCCATTGCAACCATCCCTGTGACAAGTATCACTGCACAAATGAAAGGAATGTATTTCTTCATATTTCGTTCCTTACTTTGACAGAAGCATTTTCTTTAAGACAGCGAGGTCAATAATGTTGATAATGTTATCCTCATACAAATCAGCATTTTTGGCATTTTCCAGAGTGCCTTTTTTCATCAAATATTTTTGCAGTATGATAATATCAGAGACGTTGCATTTTCCGTCATTGTTCAAATCGCCCTTGACGTTTTCAACAGCAGGGGAGTCAGCGGAATAAATACGTTCATACATGGTTTCCGCCCAGATTTTGCGCATTTCTGCATAGCCTGTATCATTAGGGTGAACGCCGTCTTGACTTAAATAATCGGGATGTTCCTCAAAAAATGCATAGAAATCCACACCCTTGACGACTTCCGGAAATTCTTCATAAATTTTGTCAATCATTGCATTATAATAGGGTACATTGTCGCCAACATCCGGATTGGTGGAATAAGGGATTTTGGGGAGAATCGGCACTTTTCCGGCATTCAGGACGGCTTGAATCATGTAGACAGTATTTTCATAATATTTCTGTGCGCCGGACTGATTGCCCCAAGCATCATTTGTTCCGTAGGCAATGCTGACATATTTTGCTTGACAGGTAGACAGCCACTTGTCAATATGATTTCGTCCGTCCGTGCTGGTGATACCGCCAATACCGCCGTTTTCCTGAATGGGGAAATATTTGCTGTCAATGGTGTTGATGTGAGTAGCGAATCCTGTCCCGAAACAGTTATTCATACCGCCATTTGTGATAGAATCGCCGTAGAAAATCCAGCTGTCGTTGACACCATTTGACACGTCATGCACATCAAAGTTGAAAGAACAGTTTCCCTCTGTTTTTTCGTCAACTCCTGTCACATGAATACGAATCCAGTTATAGCCTTCAAAATCAATGACGTGCTGACGAGAACTCAATGTATTGCCTGTGACAGTTTCCACGATTTCCCAGCCGTCTTCCGGATAAGTACCGCCCTCAGCCTTATTGATTTCGATAGTGTAGTCAGAGGGTTCACCATTGCGGTTGATGTAAAGTCCAACCACATCATAAGCACTCGGATTATACCAGACAGCATCAATGATTTTCCGGTTTTCCTCCGGCACTCCGGAAAGGTCATAGGCTAAATAATCGTCAGGGGCTTTGCCATTCCAGAATGTAAAATAATGTTCATCATTTCCGTAGGTAGCAGGGGAAGAATTTGTTCCGCAGTATGCCGGACAATTCCGGCTGATAACTGGATTTGCCACAAAATCCGCAGAAGCCGGAAGCACTACCCCCATGGAAGCAGTCAAAATTCCAGCCAGCAGAAACGGAATGCATTTGTTTTTCATGAGATTTGACCTCCTCATCATATTTCTAAAATTCCCCTCAGTCCCGATGAACAAAGGGGAAATGTTTTTTATCTTTTCACAAAATATTCCTCATACCAGACAAGGAATGTATAAATCGTCCAGACTTTGCGCCAATTATCGGAATTTCCGCCAATATACTCCTGATAGATAGCATTGATTTCCTCCGGCTTAAAGAATTTCTTTGCAATGTCGCTGTTGAAAAGACGGCGGACATCAGCATTGTAATTCTCGTCAGCCAGCCAGATACGAACCGGAACAATAAAGCCCAATTTCTTACGGAAAGCGATTTCCTCTGGCAGAACCTTTGCGGCAGCGGTACGGAATGCAACTTTATTCTGTTCGTCATTGACCTTGAATCGGGACGGCATACGGCTTGCAATGTCGAAAATTCTGCGGTCAGTTAATGGCATACGGATTTCCAGCCCTGCGGCGGTACTCATCTTATCGACATTCAGGTAAATATCACCCTCTAACCAGATTTGAATGTCCACATCAGACATTTTTGTCAGGGGGTCAAGACCTTCTGTTTCGTCATAGATATATTTCACCAGATTGATAGGCAATACATCAGGATTGTAGGATTGCAGGATTCTCTGTTTTTCGTCCTCTTTCATGATGTTGGTATTGCCGACATAGAACGTTTTGAGGTTATCGCCGTAGCGTTCCGCATTGCGGTACATATTATAACCGCCAAAAAATTCGTCTGCGCCTTCACCAGAATAACAGAGTTTGGTATGCTGTGCGGTGGCATTGCATCCCAATGTGAACACGATTGCAGAGGCATCACCGAGGGGCTGTTCCATGTTGTACATGACGTACGGCACAATGTCAAAGAATTGGTCAGGTGTGATTTTGGCAACAGAATGCTCAACGCCTAAGATTTCGGCAGTTTTGGCAGCAATTCTGGATTCATCAAAACGCTCCTCATCATATCCGCAGGAATCCGCTCTTTTAGCGTCCGACATTGCCAACACATAAGAAGAATCGACACCGCCGGAAAGGAAAGATTCTGCGATTTCGTCAGGGGTCTTGACTTCTTTCATCATCTGTTGCAATGTCGTGTGAATTTCGTCCGCCCATTCTTCGAGGGTCTTGCTTTCGTCGGGATGGAATTCCGGCTTCCAATAGCGGTGAATTTCGAGCTTCCCATCCTTGAAACTGAGCCAGTGCGCCGGCATAAGCTTCTTGACACCCTTGAAAAAGGTATCCTCCCCAGCGACATACGTCAATGTCATATAAATCTGGAGCATATCCACATTCAATTCCTTGACAAATTCCGGCTGTTTCAGAATATCACGAATCATTGTACCATACAACAATTTTCCATTTTCTGTCACATAGTAATAAAATGGCTTTGTTCCGAAATGGTCACGCAGACAGAAAATTTCCTCTGCTTCTGTGTCGTAAAGTGCGAAAGCAAACATTCCATACAAATGGTCAGCCATTTCCTTGCCCCATGTGGAATAAGCCTTGACAAGAATCTGCTGTTCACGCTCTTCACGGGTGAGATTCTTTGCAATGCTGAGTTCTTCACAAAGGCTTTCCCAATTGCGGATGTGTCCACGGTACTCCTTGACTTCAATCATAATTACACCTCATTGTTTCAGATTTCATCATTATCATATGATGTCCGTTTTGATTATAGCACATTCGCCGAAAAAAATCAACTGAATTGATTCCCATAATCTTCAATTGAAAGAAAAATTTGACAATATACATAAAAATCAGCCTGATATTTGTGTAAAGCGTAGAAAATTTATGAACATTTATATAAAAGCCCTTGCATTTTTGAAAATTTGTAGTATAATAGATAGTAAGGAACAGGAGATGCAGCAACCTTAGAAAGCTCCGACTTCCTGAGTTTACGCTTTTGCGTAGGGTACTGCGCCAGACAGTACCGTAATCTATTCTGATTAGTATAGATCATAAATTATTCCTCCTGAATTACTCCCGATAATCGGTCGGGAGTAATTCATTTTTTCAAAACTGAATTTGTAAATTTTTTGTGAACTTTTCGGAAAAATCCGCAATTTTTGACCTGTTTCTCGTAGGGGAAAAAATGAAGTCCAAAAACTGTATAAACCGCTGAATTTTGCCGAAATCAATTGACTTTTTGGTTGCAATATGATACAATATGAATAACAAAAACAGGAGGTGTTGACCATGAAAAAGAAACTGAATGGAGTTATTGCATTTCTGTTAAGTCTGGCTTGTATTCCGGTGATTCCCCTGAATGCAAATGCATCACCTGAAACAAGAAAAATATTCGATATTGCTTATCATTCCTATGATGACTATACACTGGAAACAGAAAAATTCTCCTACTCTCGCCGTGGATTGTTGATGAAGGAAAGTATTGGTGCTAATTTCTTGGTGACAGGTGTATTTCGTCAAAACAATGGAAAGATTCAGGGATATACAGTACTCCAGATTGGTGCAGAAGATGATTGCAGAGGCTGGCTGAATGGTGTCGGGGAAATTGATGGAAGAGAATTGCAGGTCGGTGATATTATCGGCAGTACAGAGGGCAGTGAATGGATGACTAGTGCTTCAATTCCAGAAACTTATACCCCATATAATGACCCTGAATATGGGCATTTCTGCACTCCTACATATATCGGAAATGGTGTAGATTTGCTTGGTGAAGAGTTCAAAAATGTTATCCGTCATGAACTGGTAACGGAATGGGATTTTTACAATCTTGTAGGGGATGTAAGCAATGTTGAAATCACAAACGGTGATGCAACCGCAGACGGTAAAACAGGCATTGCTGATGTATTGGCGGTGAATCAATCCTTGTTAGGTGTCCAAACGTTGAGCAATTACGGTGTATTGGCTGCTGACGTGAATCACAACGGCACTGTCGAGGATGCAGATGCATTGAAAATTCTGAAATCCCTTGTCGGGTTGGAAACGCTGGAATAATGTCAAAAATTATCACTATAATAAAACGGCTGGGTGATTGTCCAGCCGTTTTTTGTTGGAAAATGGGAGAAATTACTGAGCAGAAGAGGAGTTATTACCGCCTGCATTGACAGTAACGGCTTTCTGGAAGTCCTTACCGCCCTTTGCTTCAATGATTTCAAGTGCATTGGAATCATACTGTACATCAATCACGAACCCACAGAAACCGGGGTTATTCTGCAAATCCATTGTCACGGTGACTTCTTCTCCCGGCTTTGCAGTCACACTATTGAGTTTCAGGGTAAATTCATCAGCCGGAATATCTTCCTGTGCGGCAGGGGTGCTATTGATGGCTACTTCACCATTGATGATATGGGGAGTGTATTGGCTCAAATCCCAGCTTGCAATATCCGTGGTTGCAATGGTGAGCGGATAATTACCATCCGGAACGTTGTCTTTCACTTGGAATGTAATCACGAGGAATTCCCCATTAAAGTCATAGTCTCCCATCTGTGTCATATCGAGCCAATATGCCTTACAGGTGTCATAAACAGGGGTGTAAGGTGTTTCCACTGGTGTGACAGTAGGAGCAGGGACATTTTCGGGCGCATCAGGGGTAGCAGGCGCATCAGGATTACTGTTATCAGCGGGGGCTGGTGGGGTATTATTGTTACTATTGGCTCTTGTTGGGAAAGGAGTATCATTGTTATTATTGGAATTATCATCCTGACTGGAGTTATTAGCAGTGTTATTATTGTTGTTGTTAGTAGGGGTAGTATTACTATTCGCCACAACGGCACGAGTTTCGACAACAACAGGCTGCATTTTCACAATACCTTCCTCATTGGTGGCAGGTTGTCCCTCAGCATCGGTTTCAGCAACCATTTCGGTGACTTCTTCCATAATGGTTTCTTCTTCGACAGCATCGTTTTCATTGGCTTCTGTTGCATCCACAGAAGGACCACCCTGCTTATAGTTGAAAGTCAATTCCTGCTTGACTTGGTCAAGAGAAACGGTTTCCATTGGCAATTGACTGGAAGTAGACCCAGAATCACTGGAGTTCTTATCACTGCACCCAACAGCAGCAACCGCAAGGGAAGCAGTCAGACAAACTGTCAGAACATTTTTCATAAATTTCTTCATAGCGAACAAATCCTTTCATTCAATGATATGTGATAACTATATTATACACGGTTTCACTTCAAATGTCAAGCAACATTCTCATTCTGTAATCAAATTGTGAACCGTCTTATACATATAGACGGAAGAACATACAGAAATATGACACCTTTTTGAAAAAAATATTGACTTTTTTGCATAGTTATAGTATAATAGATAACATGAATCCGGCATATCCAGTGCCGGAAATTCTATCGAAAGAAGGAAAATAAATGAAAAACATTGAAAAAAGTATGGATAAGATTGTCGAACTTTGTAAAGGCAGGGGCTTTGTTTATGCAGGTTCTGAAATTTACGGCGGTCTTGCCAATACATGGGATTTTGGACCTTTGGGCGTGGAACTGAAAAATAACATTAAGAACGCTTGGAGAAAGAAGTTCATTCAGGAAAGCCCCTATAATGTGGGCTTGGATTCTGCGATTTTGATGAATCCGCAAACATGGGTAGCATCCGGACATCTGGGCGGATTCTCTGACCCTCTCACAGACTGCAAGGCTTGTAAGACAAGACACCGTGCAGATAATTTGATTGAGGACTTTGACGGCACAAATCCGGCAGGCTGGTCAAATGAACAGCTGATGAATTATATCCGTGAAAAGCAGATTCCCTGTCCGAACTGCGGAAAATGCGATTTCACCGACATTCGTCAGTTTAATCTGATGTTCAAGACGTTTCAGGGCGTTACCGAAGATACCAAGAGTGAGTTATATCTCCGTCCGGAAACTGCACAGGGTATCTTTGTGAATTTCCAGAATATCCAGCGTACCACAAGAAAGAAAGTTCCGTTCGGTGTGGCGCAGATTGGTAAATCTTTCCGAAACGAAATCACCCCGAAGAACTTCATTTTCCGTGTTCGTGAATTTGAACAGATGGAATTGGAATTTTTCTGCAAGCCGGATACTGACTTGGAATGGTTTCAGTATTGGAGAAGCTACTGTCGTGATTTCCTGCTTGGCTTAGGTATCAAGGAAGAAAATCTCCGTCTGCGTGACCATGACCAGAAGGAATTGAGTTTCTATTCTAAGGCAACCACGGACTTCGAATATATGTTCCCGTTTGGCTGGGGTGAACTCTGGGGCATTGCTGACCGTACTAATTATGACCTCACACAGCATCAGACCCATTCCAACACCTCTATGGAATATTTTGACCCCGATGACAATACAAAGTATATTCCTTATGTCATTGAGCCGTCTCTGGGTGTAGAGCGTCTGTTCCTTGCCATCGTGACAGAAGCCTATGATACAGAAGTATTGGATGCGGAAAAGAATGATGTTCGTACCGTATTGAGACTGCATCCGTATCTTGCACCGTTCAAGGCAGCTGTATTGCCCTTGTCTAAGAAGCTTTCCGCAGAAGCACAGGAAATCTATGCAAAGCTTTCCAAGAAGTGGAGCATTGACTTTGACGAAACCGGAAGCATTGGCAAGCGTTACCGCAGACAGGATGAAATTGGTACACCATTCTGTATTACCTTTGACTTTGAGTCAAGAGATGATAATTGTGTTACCATTCGTGAACGTGACACCATGGAACAGGTTCGCCTTCCGATTGCAGAACTGGAAGCATGGCTGGAAGAAAAGCTTGCTTATTGATTTTGTCGTATTTCATGCAAAAAGTCCCCTCTGCTGGATGATACCGCAGAGGGGAATATTTTTGTTGAAAATCAGTTCTTGATGCTGTGCATGGGTGCAGGAATGCGACCGCCACGGGCAATGAATTTCGCTGGAGATTTGCGGTTAATCGGCATAACAGGGCCAGAACCCAACAGACCGCCAAATTCGAGGGTATCGCCCTCTTTCATGCCAATGGCAGGAATCAGGCGGACAGCCGTGGTTTTATTGTTCACCATGCCAATTGCCGCCTCATCTGCAATGATAGCGGAAATGGTTTCCGCTGTAATGTCCCCTGGTACGACAATCATGTCAAGACCTACGGAGCAAACAGCCGTCATTGCTTCCAGCTTTTCAAGGCAGAGCGTGCCAGCTCTTGCGGCATCAATCATGCCTTGGTCTTCTGATACCGGAATGAATGCGCCGGATAATCCGCCGACATTCGAAGAAGCCATGACACCGCCCTTTTTCACGGCATCGTTGAGGAGTGCCAATGCGGCGGTTGTGCCGTGTGTTCCGCACTGTTCAAGCCCCATCCCTTCGAGTACCTGCGCCACGGAATCGCCGATTGCAGGTGTGGGAGCAAGTGACAAATCCACAATTCCGAATGGAACACCCAGCATCTTGGAAGCCCTTGAGCCGACAAGCTGACCCATTCTTGTGATTTTGAATGCAGTCTTCTTGATAACGTCCGCCAATTGGTCAATACTTGCATCTGGATACTTTGCAATTGCAGAACGAACAACCCCCGGCCCTGAAACTCCGACATGAATTTCACAGTCCGGTTCACCAACGCCATGGAATGCCCCAGCCATAAAGGGATTATCTTCTACTGCGTTACAGAATACCACCAGTTTCGCCGGTGCAATGCACTGGTTATCTTTGGTCAGTTCTGCGGATTCCAAGACAATTTTTCCCATGAGTGCAACTGCATCCATATTGATACCGCTCCTTGTTGAGCCGACATTCACAGAAGAGCAAACATTTGTTGTCTCTGCGAGAGCCTGCGGAATGGAGCGAATCAAAGCCAAATCTCCGGCACTGAATCCCTTGTGAACCAATGCGGAATATCCGCCTAAGAAATTGACTCCGCAAGTATCAGCGGCTTTTTGCAATGTTCTTGCAAACTTGACAGTTTCGCCATTTGGGCAAGCAGCTGCCAACATAGCAATGGGGGTAACAGAAATTCGCTTGTTGACAATCGGAATCCAATATTCCTTTTCGATTTGTTCACCAACTTTTACCAAATCTTTGGCTTTGGTGGTGATTTTATCATAAACTTTTTGACAGGCTTTGTCAATATCAGGGTCGATACAATCCAAAAGGGAAATCCCCATAGTAATTGTACGAATATCAAGACATTCATCTTGAATCATGCGGATGGTTTCAAGAATATCAAAAGTATTCAGCATGGTTTCACCTCAGATTCTATGCATGGAATTGAAAATGTCTTCATGCATACAGTGGATAGCAAGCCCTTCCGATTTTCCAAGTGCTGTCATTTCGTCGGAAAGTACAGAGAAATCAGAAGTCAATCCCGAAATATCCACCATCATAATCATAGCAAACATATCTTGAAGAACACTTTGTGTCACTTCAATGACATTTGCATTATGTCCGGCACAGATACCGCTGACCTTGTGAAGAATTCCAACTGCATCTTTGCCAATTACTGTAATTACAGCTCGCATAATTATTAACCGTTATTGAAAACTTATAAAAAGCTATAAATAAACTTTTATGTTCCATTCCTTGTTCATTGTGTTCATTTTTGATAATGGTTGCTCATTATCTACTCATGTTTGGCGTAACACTCCAAAGGCGTAAATTCCCCGCTAACGTACGGGTACATACCGCAAATGACGTGTTTTTGTCTTTTCTGCGGTTTCAGCATTTCTGCTGTGCCAAAAGTAAAAAGTGTTTGGTTATCGCACATATGCTCCAGCCGTCTGCCCCTGCACAACGAGAATAGTATACCATGAAAAGTCTATTTTGTCAAGTATCAATAACGGTTTTCACCTCACTTTCTTATAAAAATATAGTAGTTGCTTCTAACTTTTTATAGAATTGTTTTAACTGTTAAAAGCCACCTCAGTTTTTCTATCACCCTGAAACAGGGGGAATCAATCTTATTATAGCATACTTTCCGAAAAAAGAAAAGGAGTTTTTTCATTTTTTTGAAACTTTTTTGAATTAAGGTCATTTTCACTAAAATTTTTACCAGAAAACTCTTGACTTTTGACAGATAAAATGGTAGAATGATAATAGTAGGTTATTTTCTGAAACTGTCAGAGAATGGTGTGATAGAATTTGATTTTTACAGTAATTGAAAGGATGTGTTCATATGAAACATAAAAAAATTTGGGCTGTGGTGTTATCTACGGCAATGTTTTTGGCTTCTATGGCTGGTACAATGACAGCTTATGCAGATGATTTGCCCTTTGTTGACCCCTTTGCAGAGCCTACAGAACCGAGTGAAGATGAACAGCTTCGAGAGTATACAGAAATTTTTGTAAGCCAGATGAATGATGTTCGTGTCAAGAATGGTCTTGCAGAGGTGTGTATTGCTCCAGACCTTTGTAAGTGTTCACAGATTCGTGCAGAAGAGCTTGTTGTATACCTTGACCATGACAGACCTGATGGAAGAGACTGTTTTACCGTTTTAAGAGAAAATGGGATGGATTTCAGACATGCAGCTGAAAACATCTCTGCTGGTTGGAGAACTGTTTTAAAGGCTTTTGATGGGTTTATGAACTCCGAAAAGCATTATGCAAATATGATGATGAATCCAGCGACGCATTTCGGGCTTGGTTATGTATACCGCCCTGATGTAAGATATTCGCATTTCTGGCAGATGTTCATTATTGAAAAGTATGACGATATGGGCAGACCTTTTGTATTTGAGGGTCAATATATTCCTGTCCGTGAATTGGGAGACGTAGACGGCACTAAGGAAATTGATGCTGCTGATGCTGCAAGAATTCAGGAATATTCCGCTGCTACTGCTGCTGGAATCAGTTACCCTGTTTCCTGTATGTTCCCTGGTGCTGCGGATGTGAATAAGGATGGTCAAATTGATGCTATTGATGCTAATATTGTTTTGAGTTATTCTGCACAGCGTGGCATTGACCCCGATGCAACAATTGAAGAGTTTATTTGGTAAAATATAACATAAGGAGCTAGGATTTTTAAGATGGATATTATGCAATCATCACTTGAAAAACACAAGGAATGGAAGGGGAAAATTGAAGTCGTTTCCCGTACTAAAATCAATGACAGAGAATCCCTTTCCAATGCGTATACCCCTGGGGTGGCTCAGCCGTGCCTTGAAATTGAGAAAGACCCTTCACTTTCCTATGAACTGACTCGCCGTCATAATCTGGTAGCAGTTATTACAGATGGTACAGCCGTGTTAGGATTGGGAGATATTGGAGCTTTGGCGGCAATGCCTGTGATGGAAGGAAAATGCGCTCTATTTAAGGAGTTTGCGGATGTGGATGCTTTTCCGCTTTGTGTGAATTCCAAAGATACGGACGAAATTGTCAACACCATTGCGAACATTGCTTATAGTTTCGGCGGTATCAATTTGGAAGATATAGCCGCTCCTCGTTGCTTTGAAATTGAAGCAAGATTGAAAGAACGTCTTGATATTCCGGTATTTCATGATGACCAGCACGGCACAGCGATTGTTGTCGCTGCTGCATTGCTGAACGCTTGCAGGGTGGCAGGCAAAAAGCTGGAAGATTTGGAAATCGTCATCAATGGTGCAGGTTCGGCAGGTATCGCCATTGCTAAACATTTGTTGTCTTTGGGTGTTGGGAATATTCTCATGGTGGATTTGTGCGGAATTTTGACTTCTGACGAACATTATGACAATCCGGCACATAATGAAATTGCCTCTCGTACCAACAAAAACAAGAAAACCGGAAAATTGGCGGATGCTGTCAAGGGTGCAGATGTATTTATTGGTGTATCCAAGCCCAAACTCTTAACCCCTGAAATGATTCAGTCCATGAATGAAAAGCCGTTTGTGTTTGCAATGGCAAACCCAACCCCTGAAATTATGCCTGACCTTGCAAAAGAGGCAGGGGCTTATATTGTCGGCACTGGGAGAAGTGACTTCCCGAACCAGATTAACAATGTCGTTGCCTTTCCGGGGGTATTTAAGGGCGCATTGGCTGTCCGTGCGAAAGACATTAACGAGGCTATGAAAATGGCAGCAACAAGGGCAATTGCTGATTGTGTCAGTGATGACAAGCTGACACCTGAATTTATTCTTCCGGATGCATTTGACAGAAGTGTTGCCTATGCCGTTGCTAAGGCAGTTGCGCAAGCAGCGATTGATTCCGGCGTTGCTGGGTTAGCAGTCAATCCGCTGTAAGAAAGGAAAATTTTCATGTTTATGATTACACAGCTCTGGCTTCGAATTTTCGGGGCTGGAGTGTGCTTTATTGCACTGATATTTTTTGTATTACCAATGTTTGTGGGGATTCATCATGCAGGTTGTATTGTTGGCTCAATTGTGAGCATTTTAGGAGCTGTATTCTTTATCTGTAATCCCATGATTGCCGGAAAATTACAGCAGATATGGGGAAACGACACAGGGCGGATTGTGTTATGTGTGCTGATAGGATTTTTGGCGGTGAGTGTGATATTGGCGGTCGCCATCAGCATTGCTATGGGGAAGGCAATCGCCACCAAACCAAAAGAAGAACATCCCGTTGTGGTGCTGGGCTGTAAAGTCCGGAATGACGGTTTGAGTTTGATGCTTCTGCATAGAATGCAAGCTGCTGAAACCTACCTCAAAGCACATCCTGATGTACCTGTGATTCTCTGCGGTGGTCAGGGAAATGATGAGCCTATGTCAGAAGCGCAGGCAATGTGCAATTATTTGACCGAACACGGCATTGACAAAAACAGAATCTATCTTGATGATAAATCCACCAATACTTTCGAAAACCTTCAAAATGCGAAAGAAGTTCTTGACGAAAATGAACTTGATTATGATATTACCATTGTCACAGACGGTTATCATCAATTACGAGCTTCCTTGATAGCTTCCAGTCTCAAATTGAAAGCGGATGCCGTTTCTGCAAAAACATCATGGTATCTCGTGCCGTGTTATTGGGTTCGGGAATGGCTTGGGGTTTGCTATCAATTTATATTTGGGTGAGATATGAAATTATTATTGTTAGCAGATGAAGAAAGTCGTTATTTGTGGGATTTTTACGAAAAGGGAAAACTTGACGGATTGGATTTGATTATCTCCTGTGGCGACTTAAAGCCGGAATATCTGGAATTTATCGCCACATTCGCACATTGTCCGGTACTCTATGTACACGGCAACCATGATACAAAATACAAGACCGCACCGCCGGAAGGATGCATTTGTATTGATGATGCAATGTTCAATTTTCAGGGGGTGCGGATTTTAGGTCTTGGTGGTTCTATGCGCTACAATCCGACTGCACCATTTCAGTACACTGAACAGGAAATGAAAAAACGTATCCGCCGGAGATGGTTTGACCTCAAACGAATGAAAGGCATTGACATTCTCGTCACTCATGCCCCTGCAAAAGGGCTGAACGATTTGCCCGACTTGCCACATCAGGGTTTTGTATGTTTCCGGCGATTACTTGACACCTACCAGCCGAAAATATTTTGTCATGGACACGTACACTTGACATATGGAAACATCCCACGGCTTGACACTTATGGAAATACGACCATTATCAACGCTTATGAGCGTTATCTTTTCGAATATCAGGAGTAAATTCATGAAATATCAGAATGTATTATTTGACCTTGATGGAACTCTGACAGATTCCAGCCTTGGAATTACGAATTCCGTCATGTACGCACTGGAAAAAATGGGTCTGCCCATTCCGGAGCGTGAAAAATTATATCCCTTTATAGGTCCACCATTGAGGGAAAGTTTTGAGAAGTTCTGCGGATTGTCTCAGATGGATGCTGAAAAAGCTGTTTCTTGTTACAGAGAATATTACAGCAAGACAGGCATTTTTGAAAATGAAGTCATTGCAGGGATTCCGGAATTATTGCAGTTTCTCAATGCTGAAAATGTCCGCTGTCTCGTGGCAACCTCGAAACCGGAAAAATTTACCAGAATGATTCTGGAGCATTTCGATTTGATGCACTATTTTTCATTCTGCGCCTGTGCAAGTATGGACAGTTCCCACGTCGAAAAGCCCGAAATCGTGGCGGATGCGCTCAAACATTGTGAGGGGAATTCCGTCATGATTGGCGACAGATTCCACGACGTGAACGGCGCAAAGGCGAATCATATCCCATGTATCGGGGTTTTGTTCGGGTTTGGTTCTCGTGAGGAGCTGGAAAATGCCGGAGCTGATTTCATTGCAGAGGATATGGACGAATTGAGGGATTTGTTATCATGAAAGAAATTGCCATTTGTGACGAATGCAAAAGTGAATTTTATAGGGGAACTTCTGACATGATGGGGCTTTGTCCGGAATGCGCTCATATTTTATATGGTTATCCGAATTGTGAACACGTTTTTCAGAATGGAAGATGTGTCAAATGCTATTGGAATGGAAAGGAAAGTGAATATATTCATATGCTGAAAATAAAACAAACAGGAACTTTGATTCTTGACGGACAGGAATTTAATTTGTTGGATTCCGAGAACACCAGACTCAACTTTTTTGAGAGTGACGAGGAAGAGGGAACACTTAGGAATTGCTGAAATTTAAGTTGAACATTTGGAAGAAATATAAAGTTAGAATTATCAGAATAATCATTGGAATCACAGCAGTTCTTTTATAAAACTGTTCATTTTATTTTGTACCAATTCCTTACTATTTCCCTTGATTTGGACTTTGAGAGAAAATTGTTCCAGTTGAAAGAGGACGAAGGCGAATCAGAGCCGGAAGAAGTTTCCCCTCAAATTATCATCAACGAACACGAGACAGGCAAGTCAAGCATTGATGAAATTATCGGGGATGATTACGAGGTTGAATCTGTTGAGGATGCAGAGGAAAGAGAAGATTTGTTCTATGTGTATGAGCATGAGCCGTTTATCAATTATACTCTGTCAGTTGTCGAAAAAGAGGGCGAAATGGTTCATATCAAAATGGAGGGGAAAGCCATTGTTGACGGCTATTCCAGACCTGAAAAAATTGCCGATTTTTCCGGTGATTTCTGGCTGAGATGTAAGAAAGATTGACATGAAACAGTATGAAATTGAATTGAACGGAAAACAGTATGCAGTGCTTGAAAAAATGCTGTCTTATGATAATACGCAAAGATTGGCAATGAATCAGTCAATCAATGGCTATGAATTTTTCAGTGATATGCTTGACGAAATTTACAGCCCTGTCGAAGATGGATGGTGTACCCTTCAAACTCTGCTGGACGAACCCGACGAAAAATTGAATTTGCTGAGATATATCACTGCATTTGTTTTCCCCGAAGATGAGGATTATTTCGTGAAACAGCTCGGAAAAAATGTGAAGTGCCCGAAAGATTTCGAAATCATGATTTCACTCAACTTTTGATTGAGCAAGTGAGGAGAAAAAATGACTGTATGGAGAGTGCTTAACAACAACTTTGGGAAAGGTTGTATTTTAGTTGATGAAAATAATAGTCACATTTTTGACCCTTCCCTTTATTACAAAGAAAAGCAAAGTTTACCAATTCCAGATAGAAGAATAAGATTTTTAGATGACAATGCCCTGTTTTTTGATATTACTAATTATTTATCAACAAGTGGGGCTTTGGTAGTCAACGACAAAACCAAAATGATACTGGAAATGAATTTCAAAGAAATACAATTTTTTCCTGCTATTACCACCCAATACCCTGACAAAAAATTCTGGATTCTAAATGCATTTAACTATCAAGATGTTTTAGATGTCAGCCATTGTGAATATGAAACAATTCAAAACAGAAAAGGTGATACAGTCATAGCAAATATTTATTCTTATGCTTTTACCCCAAAAGTCAAAACATTGGATATTTTTAAAATAATGGTAAATGGCAGAAAGAATACTTTGGAGCTTTTTGCAACTGACAAATTTAAAACTGTAATAGAAGAAAATAATATTACCGGATTAAATTTAATAAAACACCACTTTCCAAGTTTTTTGAAAAATAAAATAGTGAACTGCTCCTCAAAAAGTGGTATAATGGTAAGTATCAACAAAACCAAACCACAAAGGAGCAGTTCACATGAAAGCATTATACCATAAA
>Ga0326511_10001653_pt1 | contig 18371 bp, 11 predicted proteins | sample 0_2496_0518_D_FD_203701 | JGI IMG/M metagenome (GOLD analysis project Ga0326511, IMG submission 203701) | Bovine rumen microbial communities from UC Davis, California, United States - 0_2496_0518 | ecosystem: Host-associated > Mammals > Digestive system > Stomach > Rumen | place: USA... | reverse complement strand
TGGTGCCCGTCAATCACATCAGCCGTAAGAAGTACCCCATCAACTGGAAGATTGGTATCTACCGCACCGACAACAATGGTGGCTTGGGTTCCAAGGTGAATGGTGGCTCGCCCCGTCCCTGGAACATTGCCAAGTTCTCTGAGCTGTATCTCATCGGTGCCGAGGCTGCCGTGAAGCTGAACCGGAATGCTGAGGCCCGCGAACTGGTGAACGTGCTCCGCGCCCGTGCCGGACGGATGACCTTTAACCAGAACGACAACGTGGCCGTCGACATTGACAACAGCGCCGCTATGGTAGCCGCCACACCAGCCACCATCACCATCGACTACATTCTCGACGAGCGTAGCCGTGAGTTCTGGGGGGAGGGTTACCGCTGGTTCGACCTTGTGCGCACCCAGAAGTGGGCAGAGCGTGCAGGCACCTACCATATTGCAGACGTTGGCTACACCGACAAAGATCTGCTGACCTTCACCCGCAACATCCCCGCAGGCTACTATCTGCGCCCGATTCCGCAGGGGCAGCTTGATGCCATGGAGATGACTGATGACGAGAAGAAGGCATTCCAGAATCCCGCTTACAGATAATCTGTTGAAAATGAAGAATGAAGAATTTGCTACCGCCGAAGTTGGAAGTGCGGTAGCAAATTCTTCATTCTTCATTCAAAAAAATAGTGAACGATGAAAAGAGTTTTTTTCCTTGCCATTGCTGTGATGCTGGCATTTGGCGTGCGGGCGGCTGCACGCTTTGTTGTTTTCCAACCTTCAGCCGATGTCCTCCCGTTGCAGAATGGAGGCGTATCCTTCGATGCCAACGAACACAAGTGTGTCCAGTTGGCTGTTGCCAATCTTAAGAAAGACTTTGAGCGTGTTACTGGCAAGGCCCTTGCCGATGGCACAACAATTCTTGTAGGTACTGTCGGGATCAATAGGCAGATAGACCAGTGGGTCAAGAAAGGTCTGCTCCCCGACTTGAAGGGTAAAACAGAGAAGTATATCATCAAGACCATTGGCGACCAGCTCGTCATTGCCGGCAGCGACAAGCGCGGCACGGTATTCGGTATCTATGAGCTGTCGCAGCAGATCGGTGTGTCACCGTGGTATTACTGGGCCGACGTACCCGTGGAGAAGCACCCTGCCGTCTATGTAAAGAGGGGCGAATATACCGATGGCGAGCCTGTCGTGCGCTATCGTGGCATCTTCCTCAACGACGAGGCCCCGTGTCTTACTTCCTGGGTGAAGAACACCTTCGGCACTGGCTACGGCGATCACCGTTTCTATGAGAAAGTGTTTGAGCTCATTCTCCGTCTGAAGGGCAATTTCCTCTGGCCTGCCATGTGGGGTTGGGCCTTCTACGCCGACGATCCGGAAAACTCCAAGACGGCCGACGAGATGGGTGTCATTATCGGCACCAGCCATCACGAGCCAATGGCACGCAATCATCAGGAGTATGCCCGCAAGCGCGGCGAGTGGGGCCCCTGGAACTATCAGAAGAACAAGGAAAACCTGGATCGCTTCTTCCGTGGGGGTATCGAGCGGATGAAGGGCACCGACGATATCGTGACCATCGGCATGCGTGGCGACGGCGACGAGGCGATGAGCGAGAATGCTGACACAAAGCTGTTGCAGACCATCGTCGAGAACCAGCGCAAGATTATCAAGCAAGTGACAGGGAAACCTGCCAGCAAGACCCCACAAGTATGGGCACTCTATAAGGAAGTACTCGACTACTATGACAAGGGCATGCGTGTGCCCGACGACGTGCTCATCCTGCTCTGCGACGACAACTGGGGCAACCTGCGCCGTGTGCCTAATGCCAAGGAAAGGCAGCATCCGGGCGGTTGGGGCCTCTATTATCATGTGGACTACGTGGGGGCGCCTCGAAATACGAAGTGGCTCAATGTCACTCCGGCGCAGAACATGTGGGAACAGCTGACCCTTGCCGCCGACAACGGTCTCGACCGCATGTGGATCCTCAACGTGGGCGACCTCAAGCCGATGGAATATCCCATCACCCTCTTCATGGACATGGCGTGGAATCCCCGTTCTGTGGGTGCCGATACCATCGACGACCATCTGAATGCCTTCTGCCTTCAGGCTTTCGGTACTGAGCAGGCCGCCGAGGCCGCCCGTATCCTCAATCTCTGTTGTAAGTATGCCGGACGGTCGACGGCAGAGATGCTTGACGCCAGCACCTATAACGTGGAGACAGGCGAATGGCGGCAGGTAGCCGATGACTATATGCGCCTTGAGGCAGAGGCGCTGCGCCAGTATCTTAAGCTCGGCCCTGAGTATCGCGATGCCTATCAGCAGCTTATCCTCTTCCCCGTTCAGGCAATGTCGAATATCTATCAGATGTATTACGCACATGCCATGAACCTGAAGCTGGCCAGTGAGAATAATCCCGATGCCAACCTGTGGGCAAAACGTGTAGAGGAAGCCTTCCATCGCGACTCCCTGCTTTGTGCTGCCTATAACCACGATATCGCCGGTGGCAAATGGAACGGCATGATGACGCAGAAGCACATCGGCTATACCATCTGGAACGATGACTTCCCCGCCGACAAGATGCCGGAGGTGAAGACAGTCGCCTGCGGCAAGGGCGGCTACGTGTTTGAGGCCCGCAATGGCTATGTGGCTATGGAGGCAGAGCACTACCATGAGGCTATCGGTGTCGAGGGGACGGAGTGGACGGTCATCCCTGACATGGGGCGCACCCGCAGTGCCGTTGCCTTAATGCCCTATACCAAGCCTGTGGAGGGAGGCTCACTCTCTTACTGCTGGAGCGGTCTTGCGTCCGACAGCGTGAAGGTGCATGTCATTGTGAAGTCCACACTCGACTATCTTAACAAGGGGGGACTCACCTATACCGTTTCGCTTGATGGAGGCGAGCCGCAGCGCATCAACTTCAACAGTCGTCTTAATGAGGATAAGGACAACATCTATTCCGTCTTCTATCCAACGGTTGCACGCAGGGTGGTGGAGTCGGTTATTGCGTTGCCCTACGACAAGTCTCGTTCCTCGCATCAGCTGACGATCCGTCCGGACGATCCTGCCATCGTCTTCGAGAAGATTGTCATCGATGGCGGCGGCTATCAACCGCAGTTCCTTTTCGGCGAGGAGTCGCCAGTCAGAAGAAATGAGAAATGAGGAATGAGAAATGTTGATTACCTCATTAACCTCCTTCTGTCTTTTTAGGGCGTTTGCTTGTCAAACGCCGCCTAGTATTCCAAACTTGAAAATCCCCGTCTCACATGATATGAGACGGGGATTTTCACTCCAATCGAACTCTGTTTAACTTAATCCGAGCAGCGGTTTGAGGTCATCTTCCTTGTAGAAGATCCAGGCCGTAGTACCTAAGAACGCAAGGAAAAGGAACACCAATACCATCTTGGCACGTCCCGGACCAGCCTTCTTCACCGGCACTGTGGCACTCTGTAGGGTAGTGAAGGCAGGTGTCTCCTGCTGCACCTTGGCTTCAGCAGCCATCAGCTGGGCGGCTACTTGCGTGTAGGCGTTATACTGTAGCTGCATCTCATTCTCCAGCTCTACTTGCTTCTGGCGCACCGTCTGGAGGATGATGTCCTGGTTGGCATCCGTAAACTCGGCATAGAGGCGACGTGCCCGGTCGTAGCGTGCCTTGGTCTCGTCATAGAGCTTCTGGTTGTATTCCAGGTCTACGCGAGCCTTGCTGGTGCGGTAGTCTGTGATGAACTTCTGCAGGCGAGACTTCACCGTGTCGGCCATCATGGCGCAGATGAGGGCATTCTGATCAGTCACGTTGATGGTAATCATCATCGTCTTCTTGTCCACATCGCATACCACCTTCTTGTCGATGGTCTGTACGATGTCGCTTTGGTCTTTCGTCAGGCGGAAGGGATTCAGCTTTGTCACCTCTGTCGTGTCTTCACCCACGATGAGTGTCTTCACCCATCCGATGGCCTTGAAGGGCAAGCTTATGGCAGATGACCACCATGATGACTTCTGCTCGTTCTCCAAGTAGTCGTAGTAGGTCATCGTCCTGTCGGGTTCGCCTTTTTCCTTGTCTCCCTCGATGGTGACGGGCACTTGGAAGAGACTCGTCTTGAAGTCCACGCTATTCATCAGGTCGGGGTAAAGGGTGGGGAACAGAGCCTCAGTGCCTAAGCCCGATGTACCGATGTTCACTCCGAAGCTGCTGGCAAGGGCTGCCAGTCCGCCGACACTTTTCGTGCTACTCATTTCAGGACTCAGTTTCACCTCACAATTGTAGTAGTTGGGGAGTCCCAGTGTGTAGATGCAAGCCAGCAAGAATGTGATGGGTATCACCTTATAATATAGTCGCTTGTGTTTCAGCACGTCCTGGAAGAGCTTGCCGAAGTCTATCGAGCTTTCTTCTTCCTCCTGCATCTGCTGCTCTATATATTTTCTTTCTTCGCTCATTAATGCTCTATATTTCTAAATTAGTGGTTATTTCTTCATTCTTCATTTTCCTATAGTCTCGAGATAGCAAGGATTATAGCAGCTAAGCTGGTCATGCCAGAGGCTATACCTGCTATGTTGCTAAAGTTGAAGGGTTGACGTTTTTTCTTGCTCGGCACTACTATCTCACAGCCGGGTTCAGGCTTTGCTCCATTCTTCACAAGACCTACCGTACCGTTTTGGTAGACAATGAAAGTTTTCGACTTCTTGGCACGGTGGCCATAGCCGCCTGCCATTTCCACATAGTGCTTATATTTCTTGCCATGTTCATAGAACACGGTGTTGGGGAACATCACGTTGCCTGAGATTTTAACTGTCCCGTTATACTCTGGTATATAGATGTTGTCGCCTTCGCGGAGCACAATATCGGCATCCGAACCGGGATTCTTCAAGGCAGCGTCCAAGTCTATACCTACAATGTAGGTGTTGTCTAGTTTTAGTCGGCTGTAGGCCACAGAATCGTTCTCATCGGTCAGTAAGGAGCGAACTGCATCAAGGGTGGCCTGGCGGCGCACGCGCTCCTCGTCGTTAAGTTGGCGGATGAGGCGTGCCCCTCTCAGATAGGCTTCTGCTGTAGTTCCTCCAGCCATTTCGATGGCATCGCTCAAGCGTTGGTTCTTGTCTTTCAGCGTGAAGCTGCCCTCGTAGTTCACCTCTCCTTTCACAGTGATGTTGCGTGCCGACTGGAAGGCCGGACTCCGACGTACATGCACTACGTCGTAGGGTTCCAGCAGGAAGTTTCTTTGTCCGTCAATCACCAGTCCATCTTTCAGGTCGAAGGTGAAAGTCTTTGCGATTTCGCGGGTCTTAGCGGTAGCCTTCTGGTCGCGTATGCGTCTCGACACGTCCACGCGGGCCAGCGATGCTTGGTCGGTCAGTCCGCCTGCCATCACGATGAGGTCTTCTATCGTCACGTTGTCGGCATACTCATAGGTACCCGGCGACATCACCTCGCCAGTAATGGATAGTGTGCGCTCCTGCCGCAGGTCTTCCTGAGTGGGGATGAAGAGCACGTCCTCATTCTGCAGAGGCACATCGGCCACAGTTCCTTCCAAGATGCCTTTCACGTCGATGGGGAGCACTTCCAGAGAGCGGTCGGCCTTCAGCCTGTGGAGCACGGCGTGAGTAGTGAAGGCATCTTCCGTCACACCTTCTGCAGCCTCGATGAGGGTTTTCACGCTGTTGACGGCATTACCCAGTTGATATTGAGAGGGACGGAACACAGCACCCTTGATCTCCACCATGTTTTCATAGCGGTTGATCATACCATCGATGGTAACAGCATCACCATCTTCCACCTTGAAGGTTGCCATTTCGAATTCCCCGACATTGAACACTTTATAGCGCTCTCCTGTCTGTCGGACCAGCTTGACGCTCTTTGTGTGGGCATCACCGGTGAACCCCCCGGCGTATTTGAGGAGCGTGGCCACCGACTCGTTCTTTCGCATTTCGTAGAACATGGGGCGCTTCACATTACCCGTGATACCAACCAGGCAGTCGTAGGTGCCCACCTGAATGACATCGTTGTCCTGCAGGTTGATGTTACCGGCTAGTCTGCCGTTGAGAATGTATTCATAGATATCCACCACCGTCACTAAACGGCCGTTGCGGAATACTTTCACGTTTCTTAGCGTACCGAGGTCTCTGATACCGCCGGCGCGGTAGAGCGCATAGAATACAGTGGCAAAGGGGCTCAGGTGATAGGTGCCGGGCGCGTTGACTTCGCCCATGATGTTCACCATGATGGTGCGCGTGTTGCCTACGGTCATTCTCAGGTTACTGCTCTGATAGCGTGAGCCTATAGTACTTTTCAGCTTTTGCTGTGCCTGGGCCACCGTCATCCCACTCAGATAGATAGGACCATAGCCTGTAACGGTTACGGTTCCTTCGGGTGAGATAGTGTGAACAAGTGTGTGCTGCGAGGCGCCATAGATGTCCACTACAACCTGGTCGCCAGGGCCAAGCACATAGGTCTCAGGGATGGCCATATTTGTGTTTGGCTCAAAAGTGAGGGAGCGTTGGCGGAAGATGTCGTGTCCGAAGACACGTTTGCCCTGGACATCTACTGCAACGCCCTGTGTGGCCTGCACGTCGTGCTCTACATTCTGCACTTCCTCAGCAGCATCGGCATAAATCTCACCGGTAGTGCCTCTCCTGGCGGTGGTAAGCTCTTGGGCAGAAGACTGGTCGCTATTGCCCGTCATTCTGTCGGCAGCCATTTTAACGGCACCATCGGCAGCCGCACTTTTGCCTGCTGAGCTGATTTGCTTGTCATACTGGTTGCGCAGACGGCGAATCTGGTCGATTTTCACGCCGCGCTGGATTAGCTTTGTTACAATTTGCCCCTGGCTTGTGCCTGCCTTTACTTCAGAGCCGATGAAGTCAATCACCTGCTGGTCGGACATTCCCTGAGCACTCGCTGTTACTACTACCAGCAGCAACAGCGCAAACAACAGAAAACATTTTCTCATCCTTATAATTCGAATTAAATAGATTCATTTTTGCATAAGCCTCAGCTACGCTTTCCTATAAAGAACAAGAGCGGGGCGAGTCTTTGAAGAACTCACCCCGTCTGCGCGTACCCAGAGCCGGGGTCGAACCGGCACGGGTTGCCCCACTGGTGTTTGAGACCAGCGCGTCTACCGATTCCGCCATCTGGGCTTTTTGGACGCCATTGGTTTAAAAACGGTGCAAAGGTAATATAAAAATCTGAAATGGCAAAGATTTCTGATAAAAAAATGAAAAATACTTGTTTATATCAATAATAATGTGTATCTTCGCACCTAAATTTAGAACTATAAATAACAATTATAAGGTGAATGGAAAATAGCAAGAACTATGGCGTGATTCTCGCAGGAGGTCGCGGTAGCCGATTGTGGCCAAGCAGCAGGGAGGCGTGTCCCAAGCAGTTTCTGGATTTCTTTGGCACGGGCAGGACTCAATTGCAGGCAGCCTACGACAGGATTATTAAGCTGTTGCCGAAGGAAAACGTCTTCGTCTGCACCTGTCAGCAGTTTTTCGAGATGGCGAAGGAGCAGCTTCCCGATGTGGCTGTGGAGAACATCATGGTGGAACCCATCCATCGCAACACGGCACCGAGTGTGGCGTGGGCTGCCATGCGCATCCAAAAGCGTTGTCCGGATGCGAGTATCATCATTATGCCTTCCGACCAGCTGGTGCTCGACGAGGCAGCCTTTGCCCGCAGCGTGGCTACAGGCTTCAGCTATGTGTCGGAAAACGACGTGCTGGTGGTGATGGGTGTCAAGCCTACCCGCCCTGAGCCTGGCTACGGCTATGTGCAGTTGGGTGATCCAAGTTGCAAGCCGGATGTCTTTTCCGTCAAGTCGTTCACGGAGAAGCCCGACCGCGAGTTTGCCCAGGTGTTTATCGACAGCGGCGAATTCTATTGGAACACAGGCATCTTCCAGGCCAATGCCAAATACCTGCTGAAGTCGTTCGAGGGGATTTTCCCTGAAGTGCTGCGTACATTGCGCTACGATCGTGTGGAGTATACCTATGAGGAGGAGATGGAATATGTGTCGCAGAACTATTCCCGCTATCCCAATCTCTCGCTCGACTATGCCATCCTGGAGCATAGCAAGCACGTGTATGTGATGAAGTGCGACTTCGGCTGGGCCGATCTGGGCACCTGGCATGCCATCTATGAGTCGATGAGCAGGGTGGAGGGTGACAATGTGGTGATTGATTCCGAAGTGGTGATGGAGGACTGTGCCAACAATATCATCAAGTTGCCAAAGGATAGGATAGGCGTGTTTAATGGCCTTAATGGCTACATCATTGCCGAGCAGGGCAATGTGCTGCTCATCTGCAAGAAGAGCGACGACTCGGCCCTCATTCGCAAGTATGTCAATGAGGTGAGTCTTAAATATGGTGATGAGTTTGTCTAGCCGACAAACTCATCACGTATTTTCTGTGCTATTTCCTTAAACTCTTGCTCTGTGAGCTTCAGCTTCTCACGGCGGAAGTCGGCATCTTGTTCCGACTGCATCGGAATCAGGTGGATATGGGCATGGGCCACCTCAAGTCCAAGCACCACCTGGGCCACTTTCTTGCAGGGGAAGGCTGCCTTCACGGCCTTTGCCACTTTCTTGGCAAACACCTGGTAGCGGGCTATCTCGTCGTCGTCCATATCAAAGATGTAGTCTACTTCACGGCGGGGAATCACGAGCGTGTGCCCTTTCACCAGTGGGTTGATGTCAAGAAAGGCGTAGAACTCCTCGTTCTCGGCGCACTTGTAGCTGGGTATCTCGCCAGCAGCAATCTTAGAGAATATATCCATGCTTTTTTTGTTTTAATTAGTAATGAGTAATTATGATTACTTTGGAGGCAGATACTCATTATTATTATCCAACGGTGATATTGTCGATACGCAGTTTGATGGTGCCGCGTGGGATTTTCACTTCCACCTCATCGCCCACCTTGTGGTTCAGCAGTCCCTGGGCAATGGGGGTCTTGATGGAAATCTTGCCCTCGCGCAGGTTGGCTTCACTCTCGCTGACGATAGTGTAGGTCATCTTGGCCTTGTTGGTAAGATTGGTCATCTCCACCTTCGACAGAATCTGGACAGCATCCGTGCTCAGGCGGCTGGTGTCTACCACCTTTGCTTCCGAGATGGTCACCTTCAGCTGGCTGATCTTATTCTCCAAATGGGCCTGAGCCTCCTTGGCTGCATCATATTCGCTGTTTTCACTCAGGTCGCCCTTCTCGCGGGCTTCAGCAATAGCGGCTGAAGCCTTTGGGCGCTCAATGCTCTCTAATCGTTTCAGTTCGGCTATCAGTTTGTCGTAGCCTTCTTGTGACATGTAAGACATATTTACTATTTACTGATTTACTATTTACTATTTACTGATTGTTGCTTGGATAGACAAAAACAAAAGAATTCCGACCTTTGCGTGTCGGAATCCTTGCTGCTATCATGTCCTTATCCTTACTTTCTCGTGTGCAAAGGTAGGAATTATTTCCGAGACTGGCAAATTTTTCCGCCTAAAAAATTCAAAACTGCATAAAAGACAACAGCTGAGACCCATCCTCCAAACACATCGATGACATAGTGGGCCTGGATATAGACGGTGGCGAGGCACATTAGCAGGTAGAGGGGCATCATGCCCCAGAAGAGCCAGCGGCTGCGGGATTTCCAGGCGAGTATCATCAGGATGGTGGTGATGCCTACGTGGCTGCTGGGGAAGGCTGCTGTGGGGCGTTCGCCGGCGGCGTGGGCACCTGCCACAAACTGGTAGAACCAGCCATCGCTGTAGCCTGGGATGGGCAGTGCCTCCTGGTGGTTGGCAAAATAGTTGCCCACATCAGGGAAGATGCCATTGGCAATATTGTCCAGACCTGCTGCCAGATAGTAGTACTGCGGACCTGTGACGGGCAGGAATATGAAGATGAGGTAGTAGATGAAGAATGATGTGGAGATAATGAAGGTGGCCCGCTCAAAGTCTTCGTATCTTCGAAGGAAGAAGAAGATGCTCACGAAGATGCAAAGCCAATAGTAGGACGCATAGCCTAAGTGCATCAGTTCGCTGAAGACGGGGCTGGTGACTGTCTTGGAGAAGAGCAGAGCTGGCTGGAAGCCGAACATCATCTGGTCGCAGTTGGCAAAGAAGGGGTCGCAGTTGGTGAACATGCGATTGAACTCGTAGGTGTCTGGATACCACCAGCTTAGCAGCAGCATCTGAATGCCGATGCGGCTGAAGAATGTAAAGCGGCAAGGCACCAGCCGGTAGACGATCCACATGGCCGTCATCACTGCCACGATGCGGAACCGGCCCCACAGCATGGCCTCTGGGTTCTGCAACTTGGTGTAGGTGAAGAGCAGCAGTAGCAGCGTCAGTACGAGGTAGCCCAGGATGACCCATTCCACAGCCAGGAGTCCCTTGCGTGGTTTCTTCTCTATTTCGAACATATTCCTGATCATAGCCATTTGTTGTCTTTATACCATTGGATTGTCTCCTTGACGCCCTCGTCCAGTTGCCACTTGGGGTGATAGCCCAGTTCGCGGATGGCGGGTTGGATGTCACAGCGCCAGTTGCGCTGGCGGAGGATGTTGTACTTGTCGTTGTTCAGGGCCGTCACCTTGCCTGTCAGTCGGCCTGCATATTCGCCTATGAAGGTGATGATGCGGAGCACCCATATCGGGGCGGTGATGCGGATCCACCAGGGTCGGCCCAGAGCCTCGTGGATGAGGTTGCTGAAGGTGGCACTTTGGTATACCTGTCCGTCGCTGAGGAAGTATTTCCGCCCATTATCTCCCTTGTCGAGTGAGAGGAATATGGCCTCCACCAGGTCTTTGACATAGACGAAGGTGATGTCCTGACGCTTGAATCCCACCGCGAAGTCGCTGTGCTGCTTGATGCTCTTGACCATCATGAAATAGTCCTTCTCACGCGGGCCATACACTCCCGTAGGCCTTAATATTATATAAGGTACGCGCGAACCGAGCGATTCGAGATAGTGCTCGGCCTCCAGCTTGCTTCGTCCGTAGGCGGTGTTGGGCTGCGGGGTGTCGCTTTCGCGGATCTCCTCGTAGGGCTGTTGCTCGTGGATGGCTCCGAACACGCTGAGGCTACTCACGAAGACGAGCCGCCTGAGCGGCATTCCAGTCTCTATGAGGGCGTCGACGAGGTTTTTGGTGCCTTCAGTGTTGATGAGCCGGAAGTCGCGCTTGTCTATGCACTTTGTAACGCCAGCGGCATGCACCACGTAGTCGAATTCTTTTCCTTGCAACTGCTCCACAAGCTGTTGCTTCGAGGAGAGGTTCAGCTCGATGAAGTTTATCCGCTCGTCATGCAGGTATTCGCGCGAGCTGCTCCGTCGCACGGCAGCCCACGTCTCAAAGCCCCTTCTGAGGGCTTCTTCCACAATGAAAGAGCCGATAAATCCGCTCGCTCCTGTAATCAAAATCCTCATTACTCTCGAATTTGGCTGCAAAGGTACTAATTTTTTTTCTTATCCTTGCCTAATTCTGCATTTTTTAATCTGTTTGATGCTTAGCGTTACTTCTCAAGACGTAAATCGGATAGGTGCTTTATATCTTTTGCCCACCGAAATTTGTATCTCAGAGTTTGGAACTCATATTTGGCAATTCCCCTGAAGTTTTTGTTGTTAATGCGTTATGTGTTTTTTCTTTTATCTCTTACTATTTTATGTTTCTGCACCGGGAACTTATGTTTCAGGTGCAGAAACATGTGTTCTCGGTGCGGAAACATGTGTTCTCGGTGCAGAAACATAAACTTTAATTCAGCAAAAAAACAATCTTTTCCCGATTTCACAACATAAATCTTATAGTTTTTCTCATTTTACCCATAATTACATTTCTGTCCGACAGTGCAAAAATAGTGAATTTTTCCCAAATTATCTAAGATTTGGATGAGTAATTCTCCATTTTTAAAAAAGAATTACTATCTTTGCCCATAGAAACTAAAATCGAAAGAGTTTATGGGAAAGAATGGCACAAAAAGATTAGGGAAGAAGCAAGTGGGCGAGCTGCTGCAGAACCTCTTCCAGCATCATCCGAACGAGACGTTCTCGATGAAACAGATATTCAAGGCGCTCAAGCTGGACACCCACCCGCTGAAGATGCTCGCCATCGACGTGATGGAGGAGATGGCGTGGGATGACTTCCTGCTGAAGGTGAGCGACAACTCCTATCGGCTGAACCTCAAGACCCAGCTGCAGGAAGGCACCTTCCGCCGCAAGGCCAGCGGGCGCAACTCCTTCCAGCCCGACGATGGGGGCACGCCCGTGTTTGTGGCTGAGCGCAACTCGATGTGGGCGATGGACGGCGACAGGGTGAAGGTGTCGTATATGGCCCGGCGCGACAAGCATATCAAGGAGGCACTGGTGATAGAGATCGTGAAGCGGGCCCACGACACCGTGGTGGGAAAGCTGCGCGTGGAGAAGGATATGGCCTTCCTCATTCCTCAGGAGACGACCTTCGTTCACGACATCATCGTCCCCAAGCGCAAGCTGAAGGGGGGGAAGACCGACGACAAAGTTGTGGTGAAGATTGACCAATGGCCTGACGCGGAGCACAGGAACATCATCGGCTCCGTGGTGGACATCCTGGGACAGACGGGTGACAACAATGCCGAGATGCATGCCATCCTGGCTCAGTATGGCCTGCCTTACAAGTATCCTAAGAGTGTGGAGGAAGCAGCCAAGCAATTCGAGGCTGAGATTTCGGCAGAGGAGATAGCCCGCCGTGAGGACTTCCGCGATGTGTTCACCTGTACCATCGACCCAAAGGATGCCAAGGACTTTGATGATGCCTTGTCTATCAGGATGGTGGAAGGCGGACGATGGGAGGTGGGTGTGCATATTGCCGATGTCTCCCATTATGTGCGTGAGGGGTCGACAATCGACAAGGAAGCCTTCAATCGTGCCACGAGCGTGTATCTCGTAGACCGCACGATACCGATGCTGCCTGAACGGCTCTGCAACTTCATCTGCTCGCTCCGTCCCGATGAGGAGAAGCTATGCTATAGCGTGATATTCGTCTTGGACGACGATGCCAACGTGAAGAGTTGGCATCTGGCCCACACCGTGATCAGGAGCAACCGCCGCTACAGCTACGAGGAAGTGCAGCAGCTATTAGAGGACAACGGGGTAGTAGACGGCACTGGCGAACCGGCTCCACCTGCCACGAAGAATCATCCTTATAGGGGGGAGAATGCCGTGGAACTGATCAAACTCGACAGCCTGGCCAAAAAGCTGCGGGCGGCTCGCTTCAAGAACGGCTCGGTGAAGTTCGACCGCGAGGAGCTGCATTTCGACATCGATGAGGACGGCAAGCCTATACGGGCCTACTTCAAGGTGTCGAAGGATGCCAATAAGCTCATTGAGGAGTTTATGCTGCTGGCCAACCGTACGGTGGCCGAGTGGATAGGAAAACCAGGAAGATCTGGCTCGTCTGGCAAGACGCCTGCCAAGACCCTGCCTTATCGCGTGCATGACGTGCCTGACCCCACGAAGCTGGAGAATCTGCGGCAGTTTGTGGTCAAGTTTGGCTATAAGGTGAAGACCAGCGGCACCAAGGGCGCCATCACCCGCAGCCTGAATGCGCTGATGGACGAGGCCAGGGGCACGCGTGAGCAGAATGCGATAGAGATGGTGGCACTCAAGGCGATGATGAAGGCGAAGTATAGTGTACACAACATCGGACACTACGGCCTGGCTTTCGACTACTATACGCACTTCACCTCGCCCATACGCCGCTATCCTGACTTGATGGTTCACCGACTGCTGACGAGGTATCAGCAGGGTGGACGCTCTGCCAACAAGGAGAAGTATGAGGAGTATTGTGAGCACTGCAGCCAGATGGAGCAGATAGCGCAGAATGCGGAGCGCGACTCGATAAAGTATAAGATGGTGGAGTTTATGGCCGACAAGATAGGCCATACATACGATGCGCATATCTCGGGCCTCACTTCCTACGGCATCTACGCGCAGATAGATGAGAACCACTGTGAGGGCATGATTCCCATCCGCGATCTGGGCAACGACTACTATGACTTCGATGAGAAGAACTTCGTGATAGTGGGCCGCCGCCATCACACGACCTACCAGCTTGGCGATCCCATCCGCATCCAGGTGGCACGGGCCAATGTGGAGCGCAAGCAGCTGGACTTTACGATTGAATGAGGAATGAGGAAAGATTAAATGAGGAATGAGAAATGTTGATTACTTCTATAGGCAGCATCTGCGCTTGTCTGGTAATCATCATTCCTCATTTCTCATTCCTCATTTCTCATTTTTCATTCCTCATTCCTCATTTTTACAAAAGGTACCCGTGTTTCTTCAGTTCGTCGATGAACTTCTTCTGGTCGTTCTTTTTGACGAGGATGAGATGGGACTCGGCGCGGACGAAGAGGGGACGGAGCACGGGGTCGCTGGCCAGCAGGCGGATGAGGTCGGCGTTGTCGGGCGACAGGCGGTAGAAGAGATAGTCGGCCTTCTCCTTGGTCAGCGGGTTGCAGTGCTGCAGCAGGGAGTCGAAGAAGCGCTTCCAGAGCGGGGGCAGCTCGCTGCTGATGAACTGCTGGAAGATGCCTATCTTCTCTTCCACGTCGCTGCGGTTGGCACAGTGGGCGAGGAAGCTCTGGGCCGAGGTCTCGAAACGGTTGCGCGAGATGGCGGTCGAGGTGTCGAGCAGCAGCTGGGCGTAGGGGTTGGGCTCTACTAAGGAGCGGATGATGAGTCGGTCGGGGTCGAGTTCGAAGTAGGCTACGTGGTCTTCCTCAGGCGGTTCGTATTCATCGGTCTCTCCCAAGGCATAGCGGCCCAGGGGGGTGAGGCGCACATAGCAGGCCTGGGCAAAGGGCGAGTCGTTGCGGTGGAGTGGCGAGAGGGCCAATTCTGCCATGCCTAAACTTGCCAGCATGAAGGCAATGGCCTGGAGGGAGGTGTAGCCGAACTCGCTGGCAAAGGAGTCGGCGGCTATCTTCTTGTTGCTGAACTCATTGACGATCTCCACCTCTGCCTTCTGGTCGAAGGGCCAGAATCCGAGCGTGTCGATATAGGCGGGTGTCTGGTCTTCCTCCAGATAGTATACTTTGAGGAAGATGTCGTGGATAGACACCCATCGCTCGCTCTCCTCGTGCATCCACTGGCAGAAATGGTGGAAGAGGTCTGGCACCTTGTTGTCATCGGTCATGGCCTTGCGCAATCCCTTGATGTGGGGTAGCAGCATGGCGACGAGGTAGGGGGCGAGCTTGTCGGCGTTGGTGAAGAGCCAGCGGAGTTGTTCGTGATAGGTTTCCGGCGCGGGGCTTGCTTTCTTCTTGCCCTTCGAGGGTCGCAGGTGGTGGCAGAGGCCCATCGTGGTGAGGTAGAATCGGGAGCGGATATGGTGGCGCATGGGGTGGGCTGACGGCTGATAGAATTCGGTGAGTCCCATCTGCTTGGCCACTCTCTTGATGTCGGCCAGCGAGACGCCCTTGGCGGTCATGGTGAGCTTGCCTGAGATGAGCATGCTCGCGAGCAGGGGGTAGCGGTTGACGGACTCCTGCTCCATGTCGAGCACGCGGAAGTCGATGGCAGGCAGGGTGGCGAGGGAGCGCTCGGTGTCGAACATCTCTGGGAAGAGCAGGTGGAGGAGGTGTTTGTAGAAGGGCTTGACGGGTCGGATGAAGTTGATGTCGCGGCGGTAGTAGTCGTTGCCTGTGGAGGCTGCATAGCTCTTGACGTATTCGAACATCTCGAAACCAGGCTGCGTGAACTTGAGGCCGCTGAAATACCAGGTGTCTTTCTGGGTCAGGATGGGCTTGGAGGTCTTGAGGATGCTCATGGCTTCCTCTTCACTGACATAGATGCGGATGAGGGCCTGTCGCCACAGTTCGCGCATCTCCTCGCTGAGGGAGTCGGTATAGACGCGCAGGTTGTCGGGCTCGCAGAGCATGAAGGCAATGGCGGCGGCGAGTGGGCGGATGGTGGATTGCTGACAGCTGAGTATGGGGATAATTTCTTGGCAGGGTCTAGGCTTGCCGTTGGCATCGCTTGTGAGGATGGTGTGGCCTTGCAGGGGTTGCTTCATCGCGGCGGCTATTTGTTTGAGTCTTTCGCTGTCGAGGTCGATATAGAGGCTGCTGGTGAGGGCATCGAATTCTAATGCATTGGGCATCTTCAGGAATATGGCGTCTTTCAGCGTTTCGTCATTGATACTCATGTCGAACAGGCTTGCCTGTGTTGCGGTGGGATTCTTTTTCTTGGACATCTTGGTTATTTACGATTTAGCTATTTACTATTTACGATTTATTTACTATTTTGTTATTTGGCTGTAACTGCTCGGTCATTAACACCCTATCTGCTCTTTAAGGACAAAAATCTTCAAAAATCAAACATAAATCTTTATTTGATAGCCGCCCCAATAGTCATTTTTGAAAGATTTTTGGAGATTTTTGTCCAAAAGAAAACTGAGTTGTGGGAGTGCATATTCTGCCTATAGAAGTAATCATAATTTCTAATTTCTCATTTCTAATTTCTCATTTTCCCAGAATGTACTTGATGTCTTCTTCGGTGAGTCGCTTGGTCATGGCAGAGTCGCCAGTGATAAGACTGTCGGCCAGGTCTTGCTTCTGTTGTTGCAGCAGCCGTATCTTCTCCTCGATGGTGTCGCGGGTGATCATGGCGTAGCTCATCACCTTGGCTTTCTGCCCGATGCGGTGCAGACGGTTGATGGCCTGCTCCTCGGCAGCCTTGTTCCACCAGGGCTCGAAGATGTAGACGGTGTCGGCTACTGTCAGGTTGAGACCCACGCCGCCCGTCTTCAGCGTCATGAGCAGGGCGCGGCAGCCGGCATCGTTCTGGAAGCGTTCCACCACGGCACGGCGGTCGCGGGTGGAGCCAGTCATGGTGGCATAGTCGATGCCCATCTCCGTGAGCCGTTCGCCCACCAGCTCGATGCCGGCGATGAAGTTGAAGAAGATGACCACCTTGTGGCCGGCGGCTACGATTTCCTCGACCTGTTCGGTGATCAGCGGAATCTTGGGAGAGGCGATATTGCCGTCGCTAAGGCTCTCTGGCACGGAGGCGATGCGGCGCAGCTCGCTCAGTGCCTGGAACATCACCATCTGCGATCGCTCCAGCCCCTGGTTGGTGATGGCGTTGCCCACAAGGGTCTGATAGTACTGTCGGCGCTCCTCGTAGAACCGGCGGTGGTCATCGTCCATCTCCACGTAGAGGGTCTGCTCCATGCGGTCGGGCAGCTCCTTGAGCACGTCTTTCTTCAGTCGCCTGAGCATGAAGGGGAAGATTTTGCGGCGGAGGCTCTCGGTGGCCTCCTTGTCGCCGTCGCGCTGGATGGGGTAGGCATACTGCTTGTTGAACTCGTCGGGAGAACCGAACATGGCGGGGTTGAGAAAACGGAAGAGGGAGTAGAGTTCTGAGAGGTTGTTCTCGATGGGTGTGCCGCTCAGGGCGATGCGATGGCGGCCCTTGAGGAGCATGACGGCCTGGGTGACCTGTGAGGCGAGGTTCTTGATGTTCTGGCTCTCATCGAGGATGACGTAGTGGAAGTCGAGGTGTCGGAACTGCTCGATGTCGTTGCGCACAAGGGCGTAGGTGGTGAGTATGAGCTGATGCCGCATGGCCTCGTTGAGGTCGCGCTGTTGTCCGTAGTATATATAATAGGATAGCTGGGGGGCGAACTTCTGGAGCTCGTCCTGCCAGTTGAAGAGCAGCGAGCGGGGCATTATTATTAATGAGGAATGAGGAATGAGGAATGAGGAATGGTGATTACTTCTAAAGGCGGAGTCTGCGATTGAGTCTGCGCTTCTGCCTGCGCTTGAGGAAGCCGCAGAGTAATCATCATTTCTCATTCCTAATTTCTCATTCCTCATTCTTTGGTAAACCAAAGTAAGCATGGTGATGGTCTGGAGGGTCTTGCCCAGGCCCATGTCGTCGGCCAGGCATCCGCCCATGTTGTTGTGGTAGAGGTAGTCGAGCCACTTCACACCCTCTTTCTGGTAGTTGCGCAGCTTGGCATTGACGCCATCGAACTTCATCTTCTTGGATGCCAGCTTGTTGAAACCTTCATAGAACTTGCGGTGATGCTCGAAGGCTTCGCCTTGTAGCCGCTCCTGCAGGAGGTCTTCTATTTCCGGCAGGTCGAAGAATGACACCCGCACCTTGTCGCTGGCTCCCTTGTCGGCCTTGCGGAAGAGACGCTCGAGGCGGCGGACGTAGTCCTCGTCGATCAGTGCCCGGTTGCCATCGCTCAGGGTGATGTATTTCTGTTTCTGATATTGCTGCAGGAACTTGCGCAAGGAGAATTCCTCGCCTTCGAGTGTGACGGTGGCGCTTCCCTCCAGGAAGTCGATGCCGGAAGAGAGGGCAAGCTTCATCTTGGGCTTGACAGCCTTCACCCGATATTCCTTCAGCCTTTCGGCTCCC
>Ga0326511_10001652_pt1 | contig 18384 bp, 21 predicted proteins | sample 0_2496_0518_D_FD_203701 | JGI IMG/M metagenome (GOLD analysis project Ga0326511, IMG submission 203701) | Bovine rumen microbial communities from UC Davis, California, United States - 0_2496_0518 | ecosystem: Host-associated > Mammals > Digestive system > Stomach > Rumen | place: USA... | reverse complement strand
TAGGCGCATTGTTAAATTTCTTTACACGCTGCCAGTAATTGGGAAGTAAAGCGGTGCAAGGCTAAACATAAGATCAGCAGTAACAATTGCTGAAGTATGAGTGCCAGGGCATTGCACAGTGATACCGCCACTGCTCGGATTAATGCTCACGTTAGCGATAGTGTATACGCCGCCTTCAACCACAGCACTATGGCCCTGCGAAGCGAACGCAGGCTTGAAAGTGTCACTGAGAGTCATAAGAGTTGACGCATTTGTGAACGTGCCATTAAGTGACAGCAGTAAATGTCCAAGCCCGTTACCGTCTACAATCAGTCGAGCATAATTGACAGTCCATGTTTCAGTGTTAACAAGTGAAGAAAGATCAATCAAACAGTCAGCAAAACCGATCGGGTCATTTCTGTTGTCAATAATTGCCTTACTGACAAACTCAGCGAACACTTCTGCATAGCTTGTGGCCATGTGCAATCCGTCAACGATAAACTGATTACGGATAGATGTGGCAGAAGTATTAAGTCTCGGAGCATTGGACCCCTCAATATAGTTCCAGTTATAGGCGTTACAGCATTTCTTGATTGCAATTCTATACAGAACGAGCCTCATAAGCTCATTCCAATCACTTGGCATCTGGTCAGAAGTTCTGTACGTCTTGATCGGAGAGATGAAGTAAACCTTCATGTCCTTATTATCGGCATTGACTTTGCCATTGATAACATTCATCGCACCAATGAATGTGTCAACCGTGCTTGAACTGGCATTGCCGAGGGGAACTGAGTGTTGCCAATCGTTCACGCCTGCAAAGATAATCATAATGTCATAGACATTAAGGTCAGTTGCAGAGTTGATAGCACTTGCAACACCACCAGCTCCACTGACTCTACGTCCGGAAACGCTTCTGTTAGTGACTGTCGTGCTGGGATTCATAGCAATGAATTTAGTAACCCAGTTAGGCTGAAGTGTCTGACTGCTTACGCTTGCTGTCTGGTCTGAATTGCTATCGCCATAGATAACAACCTTCTTCCCACTGAGAAGTGAACCAGCGATCTCAGCAATTGCATCGGTATTAATGTCAACCTGATTAGAAACGTTATCAATTTCATTCTGAAGCTCTTGCACCTGAGCATTGAAGTTACCAGTATTTACCCAATACTCGCTATTAGTAAGCGGAGTACCAGCAGGCACCGGCTTTCTGCTCGTGTAACTGCTACCAGCATTGGTGACGATAGTCAGGGCTTCATAAGAAATGCTACTATTCCACTGAATAGGATTTGCAAAAGTAGGGACATATCTTGCACCAATATACTGTCTTGTGGCCATTTATTAGTTACCTCCTATTAATAACTCAATACCAGCCTACCATATCCATAGGGCGGGATGTCAATATCGAGTCCAGTTGTATGAAAAGTAATGTCTCTCCATGACTCAGGAATATAGTAAGTGATATATCCATAGTCATTGATTTCAACGAAGATCATCGTTGCAAGGTATTCACGAATAATCTTCTCAGCGAATGAGGTGTCATAGTCATCAATCCATTTCTGCACAATAGCGAGGTCACTTTTGAGTTCCTCAATATCATTAACAATCTCTTTATCACTATCAATCAAGTCATTAATGTATTTCACCACTTTGCAAAGCACTTCATAATAGCTCAAGCTATCGTCATAGACAAGAGGGAGAACGCTTTGGCACCAGAAGCGAAAATGTCTCAAAGTAGGCATACGCAAACCTCCTACCACAGTTTAAAGAATAATTCGCTTAACCTATCGATAACTTCCATATCGATATTCAGGAACGTTTCACGAAACTCTTTCAGCATGGACATGTAACTTTTTCCGGGGAATTTTCCGTACACATGGTCAATATATTCATCAGTATTACTATATGTTCTATTAAGTTCACTTGTACCTCTTCCGGTATTACTTGTTCCCTCATTGAACGTTCTTGTGTTTGTAGTATCTTCGTCAATAACTTTTGTATTACTATCTGTTCCATTTATATCTCTGTCGTTCGTTGTATCTGTTTCAGCATTGTGCGTTACTTTTCTTGCATTAGTAAGATAAGTATTGTTGTCAACATTAGTTAATGCACCCTGTGGAGTATCCGAGTAAACATCCCATGACGTTTCTTGAAGCTTTACATTTCCGACATCTCCAATTGTCTCAGCGTGTGTGCCATTGTCGGTAATTCTTGCATCTCGCTGCCCAACATCACCGATTGTTCCGGTATGAGTACCAGTATCATTCTGTGTTGTCGTACCAGTGTCTTTTCCAGAACCGCCATCTTCTCCTTCATGCTCTTTAGTATAATCAGCATCTTTGAAAGGGTCAAACTCTAACAGTTCACTTTCATAGAGCTTATTATAATATGGCATGATTTCGTTCATCATTGTGTCAAGTTTCAGTTTCCACAGGCCAACAGTTTCAAAAGCAATTTCTCTTGTGTAGTAATGCTTCAGGATTTTCTGGCAAAGCACACTCCGGTAATTCTCGTCAAAGATTGGAAAGTTAAAATCGAAAACCTTATTCCAGCTTTTACTCAAAATGTCATTAACGTTTGTCTGCCCTTTGCTTTCATCAAGACCTGCGTAATTCTCGCAGATGAACCGAACTTCAGTGGTATAATAGCTCATTGTATCACCTCGTTCTCAGGTCTGTGACCATAGCTTCAATCGGTTTCCTATCTCCCTGTTCACTCTCAGTAAGAATCATGTTTTCATCATCAGTCTGTCTAAAGTCCTCACGGTAATCACACTTAACATCAAGACTAAACATATCGTTAATCTGATCGCAAGCCAGTCTCCTCATTGTAATTCTACTGTATCTACTAGCAATTGTACCACCCATGTTACGAATTACTTCATCACTGACAAGTCTTTCTTTCTTCTGGTAACTAATATTACTGATACCAAGTTCAGTCAGAGCTTCATTCCATATCTGCATTTTGATTTGGAACAACTTATCCGCAACAAATGGAGCGCCAGTCATAATAGCACTGATACCTTTAACATCCAAATCCTTTTCTCCGAAAATAAACGGATAGTTTCCTTCATATTTCTGGTACAGATTTTCAAGAGTAAGCCTTTGATTTTCTGAGCATCGAATCAAAACAGGAGTTTTCTGAGCTTTGCAGTTAACATCGATAGAGTTCTCAATGTCAGCAAGCCTTCTTGCGTAATGGTTAACAGTAAGACAGCTTGGCTTTCTCAGGTAATTATTCCAGATAATAACACTATTGTCTTTGTCCAATTCCTTTCGATAACCGCTTCTGCTATATGCAACTCTTCTGTTAGGTTCATCCATAACATCGAATGGGCCATTGAAAATAACAGGTAGACACAAATAGCCAAGCGTATCATCTTTGAAGAAAATTGTTGCACCTCTGAAGTATTCAGTCTTTTCGATATAACGCTCATTACATGTTTCGGGAAGATTTTGCCAATCAAACATTGCCATGCCCAACTGCATCAGGTTATCTCTATACTTTTGAAAACTTGACGCTTCGTCTCTGCTTTCATCAATGTCTCTTGAATTACCCCAAGCGTTTCTCTTGTTTCTCGCCATGCTTTCACCCCTCAATCGTTACCTCATTCGGATTTACAAGTGGGGAGTAAATACCGAAAGTGGCAGTAGTTTTCCAGAACCTAATACCCTTGTCAAAGATTGATTGAATTTTTTGAGCATCATCAGCAGGAATTAAACCGTCAACAGCGCACCCGATTGTTTTTATGTATGTATAACACGGTCTTGCATTTCTATTAGGGACTCCAACCGTATTAACCTTGTACCCGTACATATCAAAGAAAGAGTCAATGATTTCAGCGTATTCTTCTTTGATATGTTTCTTATAGAAATAATAGGTAAGCAGTCCAGCTTGATAGGTAAGAGAAGTATTACCATTTCCATGAGACTGTGGAGCTTTTCTCTTATGGTCATAGATTTGACCAACAGCGCCAAGAGTTGAACCAATCAGTCCCTTTCCAGCATTGAACCCCTCAAGAGTTCCTGTGTTGGCACCATCTGCACCCATTATCCAAGGAGCGAATACACTTGCCCAGCTTGCCGCCAGTCCGAGGGCAGAAGCTCCAATAGTTCCAGCGTTCTGAGCAACCCATGCTTTATACGCATCATTGCTCCATGAACACATAGGGAAGCCAGTGATTTGAAGCATTTCATTTGGATTTCTTCCAGTATATCCTTTATAACCTGCGGGCATGAAAGTAAGTCCGCCATTCGGAGAAACATTACCCCAGATTTTGCACTGACAAGAGATAGGCGTATTAAAATCTTCCCACCTCAGCTCAGCGTCATTGCCTTGGTTATTAGAAACATAAAGCATGTTATAAGGATAGCACAAAAGTTTTTTGTTTCTTGGACGATAACTTCCAATTGTATAGCTTCCATTGTTACGGATATCAAAGCTGAGATTATATTCAGGAGAAACGCTTCCTCCTGTTATAGAGCCAGCAAATTCATAAGGCATCATAAACAGTGCAACTACGCCATCAGCAAGGAATTTTGGAATTTTTACGCCGTCTTTGCTCAGCACTTTAACGCCATCCGGATTATCACCACTTATTGCTTCAAGAGTCTGATTCAGCGCATCAATATCTGACAACGGATATATGGTATAAAATAATCCGGAGAACATATCACCCTGAGTAGCTTGTCCATGAATAATTCTACCACCAGCGTACTCGCCTTGTGCATTAAAAGTTGTAATCAAACATATAGCAGGCGTGTACTGAAAGAATGTATTTCCAACTTGACTACCACTTGAAACCGGACAAGGTGTATCAAAATACTCGCCATGTTCAAGTCCTTCAGGAACTGTGTGTTCACCAATATCATCAGTAATAGTATGCTGTCTTTCTATGAAACATTCCAACAGAGAATAGTCCAAAGCCCAAGTTTGTAGCACATCAATAGTATAATGCACATCAGCAGTATTGTTATTAACATATTCAACTTGATCGACAAAGGCATAGAACCACTTGTTCTCATAGTTGCTATTTTTGAAGCGAATATAGTTTGCATTATAAAGGTTGCGAATAGTAGCACCTTCAACAATAGGAGTGAGTCCAACTCTGATAACACCTCTTGTTTTTCTCTGATAGCTATTCTTTCCTATGCTTAGAATAATCCTCGTCTCCATCCAAGCGTCTTGAGCTGACAGAGTGTCCCAATACATTGTATTTTCGTAATCAGGGTCAAACGGCACGTTCAAAAACTGTACTATTGTATCGGGTTCAATATATGCCATATAATCACTTTCCTTTCAACATGGTAAGGGATTTAACCCTTACCATGTTCAATATAGGTATTGCCAAAAAGTTTGAGATTAACAAAGTTGTAGGTATGCAAAGGTGAATGAAAAGAGAACTTAGCACTTTTAGCAATGTAAGTAACGGTTACGTCACCAGTATCTACCCAGATGTTGTTTGTGCCGTAGAGGGTGGTCAAATCGTGACCTTCAAGGGTGTATTCTACAGGCTCGGCAAGTTCGCACACAAACTGCAAGGGGTAATTAGAAAGAAATGCGTTGGCTTCCGCAATGGTATTTATATCTGCACCCAAGCTTACATAAACAGAGGCTGATGCGTCACCGTGTGAAAAGCCTATGCTATTTTTAAGATCATTTACACTATAATATCTTTTTAGCATATTGCATCTAACATCTCTTGAATGCCACCTGCTATAAAGAGCATTATCAATACGAAAAATCTGATATGTTTCTTTTTGCCCGTATAAAGCGGTCACAGAAGAAACGGTGACAGAAGAATATTTAGAATCAAGCTTTCCGCTGACAACCTCATCTTCGCCGCCGTAGATCGTCTCGGGGAACGTGACGGAGATTTGGTTGCCGGTGTAGGGATGGTACTGCATGTCTGTGGCAGGGTAATTGATGGAAACTGTTTTATTGTTTGTTATTGGACTAACACTTGGTTGGCACTTGAACAGCATATATGCTGTTTTTTCTATTGTTGTAAAGATGTCATTTGCTACGTTATAAACAGAAGTGCCCTTTCTTGGCGCTCGTCCTAAAAACGATTTATTTGCGTCATAGCAGTACACATACACGCCACCACCTGCGCCACCATTGTAATATGCAAAATATTCGGTATTTGGTGTACACGGGATGTAATTCATAGACCTGAACTGTGCCGTTGTAGAAACATTAGGTTCTCCGGTAGTATCGTTAATGCCCCCAAGCTCCCACTCTTCATCCCACACATTCACGCCCGTCTGCTCAATCTCCGCACCCGTGTGACCGCTGATCGGGCAGATGTTGGAGTATGGCGTCCAGTCGGTAGCGGTTGATCCCTCTTGAAGTTGCCATTCCTTCGTCATGATTTCCGCTAAATTACCCACATTTTTAACACCGAACCGAATTACGCCAGTTTCGCCTGTCGTGAATTTCATATATGCGACATTACTTGAAACTTCACCGTTATAAACTGGGTACATCACAGATGTTTGGGTTATGACAATCGAATCTGGGTCGTTGCCTTCTACATGGAATAAGACATAATAAATTCCTGAACTCAATGCTGTAAGGTCTGTTGCTTTTATGATATATGCGGTATTTGCTTTTAGCTGAATTTTATCTGTGTAATAATACCCACTTACTTCCGTTGTATAATTTGCGAAATCTGACAGATACGTCTTGTCAAACTTATTCACCCTGCCACCCGCAGGCCACGGATTCTCATATCCATGCAAATCCTGCACAGGCTCGATGCTTACTGTTATTTCTTCAATCGGCGTAAAGGGGATAGCATCGTCAAAGGTAACGATGCTACCCGTTACTGTTTTCTTTACGCCGATTTGGTAAAAGTTACCGTATCTCCTACGCTATCAGTAAGATCAATAGTGCCGGTATAAACATCTTCACCAAGGCTTGCAGTCACATCAAAGGTTGTAGTGGTATAGCTTGCAGGAATGATGAATGCACCATACGGATAAACAGCAATACCTGCTTTGGTAAGTGTTTCATCCTGAATGAACTGTACATTGGTATTAGCAAGAGTGTCAACGTCATTAGGAACAATGGCAACAACGGTTCCAGCGTCACTCTTATCAAGAGTCTGAACCTTATAAGTGATAGTAGCAGGATTTGCAGTAGAAGCGCTATCATCTACGAAAACGACAGCATTAGCATATGGTGACATAGAAACGGTTTTCCAAGTGTGATAGAAGTAGTTCCACCTAAGCCCAGAAGCAATGAACTTTTCAGCGAATCTACTAAGGTTATCATAAACCTGAAACCATTCTTCGTCCATGATGATAGCCTTAACCTTAGACATAAGGGTAAGCTCGGCGGCTGTTACCTCTTCAATGCCATCGCTATTCTGACGGATAACCTCAAAGCGGTCATTATCGAAATTTGTCCAGTCATCAATTAGGAACAGTCTACCCATGAAGTCAGCCTTATTCATGTTAAAGGCGGCAGACAGAACGTCAACATCGAAGTCAGCATTAAACTGTGCATCCATGAAGATAACCTGTCTATCCTTCGGAGTGGTATTCAGAACACCGCTTGCATTATATTTAGTGTTCATGAACGGAAGCATGTTACTGATACCACGGAAGGCTTTAGCCCAGTTGTTAGGACTACTGCCATCAACAGGAACAGGAGCAAACTTGCCAGAGCTAACACTCTTAATGAGCATATACTTGAACAGAAGGAACTCGTCATAGTTTGCGGCAGTATAAACAGTGTCAACAATACGAGCAATCAGGTCAGTAACACCCTCAGCAGAAAGGAAAGCCATGCGAAGTTCTTCATCAGAAACACTTACAGGATAAATCACGCGCCAGTTCATCACATGGAACGCACTCTTTACGTCAGGCTTGTACTGCTTCAGTTCGCGGGCTTCAGCTTTCTCCTGAGAGAACTCAAAGACTTTCGCAATGTTTACGAAAATCTCCTCAATGGATTCACCATAATCGAGGTAGCCTTTCTTGAGAATCTCATAAGGATTATTGAAAGTAGCAGACTGAACTCTTACGATTGCGATGCGATTAACAAGTGCATTGATAAACTCGTTTGCAATGGCAGGAGTGCCATAAATTACTTCACCGACTTTAGGAATATCAGTTGCAGTTTCCACAACTGGAACCTGATTCTGATATGCAAGGGAAGCGTTCTGCCGAATGACATTCAGAATGTCAACAGTAGAAGCGTTAAGAGTTGAAACGGCAATTCTATGAGCCATTTATTTAAACCTCCTATTTATTAGTAGTGAAAAGGTCTTCAAACCTTCTCGGCTTTTCAGGTTCATCATCTTCATCTTTAAAACTGTCATCAGGTTTACCAGTGAAGAAAGCATCTCTGTACTTTTTCCTCCACTCTTCATCTTGTGTTTTTAACTGCGTTTCAAGTTCTGTGATTCTTGTTGCACTATTATCGTTTCCAAGGGTATCAGAAACGTCCTGAACAAAAGTAAGTGTATCATCGGAAGTATCGTCACCGATGATCGTTTGGAGCTGGGCCATGATTTCTTCTCGCGTACGTACTGCCATTTTGCTTACCTCACAATCTCTTATAATGCGGTTTGAGATAGAATCCTATTTTAAACTTATCGCCGTAATAGGCAAGATCTTCAACAGGTTTAGGAGTTGGCTGTCCTCCGCCGCCTTCAGGCGGAATAGGCTCAGACGGGTCGTATGGAATTAAAAGATCGTACCAGTGACGAGCAATACTTGCTCTGTAAAGTTCAACACTTTCACTCTGGTCGTATGGTCTTTCATAGTTATGGAGCCATGCTTTAGCGAGATATTCAGGAGAGTATTCTCCTGTTTTAAATTCTTCATAGCTTATGTTATACCCATACGGAGTATCAGGGTCATAGTCGGCATATTGATCAATGAATCTTAATTGTGAGTCGCCATCAAAAATATTACCTTGCCAATCTGTATAGTTTGGGCCATATCCTTCATTCGCTTGTGCTTCAGATGAATTAATATATTTACCAGACGGCGTAAACTGAGGGAAGCCATATCCATAACCCGGACTCTCATTTGAAGATGGAACGTTATCGCCTTCCCATCTCCAAGGGTTGTAACCTGACTCAGCTTCGATATTGCCATAAACAGCGCACATTGCTTGCAATGTCCAACCGAGAGAAGTCAGCAGATTATAAGTGCAAATAGCGTTATCTATTGCTTCTTGACTGTTTCTGTCATAAGCGCCGTAGGTTTTGGCATGCCATTCAGCATCAGGAATCGGACTCGGCATCTGAATCACCACCAGTTACAAAGGTAATGTTTAGGCCATGATACTTGCTCAAATCAATTTCGACTTCCATAGTCTCAGTGCCGGTTACGAAAATCTTTTCTGGTTCCTCTTTAATCGGATTCATATCACCACTACAAAGAGCGTTCACGATTGACTGTACATTTTCGTAATTGTAGCCAGCCTTGGTAAGTCTGCTTCTTCGGTCTGCTCCGTTCCCCCATTTTCCAAGAATGACTTCAATCGCTATTTCCTGATTTGTTTTCATCAGTTTGTTCTCCCTTCTCTTCAGGATTAAGCTTTTCTTTCGAGAAGAACTTGCTGAGAATATCGGCAAGTGCTGGATTCATAACAGCCAAATTCTCTACGATACTTGCTGTCTCCATAATCACGATATAGGTTGCGATACCAGCGGCGAGGGGAATTGAAGTTTTAATGTCTACAAGAGGGAACACCAGTTCACAAGTATACCCAAAAAGAACAGCCAAAATTTCTGCCAACTTGTGAAACAATCCTTTCCTCATAATAGAGGAATCGGCGGTTCCGGTGCTAAGTGCTTTCAGCCAGCCAGTACCAATATCAAAAGTTATGAAAATGATGACAACAATCAGCGGCCCGACTTTCATGATCTCACCCCCTTTCATAACTTTTTCCTCATAAATATAATATCACACTTGATATTTTTTGTCAAGTATGGTATTATATTAGGTAGAAAGAGAGGCGAACAGTTATCAGTTCCAAGTTTTACGATGGTACAAAACTGCTTTCAATGATGGACTTGAACGGAAATAAGCCAGAGATATATATGGTTACGTCCAACAGAACCGCAGGCAAGACAACATTCTTTGGACGAATGCTTTTTAACAGAGCTATCAAAAAGAACAGCAAGTTCATGTTGATTTACAGGTTCAACTATGAACTTGATAACTGTGCGGATAAATTCTTCAAAGATATTGGTCATTTGTTCTTCCCTGAGTATACCATGTTCTCACGCAGGCAGGCCAAAGGAATTTACCATGAAATGTATTACCAGAAGATTGGTGAAGAATTTCCTACTTTGTGCGGGTATGCCGTGTCATTGAATAATGTAGACCAGTTGAAGAAGTTCTCACACCTATTCAGTGATACAGAATCAATGTTCATGGATGAGTTTCAGTCGGAAACTAATCATTATTGCTCTGATGAAGTAACTAAGTTTATCTCATTGCATACCAGTATTGCAAGAGGTAACGGTCAGATGGTCAGATACCTTCCTGTTTATATGTGCGGGAATCCGGTAACAATTCTTAACCCCTATTATGTGGAGATGGATATAAGCTCACGGCTCACCAAGAACACACGCTTTCTAAGAGGTGAAGGCTTTGTTCTTGAACAGGGTTTTAATGAAGCGGCATCCAAAGCGCAGAAGGAATCTGGATTCAATGCGGCATTTAAACGAAACTCTTATATCGGTTATGCAGGTGAAGCTCGTTATCTTGAAGATGACAGCGCGTTTATACAGCAGGTTACGGGACGGTCACGTTATCTTGGTACAATTAAGTATAAAGATACCAACTATGGGTTGCGCGCATTTGACGAACTCGGTATCATATACTGTGACAAGAAACCTGATTCAACCTATCCGTATAAAATCGCTGTCACCACAGATGACCACCAGATAAATTATTTACTTCTCAGACAGCATGATGATTTTATTATGAACATGCGCTTCTATTTTGACCACGGCTGTTTTAGATTCAAAGACCTTCAGTGCAAGGAAGCTGTGCTGAAACTATTAACTTATTAGTGTATCCGCAACTGTTCTCAGACTTTGTGCGACGTGGGAGACACGGTTTGAACGTACCGCCACGCAACGTATGTCGGTTTTTGTCTACCGCTTAGTTTGTGCAGTTGTTATGGATATAATAAAACGAAAAGCCCTACTCAATAGAGCAGGGCTTTTTGTTTATAATGATTCGTTTTCTTTGTCTCTTAACCATGTAAGATATTTAAGCCAACAGCTTGCACAATTATTACACCAATGATCATGCGGTTTGTATGGTACACAACTAAAGCCTACCACTGCATGAACCATTTTCTTCATTGCATTTGGCGACATTGTGTCTATTAACTTGTCTATCTCTTCAAGTTCTTTTCTGTTACTTGCCATATCAGATACCTGCAATGTATGTTGCCGCTTCATCCGCAACGTGTAACAGCCACGCAAGCTTATTGTTCTCATAGGCTTTTCCGGGATTGTCGTATTTCGATGCATCCCAAGCTCCCATGTGATGATAGATAGCCATTGACTCACCGAACGTCAAAGGAAGATGCTCATTTATATAGTAAACACTTGCCGCACCATGAGCGCCAAACTGATCTGCTTCAGGACTGTAAATATAGCAAGGTACATTCTCCCAAATACCAGTGTCCTGATTCTTGACAGCTCTTGTGCTTTTCTGATACGAATTGATTTTGCAAATATCATGGAAAAGAGTAACGATAGTCGCAGACTCTTTAAGAACTGAATTGGTCATGTCATAGTTGAAGATTGTTGCCAGCTTCAGGAACTCGGTATATACTTCCAAACTGTGATCAAGCAAGCCGCCTTCATAGGAGCCATGATACTTTGTAGAAGCTGGAGACTGAAAGAAATCAGTCTCACTTTCAAGCCATACCATCAAAGAGGTAATGCCTTTGCGGTGAATATTGGAGTAGGCAATATCCTCAAATAGTTTCTTTGATTCTAATACTCCCATTTTATTATTCCTTTCTTACTAATTAAAATCTAAATTGTTCCCTGATTTCATAGAGAACATCCTCAAGTACAACACCACCGGGTATAGTATGCGGCAGTAATTTTCCCGGTACTATTAGTCCAACTTTAAAATCATCAATAGTTCTTGTTGTTTGTAAAAAATCCAGTTCATCTTCTGTGTAATCAGTTGTTAGCAATTCTCTGCAATCTTTGTCAAGCACGCACTCCTTTGTCTTTTCATTAAATGATAGCAAAAACAGTTCTTTGCATCGCTCTGGCATTCCTGCACACTTAATGTTCCAAAATTTTTCCTCCTCTGGTAGTGGTTTCAAGTTCTCGTGAGTTACATGTTCTGCATAAGTTTTCTGCCGTACAAATATTGCATCATCCCAACATGATTCAAGTTTCCAACAACAAAAATCATTATCGTCAACTGTTATTCCTTTAATATCTTCAGGTTTTAAGTTGCAATGAATTGAATCTGTGTCTGCATAGATGAATCCAGCTTTATCTGGCCCATAGTAATTTTTCTGAGCCGCACGTATTGTGAAGTTTCTTGCGTAACTTGTGATAGCGGAACCTATTGGAATATAACCTGGTTTCTTATCGTTAGCGTGTACCGTATAAAAACCTAAACTTGTGTCATCCCTTGGAAAGGCAACCTTGAACGATGAATCCGGTGAACTTGCCATCTTGCCGTAAAGGTTATTCAGGAACAGCTTTGCAAGTTCTCTTTTCGCTCCCTTGGATGTCATCTTTATTTCTTTGTACTTATTAATATAGTCATCAAATATTCCAACATAAGCTCTGAAATAGCACCCATCAAGAATTTCAAAGTCCTCAAGATTATAGTGATCAAGTATTAGTCTGTAATCAGTTTCGGTCACTGTCATTGTTACAGTTGCTGGCTCAATGTTTCCGTTTAAATCCTTATAATATTTTGCAAGCTTTTTGCTATTCTTGATACTTATATCAGAAGATTTTAGACATTCATTTGACTTATAAAAGAAGCTACCTTTTATCTGAATGAATGGAAGATAGTTTTCTTTAATATAGAATCTTGTTCGCAGTCTTACAAAGAAATAGTTTTCAGGCTTTTTAGCTTCATCTGGTATAAAGTTTCCTGACCAGAAAGTTGGCTTCCCAACGGGAAATTTGTTACCTGATTGCGAGTGCATCATTGATGGATACAAGCTGTTTACGTCTGCCGTCGTACCTTGCTTAAATCGTATGTTGGTTTTCTCAGGGACCACATAGCACCAGCCACCTCTATAGGATTTGCGAATGTACTCGCCAGCATTTGTAACTCCGAACGTATTCATGCCAATTGGTATCTCGTAAAGGTTTGGAAGTGACTCTTCCATTTTGTAGAATGGAGATACTGCTTTGTATTCTTCCATGCAACAACTGCCTATTGTAAGAGAAGTGTGCCCCTCTTGGTACATTATTTCAAGTGCTTCTTTGACAACTAATACGTCATTAGCTATGTATTCTTTTTCTTCATCAGTTATCTCACAACCAGCGTATCTGTAACCTTTGTATTCCATGTCGAGCTTTTGATGCTTTGTTTTGAAACCTTTGCCTATCTTCTTGACTGAGAATGGCAAGAGTTTTAGTGAATCCCTTAGCTCTATATAGTTTCTGCCTGTTTTAATAATGATACTGTACCATTGACCCATATCTGATATTGAATATCTGAAGGTTTCTGACTGCATCATTTGTCTTTTCACAAATGCTGTATTTGACATGTCGTTCTCGTCTACGTTTAACGCCTGTTGCATGTGCAGATCGTTTATTAAATATGATAACCAGAACTGACCATCAAACTTCAAGTTGTGGAAGTAACAAATTATGTTTTGTTTAAAGCTCTTCAGGTAGTAATACATATCGTCTATTGAATGAAAAATTTTTACATCATCAGTATTTAATTCAACACATGCAGCGGCCCATACTTCAGTTTTTGTCTGCCCTTCATATACTGTTGTCTCGAAGTCCCCTACAAATATGCGTGGCCTTTGTGTTCTCATTCTTCATCTTCAAACCTCGTTGAATCTGCTAATGTCATGGGACCGTCATGAAGTAATGAATATATTTCAGATGAATTAAAATAACCAACGTCAGGAGCATTATAAAAAGATTCAGAAGTTGTTAGGTATTCGTTTATAGCATCATATAATCGTTGCAATAGTGCGCTGTCTGAAAACTTAGTTGCGAAACGTTTAAGTTCTGATTCAGAGCTACTTATTCTATCTAATTCTTTTAATATCATATCACCAGCTTTATTAATATTAGTAGTAATCCATTCTCTACTTCTGGTTGTGCGCTGTCTACCACTTTTGTATGCAGAGTTTGAAACGATAGCCCTGTCTATTTCTTGTAAAACATACTCACGGATGTTTTCAATTAAATCTTTTGCCGACTCAAACTCGCTAACCTCTTCAACTCTATTAACGGCAGGTCTTAAATTCTCTGAGCCTGAAACATCAGTTGCGGATTGTATAATCTGTTGAGCCGCTTCTTCTGTTATTACTTCACCTGTGAACGGGTCAATAGCTTGACCAGTTTCTTTGAGATAATCCTGAACATTGTCATACTGCTTTTCTTTTTCGATTAGATCATTAATATCTAAGGTATTTTTTATAACAGGCGCTTCGATTCTTGGCTGTTCATATTCGATTCTATCTAATGTTATTCTATCAATTCGTCGCTCTGTCTCATATTTTTCACGCGCATGTCTAAGTGTTACATTCCTTAACGATCGAATCTCTTCAATATCTTTCTTGTAAACTCTTTCAGGCATCTGGTAGTATCCTTTAAGAAACTGACCATATTCACCGCCTGCGCGCCTTATGAGTTTATTCAGTTCATATTGATATATTGCTTGATTGTCAGTTAACTTGGTGAAATTTTTTATATTTTTTCGCGCATATCCCGGTATCTGATTTTTCTTTGTGATGATTTTAGCCATAAGGTTCACCACCAATTAAAGATAATAAAACAAAAGAGTAGGGAATTTAATCCCTACTCTTTTTAAAAGAAGAACTTAAATCATAGAGCAGGAAATGAAGTTCTTTCCTGTGTAGTTCTTACTCGGACGCTTATAGCACTCAATCTGGTATTCCTCATCAGGAGCTTCAACCTTCATGGTTTCATAAATGTCCATGAAGTTGCGGAAAAATGATTCACTACCAGTTACGTACTTGGTGCCGGCGGTATCAATGACAACAAATTTCTTGTAATCCTTGTCACCCTTAGCCTTGTCGTTGTGAATGGCCAGAACTGCGTAATCAGCGGGGGAAATGATCAGGGAATCAGTTTCGTCAAGCGCTAAATCAATGCCAACTGCATTGCCAAGCTCTTTCATGGCGAGCTTTTCCCTAACCGTAAAATCACGGCTTGCTTCAACGATTTCAACTTTGTAGCCTGTTTCCATTTTTGTAGTCTCCTTTGTTATAGTTTGTTTAATTATTCAGCCAACGGCTGACGGGTCTGCGGGTCAAGCTGTACAGCGATTGTCATGAACTGATCAAGAGTTGTGCCATAAAGGGCTGACTTGACTTCGGCATCTGCAACCTGAATGAACTTGTAGTTGCCATCAGCTTCTACAAGCTTTTCGACACGCTTTGCCAGTTTGCGGTCGTCAGCATCGTACTTGCCTGAAATCATAAGGGTCTTGGTTTCTGCTTCTGCTGTGGTTTTGTCGAAAACCAGTGCTTTCACAATAGTGGTTTCTAGGGTTCGCGTGAATTCAAATTTTCGTGCCATGATTTTTGCTCCTTTTCTTGTTTTAGTTTGTTGTCCAATCAGGTTTGGCAGTCCTTCGGACAAGTATTATTTTACCATAGGTTCAACCAAATGTCAATATTACAGTTTTGCATAACGTCATAACAAACTGTAATGGATGCTCTCAGTGTACCAGTTGTGCGGTACACTGGAGCAAACTGTGAATGGTACAATCAAGGCTTCATTCTTGAAGCAATTCGATTGCAGTATTCTTCTGCGCTCATTAAGCTGTCACAGACGTCAGCATATTTGCAAGTGTTACAGTTGTGATTTGCTTCATTACAGAGTCGCTCCTGACCGTCGAGAAGTATGCGAGCAATTTGCTGAAAATAGGCTTTTCTGTGGTTACCTTTGAGTATTCTAATCATTACATTTCACCTCCTTTCAATTGTGTTAGTTATTGTTACGATTTACTTCAAAACGCACACCAAATGAGGAGAACGTTTTGGACTTAGGGATTACAACAGTTTCGAACAAATCATCGGACAGATAACGCACTAAACTGTTACGTTCTTTTGCTGTCAATAGTTCTCCTGCGACTACTCCTCGTTTTGAGAAGTAGTCGTATGCATCAGCTTTAGCTTTGAAGTACGTCATGATTTTAACCTCATCATTAGCAATAGGGAACACGCCCGTGGTTTTCAGGCTTTCGTCTTGTAATCTGAATATATTCGCCTTGACCGACGTAACCAGTTGAATAGCCAACATAGGGATGATTTCCAAACTTCCCGACTCCACCAGTTAGATTTACATAGATGTTATCATCCTCATGCAGAAATTCCTTCCTAATTGACTTAATACCGATGTAATCAGTAAACTCATCAAGCAGGCTAAAGAAATCACGTTTTGCTTTTTTCCAGTTAGCAAATTCCTTGCAATATATAACGGTTTCACCCTCGTAATAATAGCCGCCCTCGGCCGGTTCATATATTGGATATTCACGAATCCAACTGACATAGAATTTCATCACAATCACCTCCGATTAAGAATGTAAACCAATAGAATTATATAACTTGCTATCATTGTAACGGGAACTGCCATGTTTTTCGCCTTCTTTCTTTAAATTCTTTCCTTTATGGAAAGTGCTAAGGATAACAAGTATTAAGTTGTTATCCTTAGCACTTCTCATAAGAGAAGTGTTAACATTAGCAATCGCGCCATACATAAATCATTTTTGAACCCCATATTCCGGAGCCATAATCTTTAAAGAATTTGCAAATGTGTTGCGCCGACGTAGTCTTATAACCGTATACCTTGCGCAAGAAATCATATCCAATTCCTGTGTTACGGTCGATCGCCGCAACAATTGTCTCATAGGACTGTAAAACATAGTACGAATCGTAGGTGTAAACCATTGCGGAAGAAGACCGCAACTGTTTAACGGAATCATATACTCTATGGTTTTCAGAATTGAAACGATTAATAAACGATTCAACTTTTGTATTAATTTCTTGCTGAATTGCTTTTTTCATGACTTTTTACCTCTTTCATAGTTTAGTCTTGTCTTTTGACAAGCTCAAAAGGAAACAAGCTATTGTTTGTTCCCTTTTGAGCTTCCCAAAGTGGGAAGCGGGTCTGATTACTGTTTATAATGGAAGTGATCTACCATAGGCCTTGAATAACGCTTGAAATCTTCAACGCTCATGCAGATGAGAGACTCGACCTTGCTCTCTCCAATCACTTTCAAGAGCTTACAACCGGTCGGAAGCTGCTTTTCAGCAGCTTTGAGCGTTTCAGCGGTAACTGTCTTTTCTTCCATGCTATCGCTTGCCTCATTCCAAACTTTCAAGCGATAGCAATTTGTGCTGACGGTCTTTGAAATCATGCCACGGTTATTCTTGTCACGCTCGGAAAAAGCGGTTCCGTTCACGATAAATACATCCTCGGGAATTCCTCGGAGTTCTTCGACCGTCTCAATATCGGAGACTTTAAGAACAACGTGAGATTCACGGGCGGCGTATGCCTTTTTAAAGCTATCTGCGTCAAGTTTGCCATCAAGAGAAGCCTTGACGATTTCGATGCTGTCGGATGCCTCGTTGTAGAGCTTCACAGAGGCGGTGGTGGTGGTGAACGAGCGAGTGATGTTTTTCATGATTTTTTTCTCCTTTTTAAATATGTTTTTGTTGTATGCTTCCATTGTTGGAAGCTGTCACAGTTTGAAATGTTCAAGCTGTCACAGCTTGCAACAATGATGAGGTAATATACATGGCGGTAACTATCGCGACAGCATAGCGTTTCAGCGGATGAGCCTACCATACTACTTGCGGCATACAGATGAGTACCCGCGCCAGTAAAAATAGTCCCGTACCATGGCCCGCGCCCAAACAAGGCAAGCGATATGTAATTTTGGACAACTCAAAACGGGTATAGTGTTACCCCGGTTAGAGCGTAACCCTAACCAAAAACCTATTCTGTTGTACCCCCTTCCTTAACTCTGATATAAGTATACCACGAAAACTGGTAAATTGCAAGAGCAAGTTACCAGTTTGTCCATGCGAATTTTTAATGAATGTACTCATATATTAGAAAATGTAATGACCACTTGATGAAATATTTAACAATGTTATCAAACTATATCGACGCCATTCTGTTACCAGTTGATGGGGAAATTTGTTACCAGTTGTAATCTT